>Ga0116217_10000728_pt1 | contig 33079 bp, 29 predicted proteins | sample Sb_taG_6_FD_89697 | JGI IMG/M metagenome (GOLD analysis project Ga0116217, IMG submission 89697) | Peat soil microbial communities from Weissenstadt, Germany - Sb_50d_4_PS metaG | ecosystem: Environmental > Terrestrial > Soil > Wetlands > Peat | place: Germany: Weissenstadt | collected 2010-09-21 | reverse complement strand
AGCGCCGCTGCTGGGATGGTCACAACCCAGGCCCAGACGATGCGTGCCGCGACTCCCCAGCGCACTGCCGAGAGTCGATTTACGGCTCCGACTCCGACGATCGCTCCGGTGATGGTGTGAGTGGTGCTTACGGGAATGCCGGCCAGCGCGGTGGAAAACAGCGTGATCGCTCCCGCCGCTTCGGCGCAGAAGCCTCCCACGGGTTTGAGCTTGGTGATGCGCGATCCCATGGTGTGAACAATGCGCCAGCCGCCGAAATAAGTTCCCAGCGCAATCGATAAATGCGCTGCCAGGATGATGGGCCAGTGGAATTTCCCCCAGTTGCCCGCCAACTCCTTCGAACTTAAATAGTGGGCTCCGTACAGAGCGGACGCCACGATGCCCATGGTCTTCTGCGCATCGTTTCCCCCATGGCCGAGGCTGTAGGCAGCGGCCGAAAGGAGTTGCAGCTTGCGAAACCAGGCGTCGATGCGTCGAGGGGCTTTATCGCGCAGAAGCCAGCACACGGCAACCATGAAAGTCAGGCTCAGAACGAGTCCCATGAGTGGCGCCACTACGATGAAGATCAGGGTCTTGTACCAACCCTCGGCAATAATCACATGCCATCCGGAGCGCATGACGGCGGCGCCGGCGTAGCCACCAATCAAGGCGTGGGAAGAGGAAGTCGGCAGTCCCCACCACCAGGTCAGTAAATCCCAGATGATGGCTCCGAATAGGCCGGTGATCACGACATACTGGGTGACCGTTTCGATTTGGATCATGCCTGAGCCGATGGTCTTGGCGACGGCGGTGCCGAGAAGAAATGCGGCCACGAAATTGAAAAACGCTGCCCACAGTACGGCCAGCTTGGGGGACAGGACTCGCGTCGAGACCACGGTGGCAATGCTGTTGGCGGCGTCGTGAAATCCATTCAGGAAATCGAAGATCAGTGCGACCAGTATTGTGACGATCAGCAGAAGCAGATCAGGCTTCACCGGATTTCCTGGTTGGATGGATTATGGGCCTTCATGTGTTCTTTAATACAACTGTTTCGAGCACGTTGGCGACGTCTTCGGCCTTGTCGGTGGCGCGCTCGAGGAATTCCAGCAACTCTTTAATTTTAATGAGGTTGATGGGATCTTTTTCGTGTTCAAACAGCCTGGCGATGGCTTGTTGGGATACGAGGTCGGCCTCGTTTTCCAAGCGGTTGATCTCCACGCAATGGACGAGGATATTGCCATTCTTCTGCATGAGAGACACAGCCTTCTGCAGCTCCTGGCTTTGCATCAGGATGATGTTGGCGAGTTCTCCAGCGGCCGGGGGTGGAGTCGAAATCCGATACATTGCGATGCGGGAGGCGGCAGCATTGATGAAATCGAGGACATCGTCGAGTTTAGATGCCAACTCGTGAATATCTTCGCGATCGAAGGGAGTGATGAAGGTCTGGTTGAGTTTGGTCAGGATGGCGTGGGTGAGTTCATCGCCCTCGCGTTCAATATGGTGAATCTGTTCGATTTGTTTCTCGACATCCCGATAGTTGGCGAAGAGATCGACGAGGGCGCGAGAGCCGGCGATGTTATTGTCGGACATGGCGGAGAACATCGCGAAGAAGCTGTTATCCCTGGGAATGAGGCTGAACATTTTGGGAGCTACGAAAATTTTACGTTGACAGTCAGTTGCGGCGATCGAAGCGACACTATCTCACGTGGCATTGAATTGAGTCAAATGGGGGAACGTTAGCGGTGGCGGTGAGTTAGCGTATTGCCCGACGGCTGACGGCGATTGCAGAACGGCGGGGCAGCCCGAGCCAGATCACCAGGAGTAAAACAAATACCGCACCCACTCCGACTGCGATTCGCTGAAGGAAATCGAGGAAGAGCAGATTCAATCCCATGTAAAGATTGTGCAGCTATTGGGAAGCGTAAGCGAGATAACGATGGTAATTTCCTGCCATCGCGCGCGGTAATGCGGCGGTATCCGGGTGGCCGGGCACTCCAGCTTCTCTCACGATCCGGGCAGCGACTGGCTGAGGTCCTTGCGTTCGTGGACGTTCCTGAAATGCTCCCGGAACTGGTTCTTGAGATTTTGCTTTCGTACGCGCGCGAACTCGCTTGCACTAGTGTCGAATAGTACGTCTTTGCATGAGGAACAGGTGCCCTGGATAGGGTTTCCGTCGATTTCCTTCACAATCACCAAATGCGGTTTTTCCATGTGAAGCAGTTCCCCACAGGTCCGTTCGCAGCTCAACCCCCGCGGAGTTCAAGGCGCACCACTACCAGCGGCCTTCTCGATTGCATGGCTCTGCTGTGCATGCTATCTTGCTGCGACTTTGTCGTGGAGGTGAACGTGGCACACAAACTGCATCATCCCGGTCACACCCATACCCACCCCGAGCCAGAGTTTCCCACGCGTCGGGCCTTTCTCTCGTCGCTCATCTCGGCGGCCGTGTTTGCCCCGTGGGCCTTCGGCCAGACACCGACTCCGACTCCGGGGGATGTGGCAGAGCGCTTTCGCCAAATGTCTGAGGATTATGAGCGGGAGGGGCTCGCGGAGCCGTTCCGGGGAATCACCACCGACGGGAAGGTTATCCCCAGTCTGTTTGAAATCAGCCCGTCTGGGGTTTCGACGGAGCCGGTGCGAATCGCCGCGGAGAAGTTCATCGCTTCGCTGACGAATGTGCAGCTGGCCAGGACGATGTTCCCGGTCGAGGACGCGCAATGGCGAAAGTGGATGAATCAGCACTTTTACGCGCGGCAGGGGATGAGCCTGCAGGAGATGACCGATGCGCAGCGGGATGCGGCGTTCGGCCTGATGCGGGCATCATTGAGCGCCAAAGGATTCGAGTTGACCCGTAACGTCATGCGCCTGAACGAGACGCTGGCGGAATTGGCCGAGGATCGTGTTTTCCTGGGCGAATGGTTGTATTTCATCACGATTCTGGGCAAACCTTCCGCGACGGAGCCGTGGGGCTGGCAGTTCTCGGGCCATCACGCCATCATCAACTATTTCGTCCTGGGCGATCAGGTGGTGATGACGCCGCTGTTTTTGGGATCGGAGCCGGTTCGGGCGACGTCGGGAAAATACAAAGGAGTCGTCATCCTGCAACAGGAGCAGAACGACGGGCTGGAGATGCTGCGCGCGCTGCCCGACGCGCAGCGCAGGCAAGCCGTACTCAACTTCTCCAAGACAGGCAATAACAACCTGACCGAAGCTTTTAAGGACAACGTGGTGCTGGATTATGCCGGCTTACGCGCGAACCACCTGGCGAGTGCGGAACGGCACCGGCTGCGAGAGTTGATCCAGCTCTACGTCAGTAATATGGACGACGGACACACTCGCGTGAAGATGGACGAAGTGGACCGGCACATCGACAACACATGGTTCAGCTGGATCGGAAGCTCGCAGGCCGATAGCGCGTTTTATTACCGGATGCAGAGTCCTGTAATTCTGATTGAATTTGACCACCAGCGGCCAGCCAATCTGGCGAAGTTTGCGGCCGATCCCAAGGCGCCCACCCAACAGCATATTCACTGTGTGGTGCGAACGCCTAACGGAAACGACTACGGGAAGGACCTGCTGAGGCAGCACTACCTCGCGCATCCGCATACGACTCGAAACGGGGGCGGCGACAGGAAATTCACGGCGTTGTAACCTGCCTCGATACGCTGGCAATTATGCTTTTGCTGGGAGTGTGTGTCACACTCTGGATTGGTGCGGGCTTGCGTCCAGCAGAGCGAATCCGGCATCGAATGAAGCGAGGCAGTTTTGTCTATGAGCACAGCCGTGAATACTCCTCCGCCTGAGTCCTCGCACTCGGGCCTGGTGCGGCGCACGGTGGAAGCCTGTGAACTTGCGCGCGAGGCCGCGGCCATCGCGGCCGAGGGCATCGCCACGGGATCGATGTCGCGGCTGAATGCCATCCGGCAGTGCGAAAAAGAACTCGATGCCATTGACCTGGAAGTGGACAATGGCGTGACCACGACCATCACCCGCGTTCCGGAGGCCGAAACCCGACAACTGCTGGCTTGCATGAAGGTGATGATCGGACTGGAGCGCATCGGGGATCTGCTTTTGAGTTTTGCCACCAGCGCACAAGCTGCGGGAGGTCGTCTGGACTCGCAGGATGCCCGCGACTTGACGCACATGGCTACGGTTCTGGAGAAGATGCTGGCCGATGTCGGTCTATCGTTTTCGCAGCGCGATGTCAAGAAAGCGATCGACGTGCTGCGCGCCGACGCGGAGATGGACCGGCTGCGCAATATTATCTTTCTGCGGCATATCGAGAATCCGGAGAACATCGCGCACCACTCCAGCCTGCAGGTTATCTTCATGACGCAGTCTCTCGAACGGGCGGGCGATCATGCCAAGAACCTGGCGGAAGAAGTGTGCCACTTTGTCAGCGGACGAAGCATCCGGCACCTGCTCATGGCTTATGACAAGCCGAAGGAACAGATGTTTATCGAATGGCTGCGGCACAAGGACGAGAAGGCGTAGTGACGCCAGCGCATGTGGAGCGGACACTCCTGTCCGCTGCCTTTGGCCTTGGTGTTGTTCTTAGTTCTCGGTGGGGCCGAGAATCACTGGGGCTTGATTGCCTTGACCTGCCGAATCGTGCTCGATAATGCAAAGTCAAAGGCAGCGGACAGGAGTGTCCGCTCCACACGGGCGGGGCGCCCGGCTCTCCACTAGCAGACCTTCTAATATCCCCGCACACTCTTGACAGCCTGAGTCTCCGAGGCGAGACTCGGTTCAGCCCTTTGCCATGCACCAATCCGCCCAACCCGAAAATCTGTTCCCAGGCGCCGAGGACGGGATCGCGGGGAGGAGCGCTGCCGGCGACAAGTCCAATGGGAGCCCGGTGCTGGAAGAAACGGAACTGGACTCCGCGCTGCAGTTGCTGGTGGAGCGCGCGCAGTACATCACCGGGGCGACCGGAACTGCTCTTGCTCTACCCCAGGGGGAGGAGATGGTTTGCCGGGCCAGCGCTGGTGCCTCGGCACCGGCGGTTGGGGCGCGACTGCAGGTTCGTTCCGGACTGACGGGCGAAAGCATTTCGCGACGGCAGTTACTACGTTGCGACAACGCGGAAGTCGACGCCCGCGTGAATCTGGAAGCTTGCCGGGCGCTGGGGATTGCGTCCATCGTGGTTTTGCCCTTGCTGCGGCGTGACGGGGCGGTGCGCGGGCTGTTTGAACTGTTCTCCGATCACCCCTACGCTTTTGAGGAACGCGATCTGGTGGCACTCCAACGCATGGCCGACCTTACTTTGACGGCCCTCGATCTGGCTGAGCAGCGGCGGAAGTCCGCGCCGGCACCCAGATTGGAGCCGGACAAGGCCGCCGAGTCTTCCATGGCGGGTGGCGCAGCTCAGGCTTCCGCGATTCCGCTTGACGCTCCTCTGAACAATCCGCCTGATATTCCCCCCCATCCGGAGTTAATTTCGCCGTCGGCGGCACCAGTGTCAGCAACCGAGCCAGGGCCAGAGCTCGTTGTCCCTGAGTCCATGCTCCGTGTGCAAAAATGCGCTTCCTGCGGATTCCCCGTTTCCGAGGGGAGAACGTTCTGCCTCGATTGTGAACGGAAACATGTCGCGAAGAGGAATTCCGCGGAGAAGGAACGTAAGAAAAAGGAGAGTGAGATCGTGCAAAGGGAGCCGGAGGAGGCCGCGTTGTCCACCTCCGAGGCGCCGGTGCATGAGGAAGAGGAATTCGTGCCGGCCTTCCTGGCAAACTCCACGCCCGCCCAAGAATCGTGGCTGGCGAACCACGTAAATCTGCTAGCGATCGTCGTTCTCATTCTGGGGATCCTGGTCGCTGTCGTGGTTTTTCGATAACCACCTATGCACCGGGAAGTGCCTGTTTCCCTTGACAAGTTGGCGGTGGAACCCATAGTCTGCGCTTAATCGCTTGTTTCTGACACACAGGTGCCAAGCATGAAAAATGTGTACGAAGTTTTACGGCAGAAGGAACTTGAACTGACCAGGCTGGAGAAAGAAGTCGAAGCCTTGCGCGTCGCTGCCCCGTTGCTTTCGGATGAAAAAGAACAGCAGGTGGAAGCGCCCAAGCCGAGCTTAGCCGCCGCGCCGCAGCAGCCAGTGCGGATTCCGCCGGTGGTTGCGGCCCAGGGTACAACCCCGCCGGCACGCGTCGCCGGTTGGGAAGATGTAGCCAAGCGCTGGCCGTAAGCCAATTCGTTGGTCGCGGTAGAGACGGGGACTGGTCCGTCTGCCTGTTATTGAGATTGGAATAGCCCGGGATCGAGAATCGGTCCCGGGCTATTATTTTGATCTTGCGCTGCCAAAGGCTCCGGAAAGAGTATTTTTCCGCGTCGCAGTCTCACCTTAGCGGCTAAAGCCGGGCTCCAAGAAACGAGTTGTCGCAGCGGTGAACCGCGCCACCCAAAATCAAGTGCAACATCGAATTTTTTCCGCACGCTGTGAAGGCGTGGCCTTCCCAAGGCAACTGATCAGATGGGTATTTCGTTTCTACTCGATCGCAGGCGGTTGTGGGGGGCGTAATCGGCGTCGCAGGGCGTGCAGGATGAGCGATCCGCTGATACCGAAGCAGACCACCGCGGCAAACGCTACCAGGTCCAGCATTCCTCGCGTCATCCGCAGGTACTCCGCGAACAGCGTAAGCATGGCACAGAGAATGCCGAGGACATTAAGCCAGAGGGGAGAACGAATGCTCGGAAGATCCCGGCGAAACCGAACCTGAAGCAATACCGCGGCCAGTCCAATCGCGGCCACCACGACCAAAGCGACGGGACTGTAAAAAGCATTCGGCCCGGTAAAGATCACGACCAGCGCGAGCGCGAGGAGGAGCAGGCCGGAAGCGATCACGGTCCATCGGCGCGTCACCTTCGACTTGGATTCGGATTTGGGCTGAGACTCGGACCCGGAATCGGTCACCCGGCGATCTCCTCGTCCTTTCGCATTTTGCCATTGTACGTCGGCCCTTCCGTCTGCGCTCAGGCGTTGTTAGTCGGCATCCATTCCGCCGGCCGATGCTCGCCGTGCGACATCGCATAGAGGACCAGTTCCACCCGGCTCGAAATCCCTATTTTGTCGAAGATGCGCAGCAGATATTTCTTGATGGTATGTTCGCTGAGCCCCAATTCGACGGCGACTCCACGGTTGGTCAAGCCGTCGGCTACGAGCGCGACCACCTGCTCCTCGCGAGGCGTCAGCAAAAACCGGCCATTGGAGTTGACCACACGGAGCGTGCGCACCTCCGATAAAGCATCGAGCACGTAATTCATGTGCTGGCTGTTCAGCCAAACCTCTCCCTCGAAAACGCGTTGAATGCACTTGCAGAGCATGGAAAAGGGAGTGTGGGTAAAAAGAAAAATACCCTTCGCGCCCGCGCGAAAGGCATTCACCACCAGTTCGCGGTCGTCGCTCTCGGCCAGCAGCACGGGAGCCATCTTCGGATACGAAACCCGCAGCCAGCGCAGCAAGCTCAAATCGGGCAGGTGGTTCCCCGCAATCAAAACCACGTCAGCCTGATTCGATTGCATGAAGGTGTGGATAGCGGACGTATCCAGAGCGACTGAGGACACCTGAAAGTCGCGCCGGCTTTTCAGGGCGCGCGTTAAGAGTTGCGACTGAATAGGACCTGAATCGGCAACCAGGACCTGCACGGTTCCGGTTGCGACTGGCGTGGTTGCGCTGGACGGTTTCGCAGAACAGATGGTTTTCACGCTACCATCATGCCCAAAAGCAGCGGGACTGGATGTAGACCCCATCACACTCTGTTGGTGATGAATTCCGCGCCTCGTGCCTACCTTCGCGGGGCTACTCTTGTGCACACCTTTTGTAGCGGAACCTTCCCATCCGGCGTGCGCCCGAGACTGGAAACCCAGCCCTGGCGCGCTCGCCGCTGATTTCATCATCTTTCCGATGGCTGGAACGTGCCCCGTACCGCGGTAGACAGTACTTTCCAAGTCTTGTTGTGCTAGGCACCGCAGCGGTACCTTCGTGCCAACAGCTCAAACGTCCGAGCTGCTTAGTTCGCCGTTCGGAGCAACGGCGAGAGTCCGGAGATGAATGTATTTACTAAACACGTCGTTTTGGAAGCTGTGGGTATGCTCATTCTGCAGCTAGCCGTGGTCACCTCCGCTCAGGAAGCTGTGCCGTTGCCTGCATCGGCGCCTGTGTCCTCTGCTCCGCCAACCGGCAAGCTTGCGGCGGCGGAGAGCTCGCAGAGCCAGGACCAGTCCGGCACCGGCAGTTCCACCCACGGAGCGATCACACAACCCGGAAAAGCGGGTGGCATGGGAGATCCTGCATTCGGAGGGGAACGCCATCCGCTTTATCGGCTCTCGAAATCGGACACGGTGGACATAAATTTCACTTTTTCGCCTGACTTTAATCAGACGTTGACCGTGCAGCCCGATGGCTTCGTGGCCCTGAAAGGTGCGGGCGCGTTGTTAGCGGAGGGACTCACGGTCCCCCAGATGCAGCAGGCGGTTGCCTATGCCTACCGCGGCTTTCTGCACCAGCCCGAGGTCACCGTGACCTTAAAAGATTTTGACAAACCTTACTTCCTCGCTTCGGGCGAGGTGGCACGGCCAGGGAAATATGAGCTGCGCGGGGATCTGACGGTAAATGAAGCTGTGGCAATTGCCGGGGGCTTCACGCAGCAGGCCCGGCATTCGCAGGTGGTCGTCTTCCGCCGGATTTCCGCGTATGTAGCTGAATCCCACGTGCTTGACGTTAAGAAGATGCTGAATTCTCACGACCTTCACGAGGATCTCCACCTTCAGCCCGGCGACTTCATCTTTGTGCCACAGAGCAGGATTTCAAAGATCCGCAGGTACATTCCGACCAACTCCATGAGCTGGTATATGAACCCATTGCAGAATTAGCAGAGAGGAGTGGCAGCATTTACTGATTGCGTCTTCAAAATCTGGCGAGTCCCCATAAAGCCCGCCGGGTGTGATCGGCTTTGCTGTACGATCCATGTCCGCGGAATTGCACGGAAGCTCGCGCACCCCTCTTTCCCCAACGCCTCGTGAACTCGCGGCCACGCTGTTCCGGCGTCCGCGACTCGTCGCCGCTTCTTTTGGGTTCGTATTGCTGGCGACGATCCTCTTTGTGGTCTTTTCGGCACGATATGAATCGCACTTCAAGGTACTGCTGCGGCGTGGCCGCTATGACCCCGTCGTCTCTTCCCAACCCGCCAGCCCCATGGATTTCACCCGTCCCGACATTACTGAGGAAGAACTCAATTCCGAAGTCGGACTTCTGAGCGATGAAGATCTCCTCAAGCAAGTTGTCAAAATGGCGGGACTTGTTCCCGCGGACACACCGGATATCGATCTACCGGCTGAGATCGAACATGCCGTTCGCAAGTTGTCGCGCCGCTTGGATGTGGAGGCTCTGAAGAAGTCGAACCTTATCCAGGTCAGCTACAAGGACACCAGTCCGGAACGAGCCGCCCGCATACTTTCGGCGTTGTCTACGCTCTATGTGCGCAGGCACACGAATCTCCAGAGGCCCCCGGGTGAGATCGAGTTTTTCGACCAGCGAACAGCGGAATACGAAAAGAGGCTGCATCAATCCGAAGCCGATCTCGTGCACTTCACGCGTGCTCGTGGCGTGGCTTCGGCCGCGCTGGAACGCGATATTGCGCTGCAGAGGTTAGGCGAAGCGGACGCGGCGTACCGCCAGATTGACCAGGATCGTGTCGAGACCGAGCGCCGAATCTCGTCGCTCGGCGAACAACTCAAGTCGTTTCCCTCCCGTTCGGTCACCCTCAAGCGCTGGGCCGACAATCCGGAGGTCCTGGAAAAGATGAAAACGCACCTGCTCGAGCTCCAACTCAAACACACCGAGCTTCTCAGCCGCTTTGAACCGTCCTACCGGCTGGTGCAGGAAGTTGAGCAGGAAATCGCGGAAACTCGCGCGGAAATTGCCGCTGAAGCGCTGACCCCCGTACGCGACGAAACCACCGACAAGGATCCCAACTATGAGTGGGCTCGCATGGAAATGGAGAAGGCCCAGGTACGGTGGGATGGCCTGCGGGCCCGGCAATCCGATGCTTCCACCCAGGCCGCATCCCTGCGCACGTTTGCCCAGCAGCTGCAATCTGACTCCGTCGATCAACAGGATCTGCTGCGCACCGCCAAGGCCGAGGAAGACAACTATCTGCTCTACCTCCGCAAGCGCGAGGAAGCCCGCATCGGCGACGCGCTTGACGAGCGTCGCATCCTCAATGTGGCCATCGTGGAATCGCCCGTCGCCGCCGCTCTGCCGGTCCACTCCCTCCTGCTTTATTTCATGCTCGCTTTCGGGCTTGCCGTGGCGTTCAGCGTCGGCATCGCCTTTACGGCGGAGTACTTTGACCCGACGATTCGCACGCCGGACGAAGCGCACGGGCTTCTGGAAGCACCGGTGTTGGCTTGGTTACCTGCGCCTGAGCACGCCGTTCTGCGTCCCTCCATTTTCCGGATCGGACGGCACAAGGTGGTGGTCGAGTGAACAGCTTCCGCGAGCTTCTTGTCGAAACGCCAGCCGCCGAGCAGCCGCGCGTTACTCCAATTCGCGAGCAAGCTCAGCACAAAGCGGTTTCTGCAGCGGATCCGATTCACGATGAGCAAATTCGCGCGCTGGTTCAGCAACTTTTCTTCCGGCACGAATCGAAGCCAGTACGACACGTCGGATTTGCCACGATCGAAGCATCGACTGAGACGGCGACACTGTGCCTCGAAGTCGCCAGAGCTCTGGCTGAGCAAGACAGGTACGACGTCGGGCTGATCGACGCCCATCCGGACTCGGTCCCTCTGCAAACTCAATTGCAGATTCCATCCCCTCACCACGCGGAAGCCACCTGGCCGATCGCACCACGGCTCTGGATGGTTCCTCGCCAGAGCTGGCTGCCGGACGCCAGCGCGGGGCGGATCACCGACCAGAACTTGTCGCGGCTCCGTGAATTCACGGCGGAGTTCGACTTTTCCATTCTCTGGTGTGCTCCAGTCTCCTGGCTCACGGCGAGCATTGGCCGAACCTGTGACGGTCTGGTGCTCGTGCTAACCGCCAACAAAACAAGACGCCTCGTCGCCGCTCAAATCAAGGACCAGCTGAGCAAGGCGCAAGTTCCTCTGCTGGGAACCGTTCTCGCGGAACATCGTTTTCCTGTGCCGCAAGGCCTATACCGGAGTCTGTGAATCCTATGAGCGAATTGACTACAAATCGACTATGGAACACTGCACCCAAAGATCGCGCCTCACAGTTTGCCCGCATGATTCTTGGGACTTCCGCAATAGACCCGAGGTTCGCGACCACGCCCGACGTCACACCCATACGTCCAGCCGACAGATTCGAAGAAACGCCCACGAGGAGCGCACGGCCTCGAACGCTTAATCAACAACTCTTGCCGCAAACTACCGTCGATCGATTCACGGTTTGTGAGCTGGTGACAGCCGATTTGATCATTCTCCTGGTCGTGTGCGCCGTGTCATCCCTGTTCTCTCCCACTTGGGGCTTGCCGTGGGCGTATATGCCGATCTTTGCGGTTCTGGTAATACTCTTCGGCTTCTCTGAGGGGCTCTACAAACGTGCCGGAGATCCATCTCCTGTCGGAATCGTCTCCGCGCTGGCGAGGTCGACCCTGTTCGCGATCGCGTTGGTCTTCATCGCTGCGTGGGGTGGAATGAGTCCTCTCGCCGCCACCAGAATATTTGCCAGCAGCCTGGCCGGCCTCGCGTCGTTGCGCTGGTTGAGGCAGTTCGTGTGGAAGCGGCGGCGGCGCGAAACGGAATCGCGCAAGATCCTCATTATTGGAGGAGGTCCAGTCGCTCGATCCGTCGCCCGCGCACTGCGTAATGATCCGCTCCAGCGCGCCACCGTCTGCGGCTTCGTGGACGACGATCAGCCTCTATCGCCAGCGGTATTGGGGCGAATCGCTGACTTGGACTGGCTCGCTCGCGCCGAATTCATCGACGAGGTCATCCTCGCGCTCCCCGGTCAGCTCGCCAAAACACGAGAAGCCGCCGAGGCCGCGTTCCGCAATCACCTCGACATTCGTGCCGTACCTGATCTGCCCCCGGGCCCGTGGCCCGACTCCGGTATCGATTACATCGGAGAAGTGCCGGTGGTCACCCTTCATCGCGAACCGTCACCTAGCGCCGCCCTATTTTTGAAACGCTTGCTTGATCTCATCGGTGCGGCGTTCAGCCTGGTTTTGGCCAGTCCGCTGATGGCGATCGTGGCCCTGCTCATCCGGTTGGACTCGCCCGGCCCGGTCTTCTACTCCGCGGAACGCACCGGCGCCAAAGGCCGCCGTTTCCGTTGCTATAAGTTTCGCTCCATGGTGACCGGTGCCGCACACCTCAAGGAAGAATTACGCGTCCGCAACCAGCGACAGGGACCGATTTTCAAAATCGACGACGACCCCAGAGTCACCCGCATCGGCCGTATTATCCGCCGCTACAGCCTCGACGAACTCCCTCAACTCTGGAACGTCCTGTGCGGAGAGATGAGCCTGGTTGGACCGCGGCCTCATCCGATCGACGAGGTCAACCACTACGAACTTCAGCAGTTCCGGCGCCTGGATGTGAAACCCGGCATCACGGGTCTGTGGCAGATTACGGCGCGCGGCTGTCCGTCGTTCGAACTCAACATGCACCTCGATCTCACCTACATCGAGAACTGGAGTCTGCGCCTGGACTTGCGCATCCTCGCCAGCACATTCCGCGTACTCTTCGCGCCGGAAGGAGCATGACCGTCGCCATGGGGACACTAACCACGACCAGCCATGCCCTGGCTTTAACCCGGGAGAGTGACGACAACGCGCTTTGGCGAGCGGCGGCTCTGCTGCTGCGTCCTCTTCACCTCGGACTGGCTTTTCCCTCCATTCTTTATGTGGCCGCGATGAGCGTTTTTCTGTTTCGACCACCTGACCTTTTCTCTTTTTATGCCGACCGAATCGCCTTCGGCGTCCTGGTCTTCTTTGTTGCTCTGCGTGGTATGGCGCTCCGCGACAAGATCCCATTCTTCGCTGGAATCAGTTTGCCTATGATCAGCCTCACGGCACTTGCCATGTTCCGCGCCCTTCGAGAGCCGTTCGACGCACAAATCTGGAGCATCATCGCCAGCAAATACATTGTCCCCTTTGCGCTGTTTCACCTCGCTGTGGTGATCTTCCGAGGCACGTCGCAACGAAAACACTTCGAAGTCTTCGTCATCCTGGCTCTCGCCTACCTCGCGTTTATTGCCGTAGCCTTCCTGGCCGACGAGCGCTCACTCATTGTTCCGCGATTCATTCTTGACGAGAGCCTTGGCTTTCATCCGGACCGCGCTCGCGGTCCATTTCTCCAGGCGGTGGCCAACGGCGTTTCGTTGAACATCCTGGGAATTCTTGCCATTGCGCTGCCGCCGCGGCGCAAGATCATTGTCACTTTGCTGTGGCTGGCTCTGCCCCTGGCCGTGCTCGCCACCATGACGCGCGCCGTTTGGATCTCGTTCGCCGTCTCAACCATCGTTCTCGGATTCCTCCTGGTCGGACGCCGTCTGCAAGCGGCGTGCGCCGTGTTGGCGGTTGCAGGCATGGTGGTCGGCTTGGCAATCGGTTTCAGCAACCATTCGCTGAAAACTGCTCTTTGGGACCGCACCGGTGAACGCGGTCCGGTCGAGGCACGCCTGGCCGTGTATGACGCCGGCTGGGCAATGTTCAAGGAGCGGCCCCTCACCGGTTGGACTGCTGGAGGTATGTACGCCGAGCTTGCCCGCCGCATGGAGGGCTACCATCTCCGCACCTTCTACGTGCACAACACATACCTCGCCTTGCTGGTTGAGTTCGGTGTGCCGGGGTTCGCTTTTTATGCCATTCTTTTTTTCAACCTCTTCCGCCTCGCCTGGCACCGTTCGCCCGGCGAGTCCGGGCCGGTCGCTTCCCTGCGCAAGGTGTGGCCCGTGTTGCTCGGCGTTTATCTGTTCAACGCCTTCTTCGTCGACATGGCGTACCAGTTCGTCATTGGACTCGTGTTCACCGTAGCCGGGATGCTCTGTGCCTCCGAGGAGTCCGTTGCGTGACCACCATCGCCTACATCGCCAACGAGTTTCCTTCGCCTCTGGAACCGTATGTGATCGACGAAATCACCGAGCTGCGCCGTCGCGGCGCCCAAGTGATCTGCTGCAGCGGCAAGCGCGTCTCGCCCGAGGATCTCAGCTCGGCGGAACGCGCTTTCTGGAAAGAGACGCGCTTTTTCCAGCCGCTCACCGACGCGGAGCTTTTGCGGGCGGCGCGCCGGCTCGCCTCCGATCGTCACCACCTCTGGCAGCTGTTGCGACCCTTGCTATGTGAGAGCGGAGCTTCCCCGACTCGCCGCATTCGTGCGTTAGGCCACACCGTGATGGGTGCCGCTCTGGCGGAGCAGATGGCGCCACTTAGGGTGGAGCACATTCACGCTCATCACGGATACTTCGCCTCATGGATGGCCCTGACCGCTGCCCGTCTGCTCGGGATCAGCTTCAGCTTCACCCTGCACGGCTCCGATCTGCTGCAGCGCGCGGACCTACTCTCGGCCAAGCTGCGGGCTTGCCAGTTTTGCGTAACCGTCTCCGATTTCAATCGCCAATACATTCTCCGCAACTACCCGTCCACACCCTCGGACAAGATCATCGTGCAACGCCTTGGCGTCGATCGCGTTCTTTCCTGGCCCACCGCCCCGGTCGGAGCCGAAGCCGACCACCGGCGGTTCTGTCTCCTTTCCGTCGGACGCCTGCATCGAGTCAAGGGATTATTGCTTCCTCATTCAGGGCTGTGCCGCGCTTCGCGATCAAGGCCTCGATTTCATCTGCTGGATTGTCGGCGAGGGGCCGGATCGCCCGGCTCTCGAAAGCCAGATTTCGGCGTTGGGGCTCGAGGGGCGTGTTTACCTGATTGGTCACGTGTCTCGCAACGATCTTCCCGGGTATTACCGCTACGCCGACCTGGTCGTCATGACCAGTAAGAGCGAAGGAATCCCGGTGGTCCTGATGGAGGCCATGGCTCACGAAAAACTGGTGCTGGCTCCGGCCATCACCGGGATTCCCGAACTTGTCGAGCACCAGCGCACTGGATTTCTTTACCAACCTGGCTCTTTGCCCGATTTCGTCAGCGCCGTCAGTTGGATTCAAACCAACAAGGCTTCTCTGGCCGGAATCCAGCACGCGGCCGCGGCCAGCATCGCCGTTTCCTATAATCGCCAGCGAAATCTACGCGCTTTTGCCGAGCAATTCCTGGCCCGCATTTCCCAATCGGAGGGTGACCATGCGCATCCTGTATTGCAACAAGTACGACTATCCGTTTAGCGGTACTGAAGCATACCTCTTCGACCTCATCCACCAGATGGATCAGCGCGGCCAGGAAACGGCGCTGTTCAGCATGGACCACGGCCGTACTCCTGCTTTCGCCGGCCGCAGTTATCGCATTCCGCATATCGACTTCAAGGATCCAAACGCTGGCTTCCTGAAAAAAATCACGATGGCGGCGCACGCCCTCTATTCGCCATCGGCCCGGCGCTCGATGCGCCGTTGTCTGGCTGATTTTTCGCCCGATCTGGCGCACGTTCGCAGCATCTATCACCACTTGTCGCCCTCGATTCTTTGGGAATTGAAGCGCCAGCGGATCCCCGTGATCTACCACCTGAACGATTTCAAGATTTTGTGCCCGACATACAATTTTGTCGCCCATGGCCGCGCCTGCGAACTCTGCAGTCACGGCGCTTTTCACCACGCCGCCACAAGGGGTTGCTACACCGGGCCGCGTTCCAGCGCGCTGGTTCTCGCTGCCGAGGCCTATCTCCACAAATGGTTGCGGACTTACGAACGCTGCGTGGACATGTTCCTGGCTCCCAGCGAATTCGTGCGCAATTAGTTGATCGCCAACGGTTTCCCTGCGCAACGCATCGAAGTCCTGCCCCACTTCCAGGCTTTGCCCGGAGCTGAACAACTCACCGCCGATGAAGGATATTTGCTTTACTTCGGACGGCTGTCTCCAGAGAAGGGCGTCGATGAGCTCTTGCAAGCCATGGTGCGACTGCCCCAGACTCCTCTCGTCATCGCGGGAGACGGTCCGGAGCGTAGCCGACTCGAGGCGCTCGCCAAAGAATTGAACCTGCACCAGGTCCGGTTCGCGGGTATGGTTCACGGCGAGAAGCTCCAGAAACTCATCGCCGGCTGCAGCTTCTCCTTGTTCCCGTCCCACGCTTACGAGACCTTGGGAAAATCCATTTTGGAGTCTTATGCCTGGGGACGGCCCGTCATCGCCTCCGATCTGGGTTCGCGCCGGGAACTCGTCCAACATGGCGTCACCGGCCTGCTCTATCCCGACGGAGACCGCGAGCAACTCGCTCATTCCATCGGATTTCTGTTTGACCGTCCCGATCTGATCGAGAAAATGGGCAGCGCAGGTCGCAATCGCGTAAAAGCAAACCACAACCCCGATCAACACATGGAGAAATTGCTCGAACTCTATTCCCGGATGACATCCAGCAAGAAGCTTTTGTCTTTCCCCGCAGCACCGGAGCCCCCTTGCGCGCGCCGCAGCGTCCGCGTCGCATTCATTGGGGGGCGCGGCGTGGTCTCCAAGTACAGCGGCATCGAATCCTACTACGAGCAGGCCGGCCGCGAACTGGCCCGCCTGGGACACGAAGTCACCGTATATTGCCGCAGCTATTTCACTCCTCCTATTCCGACGGGCACGCACAACGGCATGCGCGTGCGACGGCTGCCCACCATTCGCTCCAAGCATCTGGAAACAGTCGTCCACACTTTGCTGAGCACTGTGCATGCCATGACTTCGGACTACGATGTCATCCATTACCACTGCCTGGGACCGGCGTTGTTTTCTTTTCTTCCGCGGCTGGTGGGCAAAAAGACAGTCGTCACCGTACAGGGCCTCGATTGGCAGCGCGGCAAGTGGGGCCGCATCGCGTCGCGGGTACTGCGTTGGGGAGAAGCAGCGGCTCTTTCCTCTCCCGATGCCACCATGGTGGTGTCGCGCACCTTGCAGCGGCATTACCGCCAGCAGTACAAGCGCGAGACCATCTACGTCCCCAACGGAGCCACGTTGGCGCCACGGCGCCTGCCGCGGCAACTGATCGAGTGGGATCTGATCCCGGACAATTACGTCCTTTTCTTAGGTCGATTTTCGCCGGAAAAAAACTGCCATCTCCTGATCAATGCCTTCGAAAATCTCCACACCGGCATGAAACTGGTGCTCGCCGGAGGATCCAGTCATTCCGATTCCTACGCCGAAGGCTTGCGCCGCCACGAATCCGACCGGATCCGATTTCTCCCTTGGGTCTCGGGAAGCGCTCTCGAAGAACTTCTCTCCCATGCCGCTCTGTTCGTGCTTCCGTCCGAAATCGAGGGCTTGTCTTTGGCTCTTCTTGATGCCATGGCGGCCGGTGTTTGCGCTCTGACCAGCGACATTCCGGAAAATAATGAAGTGGTCGAAGGCGCTGGTTTCACCTTCCACCGCGGCGATCAGGCAGACCTGGGGCGCATGCTCGACTTGCTGATCCATAACCCCGAACTGCGCCGTCAGTCCGCCGCGCGGGGACACGAGCGGATCCAGGGTCAGTATCTTTGGCCCGCAATCGCCCGCTCTATCGAAAAGGCCTATTACAACGCACTGGGCTGGATGCCGAGTGAGCCGATCCAGGTGCGCACTACTGCAGCCCGGTAGCGTCGATTGGTCGAGCCTCGTCCCGCCGCAGCCAGACCGTGGCCCACCTCATCTGTATCCGCTAGAGCTGCACACGCCCTCGCGTCCCGCTGTGATTATGATTAGAATCGGAACGCGGCGTCTTTGTACGATGCGGCATTTCCAGCATGGAAGATCTCATCCTCGTCACCGGTGGCGCCGGCTTCATTGGCTCGAACTTCGTTCTCCAATGGATTGCCACGAAAGACGCGCGCGCCCGCGTTCTGAATTTCGACAAGCTGACCTACGCGGGCAATCTCAACAACCTGCGCGCCGTCGAAGCCGACCCGCGCTATCGCTTCGAGCAGGGCGACATCGTCGATCGTGATTCTGTGCGCGACTTGTTGCGGCGCGAACAGCCGCGCGCCATCGTTCACTTCGCTGCTGAAAGCCACGTCGATCGATCCATCCACGGCCCCGATGATTTCGTCCGCACCAACGTCAACGGCACTTTCAACCTGCTCGAAGAAACGCGAGCTTACTGGTCGGCGCTGCCGGAACTCGATCGCGCATCGTTTCGCTTCCTGTACGTTTCCACCGATGAAGTCTACGGATCGCTCGGGCCCAATGACCCGGCCTTCAGCGAAACCACTCCATACGCTCCCAACAGCCCGTACTCCGCGTCCAAGGCAGCTTCCGATCATCTGGTCCGCGCCTATTACCATACCTACGGCCTTCCCGTCCTGACCACTAACTGCTCCAACAATTACGGACCGCACCAGTTTCCCGAAAAACTGATCCCGCTTATGATCCTGAATGCGTGCGCCGGCAAGCCGATTCCGGTGTATGGTGACGGCCAAAACGTTCGCGACTGGCTCTACGTCGAGGATCACTGTCGCGCCATTCGTACCGTGCTCTCCCGCGGCCGCGTCGGAGAAACCTACAACATCGGTGGGCGCAGCGAAAAAAAGAACCTGGAGATCATCGACGCCATTTGCGGACTATTGGACGAACTGCGCCCGAACGATCCCGCCGTTCCTCACAAGAAACTCGTCACGTTCGTCAAAGACCGCCCTGGCCACGACCGCCGCTACGCGATGGACACGCGTAAAATCGAACGCGAACTGAACTGGCACCCGCTGGAGACGTTTGAAAGCGGAATAGGCAAGACCGTCCGCTGGTATCTTGAACACGAAGACTGGGTCCGCGACGTCACCAGCGGCAGCTATCGTCAATGGATGGCGAAAAATTACGCCACCGAGCGTTAAGACGCATAGCTTATATTGAAACACGACATGACCAAAACCGCGCAACCGAATTACAAAGGCATCATTCTGGCGGGAGGATCGGGCACGCGCCTCTATCCCGTCACCCACGTTCTTCCCAAGAGCCTGCTGCCGGTATACGACAAACCGATGGTGTACTACCCGCTCTCAACTCTGATGCTGGCTGGCATCCGCGAAATTCTGCTCATTTCGACGCCCGAGGATCTGCCCCGCTTTCAACACTTGCTCGGTGATGGCTCCCGCTACGGCGTCCATTTCCAATACGTGGCGCAACCGAAGCCTGAAGGCATTGCCCAGGCATTTCTGATCGGCAAGGAATTTATCGGCTCCAGTGGTTGCGCGCTGGTGCTCGGCGACAACATTTTCTATGGACACGACCTCGTCAAAGAATTGCGCGCCGCTACCCTTCAACCCAAGGGCGCCCGCGTTTTCGCCTATCCCGTCAACGATCCCGAGCGCTACGGCGTGGTCGAGTTCGATCCGCAGGGGAAAGCGCTCAGCATTGACGAGAAACCAAAGCAGCCAAAATCGCGTTACGCGGTTACCGGACTTTATTTTTACGATCGGCAGGTCGTTGAAATTGCCGCGAGTCTTAAGCCTTCCAAGCGCGGCGAACTGGAAATCACCGACGTTAACCGTGTGTATCTCGAACGGAATCAACTCAACGTCTGTGTCATGGGCCGAGGTACAGCCTGGCTCGACACAGGTACGCACGAAGCTTTGATGGAAGCCTCTCTATTCATTCAGACGCTGCAAAAGCGCCAAGGCCTCATGGTCGCCTGTCCCGAGGAGATCGCCTTCCGCTCCGGTTACATCACCGCCGCGCAACTGGAAGCGCTGGCGCATCCCATGCGCAACAATGGATACGGAGCCTACCTCCTGCAATTGCTGCGGGAACGCGTCTTCTGATTGATAAAAAAAAATGAAAACTCTTTGATTGTGATTGTGATAAAGATCGTCCGATGAAAAAAATCGCCACAACCCTCCCCGGGCTTCTGCTCCTCGAACCGCGTGTGTTCGGCGACGACCGCGGCTTCTTTCTCGAAAGCTACAACCAGCGCACGTTTGCCGAGCTCGGCATCGCCGAGCCCTTCGTACAAGACAATCATTCCTATTCCGAGAAAAATGTCATCCGCGGATTGCACTACCAGATTCGGCAGCCCCAGGGAAAACTCGTGCGCGTGATCACCGGCGAGATTCTTGATGTAGCGCTCGATCTCCGCCGCACTTCTCCCAGTTTCGGAAAATGGGAATCGTTCAAGCTTTCCGGAGAGAACAAACAAATTCTATGGATTCCGCGCGGATTTGCTCATGGCTTCCGAGTTGTTTCCCAGACCGCCCATGTCATGTACAAAGCCACCGACTTCTATGCGCCCGAGCACGAACGCACGGTCGCGTGGAATGATCCTCGGTTGAACATCGACTGGCAACTCAGCGCCGAACCGGTCGCCCCGGCGATCGTCTCTGCCAAGGACCAGCGCGGCGTGCCCTTCGAGCAGGCTGAAAAATTCGAGTAGCGCCGCGTCAATCCAGCCGGAACTCGACCGCAATCGTCGTTTCAACCTCAACTGCCTGGCCGCTGGATAGATAGGGCTCAAATTTCCAGGACTGCACCGCGTCCGTCGCCGACTGCACCAGCAGCTTGGGTCCGGACACGGGCCGCAAGCGTTTCACACTGCCATCTGGCGCAATCACCGCATCCAGCACCACCAACCCTTGCATCCCCGCCTTCCGCGCAGCCTCCGGATAAACCGGCTGCACCTTCGTTACAATCCGCTTCTCCATGGTTTCGGGAGAAACTCGCAACCCCAGCTCCGCAACCGACGCGTGCGCTTCCAGATCGTTCCACGACCGTTGCCACTGCCACCACCCCAGCCCCGCCAGCGCCAGCATGCAAGCGATCAGCACATACAATCCGCGCCGTCCAATGCGAATCCTGCGCCTTGGAGCAGCCGCCGGTCGCGCAGCGACCACGGCCGCTTCTGTCTTTGCAGTTCCCTGGCTCTCTTCTTGCTTGAAATCTTTGATTTTGAAATCTTTGATATCGATATCCACTGGTTGCGCAGCGGAGCGGTGCACCCAATAACGGATCATCTCCCGCTGCTCCACCGACAGCCCTACAAACTCAAGCCCGCAACGTAGGCGTGACTGATGACGAACCAGCGCGCGCGCGCGAACCGGCACGCCCACATTCGGAAGCCGCAGTTCGACCGCCACTTGTTGGCCCGTGGCCAGTTCTCCGGCCACAACCGCGCCCACTCCGGCTTCGCTGAGGTCGGTGCAGCGTCCAGGTAAATTTTCCGGGACCCCGGATCGCAGCGCGATCAAGTCCACGGGTACGCTGATCGGGTGCCGGGGCGAAACGCGTTGTCGCGTTTCGTCGAACACCGGCAATGGAGCTACACTCATCAGACTGCCTCCGCAGGATGGCAAATCTCAGAATCGCAAATCTATAGATCGCAAATCTAGATCGCAAATCTTAGATCGCAAACCCCGGCCATGCGGCCGGAATCAGCGGCTGTGAAGAACGACGAAAGCGGCGCTTACGAGGATCGTTCCACCGAGTATATCGGAAACGCTGGAACAGATCCGCTGAAATCGTTCTCCGCAACGTCCCGCGCCAGTCCCCGAAGTGTCCCTTACTCCATGTCCCGCCAGTTCGGTCCCACTCCGATTTCCACCAGCAGCGGAACGGCGAGCGAATTTGCCTTCTCCATGTGCTCGCGCACCAGCGGTTTCACCGCATCCACTTCGCTCTCGGGCACTTCGAACACCAGTTCATCGTGCACTTGTAAAGTCATCCGCGACTTCAACCCGCGCTTCCGAATTTCCTCGTCAATCCGGATCATCGCCAGTTTGATCAAGTCGGCGGCCGTTCCCTGCAGCGGAGTGTTTACCGCCGTGCGCTCCGCAAACCCGCGCTGGGTGGCGTTTTTGCTGTTGATGTCGGGAATGGGCCGAATGCGCCCGAACAGCGTCTTCACTTTCTGGTCGCGACGCGTCTGCTCTAGCGTCGCATCAATGAACGCGCGCACTCCGGCATATTTTTCAAAATAAGCATCAATGAATTTTCTGGCCTCACCCGGCTCAATGCCCAATTGCTGCGACAGCCCAAACGCCGACAAACCGTAGACGATCCCAAAGTTCACCACCTTCGCCTGCCGCCGGTGATCCGGAGTAACCATCAGCGGCGGCACGCCAAACACCTGTGACGCGGTCAGCGTGTGAATGTCATCTCCGCGCCGAAACGCCTCCACCAGTAGCCTGTCTTTCGAATAATGCGCCAGCAGCCGCAGTTCTATCTGCGAATAATCCGCGGCCAGCAGTACGTGCCCCGGCTCGGCAATGAACGCCGCCCGAATCTCCCTTCCAAGTTCCGTGCGAATCGGAATATTCTGCAGGTTCGGATTGGCTGACGACAGCCTCCCCGTCGCTGTCCCCGTCTGCCCAAACGTCGTATGCACCCGGCCGCTTTGGCTGCGAATCAGCGCGGGCAATGCATCCACATAAGTCGATTTCAACTTCGTCAGTTGCCGATACTCCAGCACCAGACGGGGAACTTCGTGATCCGCGGCCAGTCCTTCCAGCACATCGACTGCTGTCGAAATCTTTTTTCCTTTCCCGTATTTCGCGGGCATGGGGAGGGCGAGTTTGTTGAACAGCACATCGCCCAGTTGCTTCGGCGAATTGATGTTGAACTCCATGCCGCAACGCTCATAGATGTCCCGCGCCTTGGCTTCGGCCTCGCGCTGCAACTTCACCGACATCCGCCCCAGCACCGCCGGATCAATCTTCACTCCCGCGTCTTCCATGCGCGCGAGGACTGGCACCAGCGGCGCGTCGATCTCCTCGTAAACGGAAGTCAATCCCTGCTCGTCGACTTCTTTTCGGAGCGCGCTCGCCAGCCTGCCCGTCACATCCGCCGCTTCGGCCAGGTTGCCGCTCAGCTTCAAATTGAAGCGGCGCAGCGCAACCTCCGGCAAAGAATGCGACGAGTAGGTGGGATCGAGCAGGTAGGAATACAGCATCGGATCATGCTGCACCCCGGCCAGCGCAATTGCCTCGCCAGACGAAGGCTCCGCGAAATAATGCAGCGCGAATTTGAGATCGTGGACCGTCTTCGGCACTGCCGCATCTTCGAGCAAGCTAGTCACTCGTTGCGCGAGCGCTCTGTCTTCCGGCACCACCATCGCCCCAACCCCCGGCGCATTCGAAAAGGCAATGCGCGGCATAGTCGCAGCGGGCTGGTCCACCGCATCCGCCGCTTGCAACGCCAGAAATCCCGACTGTGCCGGCTGCGGCTCTTCGTCTTCCTCCACCGCAACCTCGGTGTGCTCAGTCGGAATCGCGAAAGCGAGCGGCGCACTCTCGACCAAGCCTTTCAAATACTCCTCGAATTCAGCCACCGACTTGATCTCCCGGTAGTCACCTTCTTTCACTTCAACTACCGGAAGCAGTTCTTTCAACAAAGAAGTAAACTCAAGCTCGGCAAAAAGCGCGCGCAGAGATTCAGCATCCGGATCCCCCGTTTTCATCGCGGGAACATCGAGTTCGACCGCCACGTCGCAATCGATTGTCACCAGTTGTTTGCTATACAGGATGTTGTCGCGATTGTTCTGCAGCGATTCCCGATACGTTTTCTTCTCCACCTCAGCAGCATGTTCCAGCGCCTGTTCCACGCTGCCAAAGCACTGAATAAGTTCCACCGACCCCTTGTCGCCGATTCCGGGCGCTCCGGGAATGTTGTCCACAGAATCGCCGCGCAGCGCCATTACATCCACCACCTTCGACGGAGGCACCCCCAGAATCTCCTCCACCTTCGCCGCGTCACAAATCAGGTTGTCCTTCGGCGGATTCAGGACTTGCACCTTGTCGTTCACCAATTGGAGCATGTCCTTGTCGCTCGACACGACGAAGACCGGATACGATTCCGCTGCCGCTTTTCGTGCCAGGGTTCCGATCACATCATCGGCCTCGTAACCTTCGAGCTGCAAGATTGGGATGCGATACCCCTCCAGCGCCCGCCGAATGTATGGAATCTGTTGCACCAGGTCTGGAGGCATTTCGGCGCGGTTCGCCTTGTAGCCGCCATACTCCGCTTCCTTGAACGTCTGCGTCTTGATGTCGAACTTGCGGATTGTGGTAATCGCTTCCGCCTGCTGATTGCGGATGGTCGGCGCACCCACATCGAACACCGCCGCCAGATACTCCGGCGAAAAATCGTCGCGCAGCTTTCGCAGCATGTTGACGAACACATAGGTCGCTGCTGTCGGAACTCCCGTCTTGGTGGACATCGGACGCTGCCGCGTCATCGCGTGATAAGCGCGAAAAATGAACGACATGGTATCGATCAGGAAAATCCGGCCATGGCCACGAGCGGGCGTGGACGTGGTGCTCACCTGGGGCGACGATTTCTTCTTGGGCGGCAACTGGGCAAGTTTAGCAGCTAGGGAGATCTTCACCACAGAGGTCACCGGGGAACACATGGGCAATCGCACTATCGAAATCAATTTGAATAGTCGATTGTCAAAGAATTCCCCTGTGCTCCTCAGTGACCTCTGTGGTGAAGATTCAGGGCAAGCGCGTATCATATGGAGTTTTCACGCCGCACGGGATGTTGAGCGCCGAATGCTGCCCTTCAAGCTAGTCTACAGCGACGACTATTACCTGCCCATCGGCTCGCATGTATTTCCCGCCGAAAAATACAGGTGCATTCACGACCGGCTGCTGGCGTCCGGAATCGCCGCGCCCGACGATTTTGTCACCCCTCCTCCGGCCACCGACGAGGACGTGCTGCTCGTGCACACTCCGCAGTACGTCCACAAATTGAAGACGGGCACGCTCACCGCGCTCGAGCAGTTAGAGCTCGAAATCCCGTACTCACCGGAGTTAGTAAGCGCCTTCTGGCTCGCCGCGGGCGGTTCCGTGCTGGCCGCCGATCATGCCCTCAACGACGGCGTGGCCATCAGCATTGGCGGGGGATTCCATCACGCGTTCCCTGGTCACGGCGAAGGCTTCTGCATGATCCACGACGTGGCCGTCGCGATCCGCTGCATGCAGCGTGACGACAAGATTCGCACCGCGATGACTTTCGATTGCGATGTCCATCAGGGCAATGGCACAGCCGTGATTTTTTCCGGCACGCAGGCTCCCGGCGGGCCGATGCCCTCGGCGTGGGGGCCAGTCCTGAATCCCAATCACCCGGGCAGAAGGCGCAGCGCCCACGCCGAGGACGTCTTCACCATCTCGCTCCACCAGCAAAACAACTACCCGTCGTTTAAGCCCCCTTCGTCGCTCGATCTGAATCTGCCAGACGGGATCGGCGACGACGAATATCTGGCGTGCGTCGGCGACGCGCTCAGTATGGGATTGGGCAAGCTTAAGCCCGACCTCCTCTGTTATCTCGCCGGAGCCGACCCTTATTGCGAAGATCAGCTCGGCGGATTGTCGCTGACGATTGCAGGATTGAAGGAGCGTGATGCTATCGTGTACCGACTCGCCAAGGCGGAGGGTATCCCGGTGATGGTCACGCTCGCCGGCGGCTACGCCCTGAAGCTCGAGGACACAATCACGATTCACAGCAACACCGTCGTCGCCGCTAAGGAAGTGTTCGCCGGGAAGAGCTGACGGGGTGAGTAACCGAGCCCCTGACAAAGTGCAGAAGATATACTCGAAGCGATGGACGTCACTCCTTCTCAACTTGCGCACCGTGAGTTCTATAACCTCTTGATCAGCGCCGTTGTGCCACGGCCGATTGCATGGGTTTCAAGCCTCAGCGCTTCCGGACAACCCAACTTGGCCCCTTTTTCATTTTTCAATGCCGTGTGCGGCAAGCCTCCACTGCTGGCGTTTGCGCCGGGGATGCGCTCGCCGAAGAAATCCGGCGCGACAGGCGAGGTCGCCGGAGAACCGAAAGACACGCTGCGGAATATTCGCGAGACCAAAGAGTTCGTGATCAACGTGGTCACCTTCGCACTAGCCGAGGCCATGAACCTGACCAGCGGCGACTATGACGCGTCCATCAACGAGTTCGACGTGGCGAAAGTCGCCTCGGCGCCTTCGAAAGTCGTGCGGCCGCGGCGCGTGGCCGAGTCTCCGGTGAGCTTTGAATGCAAGCTGCATCAGATTCTCGACTTCAACCCTGCTCCCGAGGGTGGAAGCCTGGTGATTGGAGAAATCGTCTCGATTCACATCAGCGAGCAGCACATGAAAGAGGGCCGCCTGGACCGGAACTCGCTCGATCTGATCGGGCGCATGGGAGGCATGCAGTACACACGCACCACCGAGCGCTTTGAGATGGCGCGGCCGAAGGTGGAGTGACGGGAGTAAAATGCAGTCATGACTCAAGAGGTTTCCGAACTTCTGAAAAAGGCGCTGACCCTGCCGCCGGAGGCGCGCGCCGCTCTAGCAGGTTCGCTTCTCGAAAGCCTGGAGGACACCTTGGACGCCGCAGCCGAGGGAGAATGGAGCCATGAAATTGCGCGCCGCATTGCGGAACTGGATTCCGGCAAGGTGAAGCCTATCCCTTGGGCAGAAGCGCGGCGCCAAATCTCCGACTGCATCACGGTACAAGGTCATTCCTCGGCGATTCATGATGCCAATGGATGACCTCGAATTTGACGCTCTTAAGAAACAGTTCGAGTTGGAAGATCTTTCCGTATCTCCCGTAACAAAAGCGGTTTTAGGCATTGTGTCACTAATGCCACTGACGTGGCCTTTTGACAAGGCCGCCAAGAAAATCACCGGACATCTGGCGGCTGACTCATTGGAGAGAATTCGTCTGCTGTTAGAAGCCTGCTTGAATGAGGTTCGCAACACGCCAACGAGATCCGGCAATTGCGCGACACGAAGACCGCTGCAGAAATGGAGACTCGCGAAGACGTTTCAAGAGAGCTGTTGCTGGAGGCCGCGCGCAGGGCCGAAAGCACGCGAGCCAAAGAACGAGTCGAACGCATCGGCCTCATCCTCGCCAATGCAGTTGTAGAACCGAAATCGATAGATGCAGATGAGATTGAGGAAATGATGCGGGTGGCTGCGGAACTGAGCGACCGAGACGTAGAATTTCTGCGGGAGTTAATAAAAATTGAGGGATCCTTCCTTCAATCGGTAAATCACATCCCTCGATACGATGCCTATGTATGGTGGGAGCAGGGTTTCTGGGGCGACCGCATCGACCCCGAGATCGACAGCGTATTTAGCAAGCTCGAGAGTTATGGACTTGTCTCCCGCCTCGCACCTCCAAACACCCTGACCGTCCTGGCTGACTTCCAGAATCGCTACGTCCTACTGAAGAAGGGCGTGAGGTTTGTGTCCCTGATACGCGAAGCCGCCGCTGATCGCAGCTAGATCCGGCTATTACAGAATCCCCAGCTTCTGCGACGCGCGCAAACTGCATAGGATGATACCGAGGATTTTGCGAACGACGAACAGCGAACGACCAACGACTCGCACCCCGCCTCGGCTGCTAAAATAGCTGCTTACGCTATGTTCGAGAATCTCCAGGAAAAACTCCAGCGCGCCTTCAAGTCTCTTCGCGGACAGGCTGTCCTCACGGAAGAGAACATTTCCGAGGCGCTGAAACAGATTCGCCTGGCGCTGCTTGAAGCCGACGTCAATTTCAAAGTCGTCAAAGACCTCATCGACCGCATCCAGGCCAAGGCTGTCGGCCAGGAAGTGCTGACTGCGCTTTCGCCGGGTGAGCAGGTCATCAAAATCGTCCGCGACGAACTGGTCACGACTCTCGGCAAGGATACGGCCAAGTTAAAGTTTGCCTCGCAACCGCCGACTGTCGTGCTCATGGCTGGACTGCAAGGGTCAGGCAAGACCACAACTTCGGGCAAGCTTGCCAACTGGCTTAAGAATGGCGGACACCGGCCGTTGCTGGTCTCGGTTGACGTCTATCGCCCGGCTGCTCGCGAGCAACTCAAAGTGGTTGCGGCTGCGATCAAGGCCAACCTTTATGAAGGCGAAGTCGGCGAAGCGAATACGGCTACGGTCGAGCGGCTTGCCAAAGAAGCACGGCGAGAAGCGATCAACTCGGGCTGCGACGTGCTTATCGTTGACACTGCGGGCCGTCTCCACATCGACGACCAACTCATGGAGGAGATGCAGTCGCTCAAGCGGCTGCTCAATCCGCAGGAGATTCTGTTTGTCGCCGATTCCATGACTGGACAGGACGCGGTCAACTCGGCCGACGAATTCCATAAGAAGCTCACGCTCACCGGCGTTGTTCTCACTAAGATGGATGGCGATGCACGCGGGGGCGCGGCGCTTTCCATTCGTCAGGTCACGGGACAACCCATCAAGTTCATTGGCATCGGCGAAAAATACGATGCGCTTGAGCCTTTTCATCCCGACCGTATTGTGTCGCGCATTCTTGGCATGGGCGACATTCTCTCGCTCATCGAAAAAGCCGAATCGCAGATCGACAAGAAGAAAGCCAACGAACTTGCCTCCAAGATGCTGGCGGGCGACGGCTTTTCGCTCGAAGACTTCCGCGACCAGTTGCGGCAGGTTCGCAAGATGGGATCGCTGCAAAGTCTGATGGGCATGTTGCCCAATATAGGCGCGTTTTCCGGCATGCAGAAAGCCGCCGACAAGGTTGACGAAAAGCAGATCAACCGGGTAGAGGCCATCATCAATTCGATGACTGGATACGAGCGCAACCATCACGAAGCGATCAACGGCAGCCGCCGCAAACGCATTGCCCGCGGCTCCGGAACCAGCGTGCAGGAAGTCAACAACCTGCTTCGCCAATACGCGCAGATGAGAAAAATGTTCAAGCAAATGGGCAAGCCCAGCTTCGCGCGGCGAATGGCCGGGATGAAGTTTCCGGGAATGTAGGGAGTCGTTGGTCGATGGTCGTTAGTCGTTCGCTGGCCTCAGGAGTTCGCGGCACCACGAACCATTGCGGAACGGCCCATACTACGCGGCAGGCAGCAGGTACCTTGTGACAAGCTTGCCGAGCGACTAGCGACTAGCGACCAACGACTGACTCCCATGAAGTGGCGCTCTCTTCCGGAATCTGGCTCCTACGGCGACATGCGGCCGCTGCGCGAAATTTTTGCCGAGCGCAAGAACGCTATCGCCACGTACGTTCCGGCTGACGTTCAGGCTGTCCATACCCGCGCCGTCGCTCGACTCAAAGCTCAGGGAATCGCAGCCCTGGCACTCAAGGTCGGCGACACGTCGCCTTCGTTCGAACTTCCGGACCACAACGGCAAAGCCGTTTCCTCCGCCATTCTTCTCGCTCAGGGACGCCTCGTTCTGTTGTTCATTCGCGGACGCTGGTGTCCATTTTGCGTTGGCCAGCTGGAGGCCATGTCTTACATCGCGGCCGCGATCGCGGCGGCTGGAGCTTCGCTGGTGGCTGTTTCTCCGCAAACCGAGAAGCAGGCCTTCTTCATGCGCGACCAGCACAAGCTTGCCTTCCCGTTGCTGGTGGACGCTCACAACCAGCTTGCCCGGCAGTTTCGACTGGTGTACCGCGTCGCCGAAGAACAGCAGGGGCTTTACCGCAGCACCTTCGTCAATCTGCCCTTTGCCAACGGCGACGACAGCTGGGAGTTGCCGATTCCCGCGACCTTTGTTGTCGATCGCGACAGCAGCATCCTGTTCGCCTCCGCTAACGAGGACTACACCGATCGCCCTGAACCGCTGGAGATTCTGTCGGTCGTCGAATCTCGCGGCTGAGCATCCCTTGGATTCTTGTTTGTTCGCTCTTCAAGGTATGAATCCGTGTTCACCACTACCCCTGCCCCGATCTTTGGGAAGCATAGGGCTCGGGGAAGTCTGTGGTACAACACGCAAAACTTTGCATCTTGACAACGGCTGAGTCCCATAATATTGTTCTCACGCTTTCAGGGGCGCCAGGTCGCGGTTTCGTTGCGAGGCTGCTCTTCCCCCAAGAGTAGCTGTGGCGCCGGGGCCAATGCAAAATCTAGCGTGTTTGGCTCGCCGCGCCGTCATCCACTGCGCTTGGCGAATCCAAGAAAACATACCGTCAACGACAGCAAAACTCTCAGGAGGAGAAATCTCATGAAACAACGCTCGATGTTTTGGGCACTGGTGATCGCACTGCTCGTGGTTGGAGCGCTTCCGGCGGTCGCAAATATCATTAACGAGGCCAACGTCACCGCCACCTGCACCGGGTACACGATCACTGTTGGGGGATACGATTTGGCGAAACCCGACACCGTTACCTACACCATCACGCTGACTCCGGCCAGCGGAACGCCAATCACAATAACTGACTCCATTGCCGTGGTTCCGATTCCCCACGACCACGGAATCTATAGCGGGACCAACACGCAAACCTGGGCACACTACGGGGCGACCTTGGGCAGTTCGTCGTATACGCTCACTGGGAAAGCGACGTTAGTGGAACTCAAGTCGCCGAAGTATGACACGATTAAAATCAAATTCTCACCCGACACTTTGAGCTGCGCGGTGGCGTCCGTCACCTGCTTGCCATCCAGTTCCCTGGGCGTACTCGTGCAATCGACCAACGTTGTCACCTACGTCCCCAACGGAGCGTGGGCGAGCTCCCCTACGGGTCTTCAGGTAGTGCAGATCGAGCCCACCACGCCTGCACCCACGTCCATTTCCACTCCCAATACGGTCAATTCCTGTTCCTCGAACTCGGTAACGGGAGAGACGGTGTGCAGTTCGAACGTTACTGACGTCTATCTCATCACGGGAACAACCCTTAACAGCACGCTGTCGAGCGGCGCGACTACATACGCCGGCTTCTCGGGCGGCGAGTGCGAAACCTGTGGCGTGGCCATGAACGAGACGGCCAACAAGGCGGTGCTGACGATCGGAGACAGTTCCTCGAGCTCCCTCAGCGGCATTCAATTGCTGGATCTCGCCAGCAACACGCTTAGCGCACCGGTACCGGCGGCCTACCAGGTTTCCGAGGACGTTGTCTGGGACCAGTCTCGCAACCTGATTCTGTCGCCCGATGAGGGAGGGGTCTACGACCTGTTCAATACTTCGACCGGTGGTGAGTTCGGCAACTCGATCGGAGGCACCCTCGATTCCGCGGCGGAAGATTGTAAAACGGGGATTGCGCTGGCAACCGACGAGTTTACCAGTGAACTCTACATCACCGACTTGACGCAGGCCACGTTTACCGCAGGTACGCCGGGAAGCTGGACGGCGCCGGGACAGTTCCAGAATTTCCCGGATTTTGAAGCCTTTGCGGCTGGGACCGATGGCATCGCGGTGGCTCCTGGAGTTGAACTGGCAATTGTCACGGGCGAGTTCGCCGGGAACACGTTCGGCGCACTCCAGCTTCCCTCGACCTCGGGCACAGGTACGCCCGGAGTCGTGGATTTTGCCGCTGCTGCCCTGCCGCCCACGCCGGATGGAAATACATTCGCGCAGGGTCTGGATCCGCATACGGTGACGGCGTATGTGAGTCCAAACAGTGGCAAGGCATACGGGCTGATAGCCAACGGGTATTTCGTTCCGCCGACGTATCTGGCGGTGATTGACCTGCAAGGTCTGCTTTCGGCACCACGGTTGGCGGGGGTGGACGCAGCGGGAAACCCCTGCGCCACTTGCGCCAACTCCGTGGATCCGTCGTATGATCTGGTCGCACACGGTGTCGTGACCTACGTTGCGACCCAGTAATTAGGCGAGCCGCCGGGTTTTTGTCCCGGCGGCCGGTCGGTCTTGACCCTGCCCCATCCTTCGGCTGGTTTTGGAGGGTGGGGCGGGGATTCTTGGCGGGTGGTCTGATCAGATCACTATGCTCGACCTCATTATCCTCCACATCCTCCACCAGGTCGGCCTCGAAGTCGTAACCGCGAGCTGGCTCTCCAGATATAATCCGCTTTGAATACTTATGCCGATCGAGGGTCACATTCTGCAGGACGGCATGGGTCGGGTGTGGGTGTGCCGCGGCGTGCTCAGTGGGAAAGAACTCATCGCCAACAATGAGCGCATCCTCATTTCCAGGAGTTACCAGGGCGTGCGCTGGCTGCTCATCGACGAGACCGAGGCCACTCTGGAGATCTCGGCGGCGGAAATCCGGACGATCAGGGAGCAGGACGATCGCCTGGCGGCTGTTTTGCCCGAGCTAGTCACGGCCGTCGTCGTTCCTTCCGACTTTGGCTTCGGCATGGCGCGCATGTGGGAGATACTGACGGAGCGTCCGGGATGGTCCACCCGCGCCTTCCGATCCAGGCCCGAAGCGGAGGCCTGGCTGCGCGAGGAAGTGCGGAGCAAATTCGCAATGGAATTACCCGAAAATTTGAGCCTGCCCCGGCAGGCGTAATCGCCACGGCCTCGCGGCGGACGGCCCTAGCAGACGATTTTCGAACTTTTCTGTTGTCCCCGCCTCTGATGTCTCACCCTGAGATGCGTCCCGACGGTCAATGAGTGTAATGGGGATTTTTCGCCAACAACCGTTTAACATCATCGCCAACTCCATGACTTTGTGGGACTAGGGGCTCGCTGTCTCGTTCCTGACGACCCCTTAGATCGGAGGCTCGGAGCAGTACCAAGAGATAAATTGATCGATGGCGTACTCGTAAACGCGGCGCGAGGCCTAGCGAGCCAAGGCTATACAGCAATACTCGAATTGCTCTATTTCACGGTTTGCGACACCGATCCAGAGGCGGCGCTATAGTCGGCGTTCCCGGCGTAGGTTGCCGTGACAGTATCGGTTCCGGCCGGCAACGCCTTGGTTGTAAACGTCGCCGTGCCCGCCGGGGTTATGACGGCCGTTCCCAGCTGCGAGCCACCATAGCTAAAAGTCACCTTCTGGCGTTTCGGCAGCCCCCCGTTGCTGTTCACAGTCGCCGTGAACTTGACGGGCTGGTTCAACTTCGACGGATTCGGTGTGGAGGCAAGCGTCAGCAAAACCGTCGCCTGAGCGACTTGTTGCGTCAGTGACGCCAGACTTCCGCTGTTGGCGGAGTCGCCCTTATATTCGGCGGTCAGGAAATTGGATCCCACAGGCAACGTGGCGGTGGAGAGCGTGGCCACGCCCCCACTCAAGGTCGCAGTGCCAAGGAGTGTCTTTCCGTTCCGGAAGGTTACGGTTCCGGTCGGCGTACCGCCGCTTTGCGAGGTTACCTGAGCTGTCAAGGTTACAGACTGGCCATAGTTTGCCGGATTCGTGCCCGAACTGAGCGTCGTGTTGGTGACGGACTCGGTTAATCCGAAAATGTT
>Ga0116217_10000723_pt1 | contig 33242 bp, 26 predicted proteins | sample Sb_taG_6_FD_89697 | JGI IMG/M metagenome (GOLD analysis project Ga0116217, IMG submission 89697) | Peat soil microbial communities from Weissenstadt, Germany - Sb_50d_4_PS metaG | ecosystem: Environmental > Terrestrial > Soil > Wetlands > Peat | place: Germany: Weissenstadt | collected 2010-09-21 | reverse complement strand
CTGAGACCTGCACAGCCCCATAAACACTGGCCAGACCCGCAGTTCAAACAGATTTCAACCGGGTAGGGATGCAAATCACAAGAAAAGACACTGCAATGCGGCGAATTTCAACAAGTTCCTAGGTGCCAAGTTCAGCGACACTGGATTGCGACGGCAATGAAGAAAGGGCCTTCCGTTGGGAAGGCCCTTTTCATGTGCGGATATTGCGAAAGGGAAATCGCCGTTTCAGGCGGTGACGGACTCGCGGAGATTCTGCTCCGCGTAAATATGTTCAGTCTCAGCGAGACGCAGGAGGCGATGGAGATAGGCACGCGAGATGCAAAGGCTGCGTGCCGCCATGGTCTTGTTGCCATTGTGCTCGCGAACGGCAGAGACGGCCAGCCTGATCTTGTAATCCCGGAGCTGGCGTTCAAAGGAGCCTGCGGGCTGATAGTCGGCGATGTCGACCACTTCGTCAAAGGGGACCGCCTCTTCTTCGGGCGGCTCCTGCGATTTGAGGCACAAGTCTTCGGCGCGGACCGAGCGGCCGGGACAGAGAATGATCGCCCGCTGCATGACGTTTTCGAGCTCGCGGACATTGCCAGGCCAGGGAAAATTCTGGAGCATCTCCAGGGCTTCGGGTTGGATGCTGTCCATCGGTTTCTGGAAAACGCCGGCGTAGTGACGCAAGAAGTGGTGTGCGATGAGCGGGATGTCTTCAATTCGCGAACGGAGCGGAGGCGTTTCAATGCTCATCACGTTGATACGGTAGAAGAGGTCCTGTCGAAATTTGCCTTCGGCCACCAGCTTGGACAGATCCTGATGAGTGGCGAAGATGAGGCGCGCTCGCAGGGGAATGAGCTTGTTCGATCCGAGGCGGTTGAACTCCATCTGCTGGAGGACGCGGAGAAGCTTGACCTGGGTAAAGAGGCTGAGATCACCGATTTCGTCGAGGAAGAGCGTGCCATCGGCAGCCTGCTCAAAGTAGCCTTCGCGCGCGCCGACGGTTCCGGTGAAAGCGCCCTTTTCATGGCCGAAGAGCTCGGCCTCGATCAGAGTTTCGGGAATGGCGCCGCAGGAGACAGCGACGAACGGCTTGCTGGTGCGGCTGCCGAGATTGTGGATCGCGCGGGCGATCAATTCCTTGCCAGTACCGCTTTCGCCGGTGACGAGCACGGCGGCATTGAGACTGGTGACGCTGCGTACGAGCTGATAAACGCGCTGCATGCCGGGGCTGGACCCGATGATGCGATCGCAAGAACCGGGCTCTTCGACTCTCTGTTTGACGTGATAGAGCTGTTGCTTCAGCGTGAAGGTTTCGCAGGCCCGGGTGAGCATGGTCTTGAGATCGCGGATCGAGGGTGGCCGGCGGCAGTAACCAAAAGCTCCGGAGCGAACGAGTTCGAACGCAGTGGAGCGTAAGTTGTCGTCTGCCATGAGGATAGCCGGGACATTCGAGGCGATCAGGATGCGCGCATACTCGATGCGGGTTTGGAGCGAATCCTCTTGCGAATGCAAATCCAGAATCATCACATCGCAGTCGCCTGCAGATACCACGCAGTCCATTGCCTCTCCGTCGGGCTCAAGGAGGACCTCGTAGTCCTTACCAAGGGCAGAAGAAAGGAGCGAATGCAAAGTGCGGTCTTCAGAAAACAACCCAATTTTTGTCATTGGCGTGCGATTTACCATCTCGCGGGGTTCATCAAGCCGTACTGACGGGTGAGCGATGTATCTTTAATAATCGTCAGGAGGTACCACAGCGCATATTCCTCTTTCGTGCTACAGACTGGGTCCTTGGTGACGATAGTCACCCTCCAGCAATTGACGGGAAACCAGAGACCCTCCTGGGTCGAAGCCAACAAGCTAAAACTAACAAAATACAGAGTTCAACTGCGACGAGCGAGTTGGAAAGGCGCGGCTGTCTCATCCCGTCTTTTTGTCGTTCGTGCATCCGCAAAAGCGGCCTCAGATTCCCCACCGCGCACACCTGTCACTGAGCGGGCCAAAAAGCGACCCTACCCTACTCGCGGGAAGTGAGCTACGCGTCCCGGGGGATGAAGATCGCGCTGCCTTTTTGGGGGGACCCAAGTGCATCATATTCTGCGTGATTCACGGGTAAAGGTCAAGTGGAAAATCAGCGGCGGCCCGCTGTCTCGCCGGCGCCGATGGTGGCGGTCAAACCTTCAAAATAATCCGGTAACGACGCTCTGAATTGGTTGTAGACTTGTGGGATTCAGGGGCGTTTTTCGATGGCAAACGGCGGGGATTTCCTTGCGCGCAGGTACGTTTGCCTGACCTGGCGACATGCGTTCTACGGGTTGATGAAGCAGGGTCACCCGACCGATAAGTGGTGCATGCGCATAAGCTTGGGACAGAGGCAGAAGTGTATACGACGCACTCCAAGGGGTGGGATGAGCCGTAAACAGGCGTGTACACCTGATTGGAAGCAAAACCGTTATCTAATTGAAAGCGATGGATTTGCTGGCCAAGGAGTTTGGTCAGCCAATTGCATTCAATTACGGTTGTTATCCCGGGACCGCAACGGGAAAAGGAGCTGGGGTAATGCACTCGTTTGCCTGGTGGCCAACGGTTGTTGTTTTAGTCGTGGCGACCTTCACGGATCTTCGCAGCCGGCGAATTCCAAATTGGCTTGTGCTTCCGTTTTTTCTTTGCGGGGTCGCAGTTTCAAGTTGGCTTCATGGATGGCATGGCGCCGCACAGAGTCTGGAAGGAGCGGCGCTTGGGTTTTTGCTCTTCGGATTGCTTTTTTGGATGGGCGGGATGGGCGCGGGCGACGTAAAGCTTTGCACCGCAGTTGGAGCGTGGATTGGCCCGTCCCAGTTATTTATCGCATTAGTGCTGACCGGCCTGGTGGGAGGAGCGATGGCACTCATCTGGGCAGCCTGTGGCGGATTTCTGAAGGAATTGTTCCAGCACACAGGCGACCTCTTGTTCAGAAGGAAAGGACACGAGGAAGCGGTTCTCAGCAACCCGATGCGGCGGAAGATGCCGTACGCACCGGCCATCGCGATTGGGACATTGATTTCGTTTTTTGCACGGTAATCAACGGAGAAAGACAATGTCCGGCCTGAATAGGGCGAAGAACGAATCATGGGCGCGCTCGACGAACGCGCCTCGAACGTATCGAACATCGAGGAGTGAAAGAGACGTGGCTACCAACACTTCCCCCTATCCTTTGAATCCGTATCCGGACTCGATCGGCTCAAAACAGCTTTCGATCGCGCTGGTCAGCCCGAACCTAGAACGCCGCGCAGCAGCGGCTCTGGCATTAACGCGGTGCTCGGGCGGAGATGTGACCGAGTTTCCCAACTATCCGCCGGGACTGGACGATCTTTCCGGGATGCTGAGCCAGAGGTTCGACGTCGTCATCATCGAGCTGGACAGCGACCCGGAATATGCACTGGAACTGGTAGAGAGCCTCGGAAGCGACGGGATGGTGACGGTGATGGTGTATTCAGCGAGCGCGGATCCCGAGCTCCTGGTGCGCTGCATGCGAGCCGGCGCGCGCGAGTACCTGACGCTGCCGCTGGCGCCAGAGGTGATGGCCGAAGCCCTGGTACGGGCCGCAGCGCGACGGCCGGTGATGCAGGCCACGAAGAAAACGGCGGGAAGGCTGCTGGCGTTCCTGGGGGCAAAGGGTGGCGCAGGAGCGACGATGCTGGCCTGCAATTTTGCAGTGGGGCTGGCGAAAGAATCGGATGAAAAGACGCTGCTGATCGATCTCGATGTTCCCCTCGGCGATGCTGCGCTGAACCTGGGCATCGTGCCCGAGTTTTCGACAATCGACGCACTCGATGCAGCGGAGCGGATGGACGGGAGATTTCTTTCACAGCTTCTGGTAAAGCACAGTTCCGGGCTGATGGTGCTTGCGGCGCCGGGAAGGTTTGTTCACTACAAACCCAACGACGACTCGATCAATCGGTTGCTGCATGTGGCGCGCCAGGAGTTTGACAATGTGGTGGTTGACCTGGGATCAAAGCTGGACCTGATGGGAACAGCGGCGTACAAGGATGCCACTGCGCTTTATCTGGTGACGCAGGCAAGCATTCCGGAGCTGCGCAACTCGAACCGGCTGATTTCGCAGTTCTTCTCGGGTGGCGGCCCGAAGCTGGAGATCGTGATCAATCGATATGAATCGCGCTCTCTGGGGGTTTCGGAAGAGCACATCACGAAGGCGCTGACAAGGCCAGCGCAGTGGAAGATCCCCAACGACTACGCGTCGGTACGGAACATGCAGATCAACGCCACGCCGCTGGTGATGTCGGACACAGCGATCGCGCGCCAGATCCGGCAGATGGTGAATGCGGTGACGGGCAAGAGCCAGACGCCTGCCAAGAAGAAGGGTTTTGGCCTGAACCTGTTCGGGTGACGGCTGCAGAAGCAAAGCGGTAGAAGCAAGGCGGTAGAAGTACGGCGGCAGAAGTGAAGAGAATTCCCCAAGTGGATGGAAGGTAAACCGTGGACGTACTGAATTTGGAAACCTATAAAGCGGAGATTCACAGGACGCTAATCTCGAAGCTCGATCTGGAAAAGCTTTCGCGCGTCAACTCCAGCCAGGCGCGGCAGGCGGTGTCGGGACTGGTGAAGGAGATCATGTCGGAGCAGCGCGTGCCGCTGAACTACGACGAGCAAGAGAAGATCCACGCCGATCTTCTGGACGAAGTTTTCGGACTGGGCCCATTGGAGCCGCTGCTGCGCGACGCCAAGATCTCCGACATCCTGGTGAACGACAAGGATCATGTGTTTGTGGAGAAGAACGGCCTTCTGCAAAGGGTGGACACGTCGTTCCGCGACGACCGGCATCTGCTGCAGATCATTGACCGGATCGTCTCCCGGGTCGGGCGCAGGGTGGATGAATCCTCACCCATGGTGGACGCGCGCTTGCCTGACGGCTCGCGCGTGAACGCAGTGATTCCGCCTCTGGCACTGGACGGGCCGTCGGTGTCGATCCGGCGATTCGGTACCGGTCCGCTGGCCGCGAACCAACTGGTGCAGTTAAAGAGCATTTCGCCGGAGATGATGGAAGTGTTGTCGTCGGCAGTGCGCGCGCGCATCAGCATCCTGATCTCGGGCGGCACTGGCGCCGGCAAGACGACGTTCCTGAATATTCTCTCGCAGTACATTCCGAACAACGAGCGGCTGGTGACGATTGAGGACGCGGCCGAACTGAGGCTGGCGCAGGAGAACATCGTGCGCCTGGAGACGCGGCCGCCGAACATCGAAGGGCAAGGCGCGATCCGGCAGAGGCAGCTGCTGATCAACAGCCTGCGTATGCGTCCCGACCGGATCATCATCGGTGAGGTGCGCGGCGAGGAAGCGTTCGACATGCTGCAGGCGATGAATACGGGCCACGAAGGGTCAATGACGACGATTCACGCCAACACGCCGCGCGACGCGCTGTCGGGACTTGAATCGATGGTGGCGATGACGAACATGAATCTGCCGGAGAGATCGGTACGGCAACAGATGGCGTCGGCCATCACCATTGTGGCGCAGGCCACGCGCATGAGCGACGGAACGCGCAAGATCACGAACATCTCGGAGATCACCGGGATGGAAGAGAACGTAATCAGCATGCAGGAAATTTTCAGCTTTCAGAAGAAAGGCATTGGGCCGGATGGCCGCGTGATCGGCTCCTTTGTCCCGACGCGCATCCGTCCACAATTCCTGGAACGTTTGCGCACGTCAGGCATTGTTCTGCCGCCCAGCCTGTTCGAGCGGGAAACCCTGGTGAACTGAAGGAAAGGAGGAACCGGGAATGGCATTGATCGCAGCATTGGTTTTCATCGGCGTGTTCACACTAATTGCCGTGCCGGTCGTGGGCAGCGCCTTATCGAACTCGCGGTCGCGGCAGGCGCTGGCCACGCTGGACTCGGCCATCAGGGCCGAGAGCCAGGAGATACGCCAGCAAAACCTGAATCTGCGCAAGGACGAGAATCTGAGCAGCATCCCCTGGCTGAACCAGAGGCTGAAGAAGCTTGAAGTCGCACCCTTGTTGCGCCGGCTGCTCGGCCAGGCTGACCTGAACTGGAGCGCAGGGCGTTTGCTGGTGATGTGTCTGGCTCTTTTTGTAATTCCCAGCTATGCGGTTTACCAGTACTACGGTTCTTATCTGGCTGCAGTGGGGGCTGGGCTTGTGTTCGGTTTCGTGCCGATAGGGTATGTGCTTTTCAAGCGCCGCAGGCGCTTCGCGCAATTCGAAAAGGGATTGCCGGAGGCGTTGGGTCTGATGGTAAGCGGGCTGCGCGCAGGGCACAGCCTGGTGGCGGCGATGGCCCTGGTGGCGCGCGAGTGCCCCGATCCGGTTGGAACAGAATTCAAAGTCTGCTTTGAAGAGCAGAACTATGGCCTGGAGATGAATGCGGCCCTGGACAACCTGACCAACCGGGTGCCTCTGCAGGACGTGAAGATTACCACCACCGCGATCATTATTCAAAAGGAGAGCGGAGGCAACCTGGCGGAAGTGCTGGACAAGACGGCATACGTCATCCGGGAACGGTTCCGGCTGAAGCGGCAAATCATGACGCACACGGCGCAGGGACGTCTGACGGGGTGGATTTTGACGGCATTGCCGATCGCGCTGGGCATCGGCATCTATATTGTGGATCCCGATATGATCAGCATTCTGTGGCATCGCAAGATCGGCATTGAGATGATGTGGGGCGCATTCGGCCTAATCGTGCTGGGCGGGATTGTGATTCAGAAGATCGTCGACATCGACGTGTAAGGGAGAATTATGGGATTTGCGGCCTTCACATTTCTAGCCGTCTTCCTGCTGATCGCCAGCGCCGGGCTTCTGCTGTTCTATCGCGAAGTGATGGTGAGGCGCATCAGTGAAGTCATCAATCCGCGCCGCGAGCAGAAGAGCCTGATCTCGACCATCAAGCAGACCGGATTCTCGATTGGCAACGTGGTGGAACGTTTCGAGCAGGTGATGCCGAAGAGCGAGAAGGAAGTCTCGGTCATCAAGCAGCGCCTGGCCCGCGCGGGCTTTCGCGACCAGTCGGCGGTGAAGCTCTTCTATGGCTTCAAGGTTGTGACGCCGCTAGTGCTGTGTCTAGTGGCAATGGTGACCGGATTGGCCAGCCTGTCGCCGTTCTTTGTGTACGTGCTGGCCCTGGGCCTGGGGTTTTTGGCCCCCGATTTCTGGCTTGGGCGGAGAATTGATGCGCGGCAGAAACGGATTCAGAAGGGCCTGCCGGATGTGCTCGATCTGCTGGTGATCTGCATGGAGGCAGGTCTGAGCCTGGACCAGGCCACGGCGCGCACGGCGCAGGAACTGGGCAAGGCGCATCCAGATATATGCGACGAGATGGGAGTGGTTGTGTTGGAGCAGCGCGCCGGCCGCGCCCGATCCGATGCCTGGAAGGTCATGGGCGAGCGCGCAGGCGTTGATTCTTTGCGCAACCTGGTTTCGATGCTGGTGCAGACGGAACAATTCGGCACGAGCATTGCAAAAATGCTGAGGGTTCACGCCGACACGCTGCGCACGCAGCGTGTGCAAATGGTCGAGGAGATGGCAGCCAAGACCTCGGTAAAACTAGTGTTTCCCCTCGTGTTTTTCATTTTCCCTGCGCTATTTCTGGTCACACTAGGTCCGGCCGTAATTATCATGATGGAGTCGTTCAGCAAGATGAACCAGTAACGCAGGAAGGGGAGATTGACATGCCGAGTGACTCGATTCTCAGAATTGCTGCCGCAGTTTTAGCGGTTATTATTCTGGCGATTCTGATTCAACGCCGCCGCACGCGAGTGAAATAGGCGGCGCGAAATTCCGGGGCGTTATGAAACCAACATGGCGCCAAGGAGAATTTAGCAGTTCATTGCCGGGAGCCAAGGTTTCAGGCGGCAGATGTCGCGGTGACCTCGAAGGGCAGTGGAGGGGTGGAGTGCACCCTTTGGTAAGTTGCCACGAGGGAGAAAAGGGGCTAGGTTCTGTATGAAAGTTATCGAGCAATCCAGACGGTCAAGCGCGAAGCTGAGAGAAACTGAGGAAGGCGCGCTGTTATCGACTGGAATTGAAAACGTCGAATCGCGGAGTCATTGCGCCTATAACCAGACGCGGGAGTGTTTTCTGGGTCTGGATGTCAGAGTAGTTGACATGCAGCCTGTCCACCTCGGGGAATTCATCGCGGCGTCTCCGCTTAAATCGGGCGAAGGGGTGTGGATGATGTCGTTCCACGGGATTCAGGCAGTCGGAATGCCAGCACCGCTTGACCTGATTTACCTGGATGAAGAGTGCCGGGTCATCGACATGGTGGAATCCTACCCGACCTTTCAGGTGAGCTCGTTCAGCCCGCGGCCGAAGAGTGTACTGGCCCTGCCGGCGCACTCGATTTATACATCGCAGACGCAGCTTGGCGATCGGCTTGTGCTGTGTGTTGCGGAAGAGATGGAGCGCCAACTGCAGGAGTTGACAAGCTCGCACGATGAGAGCGCGGAATCACCGCTTATCGCGGGCGCGGCAGTATTGCGCGAGAAGCCATTGTGGAGCGGCGGCCCCGGACTTCTGGAACTGGAGACGCGCCCGGGGCAGGAAAACCGCGAATCCAGGCAGATGCACGTGATGAATCTGACGAATCCGAGCTCGGACAAGATCAAGCAGTTGCGCAGCTGGCTGGGGCGGTGGTGGTCGCCGGATCCGCGAAAGGCTCCGCGGATCAAGGAGCCGGGGCTGGCAGCATACTACTGGAACGGATCGGCGCCGGACGCAAAGGCAGTTCGCGACATCAGCACTTCGGGACTTTATGTGGTGACTGAGGAGCGCTGGTACCCGGGAACGCTGGTTCTGATGACGTTGCAGAGGACGAACTGCGGCGACGAGATGGCGGAGCGCTCGATCGCGGTCCATTCGCGAGCTGTTCGCTGGGGACCCGATGGTGTCGGGCTGCAGTTTGTACTGGCCAATGACGAAAAGGATCCGGACAGGGGGAAGGTCACCATTCTTGATGCGGCCAGCAAGAGGGATATTGAGCGCTTTCTTGCGCAGTTGAACCAGGGCCAATGACCGGCGCTCGGGAGCGCCTGGAAGATGCATGGGACGACGACATGGACGAAGCGGAAGTCCGGAGTCGACCAGCCGGGAGGTAGAGCGATGACGATCAGTTGGGGCCTGCGCAGGCGGGCTCATTTTTGTCTGTGCACTCTGATGCGCGCCGTTGGTTTCGAGGGCGAGGAGGGCAACGCGCTGCTCGAGTGTGCGGTGACATTGCCTTTGTTGCTGACGGTGATGATGGGTGCTGCGTCATTCTCGATGGCGTTTTATGAGATGCAGGAGCTAGGCAACGCGGTTTCAGGCGCGGCGCAGGTGCTTGGAGCAACGGCAGGCACGATCACCGATCCCTGCGCCCAGGTGGTCGCGCAGGTGACCGCGGCAGTGCCGAACCTCGACAGCTCGAAGCTTACATATACGGTCGTGATAACCAACGCCGCCGGCACGACCGCGACATACGGTCCGACGACAGGAAGCTTGACCTGCAAGGCGGCCGGAGCGGGACAGGCGGCATCAACGGCGGAAGCGACGAACGAACCCCAGACAGTGACAGTCAGTTACAACTACAAGTGGATGCCATTATATTTCTCCAAAACTCCCACGAGCCAACTGACATCTTCAGCGACGGCGATGGGCGAGTGAGGCCGGAGATGTGCGAGTCGAAGCAATTGGAGGTTTTGTTGACAGACCGCTCGATAAGGACTCAAGGGTGGGAATGGAAGCGAGTGCGCCAGGAGGGGGGAAGATGATCCCGAATTGCAACCCGGGTAGATTGCGGATGTTGTTTGCTCGTGCTGCGCAGCGTGCCGCGCGGATGGGCAGCGATGAAGGCACATCGCTGCTTGAGTTTGCAATAACGGGGGTGGTGTTTTTCACGGTCCTGACGGGTGCGGCCTCGTTTTCGCTGGCGCTTTACAGCATGCAGCAACTGTCGAACGCAACTTCGTCAGCGATACAGTCTGTTTCGGAGCTGCGGGGGATCACGACTGACCCGTGCAAGGCGGCGGTCACGTCGATCACGGGAACGCTGCCGAACTGGACGGCATCAAAATTTACGTACACGATGTGGATTACAGACAGTACCGGAACAGCCAACAAATTCGGCCCCACGACCGGGAGCGGCTTCAGCTGCACAGGTGGCGTGGCCGACCAAACGGAAAACTATCCAGTTACGCTGACGGTCAGTTACGCGTACTCATGGATACCGATTGTGGGATTAAGCCCCAAAAGCCCTCTGACAGCAACAGAAGGGACGATGTCTTACTAAGATGAGAGCCTGGCCGGAAATGAGCAAGCGGCCAATGAATCGTGATGCGTGCTCATGGTTACCAATTCTGACATTCAGACCCTAAGAGTAATCTATCCGCGACGGAAGGGTTGATCTCATACTAAGAGGAGAATTCGGCCGGAAAGGAGCAAGCGGCCAATGAATCGCTTAAGTACTTTCTTTATACGCAGGTTCCTGCGGGACACCCTGGGACAAACGATGATTATGGTGGCAATCACCCTTGCCGCGGTGATGTCGTTGTGCGCGATGGGCGTGGAATCAGGCCACATTTACTACGCGTACCGGCTTCTTGTATCGTCAACGAACGCGGCGACGCTTGCGGGCGCGCAAACCATGTCGGCGGCTCTGCTGGATACGACTTCAAGCCAGGCCTATACGGCGGCGGTGGACAGCGCGGTGCAGCAATACAGCTCGGTCACGGGCGGGTACAACACGAGCACCTTCCTGCACAATGCTACGTTGACGACGACCAACCTCTTCTGTTCAGCCACGCTGAGTGGTTCCCCATACAATGTTGCGTGCATCTCTCCTCCGGGCGGCGCCACGGGGTACAACGCCATCACGGTGACGCAGACGGCGGATGTTCCGTTGTGGTTTGGGGGCCTGGTGGGCATGCCGAAGATGCACATCGCGGCCACTTCGACCGCGGCGACGCGGGGTGGGCAGAATATCCCTTACAACCTCGCCATCATCATGGACACCACAGCATCGATGGCAAGCACCGTCAAGGGTGAAGCGGGTTGCTCGAGCTCGCAGATTGCGTGCGCGGTCTCGGGATTCATGATCATGCTGGAGAATATGGATCCATGCGCATCCGGTACAAGCTGCACCTCAAGCACAGCCTACGTCGACGACGTGGCGCTGTTTGTGTTTCCAGCGGTGAGCACGGCATATAGCGCGAACAACTATAAGCAGGACTACTGCTCGTCCGGATTTGGGGGCGGCTCGGTGAAGAGCGTGCCGTACAACTTTATCAACGTGACGCCGGGGAGCACTCAGAATCTCAACATGGAAAGTGGTTCGGTAAGTTCGTCGAACCTCTATCCCGGCGAGTACGAGATCATTCCGTTCAACGATGGTTATAAGTCGAACGGCAGCGGGTCGAATACGAGCCTGGTTGGTTCATCGGCTTTGGCGATGGCGGTAGGCTACAGCGGGTCCGGGTGCAATGGCCTTTCGGCGCCGGGCGGGCAGGGAACCTATTACGCACAGGTCATTAACATGGCACAGGAAGCGCTGGTAACGCAGCAGACAGCGAACCCGCTATCAAAGAACGTCATGATCATCCTGAGCGACGGCGATGCGACGGCCTCGGCCGGATCGGGCCAACTCGTTGCAGACAACAACCCGAGCTGCACGAACGTTAAGACCAACGGGAGTTGCCTGAACGGCACGGGAACCTCCACCACGAATCCCGAGGTCGGCGGAACCGGGAGCGGTTGCAGTGGGTACCAGTGCCCTGCGTACCCGTCGGCGATGGGAATGTGCGGGCAGGCTGTGTGGGCGGCGCAGCAGGCGACGGCAGCGGGAACAATTGTCTACACCATTGGGTTCGGGTCGGAGACGTCAGGGTGCAACTCGGACCAAAACTACACCTTGACCGGGTTGTCAAACGGCGCGGAGAGCTGGCCCGGTGGTCCGAACGCACGCACACCCTGCAACGCGATCGCGGCGATGGCTTCGAATGCGAACACGTTCTTTTCCGACGTATCGCAGGGCTGCCAGCCAGTGAATGGCGTAAACGGGAACTACAAGTCGCTGGCGCAGATCTTCCAGGCGGTGGTAAGCAGCCTGACGTCACCGCGGCTGGTTCCTCCCGGTACAACATAGAGAGCTGACGAAGACAAGGGAACACGGGCAAAATTGATGAAGGGCACGGGATTGAATCCCGTGCCCTTTTTGCTGTCCTGCGGAAAATGGCGCGCAGGACAGGCGCCTATCATCGCTGTTTCTTCGCCCATTTCGACGTGTTGTTGAGGTAACCGTTCAACTAGCACAAAAGTGCAATGGATTGGTTACTGCGGAACCAAGATCATAACTTGAGATCCCCAGGTTCCTGGGACGGGCGCTGTGGAGTCACGACTCGACGGCGTAGTCACCAAGGGGCCGAGTAAATACAACCTCATGATCGAAGCGCAACTTTCCCCAGCGCGCAATTTGAATCTCTGAGCCAGGCACCGGAAGTTCGTTTCCTGTAATCGAGGACAGCGAAGGTGAGGCGGAGCAAAACCCGTCACGGCCAGGGATTGCTGTGCGTACGGAGAGGCTCCGGGTACTCGATGAAAAGCGGCGATCAGCATTGCGCCGATTGTGATGGCGCCTGCTGAGCGAGAAGAGAGGTCACATGAAACAGTTGGGAATTCGTATGATGCGCAGGCTCCTGAAGAGTGAGCGGGGGCAGACGGCAGTGGTGATGATGTTCAGCGCGGGCGCGATGATGGCGCTTGCGGGAGCGTCAGTTGAGTCCGGTCATGTTTATTACGCGTATCAGCAATTGCTGGCGTCGACGAATGCTGCCGTAATGGCCGGGGCGATGGCCATGCCGAACACGAGCCAGGCTTCGACGAATGTGACGCTTTACAGCTCGCAATCGGGCAAGCTGAACGCGAACCCCATGTTGCAGAATGTGACGGCGACACCGTCGTTTCTGTGCCTGAGCACAGTCACAAACAGCTTCAATGTGCCGTGCAGCACGTCGACCGGCGCGAGCGGGGGCTACAACGCGCTTTCAGTGACACAAACGGCGAAGGTGAATTTGTGGTTTGGGGGACTAGTCGGGATCCGGACCATGAACCTGTCGGCGACTGCGACCGCGGCCATGCGGGGAGGCACGAACGTGCCGTGGAACATCGCCATCATTCTGGATGCGACGCCGTCGATGGGCTACCAGGACAACGGGGCGCAATGCAGCGGGACTCAGCTTAGCTGCGCGAAACTGGGGATTCAGGCGCTGTTGCAGGATTTGTATCCGTGCCAGCTGAATCAGACCTGCACCGCCAGCGGGGCAACGGGAGTGGACAACGTGAGCCTATGGGTGTTTCCCGCCGTCACCACATTGTCGGCTCCAGACGACTACAACTGCTCGGGCTCGAGCCCGTCGGCAGTAGCCTACACATTTCCAGACCCGCCGTCGAACGTGACACTGCCATCAGGGGATACTTACAATGTCATCAGTTGGGATAATGATTACAAGACGACAGACACAGCTTCAAGCCTGAACCGGAGCTCGGATATGGTGATCGCAGCGGGCGATGGTTCAAAGAGCGGCAGTGGCTATAACGCCTGCAACGGGATTTCGACTCGCTTTGAGTGGACCTACTATCCACAGGTGATCTATGCGGCGCAAGCGGCCCTGGTCACGCAGCAGTCGGCGAATCCGGGCTCAAAGAACGCGATTATCATTCTCGGTGACGGCGACCTGAACGCGAGCGCATCGAATGCCTACACTGCGGGGGGCGCGCTCAACAGCAGCCCAATCGGCTTGATTGCCACCGAGGGCGTCCTGAACGGGACGGGGACGCATACGACCAATCCAAACGGCTATAACAACCCCGCATACCCGTCGGCGCTGGGTGAATGCGGGCAGGCGGTGTTGGCGGCGCAGGCAGCGGCGAACGCCGGAACAACCGTTTATACGATCGGGTACGGTTCGCTGACGTCGGGGAGCTGCGTTACGGACAAGACCTACAGCGCCTCGGTGACGACCAACGGCGGAAGCTGGGCTCCGGGAAAGCAAGCCTGCAATGCGCTGGCGGCGATGGCTTCGGCCGAGATGAATTTTTACTCGGACGATGCCGACGGCTGCGAGGCGACGACACCGAGCAATCAAAATATTACCAAGCTGACGGCGATCTTCCGCGCGATCACCGACAATTTGACGACGCCGCGCTTGATTCCGAACGGCAGCTCATAGAGACAGGGCCTGCAAGAGGCTGAGGATTAACCAGGGAAGGACAGAAAGGGCATGGGCGCGGAGCCTGTGCCCTTTTTGTTGGAGCTCAAAGGAGGAAACGGAGTGTGGCGAGGGAAGGGGCTTTCTCATGCTGCCGCTCTTCGCATAGTCTTCGCCTGGAAATGCGTTCGATTTTCCGATGTGCGAGGCTGTGCAGCGGTCGTGTGGAGCGGTCCTTGGATGACTTGTATTACTTAAATAATTACCGTGTAGCACTAAAGTGCAATTTAAGGTTACCAAGCTAATCACGATCATAAAGAAAGTCACAAACTCCCCAAGAGGTCACGTAGCGTCGGCGAGGCCGTTCGATGGTATCGCAAAGAGACGAACGCGGCAGCCTCCATGTGCTTATCATGCATTCGCAGGCGTGTCTGTCACGCCTTTTGGTCCTGATTCTCGAATCGGGCTCTCCCAACAAGCGAAAGCGAACGGCATTAAGTGCAGAGGAATCCTGCGCCAAGCGGACGCTTGACTGCCAGTTACGCATCTCCACTCCTCCGAGTACGGTATTTCAATTCATCGACCGCTCCGTGCCATTTGGAGACGGCGCTCACCAAGTGAAAGGGGGAATTTCACCGATGAAATGGTTGGGAATTCCTTTAATGCGCAAGTTGCTCAAGAATGAACTCGGCCAGACGGCGATGGCCATGATGTTCGCGGCAGGTTCCATGATGGCTCTTGCAGGAGCATCGGTCGAGGCCGGCCACGTTTATTACGCCTACCAGCAGTTGATGGCGTCGACGAACGCCGCGACGATGGCGGGTGCACAGGCGATGCCGAACACAACTCAGGCGGCGACGAATGTGGCGCTTTACAGCTCCCAAACGGGTGACCTGAACGCGAACCCGATGCTGACGAGTGTGGTTGCGACGCCGACATTTGTGTGTTCGAGCGGGATAAACACCAAATTCAATGTAGCTTGCGAGACGGCCAGCGGCGGCACGGGTGGATACAACGCGGTCTCAGTGACGCAGACCGCGAAGGTGAAGTTGTGGTTTGGCGGGTTGGTCGGAATCCGGACCATGAACCTGTCGGCCACAGCGGAAGCGGCGATGCGCGGCGGCACGAATACGCCGTGGAACATCGCGATCGTACTGGACGCGACGCCATCGATGGACTACTCGGACAGCGGCTCGCAATGCAGCGGGACTCAGCTTAGCTGCGCGAAACTGGGGATTCAGGCGCTGTTGCAGGATCTGTATCCCTGCCAGCTGAATCAGGACTGCACCAAAAGCGGCGCTACGGGAGTGGACAACGTGAGCCTGGTTGTATTCCCCGCGGTAACCACGACGTCGGCTCCGGACGACTACAACTGCTCGGGCGCAAGCCCGTCAGCAGTAGCCTACACGTTTCCCGACCCGCCATCGAACATGGTATTGCCTCCGGGGGATACGTACCAGATCATCACGCTCTCTAACGATTTCAAGACTTCGGACACGGCGACTGGCTTGAACCAGGCCTCGAATATCGTGATCGCAGCGGGCGATGGCGTGAAGAGCGGCAGTGGCTATAACGCCTGCAACGGGATTTCGACTCGGTTTGAGTGGACCTACTATGCGCAGGTGATCTACGCGGCGCAAGCGCTGCTGGCATCGCAGCAGACGGCGAATCCGGGCTCAAAGAACGCGATGATCATCCTGAGCGACGGTGACGCGACCGCGTGCGCCTCGAACGCCTACACAACGGGTGGCGCGTGCACCAGCAGTCCGATCAGCCTGATTGCCAGCGAGGGCATGCTGAACGGGACGGGGACGGCGACGACGAATCCGACGGGATACAAATCGTACACATACCCTTCGGCGCTGGGTGAATGCGGGCAAGCGGTGATTGCGGCGCAGTCAGCGGCGAACGCCGGAACCGCCGTTTATACGATCGGTTACGGTTCGCCAACGACGGGGAGCTGCAAATCGGACAAGACCTACAGCGCCTCGGTGACGACCAAGGGTGGAACCTGGGGTCCGGGCCTGCAAGGCTGTGATGCGCTGGCGGCGATGGCTTCGGCCCAGGTGAATTTTTACTCCGACGACGGGGACGGCTGCCAGGCGTCGGCTCCGAGCAACCAGAACCTGACGAAGCTGACGGCGATCTTCCGGGCCATCACCAACAACCTGACCGTCCCGCGGCTGATTCCTGCGGGTACATAGTTCGTGGGGTTGACTTCCGGAGCAAAAACCGGTAACAACGACTCAGAAAACCCGGTAGTAATGCGACACAACCGAGGAAGGGAGTCTCCCCCATGCGTAATTCCTGGCCGATTGTGGCGATTTCGTGTGCTCTGCTTCTGGCCGGCTGTTCAGGCGTGCCAGTGACGACGCCTATCGTGACGAATCCAGTGCCCGGCGTAGCTCTCAAGGGCATCGTACACGGTGGGCAGCAGCCCATCGTGGGCGCCCATGTTTATCTCTACGCCGCGAATTCCAATGGCTACGGCGGCGCGTCGACTTCACTGCTGCTCAACAAAAGCAACACCAGCAAGGATGGCAACAACCGCTACTACGTGACCACCGGGACGGGCGGCACCTTCAGCATTTCGGGCGACTACACCTGTCCGAGCGGGACCGCGCAGGTGTACTTGTACGCGATTGGGGGCGATCCGACACCAGGAGTGCCTAATGCGGCCGCGGGACTGCTGGCAGGTTTGGGGTCGTGCAACGCGCCGAGCTTCGCTTCGCAGTATGTTGTCGTAAATGAGGTATCAACAGTAGCAACAGCGTATGCCCTCGCCGGCTTTACGACGGACCCGACGCACATAGCGAGTTCAAGCACAGCACTGGGGACGATGGGCATTACCGATGCGTTCAACAGCATTGCGAATCTTTTGAACTTGAGCACTGGTTTACCGCTGGCGACGACCCCAGCAGGCAACGGAACTGTGCCGCAAGCAGAAATTAACACGCTGGCCGACATTCTGGCGGCATGCATCAACTCGACGGGGCCGTCTTCGACGGCGTGCACAACATTGTTCAGCAACGCAATGAATGGGACCACGGCACCTGCGGACACGGCGACTGCGGCGATCAACATTGCGCACAACCCCGGAGCCAACATCGACAACCTGTATGCGCTGGCGACGGCAAACTCGCCGTTTCAGCCGACGATCAGCGAGCCGAACGACTTTACGGTCGCGGTCACTTACACGGGGGGCGGACTGGATGGCAGCGGATTCGCGCCCGAGGGCATCGCCGTAGACGGGTCGGGCAACATCTGGGTGCCAAACTTCGAGTCCGGCACCTTGAGTGAGCTCAACTACATGGGCGTGGTTGCGGCTTCCGGTTCCACTGGATTCGGGCAAGGGGCACTGAACAATCCGACAAGCGTAGCGATCGACTCTGCAGGTCTTGTATCCGTAGCGAATTTTTACGGCAACAGCCTCACCCAGTTCTTCGCTTCCGGCGCGGTGAGGACCAAGCCGCAGGGCAGCGGGCTATCCAACCCGTACGGGATTGCCATCGACACTGGCAGCAACATTTGGGTTTCAAACTTCGGCAGCAGCACGCTGAGTGAATTCCAAAGCAGCGGCGCGCCGTCGTCAGGCACCGGGGGGTTCGGAGGTGTTCCTGAACCAGGGGGCATTGCCGCAGACACATCGGGCGACGTATGGGTGACAGGCTACGGCTCTTCACCTTCATATATCTTGAAAGCTTCGCCCAATAAAGTGGCTGGCCAACCGCCCGTTTTGACATTCATATCGGAGACCCAATTGCTTGTGCCGTATGGGATCGCGGTGGACGGATCGGGCGACATTTGGGTGACCAACAGCGGCACCGGCAGCATCACTGAGTTCCACGCCGACGGATCGATTGCGTCTCCAGATCCCGATGGTTTCACCGGAGGCGGATTGGCTAATCCGTATGGAATCGCCATCGACGGAACCGGCAATGTGTGGACGGCGAACAACGGCGGAAACAGCAACAGCATCAGCGAATTCAACTCGAGCGGCGTGGCGATATCGGGTGCGAATGGATATGTGGGCACAGGGCTTTTCCCCTATGGCATCGCCATCGATCCATCTGGCAACGTATGGGTGGCGAACAAGGATACAAGCGCACCGCTCACGCAATTTGTTGGAGCGGCGGCGCCGGTGGTGACTCCCCTTGCGGCGGCCGCGGCGTATGGCGAACTGGGTACAGAGCCGTAGCCGAGGCGGCAGGGACGTTTAATCGAGCTGCTCCGGGATAATAATCAACACTTCGACGCGGGTAGATTGACCATCCTGCAAGGCCGGCCGGAATTGCCATCTGGCGAGTGCGGCGAGGACGAACTGCGCCTGAGGAAAGGCTGGCGGGACGATCATGGTGAGTTTTTCAAAGCGTCCGGACTGGTCAATGTATCCGTGGATCATGATGGCGTCGGCATCGACGGAACCTGGGTCCAGGTTGGGCCGCACGATGCTGTAGGGCCAGGGAGCATCAAGGCGAATAACAGTTCCAGCGTTGGCGGCGTCCGGGGTGCGCGGAAGCGCATACTGCATGATCCAGTTGTGGGCCAGGCCGACGTGCAAGTAGACGGTGTAGGCCATGCGGCTTCCCCAGACTCCGGATGCCTCGGGAAACTGATCCTGGAGCGAATCTCCCACGACAACGGCTCCGAAGCGCCCGTCCTTGGGCAACGTGATCTGCGTCGAAGTGATTTGTCCATTCTGATCGGCACCTGGTGACCCCTGCGCGGAATTGGAGGCGTTGGGTGTGCCGGTGGCTGCTGCGGGATCCGATCCGTTTGGCTTGCCTTGAGCACCCTGGCCGGAAGCGGAGCTGCCGTTATTCTGCGCAGGAGCCGAACCTTGACCTGCGCCGTTCGCGGCGCCATTGGTTTTGCCGGAGCCCGAGCCGGAGCCCTGTCCCGGATTGCCCGCGGGGATTTCCTTCGCCGTCAGGGAAAGATCGCGCATCTGGTTGGGCGCCAGCATGCCCTGCGTAGTGGACATTGCTGACTCACTGACCGGGGGAAGGTTCGCCGTTCCGTTGTTCATGCGTAGGTCAGAGAGCGAGACAATTGCGGCCGGCGCAGGCTGCGCCGTGGGTTGCGTGGCGGTGACCGGTGGCAACTGAACCTGCTGTGGAAGCGGGACTGTGACCGGCGACGTGGTGCTCGGCGGAACGATGGACTTGGCTGAAGGATGAAAGCCGGCGGAGATGTTGACATCGGCCAGATTCATTTCTTCATTGGGCCGCTCGAGGTTGGGCTTTACGTTGGCCGCAGTGGGCTTCTGAGGCAAGGGCGGAACGATTTTCTTCACGATCGTCTTGCTGGGCGACCAGATGACAATCTGCGGCAGCGGGATCGGTTCCGGCAGAGTGATTGGTTTTGGCAGATCGGCCTGAATGAGTGTTTGCGGGCCGGTCTTGGCTTGCGTCATGGGACGCGGGACAGGAGGGCTCGGAGCCGAGTTGCCGGCAGAAGCGGGCGCGTGTGGCCCTGGATGCGAGGGGGGATAGGGAATGAGGTTGCGCACAGCCTGCATCTGCTGCTCATTCAGGTCGAGCTCGCGCATCGCATAACGCTCTGTTACCACCCTGGCAGAGGGTGGTTTGTAGGCGAGGCCGAAGAGGACGAGGGCCGCCGTCATGGCATGCATGACGATCGAGGCGGCGAAGGAAGTGGGCCGCGGCCCGAAGTCATTCTGTTGCGTAAAGAGTGTAATCGTTTGAGAAGCCATGACCTACGATAGAGATCCCCCGACACGGGCAGCGAACGACCGAATTTTGCCCAGAGGCGGGAGAGACTTTGTATCACGATTCTGCCACATTCGCACATCCAGAGGCGCGAATATAACACGGAAGATGCAAACGCAATCTCAAAAAATCGAGTAAAGTGACGGTAAACTTGCAATAGAGCAGTCGGCCAACAACGCAAGAAGGATGGAAGTATGCCGTTGCACGATTGCGAAACTGTGACCAGAATCAGAATCGCGCAATTCGGTCGTCGACCCCATAGCTCTTTTGGTTCCCCACGTGCGAATGGACAAACAGAGGCAGCATGCAAAAGGTTTTAAGGGAATACACTATGAAGGCGCTCAACCCTCTAGCACTGAATGCAGCACACTTCTCAGGGAAGAGCGTGCGAAGGACAGCCGATTTTCCGGAGATAGCAACCGAAACGGCGCGAGAAAGGCAGAGCCGGCCGAAGGGCCGGGTCGAACAGGCTAAGGGATGAATCGAAGACTTATCACGATCCTTCTCATCGCATTGGTGGTCGCTGGCGGCTGCACGTGGCTGGTTGTTCGCCTTGTGGGCGTCAGGATAGCGACGTCAAAACCCGTGGAGACGACGCGGGTAGTCGCAGCTTCCAAAGATATTCCTCTGGGCGCGGTGCTGACTAGCGCTGACCTGACCACGATGAGCATTGCGGGCACGCTGCCCAAGGGCGCGATTATGAAGCCCGAGGATGCGATTGGCCGCGGCGCCATCACGCAGATTTATCAGGGGGAGCCGATTCTAGAAAGCCATTTGGCAATTCTCGGCTCCGGGGGCGGATTGGCGCCCACCATCCCGTCGGGCATGCGGGCCTGTGCGGTGAGGGTAGATGAGGTTGTGGGTGTGAGTGGATTCGTGACCCCGGGCATGCGCGTCGATGTTCTGGTTTCGGGCAATCCACCAGGGGAAGGCGCGTCGGAAGGCGTGGTAACGAAGACGATCCTGCAAAACATCCAGGTTCTATCCGCGGGCACTGACATTCAGAGGGACGCCACTGGTAAGGCGCAGCAGGTGCAGGTGGTGAATCTGCTGGTGACACCTGAGCAGGCCGAGACGTTGAGCCTGGCCAGCAATTCCCTGAAGATTCAACTGGTGCTGCGCAATCCGCTGGATACACAGATTGCGAAGGTTCCACAGACGGCAATGGGCGAGCTTTTTGCGGGATCGGTTCCTCCGCCATCACAGCATACGGCGGTCAAGAAGGCGCCCAAGCCGGTGGCGAGCACGTATTCGATCCAAGTGATCAACGGATCCAAATCCACTGAAGAGAAATTCTCTTCACCTGGGGGACAGCATTGAGACCGAAGGCTGGGGTCATCATCGTATCTTGCAGCGCGCTATCGCTAGCGCTTTGTGCGGGGCGGATTGCGCTGGCTCAAGCTGCACCGTCGACGCCGACATCCGCGGGAGCTACGTTTGAAGATTCGACGAACGAACTCTCGGTGGCTGTAGGCAAAGCGGTGCTGGTGGACTGCGCGCAACCGATCCAGCGTGTTGCCATTGGATTGGGCGACATCGCAGAAGCCACCGCTGTGAGCCCGACCGAAGTCATGATCGACGGCAAGGCTCCAGGTGAGACGAGCTTGATTATCTGGGATATTCTCGGTGGACGCCAGTTCTTCAACATAACGGTGCGGCCCATTGCCACAATATCGAGCGACAATCTCGACTCAATCCGGCGGGAACTGAGGACCGAGTTGCCCGGTCAAACCATCAGAGTGAGTTACAGCAACAGCAACATCTTTTTGCGTGGCACCGTAAACGATCTGACCAGCTCGACGCGGGCGGTGGAAATTGCCTCGACGGCGGGGAAGGTTGTGAACCTGCTGGACGTGAATGTACCGAAGTCGGATTCACAGATCCTGCTAAAGGTGAGGATTGCGAGCGTGGATCGCAACCGAGCGCGCCAGCTTGGGATCAATCTTTTCAACCTCGGCCTGGGGAATGCCGTTGGCGGTGTAACCACCGGCCAATTCTCTCCGCCCCAGATCTCGAACAGCGGCACATCGGTGGGCCAGGAATCGCTCGCGGTGCCGGGTGGTTCAGCGACGTTTTCCCAAGAGCTGAACCTGCTTGCGTTCTTCCCCGGTCTGGATACAGGCGCTAGTATCTCGGCGCTGGAAACGAAAGGCGTGGTTCAAGTGCTGGCGGAGCCGAATTTGATGGCAGCCGATGGCAAGGAAGCCAGCTTCCTATCTGGCGGGCAGTATCCATATCCAGTTGTGTCGGGTACGTCGGGTGGGCTTCCCGCAGTAAGCATCGAGTTCAAAGAATACGGCATCCGGCTCAACTTCATCCCGACGATTACTCCGCGGGGAACGATCCGGCTGCAGGTGGCGCCCGAAGTGAGCGCCCTCGACTACACCAACGAAGTAACGTTATCAGGGTTTACGGTGCCGGGCCTTACCACGCGACGAGTGAACACCGAGGTAGAGCTGTCCGACGGCGAAAGCTTACTCATCGGTGGACTGCTCGACAAGAGTCTGAGCGACACGTTTAGCAAAATTCCATTTATTGGCGATATTCCCATCCTCGGCAAGCTCTTTCAATCGGATTCGAGGACGCGGAACGATAGCGAGTTGATTGTGATCGTCACGCCGGAGATCGTGGCGCCATTTGCAGCCGGAACGCCGATTCCGGCATTGAATTATCCGCTGCCGTTTATCCCGCCCAATTCGAATATTCCGATGCACCAACCGGATGAGAAGACGGCAGCAAACACCCTGGCACCGCCGCCGGCGACGATCCCCGTGGAGAAGCTCATCGAGAGCATGAAGCCTGAAAAACAGCTGGTGATTGAGAGCGGGACAGGTGGATTCGGGACATCGTCGGGGATGATGAATTCGGGTGGAGGAGCCGGGCCATCCACTGGAGCGGGAGCTGGAGCTCCGCAGCAATAAGACCGGCGGATACGCCCACACACGGGACATCGAGGCGCAGGGATGAATCCGCTGCAACGGATGGCTAAGGGGCTGCAGCAGTTTTTTGCGCCCCGGCTGCCGTCAGGCCCTGCCAGTCCCTTTCAAGTTCTGAATCGTACCCGCGGCACTGTTCTGGCTTTGCGGCTTGAGGCCGCACACACCGGTCCGTCGCGCAGAAAAGGGCTCCTGGGACGCAAATGCCTGCAGCCGGGCGAAGGGTTGTGGATCGCTCCTTGCGAGTCGGTGCACACATTCTTCATGAAGTTTCCCATCGATCTCGTCTATCTGGACCGCAAGCTCCAAGTGAAAAAAATACGCGACAGCGTAGGTCCCTGGCGCCTTTCGGCCTGCCTGACGGCACGGAGCGTGCTGGAGCTTCCTGCAGGGACGATTCGCGCGACACAGACGGAACGGGGAGACGCAGTGGAGTTCGCAGCTGCGGTCGACATCTCCGGCCAGCAAGCATCAGTTGAGTAGCGGCGAGGCCACGGCGGTCGTGTCAGCGACCTTACGAGCGGAGGTGCGGGCAAGGAGATACCACACGAGCCACACCGGCGCGGGCCAGAGATATGCAGCCGAATGCAGCCCGAACGGCGAGACGATTTGGATCTCGACGAGGATGTAGATGAGGGCGAGAGTGCCGAGCAATGTTCGCGAGGGATTTCTCGACACCGCGTAGAGCAGAGCCGGAATGGCGAGCGCCTGATCGAAGATCCAGCCAAACGGCGCGACGAAAAGAGATACGAGTATCAGCGGGCTGCCGTTTTCGAGCCAGTCCCAAGTGAGCCGTCGGGGCCAAAAGTAAACGAGCGCCCAGGCACAGCCCAGAGCGGCAGGCACAAAGGCGAGCCACTCCGAGGAGGGGCGGATGGAATCGCGCAGCACGTCGCCGAGGCACGGGGTAAACTCGCGCGTGACGACCGACGTGCGCATGTAGTACGAGTACTGGCTCCACGCTGCGGGGTCGATCAACGCGGTGACCATGCCACCCGCCGCCATGGCCGCCAAGCTCCCGGCCAAAATGCGATAACTGTGTGAGACGAAGATCCATACCAGCAGGACAACCGCGAAGGGTAGAAACAGGTGAGGCTTCAGCGTGCAGAACCAGAGCGCGGCTCCTGCAGAGAATGGGCGGGTTTTGTGCAGGCGAAGAAAGAGGACCAATCCGAACAGCAGAAGGATTGAGGTTTGGCCGAGAATGACGCAGAACAAAGCTGGTGGGAAGCAATATCCGAGCCATTCGAAATGCGTGCCGGCAGAACCAAAGAGACTCCAAAGAATGCGCACCGATGAGATGAGGATGCCCAGCATCAGCAAGGACCAAGGCAGCGCGGTAGTTGTCGCGTCGAAGTAGCCCAACGGCAGGGCGAGGGGCAGGGCCCAGGGCGGATTCCGCATGTAATAGGAGGTCCCTCCCTGAAATCCTGCACCGCGTTCGAGCCGGTCCATCGTTTCCGGATCGTAGGGATTTCCGTGATGCGCGAGTTGTTGGCCGGCGGCCCAGTAAGTGATGAAATCGCGCCGGGCAACGATGGCGCGATTAGTAGGCAGGATGCTGAGAAACAAAGTGGTGAAGACAGCCGCGAGAGCGCATGCAATCGCAATCAGAAGAACGGGGAAGTTACGTTCCTTCTTCAATGCAAGGGCGCCTTTCTGTTGGTGGGTCACGGCAATTATATCGATTATGCAACTATGTCTCGCCGCGGGCATTGACACAAATGTTGTACCGCGCAATTCCAGGTGTTGGATGATTTGCGAAGACCGGTGTGAAGATGCTTAAGCTGGCGCCCGGGCCGGTTCCGCTGCCTTTTCTTCTGCTGAGGCGCAGGCCGAGAGGTACCACACGAGCCATGCGGGCGCCGTCCAAAGCCAGAGGGGCGAAAAAACTTTCACTGCGCAGATTTCGATATCCATGATGAGAATCAGGAGTGGAAGCGCCACAACCAGCTTTTGCGAGCGAGAGGCATAGGCGCCACCGAGGAGAGCGGGAATCGCCAGACATTGATCGTAGAGCCAGCAATAGGGCGCAGCCATGAGTGAAACGAGGACAAGCGGGCTGCCGTGGGTGGTCCAATTCCATACTGCGCGGCGGCGCCAGAAGTAGACGAGAGCCCAAAGGGAGCAAAGCGCGGCGGGCAGGTACTGCACCCATACTGCTTGGGGCGCGAGCCAGCGGCGCAGGGCATCGGCGAGGCAAGGAATGAAATCATTCTCGACGGAGGGAGAACGCATCATGTGGATGTAATCGGTCCAGGCCCGTGGATCGATGAGGAAGGCTGCGGCATTGCTCAGAGCGAAGGCGGCGAACGCGCCAGCCAAGAGCTTATAGCTGCGCGAGACGACGATCCAGAGCGCGAGCGCGGCAATAAAGGGCAAAAACAAATGCGGTTTGAGACCGCAAAGCCAGAGCGCAGCGCCAGCGGCGAACGGTCGATGGCGATGGAAGCGCAGGAACAACACCAGGCCGAACAAGGCGAAGAGCGAAGTCTGGCCCATGGTGAGGCAGATCATGGCGGGCGTGAATGCGAACCCAAGCCAGTGGATGTGATTTGGCGGCGAACCGTATAACTGGTGAGCGAGGCGCACGGAGATAAGAAAGCAGGCAAGGAGGATGAGCGTCCACAAGATGGCCGCAACGCGAACCCCGAGAAAGCCAAGGGGGTAGACGAGAGGCAGCGCCCAGGGCGGATTCCGCATGAGCAGGACCACTTTTTTGTAAGGGAATCCTGCCGAGCGCTCCAGTGCCTCTACTGCACTGGAATTGTAGGGATCAGCGTGACGCACAAGCTGCTGGCCCGTAGCCCAGTACGAGACAAAATCGCGCGAAGCAGCCAGATTGCCGGCTATCGGCACGACGACGACGAAAAGGACGATGAACGCGAACGCCAGACCGGCCACGACTGCAATTGACATCTCGACCAGATCATGGTTTTCCCGGGCGGGTCGGAGATCAAGCCTGGCAGGCATGAAGGCAATTCTCCAACATTTCGTGTGCGAAGTCGATGCAACAGACGGGGGACAGAAGCATTCGACGCAGGCAAACTCGGTCGATGAGGAGTCATGGACGAATTACAACTGCTGCTCCATTCACGTCTGGAAGGCGGCATGACCAGCTGATACATTGGTTGCAACCAACGCGGCAGTTCCGTCGGCAATGCGAGCATGGGTACCAGCCGGGCAGCGCGCCGAATCAACAGGGCATCGCCGGGAAAGAGAGATCTCTTTGAAGAAAACCTCGCGCGTTCTTGCTGCCTCTTTGATTGTGCTGGCCGGGGCAGCCGCGGTGTTCGCGGTTTTCTTTCTGAACATTGACAACAAGTATGCCGCGAACCGGGATTTCATTTCATATTGGGCTGCCGGGAATCTACTCGTACATGGGCAGAATCCTTATGACTTTCAGGCGGTGAAGGCCCAGGAGGTGGCAGCGGGCCTCGATCCGGCGGATCCCATGTTCATGATGCGCAATCCTCCGGATGCCTTTTTCCTGGCACTGCCGCTCGGCTTCACGCAGCCCAGGATGGGCCTGGTCCTTTGGCTTTTTGTGATGATCGGGATCCTCCTGGCAACCGGTGTCATGGTCTGGCGGTTGAATGGCAGCCCGGACAGCCGGATCCATCTGCTCGGCCTTGCATTTGCACCTGTGCTCACCTGCCTGATGAGCGGGCAAGTTGGGATCGTGTTGCTCCTTGGCGTGGTTCTTTTTCTGTACCTCAGCCGTGATCGACCGTTTCTGGCTGGGGCGAGCCTTCTATTCTGCGCAATCAAACCACATCTCTTCGTACCGCTTGGCGTTGTACTGCTCGTGTCGGGCGCGGTCTCGAAGAAGTCATACCGAATCCTTGCCGGCTTTGGCGTGGCGTTGGCGGCCAGTTGCGCTCTGGCTTATGTGCTGGATCCGCATGCGTGGAGGCAGTACTCACAAATGATGCATGCTGGAGGCGCCCTAAGTGAGCCGATACCGGCGCTGAGCCCCACCCTGCGATTATTGATTGCCCCGCATGCCATCTGGTTGCAGTTTGTCCCCGAGGTCGCGGCATGCGCTTGGGCAGTGTGGTACTTTTGGTCTCGCCGCTCAAGCTGGGACTGGATGGACCAGGGCCTGGTGGTGCTGCTGGTTGGAGCCATGTGCACTCCGTACGGGTGGTTTACCGACGAAGCGCTGGTACTTCCAGCAGTATTGACCGGAGTCTACAGGGGGACGGCGGCGCATCGTTCGGTCTGGCCGGTCGCGGTGTTTGCCGGCGCTGCCCTGGCGGAGCTGATGTTGAGCGTGCCGATCAATACGCGGTTTTATCTCTGGACCACACCCATGTGGCTGTGCTGGTATCTTTACGCAACGGGCAGGTTTGCGTGGCGACCGGCAGAGGCTGCTGCCTGAATGCGAAAATTGGCTGAAGAAGGTAGAGCGAAAGTGCGCAAGTCATTCTGGTAACTACAACTTGAGTAATGTATACGCTACTGACCTTCGGGGTGGCTGCTGTAAACAGGCGTATACAGTGCGCGGACTAGGTCGAGGGAGGGTAATTTCTAAGGTATTGATTCTAAAACGCAAGCTTTTTTGTCCGAGATTGGCACGTCAGGTGCTTACTTAAAAGTGCCCGGCTGAGGCTGGGACTTTAGACTCTCGGAGAGAAACAAAATGAATAATCTGTTTCTGGCGCTCTATGTGAAGCTGCAGACCTTGATGGTACGCGAGGAAGGTCAGGACCTGGTCGAGTATGCCCTTCTGGTTGCCCTGATCTCGCTGGTTGCCATCGCCGCTGTGAAGAACGTTGGTACGGCGGTCAACAGCGTGTTCGTGGCCATTAGCACCTCGTTGGCGTAGTCCTTACGCAACACGCAAACCCACACCTCAGCCCCTTGGCGGGGAGAGGGGAGCCGACAGAAGTGCAGGGCTCACACTCCCCGCGAAGGTCAACATTTTCAAAGGAGCAATGAGGAATTCGGGCAAGGCCGCTCGGGTCTTTCGCCAGTAGTTCTGATTGTTCCCCTTACAACAAACCACAAGAAGTCGTGGAGATGATGCGGACCGGACCAGGCCGGGAACTCACGAAGGGAGATGGGTCGATGAAGAACTTACTTTCCAAGTTGAACGTGAAACTCCAGGGCCTGAAGTACGGTGAGGAAGGTCAGGATCTGGTAGAATACGCGCTGTTAATTGCCTTGATTGCGCTGATCTGCATCGCTGCCATCCAGGGTGTTGGCACTGCGGTGAACAGTGTATTCGTGGCTGTGAGCACTTCGCTGGCGTAGTTCTTTCAGCGAATCGGTTTCGAAGAAACGCAGGTTGCTTCGCGGGAGAGTTCCCCACCGGTTTAAGCCGGTGGGGAACTCTCCTTGCTGAGTTTAAGACGAAACCAAAGTAACTGTTTCCTGGCTTGTTGTTTGCATTTAAAGGTTGCCGTTCTCTATCGCTCCCGTCAATTATGAGAATTGTTGTTGGGAATCCCGGGTCGGTCGAGACGAATTGGCTCAAGTGACTTCGGGATCCACGTACTTTGGTGTTGCAGTTTTGGTATTGCAGTAAAGCCCTCCCCCAAACACGAACCGCAAATCGGCCAGGGAAGTACAAGCAACTGGAACTCGTCAATGGATTTCAGCTGTTCGTTCGACTTTGAAAGAGACGGGATTTCGTGGAAGCACGGGGCGCCGTAGACCGGCTCGGACCGGAATATCACTAATTGGGGGAATTACAAATGCGCGACACGATTCTGAAGTTGTATATAACCCTCAACAACCTGACGCACGGACAAGAAGGTCAGGATCTGGTCGAATATGCATTGATTTGCACCTTGATCAGCCTTTTGTGCATTGCGGGCGTTAACCCTATTGCATCATCCATAAAAAGCGTGTTCGTCAACCTCAGCACGTCGCTCGCGTAGACGAGGAGACTGGCACAGTATAGAACCTGCTGCGTGGCGAGGCTCGCAAACGGCAGCCAGCCATACGGTACTCGTGTGCTCAGGAGCCAGCTCCGCGAGGCGAGCGGTCCGGGCTTCATTCGACTGCAATTTGTGTGATCTCAGACAGTTCCTTCCTTCTTGCATAGTCCTACCTGCATAGTGGCGAAACGGGTTCGGGCAGAGGGGTCGCGCGAATTGGATGCGGCGATCATGCCGTAGAATCTCGATGATCGAACAGAGATGCTACCTTCCGCCATCACGCCTAATCAATCCATGTCTGGAGATTGAATGCGGGCTGGCGGGGCTCGCAATCGTCTGGTTCGAGGGCGCGCCAAACAGGTGAAGGATGAAGTGAAAACAACATCGACACAGCGCAAGGCTCTGCTTTGCCTTTTGTTGAGTGGTGCGATCTTCATCACTTGGGGCTCGTATATTGGTGTGACCTCCTATTCCGGCATGGGGGCTTTCAAGGCGGTTTTTTACGGGACCCGATGCCTGATTCGGCATAGTGATCCATACAGCCCAACCGTATTGCAGGAGTTGTACCAGTCAGAAGGGGGTACCCTCCCATCGGATCCTGCGAAGGCATTCTTTTTTCGACGGGCGATGCTTGTGTGCGTGAACCTCCCCACTTCCCTGTTTCTAACTGCACCGATTGCTCTGCTGCCGTGGACGGTGGCCTCCCTGTTTTGGATGGTGTTGACCGCCGCTGGCCTTTTGCTTGCATCCCTGTTGATCTGGAAAGTTGCCGAGAAGAATGCTCTTAAGCCTGCGACTATCCTGATTTGCCTCTTGCTTTGTAACGCCGAGCTTGTTCTTGCGCTCGGGAATCTCGCCGGAATCGTGGTAAGTCTCTGCATTATCGCGGCCTGGTGTTTCGTTGAAGAGCGGTTTGTGCACGTGGGCGTCCTTTGCCTGGCCTTCGGCCTTGTGCTAAAGCCCCACGATGCAGCCTTTGTGTGGCTTTATTTCCTGCTTGCGGGAGGGGTTTACCGGAAACGAGCTCTTGAGACCCTCGGGACAGCGGCCGTGCTGGCGCTGCCTTCTATTCTTTGGGTCTCTCACGTTTCGCCGAGGTGGATCCACGAACTTAATTCGAACCTAGCCGCGCTCTCGGCGCACGGCAGCGTCAACGATCCTGGACCGGACTCTCTTACATTCCATTCAGCCGACAATGTGATCAGTCTGCAAGCAACGCTTAGCCTCTTTCGTGACGATCCGCGCTTTTACAATCTTGCGAGCTATCTGATATGCGGGTCGGTTCTTATGATGGGCGCCATTCGCGCGCTCAGGTCACGGTTCACAAAACAGAATGCATGGTTTGCGCTTGCTGCTATTGCGGCGCTTTCAATGCTGCCCGTTTATCACCGTGCCTACGATGCCAAACTGCTTCTACTTGCGGTTCCCGCCTGTGCATTGCTGTGGGGTGAAGGTAGTCACTTGAAGTGGATCGCCGGCGTGATGACCACCCTGGCGATCGCATGCACAGCAGATGTTCCCGCGGCGATGCTTCTCGTCATCATGAAAAGAATAGATGGCGGCGTCACTGGCGTATGGGGAAGGCTATTGACGGCTTTTGTTTTTCATCCGGCTCCGCTCGTTCTTCTAGCGACGGGACTCTTTTATCTCTGGGTATACTTTGAGCGCACTGCTCAAGAAAAACGAGAATCCGAGGCTTACGAATCACTCGACACGGACGTGGCGAGGAATCACGGAGGGAATCTTTGACACGGGAGTGGAGTTCATGTTGGGGCGAAGGCATGCCGGTTCGTAAACCATCACGAACGTCCTTTCCTTTGCAATTCTCCAACTTCGTAAAGGATTTCTGTCTATGATGGTGCTGCCCTCCGAGATAGAGCCAAGTTTCTTCCTGCCGGGAACCGAGTTCGGCCTGACCGCAATCGTAGTAATGACAGCGTTCATCTGGCCGCAGCTGGGCGCCGGAGTCTTTGAGCGCGCTGAGCGAAGCTTCACGCGTCTTTCGCGCCGCAAGGGGTTATCCATATATATCGGCCTGAGCGTGATTGTGCTGCGCCTGGCGCTGTTACCCCTGTTTCCCATCCCATTGCCATTTGTGCCAGATGATTTCAGTTTCTTGTTAGCGAGCAGCACGTTCATTCACGGACGCCTGTCGAACCCCACCCCCGCGATGTGGACTCACTTCGAGAGTGTCCACATTGACATGCTACCGACATATCAGTCGATGTATTTTCCGGGCCAGGGGCTGCTGCTGGCAGCCGGTCAAGTCCTCTTGGGGCAACCGTGGTTCGCGTTGCTGGTGATGGATGGATTGATGTGCGCGGCCCTGACCTGGGCGTTGCAGGCGTGGCTGCCCCGCAAGTGGGCCCTCCTGGGCGGCATGATCGCCGCGTTGAGGTTAGGCTTGTTCAGTGTTTGGATCAATACATACCATACCGCGGCTTTGCTTTCTGCGTTTGGCGGCGCGTTGGTGCTTGGCAGTCTGCCACGATTGATAAAGACGGGTCGGGGGCTATATGGCCTACTGATGGGCGCCGGATTTGCAATTCTTATCCTGACGCGGCCTTATGAGGGGGTCCTCCTGGGCTTGCCAGTAGCTGTAGCTCTGGGCCGCTGGATCGTTAAAGGACGGAACAGACTGCCGATTGGAATACTCGCGCGCCGGGCTGTCGCGCCGATGGTGCTGATCGTGGCTGCCTTATCGTGGCTGGGGTACTACGATTACAAGGCTTTTGGAAATCCGCTCACGCTTCCCTACACGATCAACCGTCAAACCTATGCAATAGCGCCCTATTACATATGGCAGCATCCACGACCAGAGCCTGCCTACCGACACCCCGCCATGCGTGCTCTGTACACATACGAATCAGGGCTGTACGAGAGGTTACATTCCCTGAAAGGTTTTCTGCCATGGACGGCAGCAAAGGTTGCGTTCACGGTGCCGTTCTTCACGGGCTTCGCCCTCCTGCCTCCCCTCTTTATGATTCGGCGAGCTTTCCTGGATCGGCGTATCCGCTTCCTGGTAGTGTGCGTGATGGTTCTGGCAGCTGGAATGGTGATCGAAGTCTACCTACTTCCGTATTATCTGGCTCCTTTTACCGCAGCCCTTTATGGAGTCGGACTGCAAATGATGCGCCACCTTCGGGTATGGAAATCGGGAAGGAGTCCCGCCGGTCTCGCATTGGTGCGCTTCATAGTCGCTGTCTGCGTGGCGATGACAGGCGTTCGAGTACTTGCGGTGCCGCTTCACCTGGGGCCGCCGGCGTGGGACCCTGGGAAGTGGAATCTCACATGGTACGGCCCGCAGCATTTTGGAACCGAACGGGCGCAGATCGAGACCAGATTGAGTCAATTGCCCGAGGGACAGCTGGCAATTGTGCGCTACGGGGGCAATCATTATTCAGTGGATGAGTGGGTGTACAACGACGCCGATATCGATGGCTCGAAAGTGGTGTGGGCGCGGGATATGGGCCCTCCCGATAATCAGGATCTGATCCGCTACTACGGCGATCGCAAGGTTTGGCTGGTTGAGCCGGATGCAATTCCGGCGCGGATCGAGCCCTATCCTACGTTGCGGACAAAGTGATTTCGAGCGGGATGCAAGAACAGCCGGGTTCAATTGCCAATCGAATTCAATGGAGGTGATGGCTTGGTATGAATGAATTTCTTGGGCCACACCAGTCTGTTTCGATCACGGCGATCGAGTTCGGTGCAACTCTTGTCGCATGCGCACTCTCGTACGTGTGGCCACGTTTGGGCAATCAATGGTTCGTCCGTGCCGGGAGGGCGTGGGCGCGGCTAGCACAACGCGAATGGCTGGCGATTGGCGCCGTGGGCTTGAGCACGATTCTGGTGCGTCTGGCCATCCTTCCTCTCTTCCCAGTTCCGATTCCTTTTGACCCGGACGATTTCAGCACACTGCTTGCTGCAGATACGTTTGCCCACGGGCGGCTGGCAAACCCGACACCTGCAATGTGGGTACATTTCGAAAGCATCCACATCTCGATGCAGCCGACCTACCAGTCGATGTATTTTCCGGCGCAAGGTCTGCTGCTCGCCGCGAGCAAGGTCATCTTCGGTGACCCATGGATAGGCCAGCTGCTGGCAAGCGCTCTGATGTGCGCCGCGCTGTGCTGGATGTTGCAGGCATGGCTACCGCGAAACTGGGCTCTGCTGGGCGGGATGATCGCAGTGTTGCGGCTGGGCGTCTTCAGCTATTGGACGAACACCTATCATGCGACGGGTTCATTGGCGGCGCTGGGTGGTGCACTGGTGTTGGGGGGGCTGCCGAGGCTCACCAGGACAGCGAAACTACGCTACGCGATTCTGATGGGGATCGGGATCTCGATTCAAGTTCTCACGCGCCCCTACGAGGGGATGCTCCTCTGCATTCCGGTGGTATTTGCGTTGTGTCACTGGATGTGGAAGGGGAAGAACCGGCCGGGTGTCGGAAGAGCGATGGCACTTGCTGCGGCCCCGCTTGCCGTGATCCTGGTGACGTGCGCGTGGCTGGG
>Ga0116217_10000719_pt1 | contig 33301 bp, 26 predicted proteins | sample Sb_taG_6_FD_89697 | JGI IMG/M metagenome (GOLD analysis project Ga0116217, IMG submission 89697) | Peat soil microbial communities from Weissenstadt, Germany - Sb_50d_4_PS metaG | ecosystem: Environmental > Terrestrial > Soil > Wetlands > Peat | place: Germany: Weissenstadt | collected 2010-09-21 | reverse complement strand
GTTCGGCGCCTCAAACGTCGAGGCCGTCTACACGCACTGGGGATCGGCCTTTAAGGCCGCCGCGCATGTCCTCGGCCTTCCCGTGGGCAGTTATGCACGCTCCCGCCCTCCCCAGCCGCCATTGCCCGAAGCACAGAAGGCAGCCATCCGAGCCGCATACGCCGCCATCGGACTCGTGTCGGCGACGTCGTAGCGAAGGACCTTCGTCGACCACATCCGGTGGTGGCGTGGAGTCGGGGTAAGAGACGGGCTCGAGAGGCCACAGCCGAGCTCTACACCGCCGACCGGGAAACACGGCGCGTCCAGGTGTACCACCTCGAGGGTCGCCATCTGCGGAAGTTCGGCGCGGCCTTTCTCAACTTATGAGTACTCCAACCTGAGCTTCAGGCCGTCGATGAGTGCGGCAAGGCCGAAGGCGAAGAGCGCGTCGTCCGAGAGCGCTCGCGGCTGGCGCACGCCCTCCAACGTGGCCGCAGGGGGGCTGAAGGCACTCTCGTTGGCGACGGCGTCGATGGCTATCTGACCCGTCACATAGGTGTAGAGCGTCGCAAAACACAGGACGGCAAGCTGGGGGTCGAAGCCGGCATCACGGAGAATGTCCATCACCCCGGCGGCGAGACGGCGACCCTCGGCCGCTCCCCGATCTCCCAGTCGCGAGGCGACACCCGGGTGCTCGGCGAACACGCGACGGGCGTCCCCCAGCACCAGCTGAAGGCGCTGGTCCCAGGTCCCGTCCTCCGGTCCGGGTATGCGGATGTCGCGCAGCAGATGGTCGACCAGTAGTTCCAGAAGGCGTTCTTTGTTTGGTACGTAGCTATAGACCGTCATCGTGGGTGACCCGAGCTCCCGGGCCAGGCCTCGCATGGAGAGGTTGTCGAGCCCCACCGCACGGCTCAGTCGCAGTGCGGCCGCGATGACCTCATGCTCGCTGAGCGAACGTGGCCGCCCGCGCCGCTGGGACACGCTCGCCTCGCCGGATTGGGCGGTGGTCCTCACGGTCGCAGTGACAACGGCAACTCGACAAGGCGTCGAACCATCAGGCTCTTGTGATGATGGAGACCCTCGGGGGCGACGTCAATGGAGAACGACGAGGTGCGCGCCAGAAGTCGCTCGAAGGTGACCTTCGCCTCCATCCGGGCCAACGGCGCACCGAGGCACAGGTGAATCCCCCAGCCGAAGCCGACGTGTTGCCGCGGGTTTGTCCGGTGGACGTCGACGTCCTCGGGATCCTCGTACGCCTCGGGATCACGGTTGGCGGCCGGCCAGAGCAGGACGAGCCGGGAGCCTGCCTCGAGTTGCACCCCACCGAGCGTGGTGGCCGCGAGCACCCGGCGGTAATGACCGCGAAAGGGGGGGTCGATGCGGCACGCCTCCTCGACAAAGGCCGGGATGAGGTCGGGCTGGGCCCGGAGGAGATCCTGCAGGTCGGATCGCTCGGCCAAGATGCGGACGCCGGTCCCGAGCAGGCTGGTCGTTGACTCCCCGCCGGCGGCCAGGAGGATGCCGAGGATGACGAACGCCTCCACTTCGGTGAGCCGGCCGTCATTCACTGCCCGGGCGCAGGCGCCGATCACGGTCGACTGGTCGGGATGGTCACTCGTGCGGGCGGCCACGTAGGCATCGATGACCGGTCCCAGCTCCGTCATCTTGCGTTGCAGCTCTTCGCGCACCGTCTCGGGAACGAAGCCGCTGATCAGCTCGACCGAGGCGTAGCCCTGCTCCTTGAGGGCCGGCGCAGTGTCGTCCGCGAGGCCGAGCAGGCGGGTCAGCATCACCACGGGCAGCGGTTCGGCGACCGCGCGCATCCAGTCCACCTTACCGACGAGCAGGTACGGATCTAGCGTCGAATCGATGAGTCGTCGGAACTCTGTCTCCCTAACGCTGATGGCCGCGGCCGAGAAGAGGTGACTCAGGACCTTGCGCTGACGGCCGTGGTCTGGCGGGTCAGCCGTCGCCAGGACGGCCTCCATTCCCTCGAGGCCGGCGGGAACAGCCGCGGGGGACCGAAGGCCGGGCTGACCGGCCTCCCCGACGCAGAGAAACTCGCTGGACTGACTCGAGTAGATCTGTGGGTTGGCGATGACTTCGCGGATGAGGTCGAGGCGCGCCACCAGATACGCGTCGGTGCCTTCGATCCGGTGCACCGGGTCGAACCTTCGGAGCTGTGCGTAGTACGCGTGGGGCTGCTCGACGACCTCGAGATCGAACAGCGGATCGGTCCGAGCAGTGGCCATGTGGCACCTCCGTTGCTGCGTGGCTCGATTTCCGTACGCTATACGATAAACACGGCACCCCCACCCAATAGCCAGGGGACTCGCCCGCCCCGGTGTAGTACTCCTCGCGTCCGGCGGCGACGGTGCGCAGGTAGTAGTCCTCGGCGCGGGCCACCAACTTGGCGATGGAGAGCACATGGGCTCAGCCAGGGTGTCATGCTTCCTGGCCCTGGCCCTGGCCCTGGCCCTAGCCCGAGGTCTGGCTGACCAAGGCCAAGGGGGCGGGGGCGGCCGAGGCGGATCACGGGGCGCTCGCCCCGGGCCGCCAGCTCGTAGGCAAGGCCCCCGGGAGATCCCGAGCAGTTCGCCGGTCTCGGCAACGCTGTACACGAGGCGCTCGTCGGGTGCCTGCAGAGTGTGAATCCCTGGACCGCGACAGCCACGCCGGTCAAGGTCGGCGGAGCCGAGGGACCCACGTGGGGGAGGCCGATCGGTCCCCCGCCTGTAGGTCGCCTGGCGAGCCAGGGTGGTAGGCACCGACAGGTGATGCATGTGTGCTTCAGTTCGGCAGTCCTTTGTCACGAGGGTTGGAGTCATCACGTCGGAGCTTCATCAGATGGTTCGGCGGCCTCATTACCGTCCTTCGGTTGGTGAGGGGAGCCGCGAAAGTCAGAGCGAGCAGGGCCCACCGCAGGATTCCGGAGACAGCCCTCCGATAACTTTGCCTAATGGCAATGCCCGGGCCGCCAGAGCTTGGCCGTGGCATCGTCGTTCTGCCCGGGATGGCCCCGCCGGAGCCCTGGAAGGATTGCCCCAGGCTCCTCATAGAACGCGAGACCCTGACCGACCCGGTCGCTGCGCTGGAGAGCCTGCATCGGGCTTGGTTTGAGCGACAGCCGGTGGTCGTGGAGTTGGCTGTCGACCCGAAGGTGCTGCGTGATCCTGAGGTGTGTCACCGGCCGGTGTATGACCTCAGCCCCCGTTTCGAGTTCTCTCGGCAGCGGCTTCAGTTCCTCGTCTGGGCCAACAACTATGACGCCCGGAGCGGAGACCCGGTCTGGTGGCACGGACGCAAGGCCGCCAGAAGCTTTCTTGACGACGGCGCCCTGGAAGCAGGCCCGGCTGACATCGTGCTGAGTGACGGCACACCCCTGTACGTCGACGGGGGACCATTCGCTCCCGCACCTCTCCCCTCTGGCATCGGGGTCGTGCACCGCTGGAACACTGAGGCGGGATCCTTGTCAGCTGTCGCCAACCTCCTGCCCGGGGCCGATCTTGCCTCGGATCAGCTGGCGGCCGTCAGCCATGCGGCAGGCGGTGCACGCGTGATTGCCCCGGCGGGCTCGGGAAAGACTCGAGTCCTCACCGAGCGCCTTCGCCACACGATTGAGGACCGTGGAGTGGACCCAGCCACCGTGACCGCTCTCGCATTCAATACGAAGGCGGCCGGGGAGATGCGCGAGCGGTGCGGCGGCCTCGTGACGGCCAGGGGACCCCACATCCGGACGCTCAACAGCGTGGGTCTGTGGATCTGCAACGAGTACGGGGGTCAAGGGCGCCTGGACGTCTACGAGGAGCCCCAGGTAAGGGACCTCGTGCAGCTCGTCTTCGAGGTCCGCCGCCAGGCGAACACCGACACCGTCCTTCCGTATGTTGACGCGCTTTCCGCGGTTCGACTGGGCCTCACTCCGCCCTCGGTCGTCGAAGATCAGATACCAGACGCCCGTGGCCTCGCCGCCGGGTTCGATGTGTATAGAAAGGCGCTAGCCGAGGGGGGCGCTCTCGATTTCGACGAACAGATCTACCGGTCGATCGAGATCCTGCTGTCTGACCCCGAAGCCCGGGCGTCCGCGCAGAGCCGTTGCCGGCACCTCCTCGTCGACGAGTTCCAGGACCTCAACGCCGCCCACATGCTGCTGATCCGGCTCCTGTGTGCACCGGCGTACAACTGTTTTGGCGTTGGCGACGACGACCAGGTCATCTATGGGTATTCCGGAGCAACGCCTGAGTACCTGATCAACTTCGGGGAGTACTTCCCCGGGGCGCACGAGTACGCGCTGGAAGTCAACTACCGGTGTCCGCCGCAAGTCGTCACCGCTGCGAATTACGTGTTGTCCTACAACCGCCAGCGGATCCCAAAGACGATCACGACGCCCGCTGGGCGCAGCGACACGCTGGCCGACTTCGACCCACCCGTTCGCGGGCGAGGGTCAGTCTCGGTTATGAGTTCGCCAGCTGAGCAGCTCCCGCGGTCCGCTGTCGCCGCGATCTCGGCCTGGAGGGCCGGCGGGGTTGAGCTTCAAGAGATCGCTGTTCTGTCGAGAGTCAATTCGTCGCTGCTCCCGGTGCAGATCGCTCTCACAGAGGCGGGAATTCCCTGCACTGCGCCCCTCGGCCCGAATGTGCTCCAGCGAACGGGTATCAAGACTGCCCTCGCATATCTGCGGATGGGCCTGGCTCCCGGAGAGATCGGCCGCGAGGACCTGATGCAGACCATCCGGCGGCCTTCTCGAGGCATAGCACCCAATGTGGTCAACATGCTCACTGAGCGAAGTGTGACGTCCGTTGCCGAAATCCGGCGCCTGGCGAACCGCCTCTCGGGACGGGACGTTCCCAAGTTGTCGGACTACGCAGACTCAGTCGAGTGCGTCGTCGTGGCGTGTCGGCAGTCCGCGGCGGCCGCGATGCGCGCCATTCGAGTGCAGGTCGGCCTCGGAGAGACGATGGACGTGTTGGACTCGTCCCGGCGAGAGGCGGATAGATCGACCCATGCCGACGACCTCCTCGCCCTCGAGTCGGTGGCGGCCCTCCACCCAGACGTGGCCACCTTCGAGACGTGGCTCCGGGGTGTGCTCGAGCGGCGACCAGCTGAAGGGCCAGCTGTGCTCCTCTCGACAATCCACAAGATCAAAGGGCGAGAGTGGGAGCACGTTGTGCTCTACGGTGCCTCCCTGGGACTTCTCCCTCACCGTCTGAGCGAAGACGAGGAGGGCGAACGGCGCGTCTTCCACGTGGCACTCACGCGAGCCGTCCGCCAGGTACTCATTCTGGCCGGCGCCGATGAGCCGTCGCCCTTCGTGGCCGAACTCGATGGCAGCAGGCCCCATACCCCGATATCGCTCGCCACCAGGGCGAGCCGCAGTCTCGAACCCGCGCCCTTCGGTGGGACGGCCGCCACAAGGGGCACACATCGAGATCGTTCGGAATCGAGCCGACCTGGACCACGTCACAGCAAGCGAAGTTCCCCGCGACCGGCTGCGATCACTCCGGCGGTCGCCGCGGATGTCGGCCTCGTGATCGAGTATGGGGGCCACACGGGTGCCGTGGTTGACCTCACCGATTCAGCGGCCGTGATCCGGGTAGGCAGTGCTCAACTCAAGGTGCCCTTCGGCTCTGATGTGCGGGTGGACGGACTCACCGTCATGCTTGGTGCCCCAGGCGAGGATCTCGGGCCGCAGAAATCCACGCAGGCATTTGAGGGTGCCATGCGAGAGTGGCGCTCCGAGGCGGCGAAGCGGGCCACGGTGCCGGCGTACGTCGTGCTGAATGACAGCGAACTCGTCGGTATCGCCGCTTGCCGGCCCACGACGCTTGCCGAATTGGCCAGGTGTAAGGGTATGGGACCCATACGACTAGAGCGCTGGGGTGACGAGCTTCTGGCCGTACTGAACGGGGTGGACGGGGTGGACGGCGTGGACGGGCGGTGACTTGAGCACATTAGGTCTGTTATTGCAAGTGCCGTCCGCGGTTTCCGCAGAGCCTCCCGGGTCCCACACCTGCACTTCTGAATGGCGGGGGAACACTTTGAACGTCCGGGTTTCGGGGTTGTGTCCCTGCACTGTCGGGCCAATGAGCTGCCGGTGCGAGTCGCCTCAGCGATCCGTTTCTGCCGCCATCTGGACATAGGGAGCCAGGATCTCGGCCAGCAGTTGGCGGTGTCGTGTCGCGCGGTCTCGCTTGGGAGCCACGGTGTCGTAGGCCATTGAATCGAGGAGCTGTTGGCTGAAGCCGAACCCCCTTATGACGAGAAAGATTGTCGTAGCCAATTCCGGCTTGTTCATGGCGGCCCCAAGGGCTTCCCGCAGCAATCTGCGAACGTGAGCGTTGGATCGCTCAGCAACCTCCAACATCGTCCTCCGGACCTCAGTACTTGTGCGCGGGTCATGGTCCATGTTCAGCAGCACCTGCAGGCTTGCTAGGTAGTCGGGTCTTGCGTAGTGAGCGGAGAACACGTCGATCAGTTGGGTCATCCGCTCGACGGTGGTCGCTCCGTCGATGCGAGCCTCTTCGACTGTCTCGACCATGTGACTTGCTCCGTCCTCCAGGACGGCCAGCATGAGGCCCTCTCGATTACCGAAGTAGTGCTGGATGACCCCCCACGTCACCCCGGCTCTTCGAGCTATCTCGTTGGTACTCGAGCCTCGGTAGAACCCCAGGTCAATGATACATTCGATGGCCGCGTTGATCACCCGATCGCGGGTATCGGTCTCCCCGTTTCCGCCGGTCCGCTCGCGACGCTGTCCACTGTCAGTGGTGGTTGGGCCGGGCTTGATGGTCACGATGGCAACTCTAGGGTTCCCCTTGAAGGAGGTTCTTGTGAAGCTCGTACGAGGAAGGGTCGTTCACGAGCGTCGAGTTGGTCACTGCTGATTCCCTCCCCACCGGTGAGCATCAGCAAAGTGGATGCAATGGCCCATAGTATCCACTATGGCGGCGGCGACCCGCAAGGTTGATGAGTCCCTTGGTCGTGCTCGAAATCGAGTCCCTACGACCTACTCGGGCGCCACGGAACCTGCCCAGCGCATGACGCGCTTCCAGAGGATCTGGCGATTGGCAGCGACGTTGTGGTTATGTCCGGCCCCCTCGAGGAGGAAGAGTGTCAGATCAGCACATGCCGGAAGCTGCCCGGGAAGGACGTCCAACGTGCCGGCAAGATCGTGCTCACCCAAGGCGACGAAGATGGGGAGCCGAAGCTCGTTGAGCTCGGGCTGCACTGATCCTGGGACAATCGCCGTCATCCCGACCAGCGCCAACAACCTGGAGCTTGCATCCGCGAGTGCCACATCGACCTCTGCAGCGGCGGAGCTCGGCTCAAGCTCCCCGGCACTGCTGTTCGACCATTGAGGTAGTGGGTCACCAAACCGCGCTCGGGACAGGCTCGCAACGACTTCGGCTAACTCTTCGGGTTTGTTCACAAATCGGCGTTCTTCTTCGCTCAGGACCTCAGGAAGGCCTGAGGCGGAGAATCCGAGTAATGCCAGGGCGTCGTAGGAGCGATGACGAGCCTGCTGGCAGGCGACGAGCAGCCCCCCGGCGGAGTGGCCCAGTCCAATCTTGGCCCTGACCACGGTGCCGCCAAGATCAGCGCCTTCCACACCATGGGACTCAAGATCGGTCTCGAGACTGTGGACGGCCACGGCCACGACGTCGGCGACCACTTGCGGCGACAGGGTGTAGCCATCGTCTGGCGAATCGCTCTCTCCGACGCCCGGAGGATCGACGGTTGCCACGAGGTCTCCTCCCGCGGCCAAATACCGAGCCATGCTGAAGGCGCCGTCCTGACCGGGGACAGCCAGGTCGAAGTACCGACGACTGATCCCCCCACCCGGAACACACACCCAAAGAAGTGGGCTCGAACCAAGGTCGTCTGGCACAAACAGATCCATGGCTATCCGGTTGCAGCCGACCGGCGCCACCCCACGCACATCGAGGCGGAGGGTCGACTTCGTCACGCTCATGGTGGCGAGAACATGACGAAAAGGGAATCCATCAAAGGTGGATTACCGCGCCGCGCCCGGACTCCGGTCGCGGCCAGGCTCAATTCCGTCCGCACTCTCAATTTCGCTTCGAAGATCTGGGCGCTGATCGCTTCCGCTGCTCCGTGGGCCACTTGCCACTGTTCAGTGCCACAAAGAAGAGCTCGAGTATCTGGTCTGCGCTGGGTCACGCCGGTTGCTCCACCATGACGCTCATGTCTCCGTCCTCCTCGGGTGGTCGGTGGCGCCCCGTTTGTGGGCGCCACCGCGATGCTGCCAGTTCCCGCCATCTGGCTAATTCGACAGATTCCACACCCGGATGGCATTGCCGGACAGGATGAGCTCTCGCTCGTCCTGTGGAATCGAGTGGAACTGCTTCTCCACTACCTCCCTCGACCTGGGCCATGACGTCACCGGGTGGGGGTAGTCGGATGACCACATGATGTTGTGCACGCCAATCTTGTGCCGTAGGAACTCAAGGGAGAAGCCCTCCTCAATGAAGGTCAGGTGAACATTTTCCTGGAAGTAGTGGCTCGGAAGTTCGGTCAACCCGGGGAACTCGTAGCCCTGACGGCGCACCATGTCGTCGGCACTGTGGAGCCACCAGGCGACCCATGCCAGTCCCGGCTCTACGAAGACGAGCTTGAGCTTCGGGTGCCGAGCCAGCAGCCCGGTCAGAATCCACATGCCGAACGCCTCGGCTGTCGACAGGGGAGTCATCAGCACCATGACGCCCTTCTGCGGCGTGGGGTCTCTCCGACTCAGATCGTCCAGACTGGTGTTGAGTCCTATGTGGCAGCACACAGGCAGACCGGTCTCTTCGATCGCCGAAAAGAGCTGCTCGTAGCGATCGTCGTAGTAGTCGGCCAGGCCGAACTCAGCTGGAAACACCGGCAGCTGTAGCGACTTTCCGCCGCGTCCGGCAATCCTTTCCACCTCGGACACAGCGAACCCGACGTCATGTATCGGTATCTGGTATGACACGCAGAGTCGATCACGGTCAGCCGATGCAAATTCATGGAGTGCATCGTTGAAGGCGCGAGTTGCCTCGTCGGCACCAGTCTTCAAGTCCGGGATGTACCTGAACGCGCTGACCTCTGAGTAAAGGACCTCAACCTCGACACCGTCCTGATCCATGTCCCTCAGCCGCTCGCGAGGATCGCTGTAGCCAGCTCGCCTGAAGACCGCATTCGCTCCAATCTGGGAGTCGTCGTTGCGCTTCATCTTCATGCCGGCTTGGTTTGCGGCTGCAGTGCCGCGCGCCATCCGCTGCGCAAATGCTGCGACTGCCTGGTCGTAATCCTCATGAAATCCCGCTGCCAAATGCGCCCTCACCTGGTCGTGAGTGATAGCGACGTGGCTATCGGCTGAGACAAGAAGCTCATCGCTTATCGAGCCTCGTTGTGCGTCCACAATTGTCACTGCTCCTCCTTCTTCTCGATTGGCTGTCTCGATTCATCGAGCTCGTCCCCATGTACATCTCCTGTAGCGACTCTGCAGCGTCGGAGGAAGGTCCCGAGTGGACGACCTTTCCGCCCGCCATGACAACTGCGCACGTGGCAACGCTCAATGCAACTTCCGCACACTGCTCCACGACGACCATCGTGACACCTTCGGTGGCAAGGGTCAGCCAACACGCAAAGGGCGATCCGATCGATCAGAACAATGAGTTCGCGACGAAGGATCACGACGACGACTCCTTGGACCGGAGGGTTCACGGCCCTCATGCAACGATTCGCCGACAGTTCGTGAGGAAGCCACCGCCGGTGAATTCACTGGCTCCTCCCTGGCGTTCACCTACGCGTGCGAGGACCATGTCCCGACGATCTCCTCGCTCGTAAGGATCGTCGATATGAGCGACAAGGTGTGCTGGATCACCTGTCTGCCATATTCGAACGGGATCCCGGCGACGGCGTCAGATACCACGACGACTTGATACGACCGGTTTACCGCGTCGAAGACAAGGTTCGGTATCGCAATGTTCAGCGACACTCCCATGACGACGACGGTACGTACTCCATGATTTCGGAGCAATGAATCCAACGAGGATCCGGTGAGTGGACTCAGACCATGAAGGCGAGGAAGCACAATGTCGGAATCGACGGGACCGATGTCGACGACGGGTCTGACGGAGTCCGAGCCGGGCAGGTTGTCCATGCCAAGCTTCCGCGCAGCGGCGAAGAGGCGGGCATTGCTATTGCTCCCAAACCCTCGCGGCAGGTTCTCGGCGGTGCAATGGACAACGGGCACTCCCACCCGCCGGGCCGCGGCTACGACCTTGGCCGCATGAGGAACCAGTTCTGACCGTTGCACCTCCTCCGCGAGTGCCGGCAGCCGAGACGTAGCTCCCACGACACCTTCTTGGAGCTCCTGAAGCAGTACCGCACAATGCCTCGGCACCAGAAGCTCATGAAGACGCCCGCCATTTGGTCCCAGTGGTTGAGTGTCTGACATGACCTGGATCTTCTCGAACGTTCACCCCGAGGAGGCCCCTCAGGGCCGCCTGAGAATCACGCCTGTTCTGCTCGCGCAGACGAGGGCCGTCGTGGGATCGACAAGCTGATTGGACGACTTGCCCCTGAGCTGCTGCACCGCCTCGGTGGTCAGATTCAGACCGTGGATATAACCCTCACCGATCAACCCTCCATTTGTATTGCATGGAAGGCTGCCGTCTGGACCCAGGTTGCCTTCCGCAATGAAGTCCTTCGCCTCGCCGGGAGCACAGAACCCAAGAGCTTCGAGCTGCATCAGAAAGATCGGGGAGAACGCGTCGTAGATCATCGCGACGTCAATGTCCGAGCGCTTGATCCCGTAACCCTCGAACAAGCGCTCGGCCATTGCGGCACAGCCCCCCATGACCCCGATGTCCCTCGTGTAATGGTTACTGGCGATCTCCTCTTCAAACAAGCCAGCATTGGCGGCCGCCGCAATCAGTATCGGCTCGTTACTGGCGGAAGACCGCTCAGCGGATGTGACTACCAGTGCTACGGAACCATCCGTTTCCTGGCAGCAATCAAAGAGCCGAATGGCCGGTTCGGCAATCCATCGCGACGACTGATGATCGTCCAGTGTGATGGGCTTCTTGTAGAAGTGGGCGTTTGGATTGTTCGCGGCGTATTCCCTGAATTGCACCACCGCGCGACCAAAATCCTGGCTCGATACACCGTAGCTGTGCATATAGCGGACCGCATTGAGGGACATCCACGATGCTGGAGTGAGTACGCCGTACGGTGTGCACCACTGCATGGCCGTGGAGCCGGAATGTGACGCGGTTCCACGACCACCGACTGCCGCTCGGCCGAATCGTTCGCCCGACCGTGCCTTAATGGCTCGATAGGTCACCACGACGTCAGCGATGCCCGATGAAACCGCCGAAGCTGCGTGCAGGAGTACTCCCTGGGAGCCGCCGCCTCCATAGGGTACCCGACTGGAAAAATGGATCTCGGGGAACCCCAACGTCCGGACCAGTTCAGTCTCCTCAACTGGATCGATCGTGTAGCTCACCAATCCGTCCACATCCGCCGGGGTGAGTCCCGCATCGGCAAGAGCCGCCATTATCGCTTCGGCAGCGAGCTGTGTCTCACTGCGACCAGCAGCCTTCGAGAACTCGGTCTGTCCGATCCCGACGATTGCCGTTACATCTCGGAGGTGGTTATCCATTGGCTCCAGCCCTGGGCTTGAAGACAGGGACGGCTCCTTCGTGGCGGGTCGGCCGGAAATCAACCGTGACTGGCATGCCTATGTTGATGTGCTTGGGATCGATGTCAACCAGGTTCGACAGCACTCTCACGCCTTCCGTGAGTTCGATCAGCGCGGCAATCACGGGATACTCAAAGGAGGGATTCTGGGGATGGTGGAGTATGGCGTAGCTGTAGACCACGCCGTCTCCCGCCAGGTCGATGATCTCGAACTCGAGCGAGTGGCACTCCGGACACATCGGTCGCGGTGGATGGCGCAGCCGGCCACACCGTTGGCATCTTTGCGTCACGAGCCGACCCTCAAGGGCCGCGTCCCAATAGAACCGGTTGTCGTCCGTGAGAATGGGAGCTGGGCGCGTGACCTCTCCAGTCTTGGTCATGATGGCGTCCCGTCAAGAATCGCACGGCCATCGGCCATCGCGTCGACGTCGGCATCGGAATATCCCAATCCCAGCAAGATGTCTCTGGTCTGCTCTCCGCAAGCACACGGCCCCCGTTGGACCACGGTCTGGGCGGGTGCCATGTTGACCAAGAGGCCCGGGTCTTCGAATCGACCGACGCTGCTCGACCACGTCTGGCTGACAAGGTTCAGCCGCTTCGCCTCGGGATCATCGAACAATTCGCGGCAAAAGGACTCGTCGACGATCTCGATTGGAACTCGCCCGTCGTCAAGGGCCCTGAACGCCTCCGTTGCTACCGTGTTCTCGAAGTACGAGCTGAGCCATGCGCCCAGCGATTCGGCATCATCTCCGGGGGGCGCCCCGGGAAGAATGGCCCGAAGTCTTGCCCGTTGTTCCGTCGTCATTGCCGCCAGGAAGATCCATTCTCCCGTGGCGCATCGATAGAGGCGGTAGTAGGGGGAAAGCCCGAACTGATCGCCATCGACATGACCCCATTCGGGCTCTGTGCCATCCGCATGGATCCAAGCGTAGGAGGTGTGCAGAAGTCCGGCATTGACGATCGAGGTGCTGACAGCCTGACCTTCGCCGGTCTTGTCTCGATGGTAGAGGGCGATCGCAATGGCGATGGCCGCCAGCAAGGCATTGCCGGTATCTCCCATGTTGGACCGGCTCCAGAGTGGTGGATTCCCGGCGTCGCAGGCTCCGTCCTCCCATTCGGTCCCCGTCATGGCCGCGGCATTCTGGTCGGTACCGGGCAGATCTGACCGCGGACCCTTTTCGTAACCTCGGGTATTGCAGTAGACCAATCTGGGGTAGCGCTCTCGGAGCGTCTCGTAGTCGAGGCCCAGGCGCGCCGCGGCTCCTGGCCTCCAGTTGAACGTGATCACGTCCGATTGCTGAAGGAGCTTCTCGAGCACCTCTCGGCCAGCCGAGTCTTTGAGGTTCAGTGCGATGCTGCGCTTCCCGCGGTTCGTGCCCAGGCCCATGTGTGTGCCGTTCCAATACGTGTCATGCAGTGCGTTGATCTTGATGACGTCCGCCCCGAGGTCAGCGAGGGCACGCCCGGTAAATGGACCAGCGACGCCAAGCCCGAGGTCGAGGACGCGAATTCCCGCCAAAGGATGGGCGAGTGACTGATGGGCCCCTCCCGTGACACCGGAAGGTCGCTTGCTCGAGTTGATGCCAGCGAGAACCTCCTCGGTGTGCTGCCCGGAGCGAGGTGCCGGTCCGGCCACGGAGCTGGGTGTTGCGGAGAATTCCAGCAACGGTCCAGCGTGATGAATTGGTCCCTCGTCCGGGTCGTCGACCTCGACCACACAGCCATCGGCAAGGAAGGACTTGTCAGCCAGCGCCTCGCCCGGCGATCGGACGGTGGTGATACCCAGCCCTGCCTCTTCTGCCGCACGGACCCACTCATCGGACGGAAACTTCTTGAATGCGTCCGCCAACTGCTGGTGCAGGAAGATACCGGTCAGCATCCCGTCCGGCTCCATCGATACGCGATCTGGATCGTCCCTATATCCGGCATCGAGCCCCCTCGGAGAGAGCTTCTCTCCTTCGGCTGCTGACAGGACCCATCGGGGACGCAGTGTCCAATGATGCACCCACTTGCCGTCCGCACATTCATAGAGGCCCTCAATTGACCTCGAGTCAATCGGCCACATCCAGTACAACGGAGCATCTGGGTTCTCCACCCGCTGCCAGTTGAGGCACACCGCGGCGAGTGCACCCTGAAGGAGAGATGTGGTGACGCGCTGGCCCAGGCCGCTTACCTGACGAGCTCGCAGCGCCGCAGCAATCCCGAGCGTCGCGAAGTAGGTCGCGCCGACGCTCGGCCACGGGGTGCGCGGGAATATTGGCCCCTCTCGATCTGCTCCCCTGATGAGACCGTCGGGAGCGTCGAACTCCGGGAGCGGGCCAGGACGGCCACCGATGAACTCCATCGCCGTCCCCCGTCGGCCCTTCTGGTCGAACAGCAGGCCGGTACGTGCTGCGACCAGCCCGTCATAGCCGGGGCGATCGCGGTGGACATTGTGCTCTCCATAGGCGGTGATCGAACAGGTGATGATGCGGGGGTTGAGGGCACTGAGGGCCTCGTGGTCGATGCCGAGCTTCTCCGTCGTGCCCAACGAGAAACTGTCGACGACGACATCGGATGTCTGCGCCAGTGCGTGGAACTGGCGTCTCCCCTCGTCGCTCTGCAGATCCAGGGTGGCACTGCGCTTACCTCTGTTCCAAACTCGATAGCCGGTCTGCTGCGCAAAGGGATCCCCGAGTGGGGGCTCGATCCGGATGACCTCGGCGCCGTTGTCCGCCAGGAACATGGTCGTCATGGGCCCGGCAATGCCCCATGACAGATCGAGGACACGCAAATCTTCGAATGCTCCAGCCATGCGACTCAACCCCTTCACACCCTTGTCGGCCTCAACATAGCACCTGCTATGTTGAGGGTACCACCAGCTTTGGGAGCCCAACGTGCTCGAGTGAAACACCGCGGCGTCCTGGCGCCGGGCAGCGGCCTCCGCTCCGCGTGGTGGCACCACGGAATTTTGATCACCAGGGATTCCCGGAAGGTTCCTTGTTGTGAATGAAAGTGACCGAGATCTAGCTTCTTGGCTGGTAATTTTGCCGGCGCTCCCGGAAGGATGGTTTCATGCGGATTCCGCCAAGATCGCTCGGGGCGCCACGACCTGCGCCATACATCACCGTACCCAGATGAACAGCTCCCCGCTCGTACGTCGATGATCAGCTCCCCGCTGGCTGGACGGTCGGTTGTCGTCGTCGGGGCCTCATCTGGAATCGGCAGGGGTGTTGCCGAGCGCGGTATCCGAGGTGGCGCTCAAGTGGTGCTGGCGGCTCGCCGAGTCGACGCTCTGTCCGAGATTGTGCTGGGGGCCGGTGGAGGTCATCCTGTGACGACTGACCTTCGCGATGAGGACTCCTGTCAACGGCTGGCCCAGGAGGTCGCGGCAATTGCCCGCCCTGTGGACGTCCTCTTCATTTCCGCCGGAACTGCTTCGCTGCGGCGGATGGCAAGTACTACAGCCGAGGACTGGCACCATGCCCTGTCGACCAACCTCGTGGGTATCCATCGCGTCATCGTGGCGCTGCTCGAGCACCTCTCCCCAACAGCGGTAGTCGCCGTCGTGTCATCCGAGGTGGTGGGCGCCCCACGCAGCCACCTCGGGGCCTACGGAGCCAGCAAGGCCGCCCTGGAGCATTCCATCCAGCAATGGCAGCAGGAACACCCGTGGCTTCGCTTCACGACCATTTCGTTAGGGGCGACGATGCCAACCGAATTCGGTGAGGGCTTCCCGCCAGACGATCTCCGTGAGGCCTATGCGGCGTGGACGTCATCCGGGCGGAATGCGTCGGTCTTCATGAACATGGACGAGGTGTGCGATGTGCTGGTCTCGACGCTGGCCAGCCTCGTGCGGTCGCCATCAATTGGGATGCCCCGGATAGAGCTCCGATCACCTGCCCCACCCGAGACCGGTCAGGTAGACACACTTGGAGATCTTGGACGCCAATCCGCGGTCGAGTGACTGGGGCCACTCCGGGTGCGTCAGGCAGCGTCCCCTTCCGCGATGCTGCTCGGGAGCTTCACACGCGGAATGGTGGGGCGGCCTCCCTGGGGTTCAACGAGCCAGACGCCACACTATTTTCATTGAACCCTGAACCCACATCATCGCCCTGAACTCAAATCAACGTGGAGTGAGAGAACCAATGGTGGAAGCGATATGAAGTAGCAGCGAATCCCAGTCGACGATCGCCTCGCTCTACGAGCAGCGGCTCCAATCGGACCCATCGGGTGAGTACCTCGACATATGTGGAACCAAGCTCACTGCCGCGGATGTCGTGACGGATGGCTGGCGCATCTCGACGGTCCTGCCAGTCCGTCGACCGAAGACGACTGAAGAGAACCTCCGCCTCGAAGAGTCGAACTAGCTCATGCCTGAACGTTGTCCGGGAATACCGGCGCGTAGGTCACGACCGCGTGAGCGACTGGCTCCTCCCGCTGCTCTTGCCGGAGCACCGTGTCAACCACGCAGGACCTCCTTCCGAACCGCAGAAGTTTGCCCTCCACGACCAAGACCCCGACCGGCGCGGGCCTCAGAAACTCCATGGAGATGGATGCCGTAAATGCCTCGGAGCCCTTCGGCGAGTGGGAGATCGTGACGAAATAGGCCATTGTGTCAGCCAACGTGAAAAGTATCGGCCCGGCGATCATCCCCCCTGGGCGAGTGTGCCCGTCCTCGAATCGGGCGCGCGCGACGATCCGTTGAGCGGAGAACTCGACGATCTCCAGCGCGGCGACGGGGCGACTCCCCATGGCCTTGTGGTAGCGAGCGAGCAGCTCCTCGGGCGTGTGGGTGGGTACCTCGACCCCATGTGCAGCGCGCTGATCCGTCATTTCAGGCTCCCGGAATGTCTACGGCCCCTCGCCAGCGGCCTAACTCGTGCGCACCTCGGCGAGGGGATTGGTTCGGGCGCTTCAGGCGGCATACGTTCACTCGTTGCTGTTAGAGGCGGCCATCAGGCCGAAGCTCACCAGGAATCCACGACGGAGATCGTCGCTCCCTGAAGGCCAGCCACCCTTCGAGACACTCTGGTCCGCTCAGGCTGTCTTCCATGGACATCCGGTCGACGTGCCCATAGCGTTCATTGATGACGCGCTTCACGGCAAGTCGAGCTCGAGGAGCAGTTCTACAACATGCTTCAAGCGCTGCTTGTGCTTCGGCGTAGAGCTCCTCGTGCGGGACGACACGGGTAACGAGACCCCAATCGAGTGCCTCAGCGGCATTAAGCGTGCGACCAGTGAAGAGGAGATCGCGGGCTCGCGCTGGGCCGATTTGGCCCGGCAGGTACGTGGCGTAACCCGTGTCCGCAATACCCCGGTACAGCTCAGGGGCACGAAACGTGGCCCGGTCACTTGCGACCGCGACGTCCGAAAGCATTGCCATGAGGAGGCCTCCTCCTTGGCAGATCCCGTTCACGGCGCTCACGACCGGCTTTCGCGAGTTCCGGAGGGCTTCGAACGGCACGGTATCGAGACCCATCACCCCGACGTTTCCGCCCCAGCCGTCTTCCACCACCCCACCAAGATCACCGCCAGGGATGAAGACGTCCCCCGTTCCTGTGAGCACCATGCCAGCGAGCATGTCGTCACGGGTCACCACATCGACGGCGTAACGAACTGCGAAGTACATGGCGGCAGTCATCGCGTTGCGAGCTTCGGGCCGATCCACTGTGCACCATGCCAGAGGACCTTGCCTCTCAAATCGGACGTGGGCTGTCCCCAGCCAATCCCCTTTGGGAGGTCCGCTTACGTCAGTCATACCGCATCTCCTTGCTCTCATGTGTGCTGGTCGAGCCTCGCCGCTCCGGCCGTAGGGTCTTCTGGCCCGAAACCATCGAGAGGCGCTCCTTCAGCGGATGGACGTGCTGCGGCGCACGAACTCCGCGAATTCCTCGGGATGGCTGACGTGTGCGCTGTGGGCGGCGCCCGCGATGGTGAACAGGTCGGCTCCCTGCGACTCGGCCAGCCTGGTCGCGGCTTCCTGAGCGAAGGGCCACGTCTGTAGGCCGACGCCGAACAGGCTGGGCACCTTGAGGTCCTCCCAGCGAAAGGGTGCCGTCAGGCCAGAGACGACGTCGGACTGAAAGGCCACACCCTCGACGCGCCGACGCGCTTTCAGCTCTTCGGGGAGGCGCCGCCATGCCTCCTCTCCCACCATCGATGCGTACACCCGTTCCGCGAGGGCATCCGTGTCAGCCTCAGCCGCCATGGCCTCGAGCCCCCGCCTGACCGAGCGTGGCCAGAATTCCATCCAGGGCACCTGCGGCTCCCACAGGCCGAGCCCCCGGAATCGGTCGGGGTGCGAGATCGCTGCCGAGACGACGACCACGCACCCAAAGCTGTGGGCGACGACGGTGGTGGGTCGATCGCCCATGACGTGAAGCAGGTCGTCCACGTGCTGGGCCAGGGACGCGGGCGGCGCTGCCGGGATCGACTCGCCATAGCCCCGGCGGTCGTACTCGATGACCCTGAGATCGGGCAGGTGTTCCACCACGCGCCGAAAGCTCTTGGCGCGATCCATGGCGCCGTGGACCAGGACAACCTCGGACACGGTGGGATCGCATGGTCCATGCGCCGTGACGGCGATGGCTGTGGCGGTTGCTCTGCCGTTCATCGGCCGATCATACGCACGGGCCACGGGAGCGATGTGGGGGTCTCGGGGTCATCACGGGCGAAGAGCGATGCACATACCGGACCACGTTGCTCATGAGCACGCGATGCCGGTGGCCTGTCACGCGCCACAGACGTCACAGGGTTTCTGGTTCCTCAGGACGGATTCAAGGATCGCATCGAGAGTGAACCGGAAGATCCGGTCGAGATCAACCTGTTGCTGCAGCCTGATGCTCATGGCCTCGTCGATCTCCGTGTCGCGTTGAGCCCAGACCTGTGCTCCACGCACTCGGTAGTCCGGTGACAGCGCATCTTCCAGCACGATGAACCCGCCAAGATGGAACAGAATGGTCGCGACGGCAAAGGCGGCGTCTTCACCGTGCAGACCGCTGGCAGTCACCTCGTGGGCGAGCACTGCCTGGGCCTTCGTGAAGATGGCCTCACCACGACCCTGAGTCGACGACAGGGCGACGAGCTGAGGGCGGGACCTCACCTCTCGCAGGAGCGTGTTCGAGATTGATGCAATGCGCTCGGGCGGCGTATCGCCCTCTGGCATGATCCTCCCAAATTGATCGGTGATTTCCTCAATCAGCTTGTTGAAGAGTTCATCCCGGTTGCCGACGTGCCAATACACAGTCGGTGTTCCCACGCCGAGCTCAGCAGCGAGCTTGCGCATGCTGAAGGCCTCGACTCCGTCGTCCTCGATCATCTTCATCGCTGTCGCCAACACCTTGTCGGCCGTGACGGGCGCACTGGCGCTGCCAACTCCGGCTGGGTCCGTCTTTCGCTTCTGCGCCACGGTTTCGTACCTCGGTTCCTAAAGCCAACTCGACCGCGTACCCGATCCCGGGCCGGGCCTCGGGATCGCGTCAGAGCGTGCGCTGGCTGCCATTCATCAGGACCGCCCTTAGCGGTGTCATCTGTACTCCCTTGGGTCCGGCACGCCGGAGGGTGTGCCCTCGTGGTACTCCACGAACTCCACCAGATAGCCGTCGAATTCCTTGACGTAGGCCATCGTGACCGGCCAGCGCTCGAGTCGGCTCGGCGGCGACACCGACTCGCATCCCGCCGCGATCGCCTTGTCGTACAGCGCAACACAGTCGTCGGTGTTGACGTACAGCTTCCACAACGCGGTCCCCATGTCGATCGGACCCTGCTGGTCGAGGTGTTGCGCGAGCTGCATCCGGCTCCCCCCGGCCGGGGACTGCAGCACCGCTTCCTTGACGTTTGGGATGTCCGTGCGACTCTGGACCGGGATGCCGACGACTCCCTCCCAGAACTCGATGGCGCGATCGAGATCGCTGACGTTGATGCAATACTGAGAAAGGATCGAGACCATCGCTCTCCAATCGGTTATCGGACTTCGGTCCGTGCGAGTTCGAATCTGAGTCCCGAGGTGCGCTCGTTTGCGTGCTCAACGCGCCCGATGCCTCTGCCGGAACCGGCCGGCCCAGTGGACACTGTTACTCGGTGACGGTCACGGGAATGGCCTCCACGCCGGACAACCACGGCCGACCAGCCGCGTCGACCTCCTTCCACTTCGCCAGGTCCACATCGCCGGCTTGTCCGAGCTCCGCTGGGGTCGGACCAAAACGATCCGCCAGGGGTTGCAGCTTCTCGGAGTCGAAGTTGTACACGGCTACGGCATTCAGTCCCAGGATCCGCCGCGCATCGTCGACCGGACAATCCCAGAAGGTGTCGCGGAGCCACTGGCGGGTGTGAGGCCACGTGCCCTCTGGATGGGGGAAGTCGTTGCCCCACATGATGTTCCCGACGCCGATCTCGACGCGACGGGCGATCTCGCGTCGCCGGGTGTTGGACGATCCGATGAAGACATTGCGGTCGAAGTACTCGCTCGGGAGCATCTTCAACTTTGGGGCGATATCCCCCATCTTCTTGGTGGCGTGCTCGTTCATGTACGCGATGTCGGACCTCCACAAGAGGTCGGCAGCCCACCATGACCCCCCTTCGGTGACGGCGAACTTGAGGCCAGGGTGACGCTCGAAGGCACCGGACCAGAGCAGGAACCACATCGGCCGCATCGTCCAGAAGATTGTCTCGTTGGCATAGATGCCGAGGTCGGTGCCGATCTCCTCGCGCGGGGCGGGCCCAGTGTGGGTGTGGACGACCATGTCGAGTTCCTCGCACACGGTCCAGATGGGCTCGTATCGGAGGTCGTTGTAGGGAGGGTACGGGCGCCACATCGCCGGGATGAGGATTCCACCGAGACCCGACGACTTGGCCCTCCGGACCTCGGCGACGGCAACGTCAATATCGTGGAGGATAGGCACGACGGCAAGCCCGCGCCGCCGGTCCGGACTGTCGCTGCACAGTTCAGCCAGCCAACGGTTGTGAGCCTGGGCGCCGGCCATCAGCAGCGTCGGGTCGTACTCTCCACTTGCACCGAGGCCGGCGCCGAACGGGGCCGATGCTCCTCCCAACACTGCATCGGCGTCGGGAAAGATGACCTCACCGACCACGCCGTCTGCTTCGAGCTCAGCATCGCGACGAGCCGCATCCCATCCCCCCCGGAGTCCCTCCTCGTTCTCGTCGTACCAGTCCTTGACGAACTCGAGCTCTTTCACGTGGGCGTTCATTTGGGCGCGGAGCGCAGCGCGCTGCACCAGGTCTTCGTCGAAGGCCTCCCGGTACCGTGGTTCGAGGTACTCCTTGTACTGAGCGTCGGGAAGGCCGGCATGGGTGTCGGACGAAATGATCAAATAGTTATCGGTCACCACGGTTTGAGGTCTCCTCCGGAGAATGCAAGCGAATGGGAGTCAGCAGGAACGCGTTCGAGCGGGACATTCACCTCGCTACACCGAGGGCCAACGCGAGCGGCGACGGCGGCCAGCTTCTCGAGATCGAAGCCGTAGACGCGGGCGGCGTTACCTCCGAGCATTGGCCCCACCTCCTCGGGGTCGATCCCGGCAAATGTGTAGCGCAAGGCTTCGGTGGTGTAGGGGTACGTGCCCTCGATGTGCGGGTAGTCCTGGCCCCACATGATCTTGTCGAGACCGATGTCATAGCGGAGCGGTGCCTCGTTCGGACGGAGGAAGCTGGCGCCGACGAAGCAGTTGTTTCTCCAGTAGAAGCTCGGGGGCTCGGGAATCTCCTTGATGAGCTCGGCGCCGAAGTGCGCCTCGGCGTTGCCGTCGTCGGCGAAACGGCCATACTGGTAGTCGAGCATTCTGAGCGTGGCGGGCACCCAACCCGATGACTGCTCGGTGAGCACCAGCTTCAAGCGGGGATAGCGGGCAAACGCACCCCCAAAGGCCATGTGCCAGAAGACCCGATGAGAGAACCAGCCAAGCTCCACCATGAAGATCGCCATAGAGGCCAGGTGCTCGCCCATCTCGGGACCAGCCGCTCCCGAATGGTTGTTCACCGGCATGTCGAGATCCTGGCAAGCGGCCCAGATCGGGTCGTAGTCAGGGGCGCAGAGCGGAGGGAGCCCCGAGTCAGGTGGCACGCCCGGCAGCAGCACCCCGCCGAAGAGCTCGTGTTCTCGCGCCCAGGTGATCTCCGCGACGGCGTCGTCAACGTCATTGAGGAAGACTTGGGCCAGCCCGGCACGCCGGCCGGGAGTCTCCGCACAGAAATCGGCCAACCACCGATTGTGCGCCCGAAGGCCGGCCCAGCGGAGCTCGTAGGTGTCCGGGGTCGGGGGCCGCGCCAGGAGATTGCCAGAGGGGAAGAAGGGCGGAATGGTGTTCGGGAACAGGACTTCTGCGACCACCCCATCATCCTCGAGCTCGCGGAGACGGGCGGCGGAATCCCAATTGCGATAGGCCGTCTCCCCCTGGAGGTCGGCGTACGGGTTCACATAGGACTTCGCCCAGGCATCGAACTCATCGAGGTAGCGGTGCTCGAGGTAGTCGCGGTAGTCGAGCATCTCGGCGCCCGCGTGCCCGTCGGAGGAGATCACGATGTAGCGATCATCAGCGAGTGGCTGCATCTCAAAACCCCCCTGTGTCTATGACAGCGTTATACTCCAAACACAAATGATATGCAATCGTCGGTTTCCCGTCGCTGCCCGTGGGGGAGGCGACAGCTCCGACGTTCGCGTGCCAGGCCCGCAAGCTTGCTCATCTGACAAGGGAGGTCGTCGTGAAGGACGTCGTCGGCAAGGTGGCGGTCGTCACCGGTGGTGGACAGGGCATCGGACGGGCGTTGGTGGAGCGCTTCGGTGCCGAGGGGATGAAGGTCGTCGTGGCGGACATCGTTCCCGCGTTGGTCGAAACGACAACGGGCGAGTTGACCGACAGGGGTCTCGAGGTGACCGGCGTCATCACTGACGTCACGTCCTTGGACTCGGTCGAGGCATTGCGCGACGCGACACTCGAGCGATACGGGGCGGTCCATATCGTCTGCAACAACGCGGGGATCGGCTCGGGATCCGAGGGCCAACTCTGGGAGCACCATGTCAACGATTGGCGCTGGTCACTCGACGTCAACGTGATGGGTGTCGTCAACGGCATCTACGCCTTCGTACCAACCTTGCTCGCACAGGGTGAGGAGGGACATGTCGTGAACACCACCTCCAGTAACGGCGGGTTCACCCCATTGATTAACAGCGCTGTCTACGCGACCACCAAAGCTGCAGTTACGACCCTCACCGAGTGCCTCTGGGGCCAGCTTCGGGAAATCGGCGCACCGGTCAGCGCGTCGTTGCTGTACCCCTCCACGTTCTCAACGGGGATGCTCAATACGGGCATCTGGCGACCCGGAGCCAATCGTCCGGAACGCTATGACCGGCCGGGCGCGCCACCGAAGGAAGGACGCGACGCACTCGGGGCCTACCTGCAGCGCATGGAGGCTACCGGCATGGAAGTGCAGTTCGCACCGTTGTCGGAGGTGGCCGACATCTGCTTCGACGGGATCCTCAACGACACGTTCTGGATCACCGTCCCACACTCCGAGCAGCAGCAAAAGATCCGAGATCGCGCCGCGTCACAGATCGATGGCAGCCCTCCTGAGTATCTCCTCGAGGCCAACATGATGACGTCCAGACCAACCGACACAAAGAGCTAGTCGGCACACCTCCGACGCCGCCGATCCTCGCGAGTCCCGGCTTCCACGGAACCTACAACGTCATTCTATTGTGGACGGCTGCCTGAAGTCAGTGCGCACCAACCTGCTCCATCCAGGGTGCTGGGGGGGCGTCGGCCACCGGCTTGGACACAAGTGAAATTATATTCTAGTATCTTGACCTCTCATCGCCGCGCCCGTTCGGCGGCAGCGAAACCTCACACGTAGGAGGCACGTCTCCGATGGCCATGCCGAAGGACATAGGTGCGATCGACACCATGTTGGGATTCCCTCATCGAGACATGAAGGAGGTCTATCGGTTCATCACTCGACAGACCAAGGACAGCCAGTCCAAGGAAGAGTTCGAATTCCCGGTGGAGTACATGTTCAAGGACGTTCCCGAGAAGTCACTCAAGGACGTCGACGACCCGATCGCCATGACGGTGCGGGAGATGGACCTGTGGGGAGTCGAGAAGGGGTTGATCGGCGTAGGTGACCCGGCGGGCACGGGTGCCGAGGCGATGAGGCGGTTCCCCGATCGGTTCATCCCGTCGTCGAGTGCCGACCCCAATGAGGGCATGGCGGGAGTTACTCGCCTCGTCCGTGAACATGAGACCTTCGGCACCCGGGCCGTCGGCGTGTTCCCCGCGGGAACGTTCCCCCAGGTCCCGATCAACGACAAGAAGATGTACCCGATCTATGCCAAGTGCGTCGAGCTGGGCATCCCAATCTTCTGCTGTGCCGGCATTCCCGGTCCCCGCCTGAAAGCGGCCTGCCAACACGTAGAGCTCATCGACGAGGTGATGTACGACTTTCCGGACTTGGTCTTCGTCACCCGGCATGGTTGCGAGCCCTGGACCGCGCTGGCCGTGAAATTGATGCTGAAATGGCCCGGGCTGCACTACTCAACGAGTGCTTTCGCACCCAAGTACTACCCGAAGGACATCATCGACTACGCCAACAGTCGCGGTGCCGAGAAGATCATCTATGCCGGGTACTTCCCCATGGGACTCTCCCTGGAGCGCATCATGACCGAAATGACCCATGTCGGATTCAAGGACGACGTGTGGCCCAAATTCCTCCGCACCAATGCTCTCAGAGTTCTCGGTCTGGAGTAGGTCCTCTGCCACCGAGATGAGTACGCGACGACCGCAACCGACCAGAGGAGCGAAATGACCACCACCACCAGCGACACAGCTGCCGGTTCGAGTGCCACCATCGATTATGCGGCGTTCGACGCCGACAACCACTACTACGAGGCCCCTGACGCCTATACACGCCACATAGAGAAATCAATGGTCAAGCGCGCCATGCAGTGGGCCGAGATCAATGGCAGGCAACGTCTCCTCGTCGGCGGCAAGGTCAACAAGTTCATCCCCAATCCCTTGTTCGACCCGGTGGCAAAGCCCGGCAGCCTCGACGAGTACTTCCGAGGGAAGAACCCGGAAGCGAAGGACATTCGGTCTCTCTTCGGGGACCTCGAGCCCATTCGTGCCGAATACCGTGATCGCGACGCTCGCCTGTCCGTCATGGACCGCCAGGGCCTTTCGGGTTGTTTCCTGTTCCCAACGCTTGGCGTCGGGATGGAGGAGGCGCTTGCTGATGATCCGGCCGCACTGGTGGCGGCCTTCGAAGCGTTCAACCGGTGGCTCGAGGACGACTGGGGTTATGCCTACAAGGAGCGGATCTTCGCGGCGCCGATGATCACACTGATCGACGTTGATGCCGCGGTGGCCGAGCTCGGTCGTGTCCTCGATGCCGATGCGCGGATCGTGTGCGTCAAGGGCGGGCCGGCGCACATGCCAGGTGGTCTCATCTCTCCAGCCGACGCCCGCTTCGACCCCTTCTGGGGCCTGGTCAACGAGTCGGGAGTGACCGTCGGGATCCACTCAGGTGACGCCGGCTACGGAAGGTACCTGAATGACTGGGAGCCCGTTGGTGACTTCGAGGCCTTTCGCTATTCACCCCTCCGCACGGTCCTCAGTTCGGACCGTCCGCCCTTTGAGACGATGGCAGCGTTGCTGTGCCAGGGTCTCTTCGACCGCTTCCCGAGGGTGCGGGTCGCAAGCATCGAGTCCGGCGCAAGTTGGGTGCCGGTGCTGATCAAGAAACTGAAGAGGGCGTACAGTCAGATGCCGGGCTCATTCCAGTCTGACCCGGTCGAGAAGCTACGCCAGCACGTGTGGGTCGCGCCGTTCTACGAGGACAATCTGGCTCAGCTGAAGGAATTCATCGGCACGGAGCACATCCTGTTCGGTTCGGATTGGCCACACGCCGAAGGCCTGGCTGAGCCACGCGACTTCGCGTTGGACCTCCGACGACATGGTTTCAGCGAGGACGAGATCCACACCGTGATGGCCGAGAACGGCTGGCCGCTGACCCGACCGACCACCTGAGGTCGGCCGATCGGGTGCGTCGTTGCCTGTCGGATCGGCAGGCGCGGCGTCGTGGTCTGTAGTCGTCTTGTATATGATATGCGGGACATTGAGACGGGGTCACTCTCGTCCCCGTCCAATCCGATCGTATTCTCGACCGCTGCGAGGCCACGGACGCATGAGCGAAATGCTTGAAGGAAAGGTTGCCGTCGTCACGGGGGCGGGCCACGGCATCGGTCGCGGTCATGCACTGGAGTTGGCGCGGCACGGCGCACGGGTCGTAGTCAATGATTTGGGGAGTTCGGTGACGGGTGAGGGTTCCAGCAGGGACGCGGACCTGACCGTCGAACTGATCGCTGCACGCGGGGGAACCGCCATTCCGGACTACGGCGATGTTGCCGACGAAGCCGATGCTGAGGCAATGGTCGAGCGGGCCATCGGCGAATGGGGGCGCCTCGACATCCTTGTCAACAACGCCGGAATCGTTCGCGACGGAGCCATTTGGAATCTCACCACAGAGGCCTGGGACGCCGTCATGGGAGTCCACGTCAGAGGGCCGTGGCTGACCAGCCGTGCCGCAGCTCGTCATTGGCGTTCACTTGACAAAGCGGGCCGGGACAGCCGGGGCCGGATCATCAATACGACGTCGGGAGCCGGGCTCGTTGGAAATTTCGGCCAGACGAACTACGCGACCGCCAAGGCGGCCGTCGTGGGGCTCACGCTGACCCTGGCTCTGGAGTTGCACCGTCTGGGAGTCACGGTGAACGCCATCGGACCTGCCGGAGCCACCCGCATCACCGGCACCATGCCTAATGCCCCCGCCGTCGTGGAGCCGGACGAAATACCCGAGGACTCCTTCCATCCGTTGGATCCCGCCGGCAGCTCTCCGGTGGTCGCCTGGTTGGCCTCAGACGAGGCGCAGTACGTCACCGGCCAGGTCATCCGGGTGATCGGGGACCATATCCACCTGATGCGCGGCTGGCAGGAGGGCGCATCGGCTTCGAACGCGGGAAAGCGTTGGGACGCTACCAAGGTGGGTGACGTCATCGCGAGCCAGATCTTCGGCACACAGGGCCGCGGACTGCAGACCTGGTCGAGATAGACACGCTGATGGAGGATCTCGGTTTTGCCGATCGCGGCACTGCCTGGATGGAGGAGCTCGCCGGGATGTTCGATCTGGCCGGTGAGCCTCCGGTCAACCCCGATGGAGTGGTAGAGGCCACGAATGCTGACTCCCAACAGCGCCGCAACGTTGCGCATCGTTGCTTCTTCCAGGCCAACCTCCAGTACCGGGTCCGCGATCGTGGCCGCGTCGATACGTGGAGGTCGGCCGATGCGCCGCTCCGCGTCGTCGATGTCTCGAGGTCGCCCGGTATGGCCACGCCCTAGGGCAGGATGCCGTAGGTCGGTGCTGGCAGGAAAGGACCGCTCGAGCGGGCGTCGCTCAGTGCCAGTCCATCGATGATCACGTTCCGCAGCTGTCGGGGATCGATGACGTCGTCGTAGCCCATCGTGTTGGCCGCTCGGAAGGACCCGGCCGCCTGCTCAGCAATGGCCCGCTCTCGTGCTTCGTCGTCGAGCTTGGACGACTGCGCCACGCTCGCCGCGGGCGATGCGCCGAGCGTGACGGCCGGGAAGGCAAGAGTCAACGTCTGTCCGTCGAAGGGGTTCATCGCCATGATCGTCGATCCGAAGCCGAAAGCCTTGCGAAGTGTGACGTGGAACTTGGGCGCGCTAATGCGGTGCTGGGCGACGAACATCCTGGCCACGTGCCGCAGGGCACCGGAACGTTCTGCGACGGAGCCGCCCATGACGCCCGGGTTGTCCGCCAGGAACACGACGGGGAGGTGGAACGCGTCAGCGACGCCGAGGAAGTGGGTGGCTTTGTCGGCGGCGTCGGCATCGATAGTGCCGGCGAGGACAGAAGGATCATTGGCCACGATCGCCAGACTGTGCCCGCCGATTCGCGCCAGCGCGGTCACGACTGCAGAACCAAAGGCGGGCTGCACCTCGAGCAGGGTTCCTCGGTCGACGACCATGTCGAGAACCACACGCATCTGGTAGGGGCGGCGCGGGTTGGGTGGGATGACGTCGAGAATCTCGCCCAGGTCGCGGCGAGCTATGTCGCCAGTCTCCATAACCGGTGGTGCCGTCCAGGCATTGGACGGGAAGTACGAAAGATACGACCGGGCGAGGTCGATTGCTTCCGGATCGTCGGCCGCGAGGTTGTGCACCACGCCCGACTGTTCGACATGGACGTTCGGGCCACCCAACGCCTCCTTCGTCACATCCTCGCCCAGAGCAGCCTTGACCAACGGAGGTCCGGCGGTGAACAACGACGCCGACGGTGTCATCACAACAAAGTCGGACAAAGGAGCTGTCAGCGCTCCGTGTCCGGCCGATGCTCCGAGAACCAGGCAGACCATCGGCACATGCCCAGACAGATCCGCCAGCGCCTGGAGATCGTTGGGTCGACGGCCGGCCGGTGCGTTGGTGACGCGATGCCCGGCTCCCTCGAGCATGAAGACGATCGGTACCCTCTCCTGAGCGGCGAGCTGCACCAGGCGATACCGCTTGTCCGACGCTCCCGTCCCTATGGAGCCACCCAACACAGTGAAGTCCTCTGCTGCGGCAATGGCCGGGCGCCCATCGATCACTCCGATCCCGCCGACGAGCGCGTCAGCCGGGGCATGCGGCGCACCGGCTTCGGGTTCGTTTCCGACCAGCGCGCCGAGCTCGACGAACGTCCCCGGATCGAAGAGCCGCTCCATGCGCTCCCGAGCGTCGAGCTTGCCCGCTGCTCGATGTCGGGCCACCCGCTCCTCGCCGCCCATGGCAGTCGCCTCGGCACGCTTTTTGGCCAGCTGGTCGAGCAGCGGGGCCCACTCGTCCCTGTTGGCCGGTATTTCCATCAGGTGGCGTGGATCAGGGAAGGGTCGCCGGCGCTGCGGTCGGCGGCCGTGCTCCGAGACTCATGAAGTAGTCGCGGTCACTCTGATCAGGTGCTCTCCCCACTCTGGTCACGGTATCGACGTCTGTGGCCTCCGCTCTGAGAGCGCGAACCGTCGCCCGCTCTTTTGGCCTGATTGCAAACGGGTCGAACGAGAAATGCCGCATCGCGTTCTCGTGGGTGATCTTGTTGATCTGCTCGTCTGAGAGCGTGGCGAACTGCCGTTCGTTCACCTCGGGCCCCTGGGGCCATGAGCTGTCAGAGTGAGGAAAGTCCGACTCCCAACAGACGTTGTCGATATTGAACTGGTCGATGAGGCTCACGCCTACGGGATCGTTGATGAAGCAGCAGAGAATCCTCTGCTTGAACACATCGGCAGGTCCCATGCCGTCGGGGAATCTCTGCCCTGTCCAGCCCGAATGACGTTGCTGGATATGCTCAGCCCTCTGGAGGAAATATGGGATCCACCCGATGTCACCCTCGGTGAGGGAGAACATCAGGTCAGGAAAGCGCCACCAGAAATCCGCCCACAACAGATCGCCCAGCGAGTAGACGGACATCACCGACGAGAGCCCCATCGCCACCGAGGCGGGTGCGTCAGCAGAGGTCGACGCGGCCTTGGACGACGACCCGACGTGCAGGCAGAGGACCGTGCCAACGTCGGAGCACGTCGCGAAGAGAGGATCCCAGTGGCCTGAGTGGATCGACGGCATGTGGAGGGCCGCCGGGTTCTCCGAGAACGTGACGGCATGGCACCCCTTGCCGGCAAGCCGACGAACTTCGTCCGCCGCTTTGTGCACGTCGAAGAGTGGCAGGATCCCGCAGGGAATGAACCGATCGGGATAGCTGGCGCACCATTCATCGATGTGCCAGTCGTTGTAGGCCCTGATCATGACCTCGTTCACGGCCGGCTCCGGTCCTTCGTTCAGCACCTGACCCGAGAAGCCGGTCCAATTGGGGAAGTTGAGGCCCGCGAGCGTGCCCCCCGCTGACATGTCACGTACTCGCTCGTGCACGTCGTAACAACCCGGGCGCATTTCGCTGTAACTGGTCGGGTTGACGTTGAACATCTGTGGCGGTTTGCCGGCAACGGCGTTCAGCCCGAGGTTCCGACCCTTCTTGTCGCCGTACCACCACTGCTGGAATCCGCGCTCGTCTGTTTCGACCCGGGGTGCCTGGTGTCGGTACTTTGCGGGAACGTGACCCTCGAACATGTCCGCTGGCTCCGCTATGTGATCATCCACGCTGATGAGGATCATGTCATCTGCCTTCATCGGCGCCCCCTTGGATCCGGGCACGCCGACACGCGTGCCCGTTGGCAATCTCCATATTATATTCAGTCTCTCATGCGCCTTCCGCTGTCTGGGAACCCCTGCTCGACAGCGACACGACGGGCTGCACCCTGATGCTCACCGGCGTCCGGGTGGTCGACTGCACCACCGAAATTGCCGGCCCCTACTGCTCCAAACTTTTGGCTGATGCCGGTGCGGACGTGGTCAAGGTGGAGCCACCCGAAGGTGACCCTCTGAGGCGTTGGGGCTCGGGCGCTCTTTTCGAGTACCTCAACACGTCGAAGCGCTCGGTTCGGGGTGGCACCGGGGACTTGCTGGCCGCAGCAGATGTCTTCGTCAGCAACCAGCCCGTCGACGCCGGCGCGCTCTGGGCCGAGAACCCGTCCTTGGTCGTCGTCACCATCACACCGTTCGGTGTCGAGGGACCGTGGGCTGGTCATGCGAGCACCGAGTTCACCCTGCAGGCTGCGTGCGGGTCCATCGGGCAGCGTGGCCTGCCGGAACAGCCGCCTCTGGCCGCCGGCGGACGTCTGGGCGAGTGGACGTCGGGCACCTACGCCGCGCTGGGGGCGATCGCTGCACTCCGCGAGGCCTTTCGCTCTGGCCGTGGGGAGCTGGTCGATGTGGCGATGCTCGACTGTATGGCCGTCACCATGGTCACATACCCCTCGGTTTTCGCCTCGTTTGCGGGGTGGCCCACGGTCGCAGGGACGGGCCGGACGATCGAGGTTCCCTCCATCGAACCCACGCGGGACGGATACTTCGTCGTCACCACGAACAGCGCTCAACAGTTCCGGGACTTCCTGCTCATGATCGAGCGGCCCGACCTCGTGGATGATCCCGACTTGCCGCAGGTCGCCAAGCGATTCCGCCGCCGCCAGGAGTTCCTGTCCGCCGTCCACCAGTTCACGACACACCACACCACAGAGGAGATCCTGGAGGCGGCCGCCTTGTTCCGGATCCCGGCGGGCCCCCTCCTCAACGGGTCGAACATGACCGAATTTGAGCAGTTCGTGACCCGCGGTGTCTTCGTGCCGAATCCCTCCGGTCGATTCGTCCAACCCCGTGTTCCCTATCGCATCTCAGGGGCGTCGCCGCGCCCGTTCGCGCCTGCTCCGAGCCTTGGTCAGCACGACGGCTCGATCCACTGGCCCCCTCGGACGAACGGCTCCGGTCCGGCTGGCCGCGGTACGGCCTCGGAGGGCGACGCCGCCGCCGATGGCTGGCGGCTCCCTCTTGCCGACATTCGTGTCGTCGACTGCACCGCATGGTGGGCCGGTCCCGTGGCCACTGCCGCCCTGGCCGGTCTGGGAGCCGACGTCATCAAGGTTGAATCGGTCACGAGACCCGACAACATGCGTTTCGCCAGCACCCGGCCACCGACCCATGATCGCTGGTGGGAGTGGAGCCCGATCTTCCACGCCGCGAACGCAGGCAAACGTGGAGTGACATTCGATCTGTCTCGTCCAGAGGGAGCCGACATGTTCGCGCACCTCCTGCAGACTGCCGATGTCCTGGTGGAGAACTTCACGCCCCGGGTGATGGAGCAGTTTGGCTTCGATTGGGAACGCGTCCACGCGCTGAACGACCAGCTGATCATGGTGCGGATGCCGGCATTCGGCCTCGATGGACCTTGGCGGGATCGGACGGGGTTCGCCCAGACCATGGAATGCCTGACCGGCATGTCCTGGTTGACGGGGTTCCCCGATGGACCCCCAGTGTTGGTGCGAGGGGCCTGCGATCCCTTGGCGGGGATGCACGCGGTCATTGCCACCATGCTTGCGCTGATGGAGCGCGATCAGGGCAGCGGCGGCACGCTGGTCGAGGCAGCCATGGTCGAGTCCGTGCTCAATGCCGCAGCGGAACAGGTGGTCGAGTACGGCTCGAGTGGGACGTTGCTCTGCCGTGACGGGAACCGGGGTCCGCAGGCCGCTCCCCAGGGGGTCTACCCCTGTGCCGGAGAAGACCAGTGGGTCGCCATTGCCATCGCACATGACGACCATTGGCGGTCTCTGCGGTCGTTGCTGGACGACCCGCCGTGGGCACGGAATGAAGCCTTGACGCACTCGGTCGGCCGGCGCGCCGCGCACGACGACATCGACCGTGAGCTGTCTTCGTGGACCAGCCGGCGCTCGGCCGAGGAGTCCGCTCGGATGCTCCTCGACGTGGGCATCCCGTCGGCGGTGGTGGTTCCTCCCCGCGACATCGCGGCCAACCCGCAACTCCGCTATCGGGCCCTCTTCGAAGTGGAGGAGCACGCGGTCACCGGAGCCCATGAGATCCCGACGCTGCCCTTTCGCTTTTCGCGGGTGGCTCGCTGGCTCAGATTGCCGGCGCCGACCCTCGGCCGCGACAACGACGCGGTCCTCGAGGACCTCGGCTACTCGCCCGCAAGGATCGAGGGCTTGCGGCAATCCGGCCTGATCGGCGAGCTCCCGACGGGTCTGTGACGCAGCGCCGAGGTCGTGCTGCGCGACAGGGAGAGCTCTGTTCGGGTTCAGGCTGAGGCCGCCACCTCGGCTGCCCACCGGTAGTCGGCCTTGCCACTCGGGGACCGGACAACCTCGTCCACGAAGACCACCTGTTTCGGCACCTTGTAGCCGGCCAGCGAGGCCCGCACCAGAGTCATCAGCTCGCCCTCGGTGGGCTCCGTCCCGGGCGCCAGCTGAACGATGGCGACCACACGCTCACCCCAGCGCTCGTCGGGCACGCCGACGACCACCACGTCGTAGACGGCGCGCGACTGGCGCAGCACGCCTTCCACCTCCTCGGGGTACACCTTCTCGCCTCCCGTGTTGATGCACAGGGAACCCCGCCCGAGCAACGTGATGGTGCCATCCGCCGCGACCGTGGCCATGTCCCCGGTGAGCGACCATCGGCGCCCGTCCCACTCGACGAACGTCGTGGCGGATCTCGCCGGGTCCTTGTAGTACCCGAGGGGGATGCGCCCGGTGCGAGCCACTCGACCGACGATGCCCGAACCCGGTACCACTGGTCGGCGGGTCGCCTCATCCATCACGACCGCCTGCTGGGCGGTGAACTGCGGCTCCGGCTCGTCCACCGTCGGTCCCACGAAGATACGTCCGGCCTGAATCCCGGTCTCGGACGATCCGTAGCCGTCGGAGAGCGGGATGGAAGGGAAGGTGGCGAGGAACCGGTCGCGCAACGCCGTCGACAGCGGCGCTCCGCCCGAGCTCACTACGGCCAGCGATTCGATGTCGGGTTTTGGATCGAAGTCGTCCCACGTGTCGAGCAAGGGTCGCATGACAGCGTCCCCAACCGTGCTGGTGGCCGTGACCTTCTCTCGCTCGATCGTGCGCCATACCTCGCGCGGGTCGAGCGAGCCCGACCACAATACGACCTTGTTCCCGCTGAAGAGGTGGAGCAGCACCACCCAT
>Ga0116217_10000717_pt1 | contig 33462 bp, 31 predicted proteins | sample Sb_taG_6_FD_89697 | JGI IMG/M metagenome (GOLD analysis project Ga0116217, IMG submission 89697) | Peat soil microbial communities from Weissenstadt, Germany - Sb_50d_4_PS metaG | ecosystem: Environmental > Terrestrial > Soil > Wetlands > Peat | place: Germany: Weissenstadt | collected 2010-09-21 | reverse complement strand
TCCGGGCTCCCTCCGCGTCCTCCGCGCAAGAAACACCCAAGGAATCGAAAGACCCAGTGTAAAGGATGTCCTGGCAACGACTGTAAATGATGTCTTGGCACTTTACACTTCAGGCGGGCATCTTTGATTCGAGCAAGTGCTCGCCTGAAGGCGAGCGCTACAGAACATCGCCCAGTGCTTCCTTGCTTCCAAATTGAATCTTGCGCACTGCACGTTTAAGATGGGCGGCGTGTGCGCGGCAAGTTTTCGCCAGTCTGCAAGTGGCGCGCGCCAAACTTCTGAAAGATCGGGAAAATGAAAACATCATTGCCGGACTCGGCTGTTCAATCCGCATTGCGAATCCTGGAAGGGCCTTCGGCCGCGTTCGCGCGCCGCTACCCCGGAGAAACGGGACGCCGCCAGCCGGTTCACGTCGTGTACGGTGGCGCGCATTTGTTTCGGGCCGGCATTTCCAGGAGGCTTGGCGACGTGGCCCTCTCGACCCTCGGGGAATTCGCGCCGGATGCGTTCACCTTTGCGCGCGCCATCGGATTGCCGGGTGCGGGGACGCTGCCAAAATCCGGCAAGCAAGCCGCAGCAGCCGAGCGGCAATTCGCCAAATCGCCTGGAAAGTTGCGGCGCGAAAATCGCGCGGCCTGGATGGCCCAAACGATCTATAGCCGCGTGCTGGAAAAATTGAAGCGCGAGCCGGTCGAGGATTTCCGGATTGACTTTGAGGACGGGTACGGGAATCGGCCCGATGGTGAAGAAGACCAGCACGCGAAGCTCGCCGCCGAGGAGGTTGCCAAGGGACTCCGCGAGAATTCGCTGCCGCCGTTTATCGGCATCCGCCTCAAGCCGTTCTCGCCGGAATTGCGCGACCGCAGCATCCGCACGCTCGATCTTTTCCTCCGTGTGCTTTGCGAAGCCACGAGCGGACGGCTTCCCGCAAACTTCGTCGTCACCTTGCCCAAAGTCGTGATCCCCGAGCAGATGGCCGCGCTCGCGCATTTGCTCGATGCGATGGAACCCGCGCTGGGCCTGGAAAAAGGTTCGCTGCGATTTGAAATGATGATCGAAACGACGCAAGCGATCCTCAACGAACGCGGGGAATCGAGTTTGCCGGGATTTCTGGAAGCATCGGGTGGGCGCTGTATCGCCGCGCATTTTGGCACATACGATTACACGGCAAGCTGCAGCATTACCGCGGCCTATCAAGTGATGGACCATCCCGCCTGCGACTTCGCCAAACACATGATGCAAGTTGCGTTTGCCGGGACAGGCATCTGGCTTTCCGATGGCGCGACGAACGTTCTTCCCGCGCCGCCTCACCGCGCGGAAAAAGGGAAGCGGCTCACGCGCGCGCAGCAGGAAGAAAATCGCGGAGCCGTTCATCGCGCCTGGCGGCTTCACTACGGGCACATCCAGCATTCGCTCATTTCGGCGTACTACCAGGGCTGGGACCTGCATCCGGCGCAGCTTCCCACGCGCTACGCGGCCGTGTTTTCGTTTTTTCTCGAAGGGCTCGATTCTGCCTCAGTGCGGCTCAAGAATTTCGTCGAGAAAGCGGCGAAGGCCACGCTCGTCGGCGATGTGTTTGACGACGCGGCCACGGGGCAAGGCCTGCTGAATTTTTTCCTGCGCGCGATTAATTGCGGAGCGATTGGCGAGGCGGAAGCGGAACGCCTGACGGGGGTGACGATCGAAGAGCTGCATTTTGGGTCGTTTCTGAAAATCCTGAAGAATCGCACAAAGTAAGAATGCAGTTTTTTTGCGCTTCAACTGCCGCGATAGGTCGAGTAACCAAATGGGCTGATCAGAAGCGGCACGTGGTAATGCGTCCTCGCGTCCCGCACTTCAAAAGTTACTGGAATGTCCGAATAAAAGGATTCCACGCGCTGCGCCTGAAAGTAAGCCCCTGCGTGAAACGTGAGGCGGTATGTTCCTACCGCTAACAGGGTTTCTCCCAGTAGCGAATTGCAGCGACCGTTCGCATCGGTAACGCCGGCGCCGATGGATTTCCAGTCCTCGCCTGATTTCTTATGCAATTCTACCTTGAGGTCCGCAGCCGGACGGCCGCGTGATGTGTCCAGAACGTGGGTCGTAATAGCGCTCATGACAATCGCTGCTCGCCCGCCAAGAGTTTGTCAAGGCGAATGCGCGTGATCATTCGTTGTTGTTCCGCCGCAATCGAGATTTCGCTAGCCAGATCATTCTGGAGGCGTTGATTCAGAATCGCAAGCATTCCTTCGGCCGTTTTGCCGGTGGCGCACACGATGTAGATGTAGCCGAATTTTTCGAAATAGGCACGATTGGCTCTGGCGAGGCGCGACTTCACGTCATCACTCGCCGCGCGCGCGCCGGCTTGTTCGCCCGCGGCCCATTGGCGAGCGGATTCGGAACCGCTTGCGGGCTTGTCGCCGATCTGCGGGTGATGGCTGAAGGCTTCGAGCCAGCCGGCGCGGTCGAGATTCCACCAGATTCTGTCGGCGGCTTTGTGGAGCGCTTCCACGCTTGCATACGGCCGCCGCGAAGCGACACTCGCGGCCCAGCGCGCCGAGCCGCAACAGTCCATCAGCGCCGATTCCGCCTCCGCGGAAGGCAACGCATTGAATTCGGCGAGCGTCATATCAGGAAACCCTCTTCGCCCGAGTCCCAAAAATACGCAGCCGCGCTACGCCGCCATCGGGGTAAATGTGAAAACGCGCGTGCGTCGCTTCGCCCGAGTCCAGCAACTCTTTTTCGTAGACATGCCGGGAATCCGCTTGCAGCTTCGTCCTTGTCAATATTTCTTTCCAGGGAAGGGCGCCGAGCGCGGTTGGATCGATGAGACCGCGCGGCGCGGTGCAGATTTCAAGAGAGCAGCTTTCCGGGAAATTTCCTTTGAAATGGGATGTATCGACTTCGATACGGCTGATTTTTCCTGCCGCGCCGAGCCGTACGATGCACCAGTCGTGTCCAGGCCCGCGGCGGCGGCGCGTTTCCCAGCCGTCGTGCATCCCGGTCGAGCGGCCCGGGAGGATCAGGTTGTTGCGGGAGCCGAAAAACATGTCGCTCGAAATTATGACCCAGCCGCCGTGCTCGACGGCGGCGAGGTCGATCTCGCCTCCTGTGCGGTGGAGCGCCGGCCAGTCCGGGATGACTTCGCCGTGGACACGAAGGCGCGCCACGCCGCCGTCCGGATAAATTTTGAAACGCAGGTGCGTGACCCTGCTCGATGGCGTGACCGGAAACGGATTTTGAGCGTCACCCGTAAGAGGCGACTTCGGCAGAATTGTGTTCCACTTCGTCGCATGGTCCTCGAGTTGAGCGAGGCCGGGATCGCCATCCGCCGCGCACGCCTCGAGTTCGCAATGTTCCGGAAAATTCCCTTTGAAGTAGGAAGTATCCACCACGACGCCGTGAACCACGCCGGGAAGCCCCAATTTCACGATGCACCAGTCGTAACCCGGCGTTCTGCGGCGCCGCGTTTCCCAGCCGTCCATCCACTTGCCGACGTCGGTATATTTGTCCGCGATCCAGACAGGAGCGGAAGCCTTCAGCAGGTTTTCCTTTGGCGCAAAAAATTCATCATTGGCCGCGAGCACACGGCCGCCCAGCCGCTCGGCGGCAAGATCGATGTATTCGGTGAAATCCATCAGCGTTCGCCTCGCCGCAGCATTGCGCCGCGCGGAGGGCCCAGGAAACGCCCCCGATCATAAATCATCTCGCCCCGCAGAAAAGTTGTCTCGACTTCGCCGCGTAAGGGACGGTGCGCATACGGCGTCAGTTGGTGGCGGTTGTGAAGCATTTGCGGTCTCAGGACGAAGCGTTTCTCGGGATTCCAAATCACGATGTCGGCATCATATCCCGGCGCGATCGTGCCTTTGTGTTTTTCTAGTCCTGCCAATCGAGCCGGGCCGCTGCACATCCAACGTACTAGACGTTCAAAGGAATAATTCCGGCCACTGAGACTTGTCCACATTACGGGAAGGCCAAGCTGCAAAGAGTTGATGCCGCCCCACGCTTTGAAAAAATTGCCCGTATCGAGGCATTTCAATGCCGGCGGAGAAGGCGAGTGATCGGAGACCACAAAGTCAATCGCACTTTTTCCGAGTGCAGTCCAGAGTTTCTTTTTGTTTTGCGAATCGCGAATAGGTGGCGCGCACTTGTAGGCCGTCCATCCGCTTTGGATCGAGCCTGAGGCAAAAAACAGGTAATGCGGGCAGGTCTCTGCGGTGATGCGCACGCCTTCTTTTTTCGCCCGCCGGATGAGAGTCACCGAACGCTCCGAGGAGAGATGAACGATATGAACTCGCGCTTTGAATTCTCTCGCCAAGCGGATCATCATTTCGACTGCGGTAGTTTCAGCGCTCGGCGGGCGCGAGAGCAGCCATGTCCGGTACCTTGTCGGGTCAGACTTCACAAGCTTCTTGGTTGCTTCCTCAATCGGCCACGGCAACTCCGCGTGAACCAGAAGCGGCGCATCTAGCGCGGCAAGTGTCGGCAGCGCGGCTCGGAGATCGTCTTCGTTGACGTGGGCAAATTCCTGGACGCCTGAGGGCACAAGAAAACACTTGAAGCCGAATGCTCCCGCTTGATGCAGTGCGCGGAGATCTCCGGCATTGCCCGGCACAACGCCGCCCCAAAAGCCTACGTTTACCCAGCATTTATTGCGCGCCGCGGTGCGCTTGATTTCGAGCCCTGCCGCTGTGGTCGTCGCGGGAATACTGTTGAGAGGCATGTCGATCAGCGTCGTCACTCCGCCCGCGGCCGCCGCGCGCGTCGCCGTCTTGAATCCTTCCCAATCGGTGCGTCCCGGCTCGTTGATGTGGACGTGGGTGTCCACAAGGCCGGGCATAACGACGGATTCTCCTGCGTCATGGATGTGTTTCCCCACAGGAAGATCGTTGTAGCCGGTGATTGCCTCGATCACGCCGTTGCGAACCCGCACCGTCGCCGCCCGAATTCCTTCCGGCATCACGACGCGTTTGCTGCGGATCGCGTGAATGGTAGTCATTTCGCGAGCTGCGAGAGAAATTCTTCGAGCAGGTTTTGCGCGACGCGCAAGCGATAGCGCGCGGTCGAGCGAATGTCGTCGATGGGCGCGATTTCCCGCGCGAGCGATTCTTTTGCCGCGGCAATGACCCCGGGCGAGATGCTGCCGCCGCACAGCGCGTCCTCTGTTTCGACCGCTCGCAGCACGATCGGAGCCACGCTTCCAAGCGCCATCCGCGCGTCGCGAATTGTGCCGTTTTCGACGAGCGCCGCGCCGGCAAAGCACACTTTGGAAATCGCCTGCGCCTTGCGCGTGCCCACTTTCCGGTAGTACTGCCGCCACTTTTTCACGCGTCGTGGCAGCCGGATAGCGCGCAGCAATTCGTCGGCTGCAAGCTGCATTTTCTTGTAGCCGGTGTGGAAGCCGTGGTAAGGCAGCCACCTCGCTCCGCGCGCGGAAACAAGTTCGATTTCAGCATCATAAACCAGCAGCGCAGGCGGGGAATCGGCCGCCGGCGAAGCATTCACAATATTTCCGCCCAGCGTGCCACGATTTTGAGTGGCGATGCTGCCGGTTTCGCGCGCTGCGGCGCAAAGCAGCGGAAATTCTTTTTGAAGCACGCGATGTTTCTGGATTTCCGTATAAGTCGTCAGCGCGCCTAAAGTCACGTCAGCGGAGGTCAATTCGATCCCGCGCAAATCATCCAATTTCGAGACGCTCAGAAAACGCTTGTGAGAAAGTTTCCCGGCCTCCAGCAGCACCATCAGGTCGGTGCCGCCCGCGAAAGGCTGCCAAACTCCGGGTTCGCGGGTCAGCAGAGCCAGCGCTTCCGAGAGACTCCCCGGCACGCGCAAATCGTAAGAGGGGACGTAAGCTCTCATCGAGTCACCGGTTTGTCATCACGCGACGATTCGCAGGCGCGCACCACTGCGGCGAAAATTTTCTGATAGCCGGTGCAGCGGCAGAGATTTCCCGCCAGCCCTTCGCGAATTTCGGCATCGCTCGGATGAGGATGCCGCTCGAGTAGCGCGACGGAAGCGATGACCATACCGGGCGTGCAAATTCCGCATTGCGCGCCGCCACACTCGAGAAACGCTTCTTGTACGGCGTTCAGTTGGCTGCCGCCGGCAATTCCTTCGATGGTGCGAATATCCGCTCCGTCCGCCTCAATTGCGGGGACGAGACAACTGTTGACGATGGCGCCATTCATGAGCACCGCGCACGCGCCGCACTCGCCTTCGCCGCAGCCTTCTTTCGTCCCGGTCAGATGCATTTCCTCGCGCAGAACGTCCAGCAAGCGCGCCATCGGAAACGCTTGAACGCGGCGCGGCTCGCCATTGACCCTGCATGCGATGCCGATCCGGCTGACCGTTTCAGACAAGCGCGCCCGCCTTTTCCGCCATGGCTTCCATCAAGACTTCCGGCGTGGCGGGAATTTCGCGCACGCAAATTCCCGTCGCGTTTTCGATCGCGTTTACAATCGCCGGCGCCGGTCCGTCCATCGGCAGCTCGCCGATTCCTTTCGCTCCGTGCGGGCCGAAGGGATACGGCTGCTCTTCGAAAAATACTCGAATGGGAGGAATATCCGCGGCGGTCGGCATGATGTAGTTGGTCATCTGACCGTTGGCCATGCGACCTTCGCGCCACACCACATTTTCGTAGAGCGACATCCCGATGGCCTGCGCCACGCCGCCCTCAATCTGTCCCGCCGCGAGCACGGGATGAATCACCTTGCCCACTTCCTGCACCGCGACAAAGTCGGTGACGCGCGCCTCGAACGTAACTGTATCCACCGCGACTTCGGCCACGTACACGGCCCACGCGTAGGTGCCGTAAGCATCGCCGCTGTACGTTTTGTCGTCCCAGTGCAGGCCGGGAGGAGGTTCATACTGGCTCCGCGAACGCAGCGGCCCGCGCGATTCGATGTAACGCCGGCACGCGCGCACAAATTCGTCCTCGGTGCACGCATCGCAGAGCAAGCCGCTGTCCAGCAATTTACGTTTTAGATCGAGCGCGGCTTTCTCGACCAAATTGCCGACGACCATTGATGTGCGCGAAGCAACCGTGGGGCCGCTGTTCGGCACCGCGCCCGTATCCGGCTGCGCAATTTCGATACGATCGTAGCTAATGCCCAGCGCGTCCGCCGCAATTTGCGAAAACACTGTATTCGTTCCCTGTCCGATTTCAGTGCTGGCGGCAAGAACTCGGACGGTTCCTTCCGGTGTCGCTTCGAGTTCCACCACGGACGCCAGATAAACTTCTCCCGAGCCGGTGAAGCCTGCTCCGTGCATGAAGGAGGCAAACCCGATGCCGCGCTTGATCGTCGCGCCGGGATTTTCCCGCGCGAAGCGCTCGCTCTTGGCGTGGTAGTCGCTTTCCCGGAACGCGCGATCGAGAAGGGCGTTGAAATTCACGTCCTCGTGGATCAATTGTCCAGTCGCGGTCGTCTGGCCCTTGCGAATAAAATTTCGCCGCCGAAATTCTTCCGGCGTCAGATTCACGGCGCGCGCCACTTGATCGAGGTGGCGCTCCACCGCGAAAATACTTTGCGGCGCGCCGAACCCGCGAAACGCGCCATGAGGCGGAGCGTTGGTCGCCACGGCCTGGGATTGGACGCGCACGTTGGGGCAGAAGTAAGGCCCCGCCGCGTGAATCGTTCCGCGCGAGAGCACCACGGAAGAAAGCGTCGCGTAGGCGCCGCCATCGATCACGAAATCAATGTCCATCGCCACCAGTTTGCCGTCGCGCGTGACGCCGGTGCGATGCCGCGTGCGCGACGGATGGCGCTTCGTGGTCGCCACCATGTCTTCCGCGCGGTCGTAGATAATTTTCACGGGCTTCCCGGACTTCCACGCCAGAAGCGCTGCGTGCCCGGCGATCATGGAGGGGTATTCTTCCTTGCCGCCGAATCCGCCGCCGGTCTCCGCCTGAATCACGCGAATTTGTTCCGCGGGGAGACCGAACAAAATTACGAGCGCTTTATGCACGTAGTAGGGACACTGCAGCGAGCCCCAAATCGTTACACCGTCCGCCGGATTTGCTGACGCGATCATGCCCTGGTTTTCGATGTAGAGCTGTTCCTGCGCCCCGGTCCGGTATTCGCCCTCGACGATGACGTCCGCCTGCGCCCAAGCGGCATCCACGTCGCCTTTTTCCATGTGATACGTCTTGAAGACGTTGTCCTCTCCAAAAATAACGGCGCGTTTTGCGATGGAATCCTCGATCGAAAAAATCGCGGGCAGCGGCTCGACATCGATTTGCACCGCGCGGCGCGCCTCCTCGAGCAAATATCGATCCGGATGCGCGAGCAGAACGATCGGCTCTTCGGGATGGTTGATTACTTCCGCGGCGAGGCAGGGCTGATCGTGTTCGATCAATGCGATTTCGTTTTTTCCGGGAATATCTGCGGCGGTGACAACGGTGAATTCGCTCCACGGAATGCCGTCGCCGAAGCGAATGCCGCGGATGCGTCCTCGCGCGACGCTGCTTCGCACGGTCACGCCATGCAGCATTCCAGGAAAGGCGAGGTCGTCCACGTACCGGGCGCGGCCCGTCACTTTTTCCCGCCCCTCTTTGCGGGGGACGGAATGTCCAAAGAATTTTTCTTCCATATGTTGCCGCGCCTGTGTAGCGCCCGCCTTCAGGCGGGCATTGGCTTACCTCTGCGGTGCCCGTCCGCCGTGGCTGACGGCATCGCAGATTCAAACAGATGCCCGCCTGAAGGCGGGCGATACAAAACCTTCCGGATCCTTCAAGTAAAACGTCGCGTCCACCGGCATTTCCCGATTTTCAATACCGGATCCGGTCTCCTTTTCGCGCCCATTCGCGAAACGGCTCGAGCCCCGCTTCCCGCATCATCGGCTCAAACGGAATTTTACGTTCGCGGTGCGGGCGTTTCAATTCTTCGTAGATGAAGGAATCATCGAACCCGGCTTCGGCGGCATCGCTCGCGGTGGCCGCAAAATAAACCCGGTCCGGCCGCGCCCAGTAGATGGCGCCGAGGCACATCGGACAGGGCTCGCAACTCGTGTAGATCTCGCAACCCGTCAGTTGAAACGTACCCAAAGCGCGGCAGGCTTCGCGTATGGCGGTCACTTCCGCATGCGCCGTGGGATCGTTCGTGGAGGTGACCGAATTCGTGCCGGTCGCGATGACGCGCCCATCCTTCACCACGATTGCGCCGAAGGGCCCGCCTCGCCCCGTGCGAACATTTTCCACCGCCCGCTGGATCGCCTCTTGCATGAAGGAGTTGCTCATACCGCGAATCGCGCCCCCCAGCGCGCACCCTGCGGATTGTACCGGAAAAGCCGATCCCGCCGTTTGCAGTTTTGTGATGTGCCCAATCGGATTTACGCATTGCGATCATCGGTTGGACTTTCGCAATTTTGTATGTAAAATTACGATTTGGTGTGGGGTTCTGCAATAAACAGAGTGAATGGTTGCGTCACCAAAGCGCCCAGCGCCTCCGGCTTGGGACCCACGTCGGCCGCCACATGGAAGCCATTCATACCTGGCGTGGCCCTCTCGAAGAAAATTCTCGAATTTGGCTTGAGCAAGTTAGGCCGTTGGTCTCAGATTGCCGAAACTGCGCGTGTGCGGCGCCGTAGCGACCAGAGGGAGGAATCTTCATGATTGTCGGTGTTCCCCGAGAAACGTATCCGGGGGAGCGGCGCGTGGCGCTCGTGCCCATCGTCATTCCCGCTCTTGCGAAGGCAGGCATGGAAGTTATCGTCGAAGCCGGCGCGGGCGCCGCTGCGGGTTTTCCCGACGCCGAGTACGCAGCCAAGGGCGCGAAGATCATTGCGGATCGGGCCCAGGTGTTTGCCTCGGCGGACATCATCACGCAGATGCTTTGCTACGGTTCGAATGACCAGACGGGCCGCGCCGATTTGCCGCTCTTTCGCCGCAATCAAGTTCTGATCGGATTTCTGCGCCCCATTGGGTCTCTCGTTACGGTGCAAGAGATTGCGGATGCAGGCGTGACTTCCTTTTCCGTGGAATTGATGCCCAGAACGACAAGGGCGCAAAGCATGGACGCGCTTTCTTCCATGGGCACCATCTGCGGCTACAAAGCCGTCCTGATCGCCGCGGACACACTTCCGAAAATTCTCCCCATGCTTACTACGGCCGCGGGCACGATCACTCCCGCGCGCGTACTCATCATCGGCGCAGGCGTGGCCGGGTTGCAAGCCATCGCCACGGCGCGCAGGCTGGGGGCCGTGGTCTCCGCCTACGATCTGCGTCCGGCGGCCAAGGAGCAAGTGCAAAGCCTTGGGGCGCGTTTTGTTGAGCTTCCCCTGGAAGCCAAGGACGCGCAGGACTCCAGCGGGTATGCCAAGGCGCAAGACGAGGAATTCTACCGGCGGCAGCGCGAATTGCTCGGCAAGGTGGTCGCCGAAAGCGACATTGTCATCACGGCCGCCGTCGTTCCGGGAAAGAAGTCACCGGTGCTCGTGACGGCGGAAATGGTCAAGGGCATGGCGCCGGGCTCGGTCATCGTCGACCTGGCCGCCGAGCGCGGAGGCAACTGCGAACTCTCGAAAGCCGGCGAGAAAATCGTGGCTGACGGCGTCACGATCATTGGATATTTCAACTTCGCATCGACCGTGCCGCATCACGCCAGCCAGATGTACGCGCGCAACATCGCGGCGTTCCTCAATTTGCTCGTGAAGGACGGCAAGTTTCAGCTCAACCTGCAGGATGACATCATTCAGAGCACCCTGCTGACGCAGGGAGGGGAAATCGTTCATCCCCGAGTTCGGGAATATTTCTCGCTCCCGCCTCTCGTGGCCCGGCAGAAGGAGACAGTCTAGCGATGAAAATGGATTTGATCACCAGTCTCTACGTGTTCATGTTGGCCGCTATTGTCGGCCTGGAAGTCATTCGCCGCGTATCGCCGCTCCTGCACACACCGCTGATGTCGCTCACCAATGCGCTCGACGCGATCGCCGTTGTCGGAGCGATCCTCCTGGCGGGCGAGCACAAGACCACGCTCTCCACCGTGCTTGGAACCATCGCCATCGTCGCCGCGACCAGCAACGTCGTGGGCGGCTTCTTCATCACCGACCGCATGTTAAAAATGTTCAAAGCGAGCCGCAGCCCGAAACCATGACTCCATTTCCCGGAACGGACACGATCATCGAACTGACGTACCTCATCGCCACGGCTCTGTTCGTGATGTCTCTCAAGTGGATGAGCTCGCCCACGACAGCGCGCCACGGCGTCTGGGCGGGCGAGCTCGGCATGCTCCTCGCAATCGTGGGAACTTTGCTCAACCGCAGCATCGTGGACTACAAATGGGTTGCGATCGCCCTGGTGCTTGGCACGATCATTGGCGTTCCCTTGGGTAAAGTGCAGATGACGGCTGTCCCTCAGCGGACGGCGCTCAGCCACGCCTTTGGGGCGTGTTGCGTCACACTCGTCGGCACGGCGGAATTTTATTTGCGCGCGCCCGCGGTGCCCAGGTTCATGATGTCCGTTCTGTCGATGGAAGTGATCCTTGGTTCGCTCACGTTTACAGGCAGCTTGATGGCCGCCGGAAAGCTGCAGGAAATTCTGCCGCAGCGTCCCATCATTTTTAAGGGTCAGAACCTCGTCAACCTTGGAATGCTCCTCGTTGCCATTGGCGTGGCCATTTATCTGGTGATTCATCCGGATCACACCTACTTATTCCCGGCGCTCCTTGCGATCCCACTGCTGTTCGGCGTGATGATGATTATTCCGATCGGCGGCGCGGACATGCCCACGGTGATTTCGCTGCTCAACGCGTACGCCGGGCTTTCCGCCTCCGCGATGGGATTTGTGCTCGATAGCAAGCTCCTGATCGTCGCGGGCGCGCTCGACGGCGCTTCCGGCTTGATTCTCTCCGTCAACATGTCCAAGGCCATGAACCGCTCGTTCTCGAACGTGCTATTCGGCGGGTTTGGACAGGAACAAACTGCCGCGAAGGGCGGGAAAGAAACGCGGCCGGTTCGCAGCGCTTCGCCCGAAGAAGCGGCCGAAATTCTCGCCGTGGCCAGCAAGGTCGTCATCGTGCCCGGCTACGGCATGGCCGTGGCGCAGGCGCAGCACAAAGTCCGCGAACTCTACGACAATCTGACCAAGCGCGGCATCGACGTGAAGTTTGCCATTCACCCGGTCGCGGGCCGCATGCCCGGCCACATGAACGTGCTGCTCGCCGAAGCGGACATTCCCTACGACAAGCTGCTCGACATGGACGAAATCAACGGCGAATTCCCGCAGACCGACGTGGCCCTGATCATCGGCGCCAACGACGTCACAAACCCCGCCGCGCGCACCGATTCGTCGAGCCCCATTTTCGGCATGCCGATTCTCGACGTGGACAAGGCGCACACCGTGATGGTCATCAAGCGCAGCATGGCCGCCGGCTTCGCCGGAATCGATAACCCGCTCTACTACCTCGACAAGACCCTCATGCTCTTCGGTGACGCCTAGGGCTTCGTCGGCTCCATTGTCCGCGAACTCTCGGGCGGCGGCAGCCACGGATAACTGCTAATCTCGGAATGTCCCGCGGCAGAGTGCACGAGTTTGCGCGTAAGTGGACCTTGTGTTCCGGAAACCAGCAACCCCGCCACTTCAGCTTTGCCTTAACCACATACAAAACCAGTAGTTAGAGAGGGCAATCCCTTGGCATGCAAAATGCCCCTCGACCGAAGAGGCCCTTGGCGGTCCCGATGGGGCGGTCACACTATGACGTTCCACTGCCTGTTGGCGGTACTGTCCCTCTGCGGCATGTTGCGGGATCGCCCGGTCATGGCGCTGGCTGGTGTACAAGCGGCGGTTGCATCCTGGGATGGGATTGAGACACGCCAGGGAATCAACACCGGGTGGGGAGAGGCTGATCCTCTCAGCCGGCCGTTTGTTCACACCAACGCGGCGATGTTAGCGGCAGGCGTTGTGGAAGTTGCCGGCTTTGCCATCGTTGCGAACAAGATGAGGAATTCGCGCCACCGAGTGCTTCGGGACACTTGGTTTCTTTGGCAGTCTGTGCCGATAGCTGCGCATGTAGTGAGCGGTTCCGCTTGGGTAAGAGCAAGGTAAGCCACTCCAAAATTTAGCGTCATTCCATACGGACGAATGAACTAATCGGCGTGCTGCTCATCGCACTGGTACGAATTGTTGAACATTCGTCTGCCAAATTGAGCAGCCTCATCCATTCCAGTTCGGCGATCAAGTCGCTGCCGATGTTTTTTCCGTCACCTTGGCAGGCTGATGCCCACTGACCGCCGCTCCGGCGTCCGGATCAATGAGGAAGCAGTCAAGCGTCGCCAGGACGCTCAAGACAGCGACGAGCAGGAACGCCACGTGAAACTCCTTCGTCGTTGGCCCTCCCGTGGAATTTCCAGTCAGATATCCGGCCAGGCGCAGCGCGATCGCGCCCACCGCCACGCCCATTCCCATCGACATTTGCGTGATCATGCTGAAAAAACTGGTGGCGCTGCTCATGTCCGGCTTGGTGATGTCCGCAAAGGCAAGAGTGCCCACTGCCGTAAACTGCATCGAACGGGACATGCCGTTCAGAAACAGTACAAAGAGCACGAAGATCCTCGCGGTCTGCGGGAAGAAAAGGGCGCAACTCGCCGTCAAGATTGCGTTCAGCATGCCATTCGTCGTCAGCACGTTGCGAAACCCGAACCTCCGCAGAACGGGCGTCACGACGGATTTCATCAGCAGATTGCCCGTGAACAGCCCCAGCATCAGCAGGCCCGACTGAAACGCGTTCAATCCGAAGCCGACCTGGAACATAAGGGGCATCAGAAAAGGCGAAACGCTGATCGCGATGCGGAACAGCGATCCTCCCTGGAGGGTGATCGCGAACGTCTTGATCTTGAGAAGATCGAGATTCAAAAGCGGCGCGGGCGTGCGCAGGAAATGAAGCACGGAGAGCAGGCCCAGGACGCATCCGGCGACGAGATACGCGGCCGTGGGCTTCCATTGCGCGCTCTCACGGCCCACGAGTTCCATGCCGTATACGAAGCTCACGCAGGCCGACGCGCTCAGCACAAATCCGAGCCTGTCGAACGGCTTGACGCGGTCTTCCCTCAGGTTAGGAATAATCCGTGACGAAAGGGCCATGCCGATGATGCCAAGCGGCACGTTCAGGAAAAAAATCCAGTGCCACGAGGCGTATGTGGTGATGAAACCGCCGACCGGCGGCCCTACGACGGGCGCGATCAGTGCCGGCCAGGTGATGAACGTAATCGCATCGATCAAATTGTGCTTTTCCGTCGTGCGCAAAACGACCAGGCGTCCGACGGGCACCATCATCGCCCCGCCGATCCCCTGGATTACGCGCGCGCCGGTGAACGTCAAAATTCCATGGCTCAGTCCGCAAAGAATCGAAGACACGGTAAAAATCGCGATGGCCGAAACGAAAACGGTCCGCGCGCCGACGCGGTCCGCTACCCATCCGCTGATCGGAATGAAAACCGCCAGCATCAGCAAATAGGCCGTCATTCCAATGTTCAAATCCACCGGGCTGACGTGGAATGATTTTCCCATGTCGGGCAGCGCCGTCGCGATGACGGTCCCGTCCAGGTTTTCCATGAAGAAGGCGGTCGCAACCAGTATCGAGATCGATGTGGTTTTTCCGAGCGGAGAAGCCATTATTTTGCGCGCCCCGCGCGATTTTCAGCGCCGCTCATCGCAATCGAAAGTTGGTGGAGGCGGCACGCGGCCCTGCCGGAGAACACCCTATTTTGCATTGGCAACATCGGGCAGTGGAATGGCTTCCGTCGGAAAATTCATGGGGTAGGGCTGATACGGATAAACTTTCTCTTTTTTGGCTTTCAGATCGATCAGGATTTTGTCTTCGCAGGCGATGTCTTCCTTGAGCGACCAATCCGGACGCAGCTTGTAGACGATCGTCGACGACCAGGTTCGCGTGTACGTTTTCGGGTCTTCAAAGGTAAGCGTGTTTTCGAGCGTGTCGTGATCCACGCGATGAATGCGCTCGACGACGTGCAGCGCGTCGCTGTGCGGATGTCCAGCCGTGTCCAGCCAACTTTTGTCGGTCAGCCCCACGATGTCCACGACGAGCGTTGCGCCTTCCCAGTGGCCGATGGAATGTCCCATCCAGGAGGGGTCCAGGTCCTCCGGGTGGCCGCGCCCGTCCGTCCAGATTTGCTCAACGGAGTTGCCCGTTTCGAACAGCACCAGCACCCGGCCTTTGCTCTGCAAAATTTCGAACGGGCCGACGTGATTCATCAGGCGGGGCAAGCCGTACGGCGCGCAACTGGTTAGATAAGGGTCCATATTGTCGTCATTGGCGCGGCCGAGAGGCCCTGTCCCACAGCCGACGAGTTCGCAGCGCTTCGCCGCCCACGGTTGCATCGGAGGGGGCGCCTCGGGAGAAAAGTTGTACGGCAAAAAGCCCTTGGGCGTTCTCGGAGGGGACCAAATGCCGGTCAGGTCGGGAGTCGCGGCAGCGGCTTGCGGGCGCGCCGCGCGAAGCTCTGGCGCTAGTCGCGGCAGCGTCCCGAGAGATAAGGCAAGCACTACCGCGGTGCCCAGGACCGTACCCAGTGCCAGCTTTTTCATTCGAAAGAACCTGTCCTTCAAGTTTCCCGCGCCGCCGGCGGACCAACCAAGTTCAGGCGGCGGTCAGTACCCGGGAGGATCCACGGTGACTACCTGGCCGCCGGGCATGGTGACCTTTACGGGCCTCAGACTTTTCATCCCGTTGACGATGGGAACACTTTTTTTCTCAGGGTGCCCGTAAATCGTGACCTGGTCCCCCGGTTTGAACGTGCTGTGATTCCATCCGACGCCCCGGCTCATGACGTTCGGCGGATGAAACTCCACGGCCCAGGTCTCCACGTCGCCCTTGTCATTTTTCACGTCGACAAGCAGCAGCGGGTGCGGATTCTGCCAATCGAAATGCTTCACCGTTCCAGAGATGGTTCCCCACGCGTCGGTGTCCCACCGCGAGGCGCCGTGATGCGCGAATACGCCGGTGGAAATGAAACAGCCGGCGAAGACCATCAGGACGATGGCGAATATTTTATGCTTCATCTGGCCACCTCAACGCGTCTCGTGGATGGTCAAACTTTACGTGTCTCGCCTACTTTTGTAAAGAGATCGGGGAAGGGATGGATGGTCTCCGGAGCTAAGACTCCGCGATCTGGCTGGGAGCCGAAACCAAACTGGCCATGTGGATGATCAATCGTCTTTTCGATACAGCGGAGAGGTTCGTGAATTGAATTCCCATACCAACATCCACTACGGAGTGCCGGACGATCCCCTCCAGCGCGATGTCCGTTTGCCCGGCTCGCAGCGTGAAGGTAAGTTCCGATCCGGCTGGAAGAGGGTCAGGGTCGAGGACAAAAACGCCATCCAGGCTTAGATCCCGAATGGGCGCGGACCTGTCGCCGTACGTGATGCGATTTTCCGGCTTGGCTTGAAATCGCGGAGTAGCGCGCCTGTCTTTCATGGGCATGGCTCTTGGTCGCCTCTTGGATCGATGGATTCGAGATTAACTCCCGTACATCGGACCTTGGCGGCTTTGCCGCACCACCCTTGTTTCCGGCCGGCCTCCCGCTGCCAGTCGAAGATGATTCATAATCTCAGATTTTTCGGCAGGAGCTTCTTAATTCATCTGGTCAGTTCGTGAGAATTTCGTTCCTAGCAACTAGCGGCCTCTACGTCTGGCCGAAGCGTAAACGCCCAGGTCGGCCAACTAGACGAGAGAGGTCGATAACTGCTCATCGCTTTTTAGGGTTTGGCTGGATCGTGATTGCGAACATTCGAGGTCAATTTGCGAATGACAAATTCTTGAAGGAGGTTGGCGGCGGCGCTTGCGCCCACTTCGATTGCCGCGTTTTCAAATGTCAACGCCGCTCCATTGCGATCCTTCGCCGGATAGTAGAGATTGGAGATCCCTCCTGCGGCGAGGCTCCCGAGAACATTGGAATAATTGGCCTGCCAGTGACCATTGTCACCCTTGCAGATCACGGAATTGGCGATCGCATACAGAATCCGCGATCGAGTGCTTCCGCTTCCTTTGTAGAAATACCGTGGGTCCTGTCTCAGGAGCGTTGGCAATATGGCGCTTCCAATAAAAATGTTGGTAACACTGTCAGCGTAGTCGGCGCCGTAGCGTTTCCCGTAACCTGATGCGCCCTGCCCGTATCCACTGAAAACATTGTTCGCCTGCTGAATTCCCGCGACGGCCCCGGTCAGCACGAAGGTGACTGGGTCCAGGGTTGTCTTCCAGGCAAGCTCGAACTTTTGCTTTGAGGTGAGCGGAGCCGCATCGGGGACGTAGCTGACGTAGAAATTGGGAACGAAGCCGAGCACGCGCTGCTTCTCCTCCTCCTTGATCTGCTCTTCCGCAATTTCCACGCGCGGGACTATGACCTGCACCTCCGTCTTTTCCGGGGCCAGCGCCAACGCGATCCGCGGGGCATTGTAGGTTTCCCCCGGATGCAAGATTCCAGAAATTGCTTGCGCCGAGAAGCCCTCCTTCGCAATGGTCAATTGAAAAGGCCCGGGAGCGACGCTGCCGAAGGAGAATTGCCCGTCGTCGCCCGACAGCGTCTCTTGTTTTGCGGATTGATCTTCACCTGCAAGTTCCACTCGGGCTCCAGCGATGGCGCCTCCTCTTGGATCAACAATTGTTCCGCTGATACTTCCCGACAATTGTTCAACAGTAGGCTGCGTTGCGGCTGATGCACCTGAATCTGTTGCGGTCTGCTGAGACTGAGCCGACGCCGGGGAGCCACACAGCAGGACATACAAGCTCAGCCAGACGAAGCTCGCACTTGCAAGGATCGGTCTCCGCGCGCAATGACGCAAAGATTTCTTGGATGAAACTATTTTCGGAAAGCTCACAGTTTCGACCTTATTGAGCCATGTCGTAACTCAGTTCTCATTTCTGTAGCGCCCGCCTTCAGGCGGGCATCTGCCCGAGTCTAGGATGCCAACCTGAAGGTTGGCGCTACAAGAACCTGGCGAATCGAGGTTGCCAGACATTCTCTAAAGCATGCCCTCTATCTTCCCTCACTGTTTGAGTGTGTGTTGTTGTTTGAGGTTGTGCGGCACGTCAAGCCACACTTTATACGGATTGCCGGTTGAGGAAAAGCAGCGCGCAAATATTGGGCAATCGATCAGTGGTGCGCGTTCCACAAGTCGTCGATGAGGGAGGGTTGTGAAACTTTGCCGTCGAGCCAATCGGCAGTCTGAGCGCGCGTGCGGCAAGCTCATTCCTGCTCCCCGCACGCGTAATTTGTAAAACGCGACAAATGGTCAGCTGAGTCGCGTTCGGCTCTTACTTGAATTCTTACTTGACGGGGACAAACCTCTGCACCCGCTCGCCGCCGAACACTTCTCCCGTGTAAATGTTGCCCTTGGAATCCACCTCGATCATGTGCAGGCCGTAGAACTGGCCCGCGTTTTGGCCCATGCTCCCCAACTGGCCCACGACCTTGCCGTCTTCGCGGTTGAGGAACCAGATGTGGTTGTTGGTGAGATCGGAAATAAACAAGAATAGTTGCTGCTTGTCGGGCGAGAAGGACACGCCTCCGGTCGATCCGCCCACGCCCGTCCACGTGGCCATGGTAAATTCCTTCACGAATTTTCCCTCCTTCGTGGTGACGTCGATGCGGTTCGCCATTCGATCGGCGGCGTAGACTAGCCCATCGTGGGAAAAATTGAGCGTGAGGTGGCCCCTGAACTCCTTCGGCTCGGGCCCGCCCGGCGTGTACGCCCGGTCTTTATCGTCTGTTGTGATCTCCGATAGCTTGTGTCCGTAGGCGCCCCAGCCACGCTTGAACTTGAAGGTGTCCAGGTCAAACACCATGACGCGCCCGCCCAGGTAATTGTCGGCTGCATAAAGCTCATGATCCGCTTCGTCCAGCCGAACCTCTTCGATTCCTCCCACGATCATGGGCGTCGTAGGCGGATACTTCCCGCGGAAAGCGGCGGTCGCCGCGTCGCGTGCCGCGCGTTCCTCCGGTGTGATCTTAGCGCGCCCGGCCGGAAGGAATCCAATCACCGGCCCGTTGCTGCCGTGGCCCGGCGTGCGCGGTCCCGTGGGAGCGGCATCGCCTCCGCCACCGCCCGGGGGCATCTCGGGTGCGCGAGGCAATTCGGCGATGAGCGCGCCGGTTTTCGGATCGTATTTGCGGACGTTGCCCATTCCGTTGACAACATTGCCGAGGTAGATGAATCCTTTGCTGTCCACCGCCATGCCGTGCCCCTGCGGCGGATCGATGGAACCGATGACGTTGCCTGCCTTGTCGATGTGAATCATGGACGGAGGCCGGACGCAGCAATCGGCAATCGGGGGAGTAAGCTCCGCCTCAAGCTCAATATCGGTCAGGTCGTTCGGACGATCGTGCACCCAAACGTTGTCATCCTTGTCCACGGCCAACCCCGTAACGCCGCCCATCTTCCACTTGTTCGGCAAGGGTTTTGGCCAGTCCGCATCGACCTTGTACTTTGGCGCGCTTTGCGTCCGCGCTCCTCGAGCGCCAAACAACACCAACAAGCACAGGCCTGCAGCCAGGCCAAACGCCATTGCAATTCTGTCCCTGCTCATGGTGCCTCCCCATCATAACCAGCTGGAAATTACATACTGACCATCTCGGTGGGCACTCTTATACACCCGAGACTCTTTCCAGTAAACCGTGCAGATGAACGACCCGGGAACGCCATTCTCCTAAATGGCGCTATGTAATCCGCCAATCAGGAGATTGGCGTTCCCGGGGAAGTCGATGATTCGAGATCCTAGTAGGCTTCTTGGAGAAGACGCAGCAGATCGCTTTCGCTAAAGGGAACGGGACTGTTGTCCAGGAGCCTTCGCACTGTGGACGCCATCTGCGAGAGTTGGGGAAGCTGCTCTTCTTTCAGGCCCAACGCGCGCAGACCTTTTGGTATTCCAACTTTAGCCGCAAGTTCCTCGACGAGTCCAGCGGCCTGGCTGGCAGCGTCCGCATCTGCCCTGGAATTGAGGCTCGGATCTAAACTCCGTGCGATGAATGCCATTTCTGGAATGCGCGAGGGAGTAATACTTCTCATTACTGTGGGCAACAGAACGGCATTTCCTAAACCGTGCGGCGTGTGCGTCGCTTCGCCAACGGGATATTGCAGCGCGTGCACGGCGGCCGTTCCGGCGGATGAGAATGCCATGCCAGCGAGGAGGCTCGCCAATGCCATCTCTTGTCTTGCTGCGCGGTCGCCCTGTTGAACTACCGCCGTCGGAAGGAATTTTGCGATCGCGGTAATCGCTTTGGTCGCGAGAACGTCCGACATCGGATTCTTGCCGACGAAGATCGCGTGCGGAGAGCAATCGGTTCGCACTCGCGCGCAGAACGATTCGATTGCGTGCGCGAGTGCGTCCATGCCGGAATGGGCCGTCACACTTGCGGGACAGGAAACCGTCAGCGCGGGATCGACGATGGCCCACTTTGGAATCAGAGCGCGTGATGCGATGCCGACTTTCATCGCGCGTTCGGGATCGGCGACCACCGCGACTGGACTAACTTCCGATCCGGTGCCTGCAGTTGTAGGAACTGCCACAACCGGTGCAATCGGACCGGGAACATTATTTTCGCCGTAATAAGCGGAAAGCGGACCAGGATACTTCACTAGAATCGCGACGGCTTTGGACAAGTCCAGGTTGCTGCCGCCGCCTAATCCAACCACTACGTCAGGCGCGTACGTCTGCGCAACCGCGGCGGCTCGCTCGATGGTCTGACGATCCACTTCAGGCTGCCCGCCGTCAAAAACTTTGACCTCGGCTTTTCCCTCCGCGAGTTGCGCGAGCACAGTCTCGCAGACGCCGGCCTTGACCATATTCTGGTCCGTGCAAACAAAAACTCGAGGTCCGAATTCGCGCGCAACGTCTCGCAGCACATTCGCGGCGCCCCATCCAAAGAATATTCTGCCTGCGGTCGAAAACCCCCAGACAGGATTGCCGCCTTCAGGACTCATTTCTAAGCCTTTCTGCCGCGAGCCAAACTTCCTTTGGAAGAGGTATCCCGGAGCGCATTCTCTCTTCTCGAAGCCCTCGCGCCCGGTCACCGGGTACGATAACACTCTGGAAGCCCTTCTGCGGCGGCGAGTGGCGAAGTTCATCGAGGTAGGATGCAACCCGGCTCGCGAGCGTAGGTCCGCCCGCAAAGGCCCCGGGGTTCAACAAAAGAAAAAAATCTCCCTTCGTGCAGCGAGACTCCGTATCCAAAGTACCGAGGACGAGCCGCCCGATCTCTCCCCCCGGTAAAAGTCCTGCGAGGATTCCAATGGAAATGCCGAGACCGTAGCCCTTGGGTCCCGCCGCGGGAGTAAGCGAGCCTTTCAAAGCGTCATCCGGGTTCGTAGTCGGATTGCCTTTGGCATCGATCGCCCATCCGAGCGGGATAGGCTCGCCGCGATGCTTGCTGGCATAGATTTTGCCAATCGCGCTCGTCGAAGTGGCCATATCGAAAACGAATGGTGCGGGTTGGCTCGGAACGCCGATGGCGATCGGGTTAGTGCCGACGAGCGCTTTCATCCCACCATGCGGATGAACGAGAGCTTCGCTTTCCGTCATTGCCAGGCAGATGATCCCCTCGCGCGCCCGCTTTTCGCAGTAGTACCCAATCATCCCGATGTGGCTGCTGTTCCGAATCGCCACCGCGACGATTCCCCTCTGTTCCAGCACAGACCTCGCTCGCTCGAGCGCGGACTCGGCAACAAATGGACCCAACCCATCTTTTCCGTCAACGCTCAGGACGGAATCCGCAGTCCAAATGTACTCCGGATCGACGTTAACACGGATAAGACGATTCTTGATGCGAGCCGCTAAGACAGGCAGGCGTTGCAATCCGTGAGAATGATGGCCGCGCAAATCCGCTTCCGTCAGAACGTCCGCTTGAATCGAACATTCCCGCTGGTTGGCTCCAAGTCTCAATAGGACGTGAACGATTAGTGCCCGTTCGTCTTCCGAAGAAACTACTATTGAAGTTTCAAGGGGAAAGGTCATGCACTCTCTATGGTGGCGACAGTCTAACCCAAAGCCTGAATGATTTCCTCGCAACTCAGGCGGTCGGCGATATTTTGAAGAGCAAAGTTAATTCCCGCGTTTTGCCATTCGTCGTTGATGGTGGACGTTCCGTCGGTCGCCACGACAACTTCATAGCCCGAGTCGGCGCCGTGTCGCGCCGTGTGTTCGATGGAAAAGTTGGTCCAGGCCCCTGTAATCACCAGGGAATCAATCCCGTATCCTTGCAGGATCGTGTCGAGCTTTGTGCCATGAAATCCGTTCATCCGCATTTTCTCGACGACAACATCGCCCTTTTGAGGCTCGAGCCCCTCGACGGGCGCAGCACCCCACGTTCCCCGCACCACGGCTTTGCTCTCCGCCAAACCGCGGAAAAGCGGTGCGTTCAGCTTGAGTCCGGGCGCCCCAGGCTCGACGATGTAATGAATGTGAATCACAATCCCGCCGGCCTTCCGCATCGCGGCAGCCAATTTTTTCACATTTTCAACTACATTTTGCTTTTTCGCATGGGCGGGCGCGCCGGAAGAAGCGAACGCCCCTCCCTCGATAATCACGTCATTTTGCAAATCCTGAATGATCAGCGCCGTCTTTCGCGCATTGAGTTTCCGGTCGGCCATAGTTCCTCTTAGCGCATACTCATGTATGCGACAGGATTTCCTCGAACTTTCATCTTCACGCGATAAATCGATGTCGAGCACGCGCAATACAGCTCGTCCCAATTCCGCCCGCCCCAGTTCAAATTCCCAGCATGCTCGGGCATGCGAATCACTCCCAAATGCTCCGCCGCGGGGCTGAGAACCCAAATGCCGCGCGGGCCTGTCACGTAGATATTCCCTCGCTCATCGACTTTCATGCCGTCGACGATGCCGTTTTCGAGAACGCCGTCGCCAATATTCGCGGCAAAGATGCGGCTCTTGCTCAGCGAGCCGTCAGCGGCGACATCGAACGCGCGAATGTGGGCGCGCGGCGAATCGTTCACATACAGGATTTTTTCATTCGGCGAAAAACACACGCCGTTGGTCTGGCTAAAATCATCCGCCTCGAGATGCAGCTTTCCATCCGGAGAAATTCGGAAGAGGCCCTGAAAACTCAAATCCTGCTTGCGCTCAAGGCCAAAGACCGGCATCCGGCCATACGAAGGATCGCTAAAATAAATGGATTTGTCGGATCGAAGCACTACATCGTTCGGGCTGTTGAGCTCTTTTCCCTGCCAGTGAGACGCGAGCACCTTGCGTTCGCCTGACGGAGTCTCCATCACGAGCGAACTGGTGACATGCTCGCACACATACAGGTTGCCCGCGGCGTCATACGTCATGCCGTTGCACTTATTGCTGGGTTTGCGGACCTCTTTAATGCCATCCGCGGCGCTCCAGCGGCGGCGCACATCTCCGGGCATGTCGCTGAAGTACAGGCATTGTTCTTTCGCGTTCCAGATGGGGCCTTCCGTAAACCAAAAGCCCGTGCAAAGTTTTTCGACGGCCGCGTCCTTATCAATCAGCTTGAGTATCTCGGGCGATTTGACTTCGACGGCTTTGGTGGAATCATTCATTCCGTTTTCGCGCCTCCTGAACATCCAAGCTCATCCGGCGGCCGGACGCGCTCAGCACTCGCTCAGCCAAATTTCCAATTTCAACTCTATCAGCGCGCAAAACTATATGCTGGGCGTTATCGCGTGTCAAACTCGCATCACCGATGCTCAATGCGCCAGATTTGGCGCGCGATGCGAAATGGCGCAGGCTTCAGCCTGTGGGGTTTTGTCTATGCAAGGACTAACCCCCACAGGCTGAAGCCTGTGCCACTAAGAGCCCGCATTTTTCTGACCGCGCCCGATCGATTATTCAAAACTATTGAGTCTTCCCGACAATCTTCAAAAACTCATCATTCGTCCCGACGCGCCCATGGATCGGAACGTGCTGCGCGACGTCAAGCTTCAGCTTCCGCATGTTCTGATACAGCGTGAGCATCGCGGCCGTTGGAGCGGGCGGCTGCGCCCCGGGTTGCGGCGGCGAGTACAGATCGGCATTGATCAGAATCTTTTCCTTCGGCAGATAGGCCATCAACATGTCGGCGCTGTGATTGCCCTGGCTGTAGGACGGGTCCCCTAACTCGTAGGCCATATCCTGCACGTGCAAAATTTCCATCATGCGCGCGCCATCGGTCACGACGTATTTTCCTTCGCCGCGCGTGTCGCCGCCCACTGTATCGATCGGAGCGGGCCGCCTGCTGATCATGTACATCGGGCTGAAAACAGCTAAGCGATCAGGATCCAGCTCCCTTGGAGCCGGATAGAACATGATGTCGAGGTAATACTGCTTGTTGGACTCGTGCGTCACGATCGTGGTGCCTTGTGAAAGATACGTGCGCAGACCGCCGGCGTGATCCATGTGGTGGTGCGTGTTGACGAGGTAGCGAATCAGTTTGTTCGGAACCAGCCTGTTCGCTTCCGCGATCACCGCGAGCGACCGCGCCTCGTTCTGCGGCGCTTCGACGACCGCAACGAAATCGTTGAATTCGACGAGCACGCTGTTGTGGCTCCCTCCGCCCAGCAGCCACACGCCGTCCGCGAGCTTCTGACTTTCCACCTTCACCGGCGGCGCCGTTGCCGTCCGTACCGCCTCGGGAACCGGCATCGGCGTCACCGGCACGTTGGCCTTCACATCCGTCACGTTGATCTCGTAGTAGTTGTGCGCGGGGTTCAGCCGCGGGTCGCCTTGATGCACATGAATTTGCCCGGGAAACATGATTCCGCCGAAATCTTTGTACTTCGTGTAGCGCATCTCGTAGTCCATGTCGCCATACATGGGGTTGGGAAACCAGGTATCGACCAGCTCGACCAGATTCTGGTCGTTAATCGTTCCGTTGAATTTATATTTTCCCATAGTGAAGGAAACAATCGTCACCTTCCTGCCAAACTGCGACAGGCCAATGTCCGACGCTCCCACGATGTTCAGCGAGATGGCCGTCGCGTCCGATGCCGCCAGCGCCGCTTTGAGAAATCCGTGGGGAGTCAGCACAATTTCGAGTTGCCGCAGTTCGGAGTAAGGAACGCCGTCCAGATACATTCGCGTGAGCGGGACCGGCGCGTCCCCCTTCATGTCCCAGGCGTAGTTGCCGCTCAAAATGGACGTGACGTGCTGCTCCGGCATCGGAGTCCTGCCGAGCGCCGGGTATTTTCCTTGCCTGCCGGTGTAATCCTCGCGCGACCACTTCGCGTCGTAGTCGATTACGCGCGTGTAGTCGGCAACTTCATAATGCGGCCAGTCTTCGGCAAGCCCGTACGTCTGGCCGATCTGCGAGAACCATCCGCTCGCGGAGTATTGAATCGTCTTCAAGTTGGCAGCACCCATGGCCTTGGAAGCCGCCTCCAAAGCTTTCCGGGCATCCACCGCCTGCGCGGACGCAGTTCCGGCGAACAGCATGAACAGTCCAGCGAGAATGCAGAATCTTCGCGCCATACGTTTTCCTCGCTCTCACAAATTCAACAGAAAAAACCAAAGAATTTCATTTCCATTTGGACATCTCGGATGGGGACCCTTATACACCCGAGGCCCCGATTAGGACAGCGCCCAGTTGGCAAATGGATTGTCCCGAGGCCGGTAAAAACGAACGGCGCGCGAGACTGAATTCCAATCGGAAAATCAAGCCGCGCCTCCGCAAAAGTTCGCCGCTCAAGTCCTTTCCTGTTTTGCCGACTATATATAAGTCAAGGGATTCACAAGTTTTGTGAGATGCCGATGCAGCCGCACATCCGGCGCGTCGACAATATTTAAGGAACAAATCTTGAAATTCACCGGCCCCGGACGGGCCTCTAACTTTCTTCATGGAGAGGAAACGACAATGCTAAACAGAGCCGCAAAAATCGCCATCCTGGTTCTCATCCCGCTTTCTGCTTTTGCATCGCCGAAAGGGAAAGAAACCTCAATTCAAGTGGTCTCGTTAAAAACAAAAATCCACAACTCATCCTCGGGCAGCCTTTTCACTTACACGAACCTCTTGTTCACCGAAGTCAATGGCAAAAAGATCGTGTATGAATGCGTTCAGCGCGGGGACATCTGCCCATTGCTGGAGTCCGGGAAAACCTACATCGCCGACCAGGAAGGAGCCTATATCTACTTCCCGATGAGTGCTCCAGAGGACAATAGGGTTTTCCCCGTCAAATTCAGGCAGGTGGGGAGTTGGTGATACCCCGCACCGTGGAGGCCAAAGAGGAATGAATATCTCTCCGGCATCCTCTCAGCAGAATCCTGCATTCCGATAATCCCCTTCTCGGAACTTGGTCATAGCGCATTTCCTCCTCGCTGAAATAATTTACAGTTTCCCCTTAAGAAATTGCGTTCCCTCAGTGCGGCGCAGATCCCTTCTTGGCGCGATCGCTCCGGTGGCAAATTCGTTGTCTAAAGCCCAGCAGAGGCGTACGATGCGCAAGTAAGATTTCCAAATCGGAAGTTCCGGTTAGAACCGCTCTTGCCATCAGGAGGCAGTGCAAGACCGTGCCGTCCGGGCAAGGGCGCGGGCTCTACGTGCCGTCGCCATAGTCCGGCAGAAGTGGATCGGAGGGATTCCGTGAGAAATAAACTTGTGACGATTTTCCTCGGCCTGTTGACCGTTTCAGTTCCGCTCTTCGCACATCACGGCGCTGCCGCGTACGACACATCGAAAAACCTGACGGTGAAAGCGACAGTGACGGAATGGTTCTGGGCCAATCCCCATTGCTTCCTGAAATTCGATGCGAAGGATGACAAAGGTAACGTCGTTCATTGGGCGACCGAGACCAGCAATCCCGCGGACATGGTCAACCTTGGCTGGAGCAAGGATTCCTTCAAACCGGGCGATGAGGTCACTGTAACTTTCACACCTGTCAAGAACGGCGCGCCGGTCGGCCGTATCGACCAAGTCGTGCTCGCGAGTGGCCAGATTCTAAAGGCCCGGGTCGTTTTCAAATCTGCCGAACCAACTCAGTAAGTTGATTCGGTGTGAGATCCAAATTAAGGAAGGAACTTAGGAATGTTCAGGTTCTGCTTGGCTTGGACCATGGCGCTCGCCGCACCGTTGATGCTCACCACTCCTGCGCGCGCTCAGACCGCCCCTGGTCAGCAGCCGGGAGCAGCAGAGAAGCAGAAGCCGGCCCCCGCTCCAATTCATGACATTTCCGGGATTTGGGATCCAGGCAACGAGGGAATCCAGCCGCTTGGCCCGCGAGCCATGCCGGAAGACGGCAAGCCGGAACATCAGGTACCTTACACTCCTTTGGGGCTCGAGACGTTGAACTCTCACAAGCCGAGCAATGGAATTCGAAGTGTCCTTCCCGGAGAAACAAATGATCCAGTCGTGTACTGTGATCCCCAGGGAATCCCCCGCGAAGACCTCTATGAACTGAGAACGACTCAGATCCTTCAAACGCCTCTCAAAGTGTTCGTCCTGTACGAATTTGGCAGGATTTGGCGTGTCATCTGGACGGACGGGCGAGACCTCCCCAAGGATCCCGAGCCAAGGTGGTACGGCTACTCGGTGGGCAAGTGGGAGGATGACTACACCTTCGTCGTGCAGACCACGGGGACGGATGAGAGGACATGGGTCGATCGAGCCGGCCGCCCGCATAGCGGCGACCTGCGCGTCGAGGAGAAGTTTCACCGCGTTGATCAGGACACGCTGGAACTCACCGTGACAATTAACGACCCGAAAATGTATACGAAACCCTGGGTACCTCTCGACAAGCTGCGTTTCAAACTGAAACCACCCAATTTCGATGTCCGCGAGATGATTTGTTCCCCTTCGGAATTCGCGGAGTACAACAAAATTATCGGCAAACCCGCCAGCGAGAAAGGCGCCCAATAGTGCCCGCGTTCCAATTGAAACTAAAATGTGGAACGTGACAGCCCACCCTGAAAGGGAGTAGCGCGATGAACGAACGGAAAATCGGCCGCCGCACTTTCCTCCAGGGAGCCAGCGTCGCTGCTTTGAGCGCGGCAGGCCTCTTCGATCCTGGTGTTAGCGACGCGCAAGTAGCAGTGCCGAATTCGACCGGCACGGAACTGCCGAAGCTCAAAGCCCCGGCGCTCGCATGCGACTGTCACCATCACATTTACGATACCGCCCGCTTTCCTGCCCCTGATCCGGGAGCAGTACCCAATGCGCGAGTGGCGGAATACCGGTTACTGCAGCGGCGCATCGGAACTACGCGCGACGTCATCGTAACGCCCAGGCCGTACGCCACGGACAACCGCGTCACTCTCGACGCCATCGCCCAGTTTGGGCCCAATGCGCGCGGCGTTGCCGTTATTCACCCAACCATTACTGACGCAGAGTTGAAAGCGCTGGCCCGCGGGGGAATCCGCGGAATCCGCTTCTCCCTGGCGCCTGCCGCCATTGTCGCGGCGACTTCGCTCGATATGATCGAACCCTTATCGAAACGCATCAATGCGCTGGGCTGGCACATCCAGATCAATATGGACGCGGATCAAATCGCTGCGGCCGAGGATTTGTGGATGCGTCTCCCTTCCCCCATCGTGTTCGATCATATGGGGCACATCCCGCAGCCGATGGGCATGAAACATCCGGCCTACCCGCTCATTCGCAAGCTGGTCGATAAGGGGCGGACATGGGTCAAACTCTCGGTGACTTATGACAATACGAAGGACGGTCCCCCCACTTACGCCGATTTGAACAAGGTGGGCCAATCTTATGTGCAGGCCGCGCCGGAGCGGATGGTGTGGGGGAGCAATTGGCCGCACCCGAACGAAACAAGCAAGCCGGACGACGCCCTGCTGTTCGACTTGCTCACGCAATGGGCGCCGAGCGAGGCGACGCGCCATCGCATCCTCGTCGAAAACCCTGCGATTCTGTACGATTTTGGGAAGTCCAGCTGAGAGTGGCCTTACCGTGGGGGCATTCGCTTCCACTTCTGCCGAGCGGGGTAAATTGAGCTTTTCGATGCAACAAAGGCAACCCGGAAAATGAGGTGCGGCCCACAGCGATGCGGGCCGCACTTTAATTCTTAGAGGAGAGCAACTCCACTGCCCGACGCCTGCGCTTCGAGCTTCCGCGCTTCCGCTTTTCGGCCTACCTGGCGGAGCAGTGCGGCGTAAAATTGCTTCGTCTGTTGCACGGCGGGGTCGTCCGTCCCTAGATTTTTTTCGCGGATTTCCAGCGCTCTCTTGTACAAGGGTTCGGCCGAGTCATACTTGGCTTCGCAGTAGTAGAGAAGCGCCAGATTATTCAGGCTGGCGGCAAGATTGAGATGATCCTGTCCCAGCGTTTGTTCCGTAGCCTTCAAAGCTCGTTCCAACAGGGGCTCGGCTTCGGAGTACTTTCCTTCGGCCCTGTAAATTTCTCCAAGAGTGGCCTGCGCCGTGATCGCTTCCGAGCTGTCCATTTGCGAAGTGTTTTCCCATATAGCCAGGGCGTGGGAGTACATCGGTGCGGCTTCCGTATTGTTGCTTCGGGCGTGATAGATCTCGCCCAGCTGGAACAGTACGGCGGCTGCTTCCGTGCTCTCCGGCTTGCCCGGCTCGTTCCAGAGTTTCAGAGCCCGCAGATAAAGGGGTTCGGCGTTGGCATCCTGGTTTCGCGAGTGGTAAATGCCGGCCAGGCCGATGACTGCAATCGCTTCGTTGGCGCTTTGATTCTTTCCCAAACCTTGCCAGATTCCCAGCGCGCGCTTGTAGAGCGGCTCGGCTTTGGCATCCATGCCTTCGTCATGATACAGGGCCGCAAGATTGTTCAGCGTAAGACCGGTCGAAGCCTTCTGGCTCGCGTCCTTCTCCAGAATGGCAAGGGCTTGCAGGTACGCTTGCTCCGCCTGGGGATACTTGGATTGATCCTGATAGATGACGGCCAGGTTATTCAGGCTGATGGCGACTCCCGGGTGATCAGCGCCCATCGTGTTTTGCTGGATCTCGATGGCTTCCTTATAGGAAGCTTCCGCCAGGGCGTATTCGCCTCGCTGGCTGGCTGCCACGGCTGCGGAGCTAGCTGCACTCCAGTCCTGCGCCTGCGCGGCTGTGCACCGTCCGCCAAGGAGAATCAAAAGGGTGAATATGGCGGCTAGGGTCATTTTGTTCGAATTCATCGGTTGTCTCCTCGTCTTGAGTCGCCGTACATCGTTTCAACAAGCCTACTTTCGCAAAAACAAGTGGGGACACCAATGAGGCTTCAGTGCCAATTTGGCCAGACAATGGTGCTGATAGTCCTAGTACAGGTCCCGGGACTTTCGGCATGGGCGGTTGGAAAGTCGGCGTGTATCTTATAAGACCATTATTATCAGTATTATACGTGTGAGTCTTCAGCGGAGGTTCTCTTGCCGGAGGGCCCGCTGGGAGCCGTCTCACGGATTTCCAGGCGAAGTACAGGTAGGGTAGAACAAAAACAATCTACAGCCCGCGCTGCCAAAATCCAGCCAAGAAATCGAATTCATCGGCGCTCGCCGCGTCGAGCGCCGCAGGATGCTAGCCCCGGGCAACGCCCTGGGCCCCGCAGCCCTTCGACTGACATGCGCCTCACAAGCAAGAAGGCCACGACTTCAATCGGTTGCTCGGTGATTCACCAAGCTGCTGCTCCATCGGTCGGCATCAGGGGAACGACATGTCGTGCCCCTACTGCTGCCACACCACGTCGCCTTTATTGTTCCACCTTGAACTTCACTGGCTTGATGAAGAGTTTGTCGCCCACTTGAACAGAGACGTTGTAATCGCCGGGCTTGCACTGAGGCACCTTCATTGTAATTTTATCGTCGCTTTGATCGACGATCGTGGCTTTGAAATCATTCTTGTCGTCGGAAAGAAACACGGACGATACAGACGCCTTCCCCAAATTGCTTCCGGACACGGTCACGGTGTCGCTCACTTTTCCCGACGCCGGATCGACTCCCGTCACTTGAGGCGCGTTCTGCGCAACGGCCAGCGATGAAAAAAGAACCACTGCGGCGAGAAACACCCACCGTTTGTACGCAAATTTCCCGCGGTCGGTGTTCGTTCCGTTTTTCGTGATTGAGAAAAGAGGAGTCTTACCGAAGCCCGGCCCGCCGGCTGAGAGAGTGGCCATCATTCACCTCACGCAAGGATTCACGATTTAGGATTTCAATCTGCCCTTGCGCAGGACCGTACACCCTAAGTCACGCCGTGTCAATGTTCAGAATAGGTCTTCCCAGCCCTTGAGTCGGAGAAGGCGTGTAAAGACCGGCCTGCACGTAGCGCCTCTCTGGGGACATGTGAATGGCTGCACGTGGCAGGCAGCAGGGGGAAAACCTGTCACCTGAAACCCGGTCACCTGCCACCTACTGCGCCCGCGCTTGTTCCTGCTGCTGCACTTGCTGCTTCAGCGCCTGCATGTCTTCCTTGCTGCGGAACTCCATGCGCGCCACTCTGCGCGTCCGCGAGTATGGCAGAATGATTTCCAACTTGCCGTCGCGTTCGAGCAGGGAAACGTAGCGGGTTTCCGCGCCCAGAGTGGGGAATGGATACTCGGTCCACTTGGAAGTTTTGGGATCGAACTTGAGGACTTCATCCGCGTTCATCAAGTTGACCCACACGTTGTGGTCCTTGTCCACGGCGGATTGGTAAGGCATCTGCACGTCCGGCCTGGGAAGGGGGACCATCGTCACCTTCAAAGTTTGCGTGTCGATCTTGGCCAAGCTTCCGCCCCACCAGTCGCACACCCAGACGAAGTGACTCTCCTTGTCCGCTCCCATGCGGCGCGGGCCTTCGGCCCAGGGCACGGCCATGTTCCAGGTCGAGCCGTAAGCTTCATACATCTTGATTTCGTCGGGGCTAAACATCTGCTTGATGCCCGGTACAGGAGGAACCTTGACTTCGCTGACCTTTCCGGTCTCGAGGTCGGTCTTGGCCACGAGATCAAGATTCATCTCCGCCCACCAGCCGTTGCCGTCGGCGTCCGCGGTCAGGCCGTAGGTGTTGCCGATACCATCCGCATTCTTGTAGGTGGGCGACTTGTATTCGGAAAACTCTTTGGTCAGGGGATCGAAGCGCGAAGCGCCGTGAACCGTGGAGGCCCAGATCTTGCCTTTGCCGTCTACGTCCACAGTGCCGGCTGCCACCGTCGGGCCTTCTTGCCCTTCCGGCGCTGTGAACACCTGAAGTGTTTGGGTTGCGGGATCGACCTCGACGAGGCGCCCGCGGCCACCAGCTTCACCGGGCGACATGTCGAACCAGATGTGGCCTTGCTTGTCGCGCATGGTACCGTGGCCGGTGGCGGCCATTCCGTTGAGGCCGGCGACGCGGAAGAACTTGGTCTCTCCCGTCTTGGCATCCACGCGGCCCAGGCTGGCGTACGGCTGGGGCAGATTGACACTGAACCAGATGTTGCCGTCGAGGTCGGCCTGCGCGTCGTGAACGCCATTGTGGAAGAAGGATGAAGGCGTGCCCAGCGACCAGTCACTGCCGTTGATCAGCGCAAAGGTTTTCGGGGCGTCGTTGGGTGCGAACATCGCGACGTCATACTCGGTGAAGACTACGCGTGCCGCATCACCCGTCGGGCGCGGCTTGACCGAGAGCTTCATCGCGCTTTGCTCGGGCCCGCGGGCGCGCGCGAGATAGGCGGCGAGTTCCTTTTCGTGGAAGTCGATGGGCGCGGCGATCGGGCTGTTCGGGCCAAGGTAGCCGCCGCCCACGTTGACGCGCTTCATCGTTTCCAGAATCGCGGTCCAGCCCTGCTCGTCAAACTTGTTTTGCAGAATGTAATTGGGCTGATGGCAGCTGGTGCAGGTGTTGCGAACGATGCGTTTGAGGCGGCGATCGTCGGGCGTTGCGTCGGGGAGCGAGGCGAGGATTTGATCGCCAGTCAACTGGCGCTCGAAATCCTTGGAGGCATGGAGAATGAAATCGCGGTGCGTTGTATGGGAGAGCGAGGCGTCGCCGCGCGCGGTATCAAAGCCGTCGGCCTGGGCCCAGACGTCGTAGTGGCCCGCGGGCATCGCGGGAAAATAGTAGGCGCCGTCTTCGTCGGTGAAGACGGACTTGGTGATTGTCGAGTTGTCCATCTTCGCGGAGATCGTCACGCCGTTCAGTTTTGCGCCGGAGGCCGACTTGACTGTGCCGGCGAGCAGCGCGACGTCGGGAGCCGCGTTGGCTGCGAGAGGCAGGATGGCCGCCAGGGCAAAGGCCAAGAAAGCGGCGCCGAGAATATACCACAAGGCACGAGTTTGTGTGTGATGCATCGCAGGCTCTCCTTTTTCCGTCCAGATTTCCAGCCGAAATTCCGGCGACTTCTAGACTTTACCTAGTCGACCATGCCTCCGCCCGCTTCCACGGTCTTGGCGGGCTTCGGCACTGTCTTCAGATATTCCACGATCGCGTCAATCTCCGCGGGTTTTAATCCGTACTTGAATCCGGGCATTTTGCTCGTTCCGGTTCGAATCATTTCCTTGATGGCGTCTTCGTTTCCGTTGATCAGGTCCTTGTGTAGGTAAGTGCCATACATTACGAAGCCCGCGCGCGCCGGCGCGTGGCAGATGCCGCAGCGCTGCTCGAAAATACGTTGGCCCAATTTC
>Ga0116217_10000713_pt1 | contig 33522 bp, 25 predicted proteins | sample Sb_taG_6_FD_89697 | JGI IMG/M metagenome (GOLD analysis project Ga0116217, IMG submission 89697) | Peat soil microbial communities from Weissenstadt, Germany - Sb_50d_4_PS metaG | ecosystem: Environmental > Terrestrial > Soil > Wetlands > Peat | place: Germany: Weissenstadt | collected 2010-09-21 | reverse complement strand
GAATTCCGGCTGGTCAGGGAATCCCTTCGCGAGCGAAATCGGCTGCTCGTTAACGCCCCGCATTATGTGAGACCTCTCCCCACTACCATTCCCATCTTCAGTTGGACCGAGGGCCTGATTTCAGCCCCCGCGAGGTTTCTGGGCTTTAAGGTGCGGCCGAGGGGCAGGGGCGCGTTGCTCTGCAAAATCGGACTGTCGTTATACGACCTCCTGGCAGGAGAGCAGCAGGTTCTACCCGCTCACCAGTTCAAGTCCCGACCTGCCGCCCTGGCCGAGCGTCCCCAGCTTCGCCGTGACCTCGTCTGCACGGCAACTTACTACGACGCCTGGATCAGTTACCCCGAACGCCTCTGCCTGGAACTGGTCTTGGACGCCGAGAAGCTTAGCTCAACCGCGCGCGCCCTGAATTACGTATGCCTCGAGGGAGCCAACGGGAATAAGGTCGTTTTGAAGGATGAGATTTCGGGCGAGAGATTGGAAGTCAAGCCCAGGATCGTAGTCAATGCGACCGGGGCTTGGATCGATTTCACCAATCGGTGTCTTGGGCAGCAGACTCAATACATCGGTGGCACCAAGGGGTCGCACCTGGTGCTCGACCATCCCGACTTGCTGGCGGCAACCCGGGGCCAGATGCTCTATTTTGCCAATGCAGACGGGCGTATTTGCATTTTCTACCCTGTTTACGGAAAGGTTATCGCGGGCTCGACCGATATCCCTGTCTCGGATCCCGAGAAAGCCTCTTGCGAGGAAGATGAGGTGGACTATATCCTGGAATCCGTTCGCCAAGTTTTCCCCACCCTGCCCCACCCGCTGGACCGGTCCCACATCGTCTATCGCTTCTGCGGGGTACGTCCGCTGCCTCGCAGTGATTCCTTCACTCCTGGTGAAATCAGTCGCGATCATAGCTGCGAAGTTCTCCCTGCGGGGAATCGGATCGACTTTCCCGTATATTCTTTAATTGGCGGGAAGTGGACCACCTTCCGCACGTTTGGCCAGCAAGTGGCGGACAAGATACTCAAACAACTGGCAAGACCACGATCGGCAAGTTCAGTCGGCTTGTCCATCGGCGGCGGCAAGAACTACCCAACCACGGCAGCGCAGAAGAGTGCATGGCTGACCTCTGTTGCAGAAAGGACGCACTTGCCTGCGGAGCGCTTGGCGGCATTACTGGATCGGTATGGGAGTCGCGCGGAAGACGCCGCGCATTTCACGCTAGCGGCGCCTGACCCGCCATTGCGTTGGCTGCCTGACTTCAGCCGGCGGGAAATTCAATTCCTGGCTTGCCACGAGCGCATTGTGCATCTGGATGACCTCATCCTCAGACGAACAATCATGGCGCTATTAGGCCAGTTGAGCCTTGCCCTCTTAGAGGAACTGGCGGAGGTGTTGGCTTCCGAACTCGGATGGTCGCAGGAACGAACCCATGAAGAAGTTGCGAGGTCGGTAAAGCTACTCACCGAGGTCCACGGAGTGAGACTCAAGTGAGGTTCTCGGTCATTGCAACCGAAGCAACCCCTCACCCGTCTCCCCAAGGGAGATGGCCATTTTTCAATTCGCAATGAGTCAATGACTCAATGAATCAATCACTCAATTCCCTCACCCCATCACCAATCCGCCGTTCACGTTGATGACCGCGCCGGTAATATAACTGGCGCCTTCCGAGGCCAGGAAGGCGATGGCGGCTGCCACTTCCTCGGGCTGCCCAAAACGCCGCATGGGAGTCTGGCTCATCCACTCCTTTTCTCGCCCGGCCATCCGCTCCGTAAGCAAATCCGTGACGATACGCCCCGGGGCCACCACGTTCGCCGTGATTCCGAAAGGCCCCAACTCTTTTGTCAAAGAAAAGGTGAATCCCAGGAGCCCCGATTTGGCGGCGGAGTAGTGGGCGTGATTGCTCGACCCGGTATAAACCACCTGCGACGACACATTGATGACTCGCCCCCAGCGGCGTTCTATCATGGAGGGAATGCACTCGCGCACATAGCGGAAGGCGGAGGTTAAGTTGATGGCCAGAGACTTTTCCCAATCTTCATCTTTCATCTCGAGCACGGAGAAATCAGTCATCTCGCCGGCGTTGTTCACCAGAATGTCAACGTTTCCCAGCTTGGCGGCGGCTTCTCTGGCTGAACGCTTTATCGCTTCCGGATCGAGCACATCGGCCTCGATGGCCAGGCCGCGACCCGAGGCTGATTCGATCTGCTCGACCACTTCCTGAGCATCCTTGATGCGCCTTCGGCAGAGGACCGCCACCGCCGCGCCTTGCCGAGCCAACTCGATGCACGTGGCGCGCCCAATGCCTCGCGACCCTCCCGTCACCAAAGCCACCCGGCCGGCCAGATTCCTTTCCGCCGAACTGCTTCCAACTTTGTTGTAGGATTCCATTCTCGATCGCTCCTTATGCGCGCTGCGCGACTCCTTGGTAAGTGTAAGTCATAGGGCGCGGCCCCGCGAGGTAACACGTCTTGAGGTCGGGTATTTGAAATCCCGCTTCCATGATGAGATCGTCAATCCGTCGGTTCAAGTGGCAGCCGCCCGAGATGCGCTTCCAGAAAGGGGTCAGTCTGTCTTGCCAGTCCGCAATGGCAGGATCGGGAGCGCGGCCGTGTTCGACAAAGATGAGACGGCCGCTTGCCTTCAGAGCTCGCTTCATCTCCTGGAGCGCTTTTGCTGCGTTCGGTAAGGAGCAGACCGTCCAAGTAACGACGACGGTATCAATGGTCTCACTGGCCAGCGGTAGCGGCTCCTCCGCGGATTGTGTCAGGAATTCGACCTTTTCCAGCCCGGTTGTAGCCCTTTGGCGGGCCATCCGCTGGAGCTCAACCGAAGGGTCCACCCCATAGACGTGTCGGACTTCGGGGGAATAGAACGGCAAGTTCAGGCCCGACCCGATGCCGATCTCCAGGACTACGCCACGGGCTTGAGGAATCCAGACAGCACGCAGGCGGGCTGTCTCCTTATTCCTCATCGCCAAATCGATGAGGTGAGGCAGGATGTGTTTTGCATAAAAGCCCATACCATTCACCGCTCGAACATTGGTCCCGCGGACTTAGGTGTATAATCACCCGCCGAATCTAAAACAATCAACAGAAAAGGAGCAATCATATATGGACCCACATAATCCGGACAGCGACAAGCTGCAGTCACTGCGTGTGAGTCGCCGAAGCGTTCTGACCGGGCTGGCAGCGTCGGCATTTACGATTGTCCCGCGACACGTTTTGGGAGGAAGCGGGCGCGTCGCGCCCAGCGACCAGGTGAACATCGCTTGTATCGGAACCGGATCGCAGGGGATGCGCGTAATGCTGGAATTCCTGGCGGAGCAGGACGTGCACGTCGCTGCGGTGTGCGACCCGAACCTGCGCAGCGCTGACTACCCCGAATGGAGCCACTACGAATTCCGCAATTCCGTCGGTAAGTTACTCGGTCCCCGCTATGCAGATTGGGCGTCATGGCTGAGCACGGACCGGGAGATTCATCTCACTCGCACGACTCTCACCTGGGGAGGAGTCTGCGGGCGCGAGCCCGCGCAAAAGGTGGTCGAGGCCTACTACGCGACCCGGCAGAAGTCCGGAGCGTATCGGGGTTGCGCGGCCTACAACGATTTCCGAGAGCTGCTCGACAAGGAAGCCGGCGTCGACGGTGTTGTGGTATGTACGCCTGACCACTGGCACGCCCACATCTCTGTGGCCGCGATGAAGAAGCACAAACACGTATTCTGTCAGAAGCCCATGACTCACGCCGTCTACGAAGCGCGACGCATGGCCGACGTGGCGCGAGAAACAGGCGTCGCCACGCAGGTGGCGGTGGTTAACCAGGCGACGGAAGACACACGCGTCCTGTGCGAGTGGGTTTGGGGCGGCGCCATCGGAGACGTGCGGGAAGTGATCAACTGGTCCAATCGTCCGGTGTGGCCGCAAGCGCTCGACCGGCCGCAGGGAGAAGTCCCTGTGCCCAAGGGTTTCGACTGGGATCTCTGGGTCGGCCCCTCGCCCGCGCGTCCGTATCATCCTGCATACTGCCCTGTCATTTGGCGCGGATGGCATGACTTCGGCACCGGAGCCATCGGCGATATGGGCTGCTACAGCTTTGACACCATCTTCCGCGTGTTGAAGTTGGGTGCGCCGGAGACCGTCGAGGCCACATCCACCGAGTCATACGAAGAGACTTATCCCCTGGCTTCGATCATTCACTGGAACTTCCCCGCGCGAGGGGCAATGCCCCCCGTGCACCTCACTTGGTACGACGGCGCGCTGAAGCCGGAGCGGCCGCCGGAACTCGAAGACGAACGGCAACTCGAGAGAGAAGGCCTGATGTTTGTCGGCGAGAAAGGTACAATCCTGTGCGGATTCATGGGCGAGCGTCCCCGGCTCATTCCGGCGTCCAAGATGAATGCCTTTACGCCGCCACCGAAGACGCTGCCTCGCTCTCCGGGCCACAATCGAGAATGGCTGGACGCCTGTAAAGGCGGCAAGACCGTTCCCGGCGCGAACTTCGAGTTCGAGGCCAAAGTGACGGAGACAATTCTGCTTGGCAACGTGGCACAACGCGTCGGCAGAAAACTGGTGTGGGACGCTGCGGGACTGCGGGCGTCGAACCTTCCTTCGGCTGACAAACTCATTCAGCCGGAGTATCGCAGTGGATGGGCGCTTTAGCAGGCTGCGGAAGAACCCCTTGAGCGAGAGGCCTCGATCTGATCGGGGCGACGAAGGCTCTTCCGCTGTTGCTTGAGTGCACAACCCGGCACGAACTTCGGAGATCCTTCGCTGCGCTCAGGATGACGATCGGGACGCGCTTTTCTCTATCCTGCAAGGGGACGGCAAGCCGTCCCCCTAGAGAGTTGTCGCCCGTGTGACGGCGGCAGGGTGAGTCCACACTTCCGGCTTGATCTCCATCCCGAAACCCGGCAACTCGGGGACGCGCACAGCGCCATCCTTGGGGACCAGCGGATTACTGAGCATAGTGGGCCAGGTGGATTCGTAAAACACCTGGCAACTTTCCTGAATGGCTAGGTTGGTGAGCGCGGTTGCGAGGTGCGTCGAGGCGTAAAAGAGGAGCGGCCCGCCCGCGGTGTGCGGGGCCACAGGTAACTCGAAGGCTTCGGCCATGTTGGCAATCTTTCTCGCCTCGCTTAGCCCGCCGCACCAGGTCACATCGAACATCACGTATCTGGCCGCGCGCGATTCGAGCAGTCGTAGGAATTGCATGCGGCCCGCCAGGCGTTCGCTGAGGGTAAGTGGAATCGACGTGGCCTCCGCCAATTGCCGGTACTGCTCGAAATTGCCCGGCAGCAGCATGTCCTCAAGCCACATCGGCTGGTAGGGTTCGAGCGCCTTGGCGATGCGGATTGCCGAAGTCAGGTCCCAGCCGGAGTGGAACTCCATGAGGATTTCAATCTCGTTCGCGAATTTGTCGCGCAGCAGGCGGACCGGGTAGAGGCCTTCTTCGAGGTCGGCCCCGGTGACATACTCATGCCGATTGCGGGCTGCGGCCCGGTCGAAGGGCCAGATCTTGATCGCCTTGATCCCGTAACGGTCGATCAGCTCGCGCATGATTTTGTCCGGCTCTTTTGTGAAATCGTACTTGTGCGCGAAGCAGGTGTTGTAGAGGCGCACCTCGGGATTTGACTTGCCGCCCAGAAGGCAATAAACAGGCTGGCCGAGGGCCTTTCCCAGCAGGTCCCACAGAGCCAGATCGATGGCGCTCAGGGCCCGCATCTCGGCGCCGCCCGTGACCTGAAAGTCGAAAGTGCGGTACAAGTCAGCCCAGATGCGCTCGATGTCGCGCGGGTCGCGCCCCAACAAAAGACTCGCGATAGTGGAGTGCACCACACTTGCCTCTACTTCGTTCCGCGGGTAGGTTTCGCCCAGACCGACCAACCCCGAATCGGTGTGGACACGTACCCAAACCCAGTTCGGTTTCCAGGGCAGATCACTTCCGGAGCGCCAATAGGTGGAGTCGATGCGCGTGATCTTCATGGCCGGAGCGGGGCTCGAAAGGGCGGCCGCTCGCTCGAAAGACACGGCAACCGCCGGCGTCACAAGATATGGAAAAAAGGTTCTTCGGTTCATAGGCGTAGGAACTCATTGACTTGCAAGCGACTGCGCATTATAAACACGCTTCGATTGCATTGTATAGATGTAGGGGCGGCCCTTGTAGCCGTCCTGGGGCAACCACAACGTTTGCCCCGACAGGGAGGAAAGATGTCACACCCGCTTGTCGCAAGAACGCGTTGGTTATTCTCTGTAATTTTGGTGACGCTTGCCGCGCCACTCTTGGGAGTGGAAGGGAACGTCGCAATATTCAACGTGAAGGACTACGGCGCCACCGGCAACAAAGCCGCGAACGCCCAACCGGCCATCCAAAAGGCTGTGGATGCTTGCGCCAAAGCCGGGGGAGGCACGGTTTATCTGCCGCCCGGCGAATACACGTCCGGAACCATTCACCTGCGCAGCCATGTCAGATTCTATGTCGAAAGCGGTGCTACGCTGTTTGCGGCCCAATACGACGACGCCTTTGATAAGAGCACTCTGCTTTACGGCGAGGACCTGGAGAACATCTCCATCGAGGGCCTGGGAACCATAGACGGCCAAGCGGAGTACGAGTGGCGGTTGAACGATTTCAATGACGCTTACATCCGCGATAACCAACTCCTTGCGGAGAAGCTGGGCAAGCCCCTGATGCGCTCTTTTCCGAAGGACCTGCACACGCGCAAGGTGTACCCGCACATGGTTCTGCTCCTGCGCTGCAAAGACGTGAGAATTGCCGGGCTGTCGTTTCTCCATTCGCCGAGTTGGACCATCAATCCTTACGCCTGCGAACGTCTGACCATCGACGGGGTGTACATCCATACCAGCCTGAAGTATGGCGTGTGGGCTGACGGTATCGACCCGGACGGCTGCAAGGACGTGCGCATCGCCAATAGCACCATCGAGACCGGCGACGACGCCATTGTTTTCTATTCCTCGAACGAGTGGGGACCCCCGCTGCCCTGCGAAAACATCACCATCACCAATTGCCGCCTCTCCTCGGCCTCCAGCGCCCTGAAATTCTGCGACGGCAACATGAACAGCGTGCGCAATGTGACGGTGGACAATTGCGTGATTACAGGCTCGAATCGCGGCATTGCCTTCATGGTGTACGACGGAGGCTATGTGGAGAACGTGGTGCTGTCGAACCTGATTGTCAACACGCAGCGTTTCGACTGGTTCTGGTGGGGCAATGGAGATCCCCTCTACTTCACCATCCAGCGCCGCAGCGAGAGCCAGGGTCTGCCGCCCAAGCCCGATGAGCCACCCGCGGGGTCGATTCGGAACGTCATCGTCCGCAACGTCATCGCACACGGCAAAGGTTCCTGCCTGATCCTCGGCCATCCCCAGAGCTGGCTCCAGAACATCAGCCTGGAAAACATCAAGCTGTTTCTCTCCACCGATCCGGAGGCCGCCTATGACCGGACAGTGAACGCCATGCAAGTCCGATTCGCCCGGGATCTCAAAGTGAGGGACCTTCAGGTGACCTGGGAGAAGCCCGAGTTGAACCAGTGGCAAAGCGCGCTTTCCTTCCAGGATGTGCAGGGGCTGAACCTGGATGGCTTTGTGGGAGGACCGGCGAAGTCGCAGACGGATATTCCCGCCGTGGTGTTTGAACGGGTTGAGGATGCGACGATCCGCAACTCGACGGCGCGACTCGGAACGCAGGTTTTTCTCAAAGTTAAAGGTCCACAGAGCAGCCGCGTCTACCTCATCGACAACGAATTGCACGATGTCCGCTCGCACTATCTGGTCGACGCGGACGTGAAAGAGGGAACCGTGAAAGAGAATGGCAATTGGTAGCACGGAATAGAATGTGTAAAAGGACTGCGTCGTAGGGGCAGCCCTGTTGGCCGCCCCTTCAGTCCGTCCCGCCGATCGAAATAAACTGAAGAAACCAACCGGGCAATTAGTCCGTCTATATCAGTGTAGGGTACGAAACAGGGCGATACGTGCGAGTTCAGCAAGGTTAACTGAGTATCTTCCTCCGGGCTGCGTGTGCTGGGGTTGCGACCTTTCTTCAAAGGGCTGACCGTAATGCCTGCTTTAGCCAAGATGACGAGAAGCGGTACGAATCGGCCTGTCGGCGGGTTTACCTCGCCATATCCCCAAGAATTCAAAGAGGCAAGGCGGCGTAAAACCGCCTCTAAGGTGCTGCAAGACAAGGAGCATGGATGAAATCTCTGGCAATTCGTACGCTCATACTCGCCTGCGCGATGCTGTTACCAATGCTGACTGTACGCGCGCAGGCTCAAACTGCCACCGGCACGATTCGCGGGCAGGTGACAGATCCCTCGGGGGCTGTCGTCCCGAACGTCTCCGTGATGGCGACTCCCGCCCCCGGCCAGCCGGGCCAGGCCAAAGCCGCTACGGTGGGCAAAGACGGCACGTACCAGATCAACGGTCTCATGCCTGGGACGTACTCGGTGAGCGCGGTTGCGCAGGGCTTTGCGCCCTTCGAACAAACCAGCGTCGAGGTGAAGGCCGGGCAGGTTCGACAACTGGATATCAAGCTCGAGATTGAGCAGGAGAAAGAGGAGGTGAACGTCACGGGCCAGGCGCAGACGCTCAGCGTAGCGCCCGAGAACAACGCCAGCGCGACAATCATAAGCGGCAAGGACCTCGAGGCTCTTTCGGACGACCCGGACGAACTGCAGACCGAACTCGAGGCTCTGGCCGGACCGGCCGCCGGACCGAATGGCGGGCAGATTTACATCGACGGCTTCACGGGCGGGCAGCTTCCACCCAAGGATGCAATCCTGGAAATTCGCGTGAACCAGAACCCGTTTTCGGCGGAGTATGACAAGCTCGGCTATGGGCGAATCGAAATCACCACCAAGCCTGGCTTCAGCCAGTTCCATGGCAACTTCTTCGCGGACGGGAACGACAACGCCTTCAATGCTCGCAGCCCATTCGCCGTCACCCAGCCTCCTTACCACACGGAGTTTTTCAACGGCACCCTCGGCGGGCCGATCACCAAGAAAGCCTCCTTCTTTCTCGACGCCTTTCGCCGCGACATTCAAAACAGCGAAGTGATCAGCGCCGTCACGGTGGGCCCGGCGCCTGATTACGCCGAAGTGCCTGTCAACCAGGCCGTGATCAATCCTCTCACGCGCACTACCATCGCCCCTCGCGTCGACCTTCAGCTCAGCTCGAACAACGTCCTGACCATGCGCTACCAATGGTGGAAAGACACTGAAGACAACGACGGGATCATGTCATTTTCGCTTCCCGAGCAAGCGTACGACCAGCGGGAGGTCGAGCATACGGTTCAGATCAGTGACACACAAGTGATCAGCTCGAGAACGGTCAACCAGACTCGTTTCCAGTTTCTGCGGGACGATACCACCCAGACCCCGCTCAGCACCGCTCTAACCGTGAATGTTCTGGCAGCGTTCACGGCGGGCGGCAACGCCACGCAGACGCAGCTTGACACCGAAAACCATTACGAACTGCAGAACCTCACCACCATGACTTCCGGCAAGCACCAGGTGGTTTTCGGAGGCCGGCTGCGTGACTATGACGTCCTGGAGAACTACACGAATCAGGGCTACAACGGCACCTTTACCTTCGGCACCATCAACGAGTACATCGCGGCCGAAAAGGCATACGCGAGTTGCCCCACGCCCTGTACTTCCGGAGTGCCGGGAGCTGCCCAGTACAGCCAGGCACTCATCGTTAATCCCGTGGCGCGAATTAACTATTTCGACGCCGGGCTGTACGGTGAGGACACGTGGCGCCCCCGCTCCAACATTTCGCTCAGCCTTGGCCTGCATTTTGAATCGCAGAATTACATCCACGACCACGCCGACTTTGCGCCGCGCGTGGGCTTTGCTTGGGGCATCGGAGGGCAAGGTAAGAAAGCTCCGAAGGCCGTCCTGCGCGCAGGCTTCGGCATTTTCTACGACCGCTTTCAAGAACAGCAGATCCTCTCTGCCGAACATTTGAACGGAATCAACCAACAACAGTACGTGGTGGACTCGCCGAGCTTCTATCCGAATAAACCCTTGCCGAGCACACTGGCAGGCTATTCCAGTTCTCTGCCCACCCGGGATTTGATTGACCCGAACCTGCACGCGCCGTACACCGTGCAATCCGCGATCGGGCTCGAGCACCAGTTTACGAAGGCGCTCACCACATCCGTTACGTACATCAATTCCCACGGAATACATCAGCTTCTCGCAAACAACATCAATGCCCCACGAGATTTCAGTTTCTGCCCACCCTCGGCGCCCGCCGAGACAGCGACTTGCGGCCCTCTGTCCGGCACGTTTCCTTACGGAAAGGACGCAGGATATTTGGACCAGTTCGAATCGGTCGGACTATTTAACGAAAACCAGTTGGTGGCGAACTTCAGCTTGCGTGGCCGGCGGGCAACGGCTTTCGGGTTTTATACTCTCAGTTACGCGAACAGCGACACGAGCGGCCCTACCTATCAGCCGATGAATCCCTACGATATCGGCGAAGACTACGGTCCAGCATCCTTTATCTCCCGCAACCAGGCCTTCATAGGCGGTTCGATCCAGATGCCGAAGGGCTTCCGCCTCAGCCCCTTCATGATCGCGAGCACTGGGAGGCCTTTTAACATCACGCTCGGCCAGGACGTTTATGGTACCAGCGTGTTCAGCGCGCGGCCGTCGCTGGCGCCCGTGGGCGCGCCCGGGTCTGTCGACACGAAATACGGATCGTTCTATACCTACCCCGTGGCAGGCGCCCCGGTCATCCCGCCCTATGAGTTCTTTAGTCCCAACCTCTTTTCGCTCAACCTGCGGCTGGCGAAGACATTCGGTTTTGGCGAGAAGAAGAGCTCGTCGAACAACACCAACGCCGGGGGACGCGGCTATGGTGGCCCGGGCGGCGGAGGCGGGCACGGCGGCCCCCAAGGCCTGGGCGGACGCGGACTCGGTGGAGGCGGCGGTGGTCCCGGCATGTTCGGCGGAGGGGGAGCGGAGAATTCGCGCTTCTCGCTGGAGTTCAGCGTCAACGTGCGCAACGTTTTTAATGTTATCAACCTCGGCCCAACGGTGGGCAACCTCGGGTCTCCTTACTTCGGCCAATCCAACACCGTTAACGGCTTTATGGGCTACCGGCACCTCGATCTGCAAGTCAGGTTCAACTTCTAAAGACATTTACCGCAGAGTCGCGCTGGCGCAGGGAACGGAAGTGCAAAGCGCGCCTCTGCGCCTCCGCGGTTGGCTGTTCCCGCGCCGCTTAGTCCGGATTTTTCATGAAATTCCTGGAGTACTTGAGGGAGGAAAGGAATTTCGCACAGAGGTCACGGAGATAAGGCACAGAGACCACGGAGAAGTCCCGGGATGTTCTCCGTGCCCTCTGTGATCAAGGGGTTCGATAACTCCAAAGATAAAACACTCCGTGAGCTCTGTGTGAAACGTTCTTAAGTCTGCACTCCGCTCATCGTATTCATGAACGACCCGGGTTAGGCCCGCCGCTCACCATTCATAGAGCCAGACATAGCTCGTGGCTCGACTGTGCTGCGGCGAACCGTAGGGTTTGCCGTCCTTTTCTTCGCCGTTTCGCCAGGCCAGGCGAAACCCCTTTTGGAAGATGATGGGATCGTCCTCATGAAAACGGTAAGCTGAAAAACGGCAGGTCCCATCAGCATCCTGCTCCTTGTGAGTCAGTCCGGCGAGAGGAAGGTGGTACATTCCGCGGTTGAAGTAATAGGTCCCGAGGAAGTAGTCCTCAGTTCCTGAGGAGAGCAAGAGCGGTTCTTTCGTGCCGTCCATGTAGGCCCTGAGGACGGCTTCGAGGAAGTTGAAATTCTTGCTGGCGACGGACAGCGTCACCTGGTAAAGCGCTCCGGCTGCGGGGGCTTGGCAGATTTCGAGCATCTGAAGAGGCTCGAGTTCGACGTTATCGTGCACCTGCAAGTGCAGTCGCGCGTTCTCCGGCAGGCGGATATTCCCGAGGAGCACGGGAAGGTTCTCGACGCCCCGGATTATCCACCAGAACACTTGCGGTTTCTCGACGCCCGCGCCCAGTTGCCCGGTAACCCGGATACTCTTCCCAAAAGGAATCCGGTAAGTGTTATAAAGTCCGCTGGGATGGCCTGTCTTCCCCAGGCGCGCCGAACCCCAGGGAGCCGAGGCATCTCCCCAACCGATTCCGTGGCCAAGAAAAAGCTCCATATCAATCGAGGCTTTGGCCTCGCCGTCGACATAGAAGCGGATTCGCGTCCGGTCGTATCCCGGCCAGTCGCCCCCGAACCACATCTGCGTCAAGCATCCCGCTCCCTCGTGCTGGAAGAGCACGGTCTCATGGTCAGGGTAGAGCGTCCCTTCCTTGCCGGCGGTCCCGAAGGTTTCGAGGTTTGCGACAGACACGGTACTTTGGGGGTTATCAGGAGGAATCTCGGAGGCTGCCAATGGGCAAATGAGAGAGGTGACTGTGGCTATGATCACGATCACCCCGAAGCAGAACAGAGACGTCCCGATCTTCGCCCTTGCAGAATCTGTATTGGCCATGGGGAACTCCCTCCGGAGCAGGGGTAAGCGCTATCTCTTCAACTTGTAGGGGAACAGCTTGCCGCCCTCTGGGCCGCCGCGCAACCAAACCTCATTTGGAACGCCAAGGTAGGGGCGGCTCGCGAACCGCCCCTACGAACTTTGGCGAACCATCTGCCTCAACGCCCCACGGTTGAGACGAAGTGATATGTCCCTGACCCGATCTCGTAGACCGCCGTGCCGGCTTCCATGCGCGCATGCTTGATGCCTGGCACTTGGGCCACCGGCAAGTCACTTTCTTTTACGGATGCTTCCCGGTCGGCGGGGACGTATACAGTCGCCGTGGTGTTAACGGGAATGGAAACGTTCCAGGTAAAGCGGTCCCCGTCACGCCTCCAGTCGCTCGCGATTTCCCCATAGGGAGACTTGTGCGAAGCCTTTAGATAAGTCAGGTCACCCACCGGCGTGGGGTGCATGATGATGTGCTTGAAACCGGGCTGCGCCGGATCGGGCCGGATGCCGGCCAGGTTTTCATAGAACCAGGTGATCAGGTCCCCGACCAACATCAAGTGGTTGCCCGAGTTCATGGCGGGATCGGCCGTATCACCGTTCCAAAGTTCCCAGATTGTGGTGGCTCCCTGACCGGCCATGTACCCCCAGCTTGGATACGATTTCTGGGAAGCGATTTCATAAGCGACCTCCGGGTGCCCGTTGGCCGAGAGCACTTGCATGAGCCACTGGCCACCGATCAGCCCGGTTCCGGTGTGCCCCTGGCTCTGGTCCTGGATCTTCCTCAGCAGCGCTTCAGACACTTTCTGCCGGTCGTGTTCCGCGACCATTCCAAAGGCCAAAGGAAGAACGCTGGAGGTTTGTGAGCCGTTGCTGTATCGGCCAGTCGTCTCATGAAAGTAAGTCTTGTTAAAAGCCACGACCAGCCTGTCGGCGAGTTCGTTGAAGCCTTTCGCGTCATTCGGCTTGTCGAGCAGCGTCGCGAAGCGCGCCATCAGGCGCAGCAGGTGGTAAAAGTAAGTCGTGCCCAGAACCGGTCCCTCGGTCCTGCGGGCTGGATCTTTCGAGTGGATCAACTCGGGAGATTCCGGCGGCACGCACCAATCGCCGTAAACATCGCGAGGCATGAGATCGTCTTTCAGGTACGTCTGCATATGCGCGATCCACTTCTTCATGCCCTCGTAGTGTTTTGCAATCACCTGCAGATCGCCGTACTGATCGTAAAGATGGTCGGGGATGATGATAAAGCTGGACGGCCACGTGACGTTTTCATTGCGGAAGGGCCAGTAGGCCGGAGAGACGTCGCTTACCCTGCCTTTCTCATCCTGCGAGTCTGCCATGTCGTCCACCCACTTGGCATAAAGTGCGGCGACGTCAAACATGTAAGGTTCGCCCCGGCTCTCGGCCGACCGGTCGCCCAACCAGCCTTGACGCTCGTCGCGCTGCGGGCAATCGGTGGGCATGCTGCGGTAGTTGTCCTTGGTTCCCCAGACCACGTTTTTGTAAATCTGGTTCAGCAGCGGGTTGGAGGAAGCGAAGTCGGCGTGCTGCTCGACAGCGTCGTGCACCTCGCGTCCTTCGAGTGAAGCCAAAGTGGGCTCGCCCGGATATCCCTTTATCTCAACAAAGCGGAAACCATGGTAGGTGAACCGTGGCTCATACACTTCGGTTCCCTCACCCTTGAGCGTGTAAACATCCGTCACCTGAGCGGAGCGCAGGTTGTCCAGATACAGCGTGCCGTCGGGCCTCAGCCTTTCGGCATGGCGCAGTGAGACTTGGGTTCCCTTCGGCCCTGAAGCCGTCAGACGGCACCAGCCCACCATGTTCTGGCCCATGTCGAATATATAGACGCCGGGGCTCACTTGATTCATTGCAGTCGGGTTGAGAGTTTCCGTAACTCGGATGGGTTCGATCATCTGCGAGCTGAGGACCCCGGCTGGACCTTTGACAGCCTGCGCTTTTTCCCAGCCGCCATCGTCAAAGCCCGGCCGGCTCCAGCCCTCCATCTCGCGCCGCGCATCATAGATTTCGCCGTCATATTCGTTGTTGGCGCGGATCGGTCCATCGGTGGTCAGCTTCCAACTCGAGTCGCTGACCACGCGCTCCGTTTTTCCGTCGCTGTATTGGATTTCAAGCTGCAACAGCAGCTTGGGATAGCCAAACGTCCGCGTGAACGTGGGAACCCTATGCCGGGGCGCGAGATAGCGCCCGTTGGCGAGGATCACGCCCAGCGCATTGGCGCCCGTGGCAAGGCGAGGCGTGACATCATAGGTCAAGTAATAGACCCGCCTATCGTAATCGCTGAGCGCGGGAACGAGCACGTCGTCGCCAACCTTGCTGCCGTTCAGATAAGCTTCCGACAGGCCCAGGCCGGAAATGTAGAGCGTCGCGCGCTTCACCCCGCCTGCAACGTTGAAGTCCTTGCGCAGCATCCGGGCAGGCAACACCGTTCGTTCCGCCCATCCTACCTCACCCCAGGGTGCCATACCGTATTCCCCCAGAACTTTGACTGCGCCCCAGGCAGAGTCGTTAAACTCAGGCTTGCTCCAATCGTGCGCCTCTGCCGGCGCAACGCGCCACTCCTGGTCCGTGTGAATGACCGTCGGTTCGCCGCGCGCCAACTCGATTTGTATCGCCCCGATCAGGCTGGAAGGCGCATCGCCGGAAGCGCTCACAGAGACGGCGAAAACGTTGGGACCGCTGTGCAAAGCCTGAGTTATGTCGGTCGAGATAGGGTTCTCGATTCCCTTTGCTGATCCAACCGGTTGCCCGTTGATATAGAGCGTCGAACTGCCGGGGCTGACCAGATAGAGGAGGGCGTCCGACACCGGGTTGTCCTGCGGAATCTCGATCGTGCGGCGGAAATACCTGGTGCCCGGCCCACCCTGGGAAGACCACACCCAGTGAGCTTTCTTCAGCTCTTCGGGCTTCCCTTCGCCGCCGTCGAGCCCGATCCACGCACCCTTCCAGTCGGCGCGTTTAAGCAACCCCATTGACCAGAAGGCAGGCTCGCTCCAGGCAGAGGGCTTGCCGGCGCTGTCCCAGACGCGAACTTTCCACCAGATGGGCGTGCCCGACGCCAGCGGCTTGCCGCCGTAAGGCACTTGAATAGACTTGTCGGATTCCACTCGTCCCGTGTCCCAGAAATCCCCCTGGTCTCGGCGCAGGCGCTCCTCGCTGCTCGCCGTCAGGATTTGGTAAGCCCTCTGCCTCTGACCTCGAGCCTTTGGATCCGCTGCCTCCAGTCTCCAACTCAGGCGCGGCTTCAACGCATCGATCCCAAGCGGATTCTTGCGGTACTCGCACCGCAAATCGGTTGGAGGCAGAAGCCCTTCCGCCGCCTCGAGAGGAAACCATGAAATCGCGACCAGCAAAAACGTTAACGCGAGACCCCATTTAGACATTTCGATAGCTCCTCCTGACATGATCCGACATAAGATACTTCAGAAATGCGATCAATAGGATTGCACAATTTCCTGAACTTAGCTAATATAGATTAGCTAAGGGGGAAGCCATGGCATCCGTAAAAGTCCACGAGGCGAAGACCAACCTGTCGAAATTGATCGAGCAGGCGTGCCGCGGTGAGGAGGTCATCATCGCACGCGGTACCATTCCGGTTGTTCGTCTCGTTCCGGTAGGAAAGGTTCGCGGACGGCGGCAGCCAGGAGCGTTGCGTGGCAAGCTCCAAGTAGGGCCGGAATTCTTTGATCCGCTTCCGGCTGAAGAGCTTTCCGGCTGGGAGTAGCCAGGGTGCGACTGTTGATTGATACCCATGCTTTGCTGTGGTGGCTCAACGACGAGCCATCTCTTTCCCCTGCGGCGCGGAAAGCCATGGCGGAAAGCTCGAACGTGCTCCTGGTGAGCGCCGCGTCGGCGTGGGAGATTGCCACCAAAGTGAGGTTGGGAAAACTGCCGACCGCTAAGGAGTTGGCCGCTGACTTTCAGGGATTCATGCTGCGCGAAGGATTCACGATACTAGACATCACTGCCGACCACGCCATTCGCGCCGGACTCCTGCCCGGCCCTCATAAAGACCCGTTTGACCGCATGCTGATTTCCCAGGCTCAAGCCGAGAGCGTCCCCATCGTCACGAACGAGCGGATATTCCGAGCTTATGGGGTACGCCGAGTTTGGTGAAGGCTGAAGCGAGAATCTAAAATCCAAGATCTAAAACCGCCAATCCGCAACATCGCCATCATTGCCCACGTTGACCACGGCAAGACCACGCTGGTCGACGGGATGCTATGGCAGAGCGGAATCTTCAAAGCCAATCAGGAGGTCGTGGACCGCGTTCTGGACTCAAACGAGCTCGAGCGCGAGCGCGGCATCACCATATTGGCGAAGAACACCGCCATTTTCTACCGCGGAGTCAAAATTAACATCGTGGACACCCCTGGCCACAGCGACTTCGGCGGCGAGGTGGAGCGCGCGCTGACGATGGTGGACGGCGTTCTGCTGCTGGTGGATGCCAGCGAAGGGCCGCTGCCTCAAACTCGATACGTGTTGCGCAAGGCGCTCGAGGCCAAGCTGCCGCCCATCGTGGTGATCAACAAAATCGACCGCGGCGATGCGCGGCCTCAGGAAGTGCTGAACGAGATCTACGATCTGTTTATCGAGCTCGACGCCACGGAAGAGCAGCTCGAGTTTCCCATTCTCTATGCCAACGCCCGGCGAGGCATCGCGACTCGCTCGCTCGACCAGCCATCCGAAAGCCTGGCGCCGCTGTTCGAGGCAATTCTCGAGCACATCCCGCCTCCAGCGGGCGATCCCGCAGACGTGTTGCAGTTGCTGGTGGCAAATCTGGACTACAGTGACTATCACGGACGCATTGCCATCGCGCGCATTTTCTCGGGCACGCTCAATCGAGGCGACGACGTAGCCATCGTCAAGCTCGACGGTGCTGTTCAGGAGACGCGTATTACGAAGCTGTATGGATTCGAAGGCCTGGAGCGCACGGACATTGAACGCGCCGTGGCCGGTGAGATCGTGGCCATCGCCGGCGTCGAGGGCATCACCATCGGCGAGACGGTGACCAGCATCCAGTCGCCGCGCGCCCTCCTGCATGTGCCGGTGGATGAGCCGACCATCTCGATGATCTTCACCGTGAATACCTCGCCCTTTGCCGGACGCGAGGGTTCCTGGGTCACGTCGCGCAACCTTCGAGAACGGCTGCAGAAGGAGCTGCTCACCAACGTCGCCCTAAAGGTGGAGGAGACCGAGAGCCCCGACTCGTTCAAGGTGATGGGCAGAGGCGAGCTGCAACTTGCGATTCTCATCGAGACCATGCGCCGCGAAGGACACGAGTTGGCCGTGGGCAAGCCGGAAATCATTACGCGCCAGGTCGACGGCAAAGTGCAGGAGCCCATGGAGCAGCTCATCGTCGATTCCCCGTCAGAATTCGTGGGCGTTCTGATGCAGAAATTGGGCGCCCGCAAAGGGATAAACACCAGGATGGTCGGGCACGGCAGGCCGGGCGGGCGGGTGCGCCTGGAATTCCTGATTCCCTCGCGCGGGCTGATCGGGATGCGCGGCGAGATCCTGAAGGACACGCGCGGCACGGCTGTGATGAACACACTGTTTGACGGTTACGCCGACTGGCAGGGCGACATCCCCCGCCGGCTCACCGGCTCGCTAGTGGCCGACCGGCAGGGCCGCACCACCGGATACGCGCTCTACAACTTGCAGGAGCGTGGCGAGATTTTTGTCGGGCCGGGAGTCGAAGTCTATGAAGGTATGGTCATAGGCGAAAACGCGCGCTGGGATGATATGGATGTGAATGCGGTCAAGGAGAAGAAGCAAACCAATATGCGCGCTTCCGTCGCCGATGAGGCGATCCGGCTTGTCCCGCCCACGCCTCTCAACCTCGAACTCGCCATGGAGTTTATCGCCGGCGATGAGTGGGTGGAAGTGACGCCGCAGTCAATCCGCATTCGTAAGAAGATCCTGGCGGCCAACCAGCGTCCCCGCCGCCACCGGCCGGAGGGATGAAGTCCCGACCTGAGTTGATCGTAGGTTAACGAGTTTCGGAACTGGGACGGCTGATAGTATAATGATATTGGAAGATGCGAGGGGGTGAGCTTTGGCGCTGAACGTTACTCTTGATTTTCCCGCCGACCTCGAGGACAGACTTCGCCGCGACAATCCAAACCTTGCAGCGGAAATCAAGGAGATTTACGCCTTGGAACTCTTCCGCCGAGGAGAACTGAGCCACTTTGAACTCTCCCGTGTCCTCGGGCTTGATCGCTTCGAAACCGACGCATGGCTCAAGCGGCACCAAGTCTTCGAGGGTTCGTTGACGATGGCGGATCTCGACGCCGATCGGCAGACCATTGATCAAGTGTTAAGCAAGGCTCGATAATGATCGTTGTCGCCGACAGCTCTCCCCTCATCGCTCTCATCAACATCGGTCGCATTCTCGTGCTGCCCCGGCTTTTTGGAGAGGTTATCATCCCGCCGGAAGTTTCGGTGGAGTTGAGTCAGCCCAAAATGTCTGAGGCCGTTCGCCACCTCATTGCCGCGCCCCCAGACTGGCTTATTGAAAGGGCTCCCGCCGTCATTGAGCCCATTCCGTCGCTCCACGCCGGCGAGGTCGCTGCCCTCGGCCTTGCCAAAGAGCTGAAGGCCGATCTGTTACTCATCGACGACGTGCGTGGCCGCAGGGCTGCTGGAGAACGACGCATTCCTTTTACGGGGACGATTGGAGTACTTGAACGGGCTGCTCACGAAGGCTTGCTCGACTTGGAGGAGGCCTTTGCGCGCTTGAAGGAGACCGATTTTTGGATCTCACCTCGATTGCTCGACAAGCGGCTTAAGCTCCACTTCGCGCGCAGAAATTAGGTCTAGCCTCAGCGGGAATCTCGCGGATTCAGAGTGAGATTCCTCGCCCTGCCGGAAATGACACCGCGTGGCGCCGTGATTCGCTGTGGGGTCCGCGATTAATCCACAATCAACTCCCATCCAAACCCCGGCCGATCCGGGGGCCGCATGGAGATGCCCTCGGGCCCGCGCGTAATGTCATTCTCCTCCTCGAACTGCCGGTAGACTTCCGGCGGCCCACCCGGCGGCGGCATGAACATTTCACACCATGGGCTATTGGTGGTGGCGAGAATATAGTGGGCGCAACCGTGGCTCCATCCGGCGTGCGGGATGACGGGGATATTGTAAGCGGCGGCCAGCGCGCCGATGTGGCGCATTTCGCTCAGGCCGCCGCACCAAGTGAGGTCCGGCTGCCAGATGGCAGCTCCTTTGTATTCCAGCAACAACCTGAAGCCATAGCGAGTGTACTCGTGTTCGCCGGTGGCCATCTGGGTGGACTTGATGGTGGCGCTCAGTCTTCCGAATCCCTCGTAGTCGTCGGGCGGAAGACACTCCTCCATCCAATAAACACGGTACGGTTCCAGCATTTCAGCCAGTTCGATGGTGTAGCGTTCCGTAAGCGCCATCCAGCAATCCAGCATGAGGTCGCCCTCCGGCCCCAGCAGTTCGCGAGTGCGCTTGACGAGCGCGAGGTTCTTCTTCATGCCTTCACGCCCATCCGCCGGACCGTAGGGGAGCGCCAGCTTCAACCTTTTGTAGCCAAAGTCGAGGTGCTGCTCGACGTCGTTGCCAGTGCAGTAGGCAGGGATTTTTGATTTGGTTTCCCCGCCCAACAACTTGTAGACAGGCAAGCCCAAGGAGTTGCCGATAATATCCCAAAGGGCTATATCGACCGCACTTATAGCGTGCACGACAAGCCCCTTGCGTCCATAGTACAAAGTGGACCGCCACATGATGTCCCAAAGCCTTTCGACATCGAAGGGGTCCTCGCCCAGGAGCAGTTTGGTGAGGTGCTTCTCGATCACAAAACTGCACCCCGGCCCGCCGAAGCCGATCCCTTTAACGCCTTTATCGGTTGAGATCTCAACTGCGTCCGGCCCCAGGTCGTTCGCCATGAACAATTCCCGGCGGGGCTTGTATTTGGGGTAGATGGACATGGGATTCGCCACTTCGGAGCCGCCCGTTGACCACGAACCCGGCGCCGCTTCGTAGCTGGGCGACGGCTTCTTCGGCTTCGGACGGACCATCCTGACGCCGGTGATCTTCAGCTTGCTCTTCTCCTCTTGAAAGGGAAGAGGCGGAGGAGAAGGAAAGGAAGCCGCGCTGCTGCTTTCGGGCAACGCGGAGTTAGTCAACGCGCCCATGGATAATGCTGTACCTGCTCCGAGGAAACTTCTGCGATTCATTTTTCGACACTCCGGCGGCTAAGCGTTTGAAAGCGAGGTCGCACGCGCTCACTTTAACAGAATCAAATTGTACATGAAAATCGCCTACTGCAGTGGCGCCGGGATGATCTCACGGTCCCTCGTGGCAACCAGAAATCAGGGGCGGCTTGTCGGTGTTGTCTCGATCGCGGTTTACACTGTAGCAATCAGCTTTTTTGTATTCTGTGCCATCCCAACGGTACACTTTAATCAATTGATCGTACGCGCTCATATGCCAGGACGTTACCACGTCATGGAAACCGTGGCTCGATGTCTTTCGTAACACGAAGTCACCACCGGCATCCAGCACCAGTCGCAACCGTTCGCGTTGGCGGGTGAAAACTAAATACCGGCAGTTCCCGCTCGCGCCGCAGAACAGACTCGGCCCCTGCACCAAGACCTGCTGCCCACCACCCTCAGTGAGCTCAATGAACCCGATACGGGCGTCCATCACGGTCTCTCGCTCTTCGTCTCGTTGTGCATCGGTGAAGGATTCTTGGACGGTCCGGTCATCGATCAGCCGGTAGATCTGTGCGCGCTCCTCGGTTGTGAGGGGGGCGTTTGCAAGAGAATAGATAAGATTCGACTTGACACTATACGTACTTCCCGGCTTCCAGTCGTCACGCGAACTCTGCCCCGCCGCGACTCCGCCACTCAGGACTATTAACAGACACATGGCGGGGATGAAGCGCCTACTTTCCAACGTATTTCTCCGGGTCCTGATCGAATTTCGCTTTGCAACCCTTGGCGCAGAAGTATATCGTTTGCCCCTTGTATTCGCTGGTGGCCGCAGCCTCTTCGGAATCGATGGTCATTTTGCAGACCGGGTCAACAACCTTCATGACTTCACCTCGAGATCTGGAGTTTTCAGACGGAGGGCGGGGCCTCGCCAAGTTCCAGGTTGATTTCGCCAACCCCGCCCTCGACGCTCACATTGACGGTGACCGGCGATTTGCCATAGGCCTCGTTGACGTAGAAGTCGCCCTCTTTCCGAAGGCCGTGAACATTAACGGCTCCGATACCTCCGCGCGCGCTGGCCCGCACGCCAACATCACTGGGGAGCCGGATGGTTGCCTTGCCCACTCCGCCCTGAATGTTGGCGGTGAGGTCATTCTTCCAGTCGCCGGTCAAGTCCACCGTGGTCTCTCCCGCTCCGATATGGAGGTCCAGTCTGCTCACCGCAAGGCCTCCCAGCGTGAGACTGGCCCGCCCTGCGCCTTGGTTCACTTCGAGTTGCATGGGCACCTTATTATTGAGGTGCAGATCCCACCTGTTGTGACCGCCTCCGCGGCCGTGGGATGATTCCGACTGCCGGATCGACAGCCGGCCCTGACCCTCGCTTACGTTGTATTCCACCGAAGGCTTTGCGTACCGGCTGTTGTATGTGAAGTCGGCCTCGAGCAGTTCCTGAGCGCCGGGGCCAACGCTCAGCTCGCCGGCGGGCATCTCGATTTCCACTCGCGCCGACTTCGCTTCGCCCAGCTTAACGGTGCGGGATTCCGTCTGAGGCGGGCCCGCATCCCAATCCCCGGTATTGCAGGCGGTTACGACAAGGAGCGGAAGAAGGACCAAAAAAAAGGCTAGCCTCGTTGCGGGTTTTTCCATCTTGGTTTCCTTTTGCAGGTTCTTAGGAGCGGGATAATTCGAATACGGTTATTTCAGGAGGAGCATCGAACCGAATAGGCACGCCGATGGTTCCGATGCCTCGATTAACATAGAGTTGGCCGCCGGGTTTCTCGTACCATCCCCGAACGTAGGACGTGATGAGGCGACTGGGCGAAAGTTCGGGGCTGATAAACTCAAGCGTGACCTGGCCGCCGTGAGTGTGCCCGGCCAGGCTGAGGTCGATCCCATACTGGGCCGCGCGGTCGAAGGTGTTGGGGTTGTGGCTGAGCAGAATGTTGGCTGTGCCGGGAGCCATCAGACGGTCCAGGCCCAGAAGGTATTCGCGCACCAGGCGCTGGTTGCTTGGCCCCATCCGGGTGTTCGACTCGTAATCCACTCCCAGCAGGTTGATGAATTCACTCCCGGACGTGATTAAAGCCCGCTCGCGCCGCAGGATACGAATCCCCCGCAGGGCGAAAAGGTGCGTGATGGAATCCTCCACTTTCGCCCACATTTCATGATTGCCGAGACAGCCATACGCGCCGAAGGGAGCCTTGATCCCCGCCAACACATCCACAACCGCGGATTGAGTGGACGGGTCCCAAGTGACAAAGTCGCCGGTGAGTGCAGCCAAGTCCGGCTTGAGGCCGTTGGCGATCCCCACGTAGCGTCGAATCTCATCAGCGGGCATGAACGCGCCGATGTGAATATCTGAGAGTTGGACGATCCGGAAACCCTCGAAGGCTCGCGGTAATCGCGGAATTTTGATTCGCCGATGAGAGATTTCGAGGTTCAGGCGTTCGTAGAACATTCCATAAGCCCCCGCTACAAAGGGGGCCGTACTCATCGCTACGGCCGTTCTCTCGAGGAAGCGGCGCCGAGCCAGCGATACAGGACTGGGGAGCGGCACGGCACGGCCCGCCCTCGCGAGCCTCCGGTACAGCCAGCGCGCGCCCAAGGCGATGCGGTCTCCCAACCCCAAGAGGACGGCAACTAAAAACCCCAGCAGGGAGCAAAAAATCCACCATTGGAAAGGCGCCTGGAGCAGGGCGGCGCGCAAGGTAAGATGCGTGGGTTCGGCGCTTCGCGCCGCACCACGGATCCAACCCCAAAAATGCGCCTGGTGCAGAGCCCCTCGCACCGTCAGATCCGTGGCCCCTGTGCTTCGGCCCCCCCCGCTGATCATCGAAATCCTGTTGAGAATGAATATGATCCAGGATGGCAGGAGGTTATAGGATAACAACAGGAGATAAGCCACTAAAGCTGCCACGACGACGCGGCGGCGCCAAACGGGGCTGGGAATTAAGGAAGTCGCCCAACTTCGAAACTGCTTGACCCAAAAAATCTGGCTGGCGACAAGAATTAAGACTCCAGCGCTGCCGATCAGGAATCCCTGCCACATAAGAACTCGGACCTACGTCCCTCCCCCTCTAGTATACATTGCTTTCCCCCTGGAATTGTGGAGTTTGAAGTGGCGGCCGATACCCACCTGATTAGACTTGTTGCGCCGGCCGTTAAATGCTGCGGAATCACCGTCGAAGGCTGTGGTCCGGGGTGCGAAGGGGACGAAGGGTCGCTGCAAATCATTGAAATCACAACTGCCAAGATTACCCGATTTCCGGAGCCCGAACGTCCGATCTCAATCGGACTCGAAATCGGTCCTCGTTTTGCTCAGAGTGATAGCGTGCGGGCGTTTTTCCGCACCCTGGATAGGCTGGCGCTCACCGAGTCCGGCGTGGGGTCGGCGCCACCACGTGACATATTGTAGCCTGGAAGGGAAAGGCCATTGACTTTCTAGTACGAGAGAGCTAGTCTATAAGGTTGGCTCTTGCATTCTTTCGAATTATAATCGAGGAAAACCATGTCTTTTCAGATAGGCGATAAGGTTGTCTATCCAAACCAAGGGGTGGGTATTGTCGAGCAAATCTCCACCCGCAACCTGACGGGGCAGCCCGAAATGTTCTATCTTCTGCGGCTTGCGTCGGGCAGTATGCGGGTGATTGTTCCTATCAGCAGCGTAATCAACGTGGGCCTGCGCAGGGTGACCAGGACCAGTGAGATCAGCAGCATCGTTGATTACTTGCAGAAGGGACAGAGTAAGGCAACTCAAGACTGGAAGGGCCGCTTCAAGGAGAATTCCGAGAAGATGCGAAATGGCACGCTCCAGCAAGTGGCCGAAGTCTTGAAAACTCTCATCATCCTGAACCAGGCCAAGCCTCTGTCTTTTCGCGAGAAGAAGATGATGGATCGCGCCTGGCTACTTCTTGTGGATGAGATTGCGGTGGTGCGCGGGACCTCGAAGGAGACCGTGGAAGGCCAACTCGTGCGCGCCCTCAATAAGTCAAATCTGAAAGCACCTCTTCCGAGCTAAGGCTGTCTGGCTGCTTCTTTCAGGATGTCCTTATAACCACTTCTTTGAACCCTGCCGGAGTGCCCCCCCATCTGGTCCCACACCTGAATTCAGCCACTGGCAGCGCTACCCAGTCTTGAGAAGCCAGACTTCAGCCACTTGGCAGCCGCGGCCATTGCCGCCCAAGCCCGGTTCACGGTTCCAGATCAGGCTCAACTCGCGGCTCGAGGTGGCTTCGGGGGGGATGTCGAATTCGAGCGGGCGAGGCGGCCAAGGCGTGTGCATGAAAGGATGAATTTCCCGGTTTCCATTGCAACTCATGCGGATGACCGCCGCACCTTCGTCGCCTGAGTAGACGACCCTGGCCCTATATCGCCCGCGCGGATCGAGGCCGGTGTAGCGGAGCTCCAAAGGTGCATCAAACAGCGACTCCGCCCATCGCTTCGAGGAAACGGGCACCTGATCTCCAAACTCATCGGGGTAATCAAACCCGACCAGCGACGAGGCGCGAAACTCCGGGTCTTCGACCCCACCCGGACCTCGAACCAAGTGAGGCTGGCGTGTGAGATCGCCCAAGTCGTCGTAGAACCCGCCCGGACCCGGATTCGACCAATTCAGGATTTCCTCGATGGCCGTCATTTGCGCTTGTTCAGAGGCGAGCGCGCGAATCTGCTGGATCTTCCACCGCAGCCAGGAGAGGTTGGTGATGGGCGCATCGAGCGTATCGAGATTGGCGCCCCGCGAGACAGCCTCCGCCTGGTAACGCTCCACCGATAGCTGCATGCGGATGCTCTGAAAGAGGGCCTCGCCCAGCTCCAGAATCCTGGTTCTCAATTCCTCGGCCGGCGAATTGGACAACCCCGTTTCTACGATGCCTTCAGCTTCCAACAGGAAGGCAGAAACATCGTGTTCACTCGTGCGGCGACTGGGTTCTCCGGGGTCGATATCGAGAGGAGCGGGGCGAATGCCAACGCGCCGAATTCCTTCCAGTTTGCTGGTAACCCGATTTTCGAGCTCGGTTTCATGCAGCAACCGCCGCCGGACGTAGGCATCGTAGTTCGCCCGGTAGAGCGCTGGCTGGAATCGCCAATTCAAAAGGTCTTGAGGCGAGGCAGAGTCCTCCATCGTCTGAAACTGCCGCAAGGTGACGTCGACATCCTGGTTCGTGAGCAAGGGTCCCTGCCAATTCCGCTCCAGGCTGAGCAGGCCTTGCGCAAAGCCCTCGGCACACTTCTCGCCAACGAAATAGCGGCTATACTCACGCAACACATCGACAACTTTTGCTTCCGGATCCCAAGCCAGGGCGCTCCAAACGATCTTGTTGACGTCGTCGTTGCAGCCCTCCGAGTAACTGAGAAAACCGATGGAATAGGGGGCATAGCGGCGCAGGATGTTCGCCGAGCCCTCGGGCCGGGGGTTGATGACCTCGCGGCCCTCGGTGTAAGCATACGCTGTGTCCCAGTCCGGAACGGGAAACTGGCACTCGACGCTATGGGTAATGTCCGGATAGAGCCGGATGGGGTATTGCCGCGGAATCTGCTTGCGCAAGGCCGGCAGGTCATCGCAGTTCTGCGGTCCGTATACGACTCCGCTGAGCCAGGAGGGCTGGTCTCTCTCGAGGATTTGGTAAAACTCGTTCGTCCATTCCCGATTAAACGACTGAGGAGAAATCCAGACTTTTCCCTTGGGATGATATTGGTGCAGGTTTTCTGCCTGTTTCTGCAAGAGCGCCAGCAAGTATTTGGGCCGCGTGTGGCCCGGATCGCCGCCGGGGACGAATACCGCGTCGATGCGCGGCAGCGCGCGGAAGACCTCGCCCCACTCGTTCAGCGCGAGCTCAACGGTTCTTGGATCAGCGTAGTTCGCGTCCATAGCGGGATACCAGATCCAGACGTCCAACCCGTACTCGTCCGCCAGGCGGGACATCTCGATCATCATCGGCATGGGCGGGAGAGGGAAATGAGGACTGTCAGGCGCGTCGTCGGAGCGCGGAGGAATCAACTCGATGGCGTTTGTCCCGAAGACGGCCAGGTCGCGAATGTATTGGTCCCAAACGGAAACGGGCCAGCCGTCGTAGGAATTGGTCTTGGGCCGGTATCCCAACTGGTGCCCGCGCAGCGGATATTTCGGGCTGGTGGCAAGGTTCAACTGGCTCGGGATCGTGACCTTCCCCTTGGCCATGCGCAGCGCGCGCAGCAGACCCCCCACGCCGAACAGAACGCCGCGCTCATCGGCGCCCAAAACCGCCACGCCCGGCGCGCCGGCCTCGGCCTGAGCCCGCAGCGCAAAACCCTCGGCGCGCAAGGCCGGCGGATGCGGAAAGAGGCTTTCGAAAAACTGCGGCTGAAGGCTTTGAAGAGCACCGGCTTGTCCAACCATGATGGCAGGGGCGGAGCCCGGCCAGGACTTGACGGCCTGCCATTCGATCCCGGTTCGTCTCCCGACCTCTTCGTTGAGTACTGAGACCGCTTTTTGTTCGCGACTAGAAAGGCTTGGAGGCTGGACGATGACCGCGCGGCTCAAGTCCAGCACTGTTTCGCGGCCGCCTGCGGCAGCTCCCGCCCCCTGGCTTACCGCGTGATCGAGCGGACCAGTCCTGAGAAGGTGAAGCCCGCTTGCGAAGCAGGCTGATGCTCCACAGCTTCTCAGAAAGCCCCGGCGGTCCATGAAGTCCTTGCGTTTACCCTCGGCTACGGACATAGCTAGTACGTAATGACGGAAGTTGCCGTGATAACGTGGCGCTTTGGAAGGGGCTTCAGCCCCGCCGCCTCCGGGAGCCCAACGAGTTGGGCCTTTAGGCCCTGAAGCCACGTTCCTTCAGGGGCTAAAGCCCCCAATGACGAGCCGTTTTCCGTGGCGGGGCTGAAGCCCCGCCCTTCCCGCCGCTCAACAATATGACGCGGAGTTTCGTCAGCAAGTCCTAGTGGCCGGCGGCGGTCATCGCGCCGTCTACTACAAGGACGGATCCTGATATGAAGGAGGCCGCGTCTGAAGCGAGAAACAGCGCTGCATCGGCCACGTCGCGAGGCGTACCAATGCGTCCCAGAGGATGAACACCGAGAATCTGCCTCATGGCCGCAGCAGTGTCGAGTTGGGCGTGACCTGGTGAGATCAGCATGGGGGTGTCGATATACCCGGGGCAGATGGCGTTGACGCGGACTCCCTCCCCGCCGTGGTCGAGGGCCATGGCGCGGGTCAATCCCAACATTCCCGCCTTCGACGCGTCGTAGGCCGCGGTGCCTTCGTAGGATGCGAAGGCGTGCACGGAGGAGATATTCACGATTGACCCTTGACGCCCGCGCAGGTGGGGAATCGCATACTTCGAAAACAGGAAAACACCTTTCAGATTCACGTTGAGCTGGCGGTCCCAGTCGCTCGAGGACATTTCAACGACTGTGCCCGGCAGCTCAATGCCCGCGTTGTTGACCAGAATATCAAGGCCCCCGAAGCTGCGCACCGCTTGCTCGACCGCGCGCTGGACGTCCTCTTCGCGGCTAACATCCCCCGTGATCGCGAGGGCCTGCCCGGTCTGGCAAAGCTTGCGCTCCATGCCGAGCACCCCTTCGCCGTTGATGTCAAATAGGACTACCGCCGCGCCCGCCTCAGAAAACCGCCCGGCGATCCCGGCCCCAATCCCTGATGCGGCGCCGGTGACGATCGCGACCTTGTTGTCTAAGCGAATCAACTTCTCTCTCAGTGGCGCGCAGCTTTGGAGTGCGGCAGCTTGCTGCCGCTTTCCCCGGGGCGCCAGCCCGCTCGCGCACCCTTTACTCGCACCCCAAAACCCGGCCAGCAAGCTGGCCTGAGCAAAAGCGGCAGCAAGCTGCCGCACTCCAAAGCGGCCTCTTCAGGAGAGAGCTTCGCGCACCATCTGAGTGGTCTCCGCCACTTGGTTTGAGTACCGCGGGTAGAGCCCGATGATCGTGGCGTCGATCGGCTTGATGTTTTGGTAGGCCCAGGCAATTGCCTTGCGCTTCTGGTCCTCGGAGTTGCACTTGCGGCCTGCGCTCAGGACCTTATAGACCAACGCAGGCTTATCGACTTGCCGGATGGCGGCGGCCATCTTCGGCGGGTCGGAAGCAATCCAACCTTCATCCACGGGAACCGTGCCGATCTCCGAGATCCAGTCCTCAGGATGGCGGCTGAGGTAATGCAGACCCGCCATGTAGAACTCGTTGCCAAATCCCTTTTCATGAAGCGTGGCGAGGATTTTAGGATTGTGGGTGGAAATTCCGGCGGCGGCGCCCAGGTCGTGAACTTTGTCGACGTAGGTCTTGAGCAGGTCGATCTTGCCGGCGCGAAAGAGGAGGTCCGTGGCGTGGCCGTGGAAGGCAATGCCGATGGGCTTGAACTCCATGGCGGCCTGCGCGCATTTGATGGTGCCATCCAAGACTTCTTCCGGCGTGCGGCCCATCTTTTCGTCGTAGTGCCAGGAGGCAGCCAGGCAGATGAATTGGATATTGCATCCCGCCCCGCGAAGTTTCGGGGATATCCGTTTCATGTCCCAGTTGAAGCTGAACTGCCAGGTGTTGATGCCTGCTTTCTCGCAGTCCTGGAGGAGCGCCACGATACGCTCGTCGGTGAACCACTCCCGCATATGCATGTCGTATTGCCGGTTGACGTGCGAATAGCCGAACATGGGGTTGCTTCCCACAATCAGCCTCGACACGCGGTGCGATCCCAGGCTCACCTGGGGCAGCAGATCCGCGGGTTCGGCGCGCAGCGCGGCCGGAGCCATCAGGCTGGCGGCTACTGTTGTAGCCCCTTTGAGGAAATCCCGGCGGCTGGGCTCGGATTTCAGGGAATTCGCGGTCTCCTTCGGATCGGATGATAGGTTCTGGGCCATAAGTATTCTCCCTCACGCGTTTCGTCTCTCGCTGACTCGCCAGACAATACAATCTCGCCCCCCATATGTCAATGGCCGTTATTCATACCGCAAGGCGACCATGGGATCGAGGCGGCTGGCGCGCCGGGCAGGGATGTACCCGGCCGCGCCAGCGACCAGCGCGAGTGCAGCCACAGCCAAGGCCAGCGTGGAGGGATCGTGCGCCGACAAGCCGTAGAGTTGAGTGGCCACCATCCGCGAAAGCGCGATGGCCGCGGGCACACCGATGGCGATTCCGATTGCCACCAGCAGCAGCACGTCCCGCATCACCATCCAGACAACCGTCGCGGGCTCCGCGCCCAGCGCCATGCGAATGCCGATTTCCCGTTTTCGCTGCGCGACCGAGTAGGCCATCACGCCATACAGGCCGAGAGCTGCCAGCAGGGTCGCGAGCGACCCGAACACGGACGAGAGGCTGGCGATCATCCGTTCGGTGGAAAGCGAGTTGCTGATCGAGGCTTCCGTGGTGCGCATATCGTAGATCGGCATGTTCGCGTCGAGTTCGCGGACCTTGGCGCGCACGGCCGGCATCACCTGCCTGGGATCGGAGGTGCTTCGCAGGTATACGGTCATGCTGCCGAGGAAGTGGCTGCCGAGATACGGAATGTAGGCCTGAGCGGGGATTTCGTCGCGCAGGTTGGTGTACTTGATGTCTTTCACCACGCCGATGATCTCCATATCGGTGTGCGTTCCGGGATCCTCTCCGAAGCCCATGTGCCGTCCGATGGGATTCTGCCCCTGGAAATAGAGCCGGGCGAACTTCTCGTTGATCATCACGGCCGTCGGAGTCCAGTCATCCGGCTGAGGACCGTTCTTGACCTCGTGGTTGTCATTGACCGTAAAGTCCCGGCCCAGCACGATGGGCACCCCGAGCGTGGCGAAATAGTTGGGGCTGATCATGTTCATGAAAGGTTCGGGGCGATCTTTGGGCGTCGCGGGATTGTAGCCCTCCACCGTCACGCTGCTATCCCATTCGTTGTTTTCGAGAATTCGCATCGCCGCCAGCCCCACGGATTGGACGCCGGGAACCGAGCCAAGGCTATCCGTCAGTTGCTGATAAAAGACCTTGGCGCGCTCCGGTGTGTAGCCGCTCCGCGAGGGATCGATCTGAAACCCCACCAGCCGTTCCGCCGGGAAGCCCGGACCGAGGCTGCTGAGATTATTCAACGTCCGCAGGAACAGTCCGGCGCCGATCAGGAGCAACAAGGAGAGGGAGACTTGCGCCACCACGAGCGCGTTGCGCAGTTTGCCGTGTCCCCCGCCCACCACCGCCCCGCCTTCGTCTTTCAGCGTCCGTGAAATATCGGGGCGAGTGGTCCTGAGCGCCGGCGCCAAGCCAAACATAAGCCCCGTCAGAAGCGTGACCACCAGCGTGAAGACGAGTATGCGCAGGTCGGGCGCAGCAGAAATACTCAAGCCTGTCGAATCGGACGGCAAATAGATAGCCATCAGCGCTCTGTCCGCCGCAAACGCGAGCGCCAGCCCGGCAGCGGCTCCCAGCAAGGAAAGGCAGATCGTTTCCGCTAAAAGCTGCCGGACGATTCGAGCCCGGCCGGCGCCGATCGCCAGTCTTACCGCGATTTCCCGCTGCCGGCCGCTGGCGCGCGCCAGCAGGAGGTTGGCGAGATTGGCGCAAGTGATCAGCAGGACCACGCCCGTAATCGCCATCAGCACCCAGAGCGGGGTGGAGAGTTCGCGCCGAAACTGTGCCCGGCCTTGCGACCCCGGCAACACGTCGATGTAGCACTTGAGGAATTGCTCGCGATCGTAGGCGGAGGCGTGGTTGAACGCGGCCTCGCGGACCTCATTTTCCAGCATTGAATGCATGAAGGGAGCAAGCGAGGCCTTCGCCTGCTCGCGCGTCACACCCGGCTTCAGGCGCCCAAAGGCGTTCACCCAGCGTTGGCGGCGATCGGTGAGAAAGTCGTTGGGAACAATCACCAATTCGTGCTGCATCATGACTGGGACAAAAAGTTTGGGCGAATATCCAAGTTCCACGCCATCAAAGCCGGCTTGCGCCACGCCGATGACCGTCATGTCGTACTTATTCAGCGTCAGCTTCTTTCCCAGAATCCCCGGATCACCGCCGAACCGCTGTTTCCAGTAGCTGTAATTCAAAATCACCAGCGGAGCGCCTTCGGGAATGCGATCTTCTTCCGGCGTGAAAGGGCGGCCCAGGGCCATACGCACGCCCAGCACGCTAAAGTAAGTTCCCGAGACCAGTTCTGCATCCACGCGCTCCGCTCGCTCTCCCGCCGTCATGCTCACCGATGTCCCGAAGCGGCAGAACATTCCCGAGAAGACTTCGTTATGCGATTGAAAGTCCCGGTACATCGGGTAGGAGATGGCATTGCCTCCCCAATTGCTGCCGTAATGCTGGCCGCGCATGGTCAGCAGCACCAACTGTTGCGGATTCTTCACGGGAAGCAAGCGCAGCAGAACCTGATCGAGCAGCGTGAAGATCGCGGTATTGGCCCCGATGCCCAGCGCCAGGGTCAGTACTGCGACCGTGGCAAAGACCGGATTCTTAGCCAGCACGCGCACTGCATAGCGGATGTCTCCGACCAAAGCACCCATAATCAGCACCCCCACGGATTTAGTCTTTCCTCAGTTAGACGTAGGAGTCCTGAGCTGGTTTGGTCGGTTTTTGCAATCTTGCTGGTCCCTTTCGACACTTGAGCAAATCCTTCTTCCTTTGTTTTCAATGACTTCTTGGCTTTGTTTCCCCGATTTCTGTACTTTCCTTCTCCGGTTTCTGTCCCTGGGTCAATTCGAAAGCCCGCCTCTTCCCTCAGATGTGGCCGGACCGGCGCGACGCGTGAGAGGCCGGCAAGCTCACTTTTTGGCCTTAGCCCGCACATCCGATGCTCAAAATTGAGTTCGTTTTGGGTTCGTTTTCCAAACGCTCCCTGTGTTTTCAATAATATACTGGCTTCGTTCGTATTATTTTTGTGTTTTTCGGAGTCGTGCCTCCTTGGCTCGCTCGCTAAGTTCCGGGGTCGGGAAATTGACGAGTCGGGAAGTCCTGGAATGACCCACCGCCTCCCCAAGCTGCGAACCGAAAGATGGGGTCGACGGTTGGCTGCCCAACTCCTCGACTTTTTGACTCCTCGACTTCTCGACTGCACTTGGAGGCAGAAACCACAGGTAGGGACTACGGACGGAAACAAAAGAAGACTTTCTGGCATAACCTGGCTGACAGGGCCTGACCCCCTGCCCAACCCCACAAAAGAAGTCTAGCCTATGCCGTCCCGTTTGTCAAGAGAAAAATCGCTGGAGACAAAAAGCCCTTCACCAAAAGAGGGGATTCGCGCATTCTCAGAGTCCCCGGGCGCCCGTTGGCCGAGGGGCACTCGAGGCCGTCATCTGGAGCTCAGCGCACGCGTTTGATGCGCAGGGCGATGTCGATTGTATGGTCGGGGGCGTTCAGGTTCTTCTTGCCGCCTTGGTGGGTGAAGGTGACGCTGCTGATTACCGAGTTCGAGGCAGGATCAACCCAGTCCGCCTGGTAGGTTCCTCCGGGAAGATTTACGACCAACATCTCGTAGTAATGCCCCGGTTTCACGACGTAGTACATCTGGCTTTCTCCGAGCTCGCTGTGGTGATGGTACAGGGCATACTGTTCTCCCGCCTGGCTCAGTCCCCGGCAGTAGGCGCCGGCCGGCACTCCGCTGACCACGAAACTCGTGTCCGCGCGCATCTTGACGAAATCGAGGCTGTGCATGAAGGCTTTCAGCTTGCCGAGCTCGGTCAGGACCTGGATGGAGTCGGGCGTGTTGCCGGCCGGGTTTTCCGCCGTTAACCGCGAGTTCAAATGGTTGAAGCTTGCGCCGCCGCCCACCATGAATTCCCAGGCCTCGACGCGTGAAGCCGCGACGGGGTCAGGCTGGGAATACCACATGGGGAAGTAGGCGGTTTCGTTGAGCTCGATCGGTTTGTCATGGCG
>Ga0116217_10000707_pt1 | contig 33608 bp, 24 predicted proteins | sample Sb_taG_6_FD_89697 | JGI IMG/M metagenome (GOLD analysis project Ga0116217, IMG submission 89697) | Peat soil microbial communities from Weissenstadt, Germany - Sb_50d_4_PS metaG | ecosystem: Environmental > Terrestrial > Soil > Wetlands > Peat | place: Germany: Weissenstadt | collected 2010-09-21 | reverse complement strand
CGCCCAACCCGGCGCCGTAGTAGACGATCTTGCAGTTGATCTCGCGTGCTGCGAAGTTGATGAAACTCAAAAGGTTTCCTCAGAAACTCCGGCAAAAAAGACTCTCGCGAACCAATCCCTCAAAGCGCGAGTCCTCTCGCCACAAATCCACCTGACTACAGTATCGGTTACTGCTGGTTTTTATACCACACCGGATGGTCCTGGCGCAGGTTACTAAAATAAGTGGGTAGTGGCCAGTGGGCAGTTGCCAGTGCCCAGTACCCAATTTTCGGCGTTGAGCGGCATCGGGATCTAGACGCTGCGGAACTGTCTCTCGGGCTGCGCCGAATACTGGCCACTGCCACCGACCACTGCTCACTGATTATCGCGCCGTCGGCAGAGGATAATATCCGTCCTTCGCATACACCTTCACGTCCGGACGCCGAACCCGCACTTCGATCTGCCGATATCCGCCAATGCCAGCCTTGGGCGTATAACCCAGCGTGTACTGATTGCGCGCGTCTCCGATTGCCCGGGCGTATGCTCGCTCGATGTCGGCTTGGTCCAACTCGCCGTACACCGTGCCTCCTCCAGTTGCCGAGACGTATTTGGGCAGAATGTCGCTGTAGCCCATCGCCCCCCTCGTCTTCGGCAGGTGGATCCGCTGCAGCCTGTCGTATATCGGAATCGCCGCACCTTCCACTCCCACCGCGTACACGGTGATGTTCTGCGTCAGCAGCACTTTCAGGGTATCTTTGTAGCTGGCGGTCGAGCCTTGCTCCCGTCCGTCGCTGATGACGAAGATGATCTTCCGCCGCGCCCGGTCGCGCTTCGAAAGATCGCGCGCCGCCAGCAGGATAGCGTCGTTCATTACGCGCGCAACCTTCGGCGGCGTGGAAACCGGGTCTACCGGATAGTCCACGGGACGACCATTGATGACCGGCCCCTGCGGACCGAGCGGCCCGCTCGTCACCGGAGGTCCGTTATTTACTCCGCTGTATCCTTTGACCTGGTTCAGAGTCGCCGTCAACTGCTTGCCCACGCCGGTGAAATCTGCCACCCGGCCTACCGTACTGCTGTAGGTGTAGATCCCAACTTCATCGAACTGGCTGAACGCTCCCTGCAACGCCGACAGCGTCTCCTGCACCTTCCGCAAACCTACGTCCGCCATGCCGGTGTCAAAGATCACCGCCGCCGACAGCGGAAATGGATCGCTGGTAAAAAACTTCAAGGTCTGCTTTTGCCCACTTTCCAGAACTGAAAAATCCTTGGGCAGCAAGCCGCCGACCAACCGTCCCTCGCTGTCTTTTACCGTAACCGGAACCAGCACCAGGTTTGTGGTCACCCGGATCTTGTAAAGATCATCCCCGGTTTCCGCATCCCGCGGGACGCTGCCCGCGGGCACCGTCGTCACCGGAGGCATCGGCGGCGGGGCCGGCTTCTGTTCCGCCGAATCCGGAGCGCTTCGGGGAAGCTCCTTCGACCCGGTGGTCACCCCGGCAGCAGAATCCGGCGGCGGCTCATCGGGCTTGGTCTCCTCATCCGCCCCGGGCCGCATGCTGGGTGGCGCCGGCGGCGGTATCGGACGCGTCGCCGACGGAGCGTCCGGGATGTCCTCCGGCTTCTGCTGCGCCGCCAGGGCGCCCGCCAGCAACAATGTCAGCCCGAGAATCAGTACTGCGCTAGTTTTCGTGGCCATCCCCGGAATCCTCAATCTTTCTTTCTTCGACCTTGCTTCGGCCGTTTTTTCATTCAGATGCCCAACCCCACCTCTTTGGTGCATCTAAGGGTTACAGGATAGACTAGCAAAGTCTCGGGATAAAAACGCTGATGCCTAAAGTACATTGCAAGTCGTGCCTAGCCGCGGGCTGGTTCGCTCTGGCCATGGCCCTGTCGCTTCCCGTAGCCGCGCAGAATTCGCCGGCTCAGGCTCCCACCTCCCCGGCCACCCCCAACAACCAGTCGCAAGAGCAGTCCGTCGAGACTCTAAAGGTCAACGTCGAAGTCGTCCAGCTGTTCTTCAATGTCAAAGACAAGCATGGCGCGCTGATCCCCAGCCTCACCAAGGACAATTTCGACGTGTTCGAGGACGGCAAGCCCCAGACCATCAAATATTTCAAGGCCGAATCCGATCTCCCGCTGACCCTCGGCATCCTGATCGATTCCAGCGGCAGCCAGATGCGCGTTCTCGATATGGAAAAGGAAGTGGGAGGTTCTTTCCTCGAGAGCACGCTGCGCGCCAAAGACGAGGCCTTCGTCATCAGCTTCGACGTCGATATCAACCTCCTGCAAGATTTCACCAGCTCGGTCAGCCGGCTCAGACACGCGCTCAACCAGGCCAGAATCAACACCGGCGGAGTCGGTTGTTCCGGCGGTCCCATTGGCCCGCAAGGCCCGATCCCATGCTCCTCCACCGGTCAACGCGGCACTGCGCTCTATGACGCCGTCTATCTCGCCTCGCACGACGAATTCAGCCACGAAGTCGGCCGCAAGGCGATGATCCTGCTCACCGACGGGGAAGACGAAGGCAGCCGCCTCACGATCAAAGATGCCATCGAAGCCGCCCAGAAAGCCGATGCCATCTGCTACGTGCTGCTCATCGCCGATCGCGGTTTCTACGGCTTCGGCGGCTATTCCGGCGATTCCGCCATGAAAAAGCTCACCCAGGAAACTGGCGGCCGCGTGATCGAAGTCGGCAACAAGATCGAAAAACTCCGCCAGGCCTTCGACCAGATTTCCCAGGAACTCCGCAGCCAGTACAATGCTGGTTACGTGCCCACCAACACCGCCCGCGACGGCTCTTTCCGCAAGGTCGAGATCAAGCCCAAGCAGTCGGATTACAAAATCCAGGCCCGCAGCGGCTACTACGCCACCCCCCACCACGAAGACTAGAGCCCGCGCATGAACGGTCTGCCAGCGCCCGCGTTGTAGGGACGTGGCGCCCTCGCCCGTCCAAGCCGACCGCAGCTCGACAGCGACCTCAGACTAGAAGAAAGTTTCTGCAACATCTCTGGAATATCCTGTCCTGGAACCCTTCCAAGGGACTTCGCAAGTTGACATCGCCCGGTTTCCCTCCAAACTATCCCAACCGGACGCCCTCACCTCCGATTGGACGGGCGAGGCCGCCCGTCCCTCCACAAGGACTAGCGAGCGGCAGCCATGCGCGCTACACCTAGGTGCTCCAGTGCGCGGTCGATCACGGTCTGGAGTTCGTGGGCGTATTTGATTTCGCGGCCCTTGGCCAGGATAATGCGCGCTTTCCCCGCATCGAACCAGGTGGGATCGCGGTAGTCTTCCTCGGGAGTGCGGGTTTGGCGGACGTCCATCAAAAAAGCTTTGACTACGTATTCTTGCACGCCGCCAGCCTGCCAGAAGACGCCCTTCGAATGAAGGTAGATGTGGAAATGGCGAGGCTCGATGATGCCGATGGCGCCCGCTTCTTCTTTGGCTTCGCGTTCGGCGGCCTGGCTGTGCGAGAGGCGAGGTTCGGGGGCTCCCTTGGGAAATGTCCACTTGCTGCCGCCGTTGGTATGGACCAACAGAAACTCGGCATGCGAATTCGCCCGCCGGTAGCAGACGGCAGCGACCTGCAGGGGCAGCGCAAAACGAGAAACGCGAGGCAAACTCATTGTCTGCAGTTTACTGCAAAGATATTTCAGGAATGTTAAATGCAGCGAAAATGGTGCACACCTTTGGTACCTATTCCTTTAGTACCCAGCACCCAATTCTCGGTTCTTAGTTATCGGTGAGCCGAGGATCTAAAAGACCATCACAATCACTTTTACCGAGAACCGAGAACTGAGAACTGGGAACTGTTTCCAAAACTTAGTCCACTGAGGCCGGCTATCCTTTTGGGGTCCACCGCTCGGCTGGCAATCAACACTTGGAAATTCTCTCCCATGCCAACCGGCGTGACCAGATGTTTGAGCTGGAGGGCTACCTTCGCCCGTTCTTGTGGGATGCGGCAGTCTTCGAAAGCGTCGGCAAACTGATTTCTCTCGCCAATGCCCATCAGGAATTGCGATTGGGTGCGGAGCTTTTCGCACTGCATACCGGCATGCTCGCATGCGGCGGCGAGCGCCGTGAAATTGACGTGGGCGGTGAGGTCTTGCTCGCCGGGGGCCTGGTAGGGGTCGGGGCTGGCGGAGTGCTGGCGATACGCCATGAGCGTGCCACGGTAGCGACCCGCGAGTTGCTGGTTGCGCGTGTAACCGTAGTCGATGATCAGCAGCAAGCCGCATGGGATTGAACGCGCGATTTGCTGCATCCAATCCTGCGCAAGGATGGGCACTTCGATGCGTTCGCCGGGTTCCGGATGGACGCCGTAGCGGTCGAGGAATTCCAGTTCTTCGGCCAGCGGCGCGAGCCAGTTTTCGCGCAGGCGATTGTTTTCGAGCGCGATGTGGAGTTTACCGGCAGTCCCGAGAATCTCCACCGGTAGGGCATCGAAGAATTCATTGGCGAAGACAATCAGGGGAGTTTCAGGTGCGAGAGTGCGGCACGGGCCGGTGGGCCGTCCCTCCGGGACTTGTTCGTTTTTCGCTCGATACCCACCGCTAAAGCGGTGGGCTAAGCTGGGTCGTTCCTCCGGAACTGCGGCTCTGCCGGTATCAAGATGTTTGCGCAGGGTTTCTTGGAGTCTCGCTCGCAATGCCGGCGAAGTCTCTTGCAACGTGTACGTGACGGCGGCGAAGAAGTCGTGGAATTTCTTGTTGGACCAATCGAGCACATCGCGGGCGAACAAGCCGCGGCCGGGACCGAGTTCGAGGATCTCGATTTCAGGAGGGCGGTCGAGCGTTTGCCACATCTGGTCAAACTGCCGCGCGAGCAGGCGTCCGAAGACGGCGTGGATGTCGCTCGAGGTATAGAAGTCTCCGGCTTTGCCGAATTGGTCGGCATTAACGGAATAGTACCCATGGGAAGGATCGTAGAGGCAGATCTGCATGTAGCGCGAAAACGGGATGGGGCCGCCCTGGCGGATCTCGCGTTCGATTTGTTCGCGGACGGACAATGCGCTAGCTTCCCGGGCTTCCCTCTCCGGCAGGCATCGGGCCGCGGGGGACGGCGCGATCCTGCGGGGTGCGAGTAAACATTTCGATGAAATAGTCGTGCAGGCCGTCGTAGAGCTGGCGCTGCAGATGCCAGGCGAACTGCGGATGATCGAGGTCGCGGGGATGAATCGGGAACACGTAGGTATGAACCGGGACGGTCGAGTTTTTCAGATCGATCAGAACTTCGATCACGCCGTTGTTTTCGCGTGCGGAAAAGGCGAGCACCGGATGATCGTAGAGCTGCAAGTGATCGAGGACTTTCTGCAGGGAATTGGAGTCGGACACGGATTCATTGTACTCATGTGGAGGAGCGAGACGCGGCACGCCGCGTCTCTACGGCAGAAGAATGGGCGACACCACGATGCAGGATCAACGACTGCCAAAAAATGCGCTTGTTTACGCCGCCATTTGCATGGGGCTGCCTTCGGCGTGGAAGGCGCGCCTGATCGGAGGCATGGCCAGATAGAAGATGCAGGCCGCGTTAATCGCCCCAAAGAGCAAGGAAGGAATATTCGCGTGGACGACGCTGGGAAGAACCAGCACGAGTCCAATCGCGGAAAACAGGAGCGTGAGGACACGTCCCCAGTTCTGCATCTGCAGGACGCCATAGCCGGCGAGCATGTGCACGACCGCAAACACGATGATGATAAGGCCGGCCACGGGGCCGAAGTCGCGCAGCAGACGTTCGACGGCGTTGCCTTCGGCGGCCAGGGAAGCAAGTTTGGCGGCCAGTCCGGTGAATAGCAGGACGGAGAGTCCGAACACTAGCCCTATTACACCGCGCAGAATCTGATAGAAACCGACGAACGTGACACCAAGTGGGCGCATCAATCATCCTCCTATGCAAATGTGGACAGACTATAGCACGAGTCTCTATTCGTAGCGGAGTGCTTCGATGGGATCCAGGCGGGAAGCTTTGATGGCGGGAAGCATTCCGCTAATGACGCCGACAAATCCGAGGATCAGGGTGGACGCCAGCAGAGTTGTGGAATCGATGGCGAGATGAATGTCACCTTCGGTGCCATTCTCTACGAAGGCGCTCCAGAGGGTGAGCGATCCGACCGACCACGAAACGATGTAAGCCAGAATCACGCCGGCGATTCCACCGAGAAGCGTAATGGCGAGGGCTTCGGCGAGGAACTGGACCAGGATGTGCCAACCGCGGGCGCCGAGAGCTTTTTCGACGCCGATCTCCCGGGTTCGCTGGGTAACGGAGACGAGCATGATATTCATCAGACCCACGCCGCCGATGCCGAGCGTGAGCAGGCCGATGAACCCGAGCAGAATCTTGATGCCGGTGGTGATGACGCGCAGGTCGAGCAGATCGGCAAACACGTCGAAGACAAAGACGGCGCGCTTGTCCTTGGGATCGAATTCATGGTGAAAGGCCATGGAGCGGCGCACCGCCCCGACGACTTTTTCGTGGTCGCCTTCGTATTCCATGGCGACAGCGTTGAGGTAATAAGTATTGGTGAGGTCGCTCATTGCGCTGAACGGGATGTACACTTTGCCGTTCATGTTGTCGTCACCATTCTGAATGACGCGTTTGAGCACGCCAATGACCTCGTAGGAAATGCCGTCGAGCCGCACTTTTTCGCCGAGAGCGTTCTGCCCGGAGAACAACTTTTTCCTGACGTCGGCGCCGAGGATGGCGACGCGGCTATGCGTGTTCTCGTCGAGGTCGGAGAAGAAGGTGCCGTCTTCGACGTCCATGCGGCGCATGCGCGAATAGTACGGATAGACTCCGCTGATCCCGTAACTACCGCTTCGCGTTCCGTAAGCGACGGTGCTTTGCTTGAAAGCTTCGGGCGAGATGCGTTTGAGTAGAGGCACTTCGGCTTGAAGGTAGTCGAGATCGTTGACAGTAAGTTTGATTTGGCTGCCGGCCTTGGTGCCGCCCGCTTGCAGGGAGGTGCGTCCCGGGAAGATGAAGACCAGGTTCGTGCCCCAGGAGCGGAAAGCGACCCAGAGGCCACGCTCGAAACCGGAACCGTAGGCCAATAGCAACACGACGGTGGCGATACCCCAGGCCATTCCGAGCATGGTGAGGATGCTGCGACGGCGATTGTGCTTGAGCGCGTTATAGGCCTGGCGGGCGAGTTCGAGAATCATAGGTATTCAAGTAGGGACAGCCGAGGGTGGCTGTCCCAATACGTTCCTACTCCTGGCGCAGGGCCTCCACCGGTTGTAGCTGGGCGGCTTGGCGCGCCGGATAAAGTCCCGCGACGATGCCGGCAAATGCCAGCGAGAAAATGGCGATGGCCGCGGACGAAGGGACGATGCGGGGCGTATCGAAACCCTCGGGTGCGGGCAAGGCGGCGAGAAGCGTGACCAATGCGGTGGTGATGGCCAGCCCGATGCCGCCGCTGAGAGCGGTCAGGAACGCGCCTTCCACGAAAAACTGGGTCAGGATCGCGCGATGAGTCGCTCCGAGCGCCTTGCGCAGTCCGATCTCGCGGGTGCGTTCGGTGACGGAAACGAGCATGATATTGATGATTCCGATGGCGCCGAGGGCGAGAGTAATTACGCCCACCACGCCGAGGAAATAGTCCATGCCGTCGAAGATCCTGGCGACACGCTTGTTATCCTCGATGGTGTCCCAATCTTCGAATGATTCTGTCAGCTTCGGATCAAAGGCGTGACGGCGGGCAAGAATGTCGTGGACTTCCTGTTTAGCCATCAAATTCCCAGCGGGCGTAAGCGGACGGTAATTCAGGAACGAGATGGCATCTTCGCTGTTCTGGTCTTTCAGCCGGAACAGGTTGCGCATAGTCTCGATGGGAATGAAGATGCGCGCATTGGTGCCGTTGTTGCCGTCCTGTCCGACTTTGCTGAGCACACCGATAATTTCGAAGCGGATGCCATTGAGCAGGATGGGCGAGCCCACGGCCGGGCGTCCGGGAAATATGTTTTTCAGAAGCTCCCAGCCCACGACGGCGACCCGGCGCGTTTCGGTATTGTCCTCATCGTTGAACCAGCGGCCCGGCCCGACGGGGATAGTGCGGATCTGGTTGTACTCGGGCGCAATTCCAAAGACCTGGCCGTTGGTGGAACCATAATCGCTGACCGCGCGAATGTCCTCGCGGTTGAGTACGGGGGAAAGATACTTGAGCGAGCGTGCCTCGCTGCGGATGGCGAGATAATCCTGATAGGTGAAATGGTAAGTGCGGCCGGACTGAGTGCTGCCTTCGACGGCGGGAATGCGGCCGGGGAAGGTGAACATAATGTCCTGGCCGAGATTCTTCAGTTGCTTCGCCTGCCCGCTGCGGAAGCCCTCGCCCAAGCCGACCAGCAGGAGCAGCGATCCGACGCCCCAAGCTATGCCGAACATAGTGAGAAACGAGCGCAGCTTGTGGGCCCAGAGGGTGGCCAGCGACTGGCGAACGATTTCGATGAGCATCCGCATGGCGTGGTTCCCGATGCTTTGGTTCACGGCAAACCGCCTTCTGTGGAAGGCGAAGCCTGGACCCAGCACTCTATTGTGTAGTACGAGACCGGGTGCGGCGCGGTTCCCCAAAAAGCACACTTCACCCGTGTTCTTTAGACGTTGGAAACAACCCCGGAGTTAGCGGCGAGGGGTATAAAGGGCGGTCTCGATTTAAACTCCGTACTCCTGCTCACCACCGGGATTGGGGCACGTCTAAGATGCTGGCCAGCGGTGGGGGCCACGATCCGTGGCCCGTTTCAGCAAAATTTGGAATCGATCCACATGATTGATGCCCATTGAAGGAGGCATTCCCTATGTTTCGAGCAGCTTTGCGAGGATTCCTGTTCTGCCTGCTGATGGCAGCGATGTCGGGTGTAAGCCCGGCGCAATCGTTCGTACTCGATCTGCCCCTGCAGAGTCAGCGGGCAGAGGTTTCACAGAGAATCGGCATCACCGATATCACCATCTCCTATCACCGTCCGCTCGTGAACGATCGAAAGGTTTGGGATAGCTTGGTTCCCTACGGCAAGGTGTGGCGCGCGGGAGCGAATGAGAACACGACGATCACGTTCAGCGACGCGGTCCTGATCGAAGGCAAGCCGCTCGACAAGGGGACCTATGGTTTGCATATGATCCCGAACTCCGATGAATGGACGATTATTTTTTCGAAGAACTCGACGTCCTGGGGCGCTTTCACCTACGATCAGGCGGAGGACGCGCTGCGCGTGACGGTGAAGCCCAAAGCCGCGGATATGCATAACGCGCTGACCTTTGACTTCGACCAGTTACAGCCGGATTCGGCCGTGGTTGAACTGGAGTGGGAGAAACTCGCGGTCCCGTTCAAGGTCTCGGTCGATGTGCACGACGTGGTCGAGGCCAGCCTGAAGAAACAACTGCGCAATCTCTCGCAGTACACATGGATGAGCTGGGACGACGCAGCCAACTATCTGCTGGCGGAAAAAGTCGCTTTGGACGAAGCGCTGACCTATGCCAACAAGTCCATCGAAAATGAAGATCGCTACGACAACGAGATGACCAAGTCAAAGGTCTTGACGGCGCTCAACCGCAAGGATGAGGCCGCAAGCGCGCAGAAGAAGGCGCTCGATATGGCCAGTCCGCTGCAGATCCATATGTATGCTCGCGGGTTGCAGGGTGAAAAGCGCAATGAAGAAGCATTCGCGATCTTCCGCGACAACGCGAAGAAACATCCCGACCAGTGGTTCGTGCATTCGGGACTGGCTCGGATGTACTGCGCGCAGGGCAAGTTTGACGATGCGGCAAAAGAGATGAAGCTGGCGCTTGCCGGAGCTCCGGGCAACCAGAAGAGCTATGTGGACGGGCTGGTGAAGCGACTGGAGGCGAAGCAGGATATCAATCAGTAGCCCAGTTGTCAGAAGGCACAGGATAGGCGTTGCGCGGCGGCTCGGATGACTTCGAGCTTCCTGCTGACATCGGCCAAAGGCTCCGGCCGCCGCGCCAAGTCGAGCGCTTGCCTGACCCACTCCGCAATGGACATGTCGCGCGAGCGCGCCATGCGCTGGATTTCTCGGTATTCAGCATCCTTCAGGATCAGTTGCAGTCTCTTAGCCATGTAGGAGTTTGTCGCACTCGTCGCCACGAATCAACATCGCTGTTGCTGGTGGCTGGCAACAAAGCCCTGTGCATCTTTGATTACTACGACTTCCATACGCATGCGCTTGCCGACTTCGACGACCGCAGCCAGCGTGTCGTCATCAGTTTCTAGAGCGCGTACGATTTCAAGCAACTTCATCGTGTGCACGGGATTGCAAAAGCGCATGCCAACACACTTCTTGGCGCGATAGGTAACGCTGGCGATCTCGGTGACGCTGAGCGAAGAGGTGTTCGAGGCAAGAATGGTGGTGGGACGGCAGATCTTATCGAGCATGGTGAAGATTTCGAGCTTCGATTCCATTTCCTCGGGAACGGCCTCGATGACGAGATCGGCCTCGCGCGCGGCTTGATCGACTGAACCGGCATACTCCAGCCGGGAAAAAGCTGCATCGGCGTCGGTGGCATTGACCTTGCCGAGTTCGACGGCTTTGTCGAGATTGGCGCGGATTTCCGTCTCGGCTTTGCGCAGGGCGTTCGGAAGAAGGTCTTCGAGAATGGTGCGATAGCCGCCGAGAGCGGCAGCATGCGCGATGCCCCGGCCCATGAAACCGGCGCCGATGACCGCAACCGTGCGGACTTCAGTCATTCTTTGCCCGCCTGCTCAAGGTGCTGAACCACGCTCTCATAGCTCGGTTCAGACTTGCGGATATATTCGCCAAGGCGGGCGCACTCCTCCTTGGTCATCGCCGGGATGCTGGCGCTGATGCGGCGCAGCGTGGTAGCGATGTCGTCGATGTAGTTCATAAGGCGGATAAGTTCTCCAGTTGCGGGCATGAAGGCTCCTTGCGTTTTTCTGGCGCGCCAGCGGAATCGGCCGCCACGGCCAGGGCAACTATTTATTGTTCAACAGGCGGGCAGATTTAGCAAAGGCGGTCTTTGGTCAATTGGGCGTACCTTGGAAAATCCGCGGTGGATTGTTCCTCGCCCAAACCGAGTCCGCAAGAAATGGGCTGTAAATCAAGGCCATAGACGATAATAGGTCCATGTTGCGCGACCCGAGCCTAATCCCGCTTTCACGTCAACACCAGCACGCGCTGGCGCTCTGTGTGCGACTGGATCGGGCGCTGCAAGCCGCCGCCGTGGATCTGAGTGTCTGGCAACTGGAGGTGCACCAGCACTATGCGAACGAGGTTCAATTCCATTTCGCGGCGGAAGAAAAGGTCCTGTTTCCCGCCGCCCGACGTTTGCCGGAACTCGTCGCGCTGGTGGAAGAACTCAGCGCCGAACACGAGCGATTGCGGGCGTACTTTGTCCACGCCGAGCGGGGCACGATGAATCAAGGCGAGCTGGAAACGTTCGTGAAGTTGCTCTCCGGGCACATCCGCAAGGAAGAGCGCCATCTGTTCGAGGCCATGCAGAAGCGGATGCGGCCGGAAGAATTAAAATCGCTGGGCGACGATTTGGCGCGTGCGCTGGAGGAAGCGGTGCAAGCATGCCGGCTAATGCCAAGCGACAAGAAGAAGATCCATTCCGCTGACGGAAGCCGGTGAATCGTAAAGGTTATTACAGGGCAGCGGGAGAAGCGCTAATCGAGCTTGTGGAAGCGGCGGAAGCCGGCGTAGCCTTCCTGAGATTGAAAGTTCTCAGTTCCCGGTTCTCAGTTCTCAGAAGAGCGGGGTTGACTGAGAACTGGGACCTGAAATGAGTTAGGCTTCGAGCTTGAAGCGCGTTTCGGCGAGACGATAGAGACGCCGCCAGACCAAGCGGTTGGCGGTGACGACCACGGCGGCCAAGGCAATGGTGCTGGCGAGAAGAAGATCGAAATTCTTGGCATCGGTGGCCGCGGAGATCATGGCGCCCACGCCCACGGTCGAATAGGTCTGGCCTTTGAAGTGGAAATATTCGGCAACGATGCTGGCATTCCAGGCACCGCCGGAGGCCGTAATCATACCCGTAACGAGAAAAGGAAAGATTCCGGGAAGGATCAGTTTGCGCCAACGCTCCCACCCGCGGATGCCAAAAACGCTGGCGGCTTCTTTCAAGTCGGTGGGAATGGCGATGGCGCCGGCGATCACGTTGAACAGAATGTACCACTGCGTGCCGAGTAGCAGCAGAACGATCGAGCCCAATCCCAGGCCTCCACCCAGGCGAATCAGAACCAGCAGCACAACCGGAAACAACGCCGTGGCCGGAACCGAGGCGGCAATCTGCGCGAGCGGCTGCGCGATGCGCGCCAAGCGCGGGTTGAATCCGATGGCGACACCGGCCGGGATCGTCCACAGAGCGCCGAGCACAAGCGTGAGATTCACGCGCAGGAAGGTCGCAGCGAGGCCTATGCCGATTTGATGGAATTCGGAGCCCTGCAGCCCGGTCAAGATCATGACCACGCGCACCACGGCGTAGCCGATCGCACCAAGAACCGCGATTCCCACCACTCGCCAGAGCCATAAAGCCGCTTTATTCTCGCCTGCTGATTCGGCTTGAACCTCATTCTGAGGGGCAAAGTAGTGAATCATCTGTTCGCGGAGCGGACGAACTGCCCGCTTACGGAAGAGCGCGACGCCACGCGAACGCCGGAGAAAATCGAGTACCCACGAAGTTGGGGCGCTCGCGCTCTCGACTTGCTCCATTTTGAATTTTTCAGCCCAGGCGATCACGGGACGCCATACGAACTGATCAATCAGCACAATCACGGCCACCATGGTGAGAATGCCGAAGAAAATGGAGCGGGTGTCGCCGTTGTCCGCAGCGGCCTGGAGATAAGAGCCGAGGCCGGGCAGGCGGAAGTCGCCAAATTGCTCGCAGGCCATCAGGAAAAACCAGGCCCCGGCGACCGACATCATGGAATTCCAGACCAGGCCGATGGTGGCGAAGGGCAGTTCGATCTGAAGGAAGCGCTGCCACCAGTTGAAACGGTAGATCATGGCCGCTTCATGCATCTCGCGCGGAATGCTTTTCAGCGATGCATAAAAGCTGAAGGCCATGTTCCAGACTTGTCCGGTAAAAATGAGCAGGACCGCGCCTAGTTCGACGCCCAGTTGACGTCCCGGAAAAAGAGCGGCCATGGCCAGCATCACGCCCGGAAGAAAGCTCAATACCGGAATGGACTGCAGAACGTCGAGCAGCGGAATCATGAAACGTTCAGCGCGCGGGCGGTAGGCGGCGATGTATCCGTAGGTGACGGCGAAGAGCAGGCTTAGCACATAGGCCAGGGCGATGCGCAGCAGCGAGTATCCGGCATACACCGGGAGCGTGCCGAGGCTGCGGCTGATCTCAATCTGAGGATGGAAGGGGCCGAGCCAGTTGCGTCCGACTTCCACGATGCCATAGAAGAGCGCCAGCCCGCCGGAAAACATGATGAGGTCGGGCAGGCTCGCTGCGCTTGGACGCGGCATCACCGACCAGATACGAACCAGTGGCCGGAAAGCGATTCGTTGCGGACGCTTCACGACTGCACCGGGGTGGTGGTTGGCGGATGCGGCTCTCCGACGGGCTCGGCGAGGACTAGCCGGTGCGATTCACGATCGAAGTCGAAAATCTCAGCATAGCGGCCCCAGTTCATGGCGGTATCGAATTGCCGCTCCACTTCATCCTGGCTGAAGTGCTCGTCGAGGATGTCGTAGAAAAATTCCTGCGAAATGGAGTGATCCGTCTTGGCGTGCAGGACGCTGTCGATCTGCTGCAGGATGACGACGTGGTTAAGCGCGGCCTGGCGGAAAAGAATCTTCCGGGTGAGGATGTCGGCTTCCGCGAAGCGAGTGCCCTCGGCGGTGATTTGGACGTCGCCTTCTTTCAATGTGGCGAAGCCGAGCAGGACCGACGCCTCGATGATCGGGAGCAGGTCTTCAGCGTCCATGATCAGGTCTTCGGCGAGACGATGAAGATATTCCTTTCCGTCTCGATCCTGCAGCAGTTCCAGCAGGCCGGCGATGCCCCCGACGCGCGCGTGCGGAATCATCTGGTATTTCTGACGAACGGGCTTTTGCGCGGCTGCGGCAGCGTCGGGCACAGGTAGCGCGAGTTGGGGCTGCGTCATGATCTTGTAGATGTAGTCCACCAGTTCGACAAAGCGCGGCGATTTGCGATCGCGGGGGTGAGCGAGTTCGATGGGAAAATCGGCGCGTACCCAGGCCGGATTTCTTGCCAGCACGATGACGCGATCCGCCAGCAGCACCGCTTCTTCGATATTGTGCGTGACGATGAAAATAGCGCTGGTCGGCATCTTCTTGCTGATCCAGAGCTCGAGCAATTCATTGCGCAGGTTTTCCGCCGTGAGCACGTCGAGCGCCGAAAAGGGTTCGTCCATGAACAGGACCTCGGGCTCCACCACCAGGGCGCGCGCGAAGCCGACGCGCTGTTTCATGCCGCCGGAAAGCTCCTTCGGGTAGGCGCTTTCGAAGCCATCCAGGCCGACGGTATCGAGAATGCGCAACGCACGTTTGTGGCGCTCGAGGGCGGGCACTCCGCGAGCTTCGAGCGGAGCTTCGACGTTGTCGAGTACGGTCAGCCAAGGGAACAAAGCAAAACTCTGGAAGACAATGGCCACGCCTGCGTTCTGCGGCGTAATGGGGCGCCCATGCCACAGGACGTCGCCTGACGAAGGCTGGCTCAGTCCGGTCAGAATCCGCAGCAGCGTGGACTTGCCGCAGCCGGAGGGACCGAGCAGCGCAATAATTTTGCCAGGTTCCACGTCGAGATCGACGGGCGCAATAACTTCAATGCGATTCCCATCCGGCTGCACATAGAACTTTTCGACAGCCTGGGCGCGAATGATGGGCTCGGTCACGGAATCGTACTCCAGAAGGTTTGATCAATTTGCTTCGAAAGCGAGAATACACTACTCAGGCCACCCACTCTTCACGTGCGGTCGCCGGCAACGGCTGCGGAAGCCGGTCGGAGACTGCGGCGAGTGCGGCAAGTTTTTTTGCCAACTCCGGGCGCAACGACTCGGCGTCCAAACGCCAGCGCCAGTTTCCACTTTCGCGGCTGGGCACATTCATACGCGCATCGCTTCCCAGCCCCAGCGCATCCTGCAGCGGCACCACGCAGAGGCTGCCGACGGAATCGGAGGCGGCGCGAATCATCGCCCAGTTAATGCCGTCTTCACATCGGCCCAGGTACGCTTCCACTTGCTGGCGTTCGCGTTCCGTTGCGCCCGATTCCCACCAGCCGAGCAACGTGTCGTTATCGTGCGTGCCCGTGTATACGACCTTGTCGGTTGTGAAGGTGTGCGGCAGATGGGCGTGCGCGCCGACATCGCCAAAACCAAACTGCAGCACGGCCATGCCGGGAATCTTGAGCCGTTCGCGGAGGGCATGCACGTCGGGCGTGATGTATCCCAGATCCTCGGCGAAAAATGGCAGCCCGCCCAAAGCCTCGCGCAGCTTCGCGAATAAATCGTCTTTGGGACCGTCGACCCAGCGGCCATTTATAGCGGATGGTTCGCTCGCCTGAATCTCCCAGAACTGCGAGAACCCGCGGAAATGATCGAGGCGGATGTAGTCGAAATTGTGCGTGACCCAGCGCATCCGGTCGATCCACCACGAGTATCCCTGCTTTTTCATCACGTCCCAGCGATAAAGAGGATTGCCCCAGCGCTGGCCGTCTTTGCTGAAAAAATCCGGGGGCACGCCGGCGATGACTTCGGGATCGAGTTCGGGGGTCAGGCGAAACAGATCGGGGTGGGTCCAGACATCGGCGCTGTCGAAATTTACGAAGATCGCGATGTCGCCCACGACGCGAATCGAATGGCGCGCGCAATAGGCTCGAAGCGCCTGCCACTGTTCGTAGAAAAAGAACTGCACGGCGCGGCGGACATCGAGATCGTCGAGCATTTTCGCGCGCGCCTTCTCGATCGCCACCGGATCGCGATGAGTCAGTTTGCGGGGCCAGCGGTTCCAGCTTTCCAGCTTGAAACGCGCGCGCAAGCCATCGAAGAGAACGAAGTCATCGAGCCACCACTGGTTTTGCCGACAGAAGCTCTCGTAACGCGAGCGTGCGTTCGGTGCAGCGGAGCGCACGAAATTGTGCGCCGCGTCAAACAGCAGAGGCAGCTTCTGGTGGAAAACTGACGGGTAATCCACGGGTTCGACGCCGACGGCTAGAGCGTCGACCCGAGCGCGATCAATCCAACCGCGATCGGCGAGCCGCTCCAGGCTGATCAGCAGCGGATTTCCGGCAAAGGCTGAAGTGGAGGAATAGGGCGAGTTCCCGTAACCGAGCGGGCCCAGAGGCAACACCTGCCACAGACCCTGCCGCGCCGAGGCGAGAAAATCCGCGAAAGCGTACGCCGACGGACCAAAGTCGCCGATCCCGCCGCGGGAAGGCAGCGAGGTGGGATGAAGCAGAATTCCGCTGGCACGCGGGAATGGCATTCAAATTCAGGTCTCAGTGGTCGTTCTCAGCTGTTAGCTGTTCGCTCTCAGTTCTCAGGCATTCCCTAGCAGGCTGCGGAAACAATCGGGTTTTGTATCAGGGCATCGCTTTAGCGATGCCGTAAGTTCATCGAAATCAGACGCCCCTTTTAGGGGCTGATTCCGCTACGAACCTTCTTGCCCACCTTGGCGGGTCAGGTTTTTCATCTCTTCCTGATTGACCTTGAGCCGGTTGGACTTTTCCATGTCCTTGCGCAGGTTCGTAACGAACAGCCCGAACAAATCGTTCTGCTTGGCTTCGAGGAGCGACTGGCGGATCCCGTCCTTCTTCTCGGTGAATTCCTGATCCGTCGGCGGCTGTTTTTCGAGAAGTTGAGCGACCACGCCATTGCCGCCGGCGGTGATCGGCCCGCTAATCTCGCCCGGCTTCAGTGAGAAGATCGCGCCCGCGCTAGCCATGGACCCGATGTCGGGAACCTGGCCGTCGGGGAGAACCAGGTCGCTCGTCTTCACCGTCGCACCCAGATCCTTGGCAGACTTTTTCAAATCGTTCCCGGCCTTGGCGCGATCGGAGAGTTCCTGCGTCTTCTGTTGCAACAGAAAGCCGGCGCGCTCGTTCTTGAACTCGCTCTCGACCCGCGAACGAATCTCTTCGAACGTGGGCGTAGCCGGGGGCTTTATGGCGAGCAATTGGAACACCACGTAGCCTTGTGGGACTGGCACCACATCGGGCGGAGCCTTGTCTGCTTCGTTGAAGATGGCATCCATGAACTGCGGATTCGCAGCCAGTCCGGGCAAGGTATCGGTTCGGCTGAAGAATTCGGTGGTCACTGCGGCCTGACCTTTGGCGGCGGCTGCCTTGTCGAATCCGTCAGTACGCGCCTGGCCGAGCAAAGCATTCGCTGCCGCTTCGGTGGCGTGCGCCGTTTTCTGCTGCTTTACTTTCTCTTCGATCTGGCTCTTCACCTCAGCGAGCGTCTTGAGATGAGCCTCCTGCTTGTCTTCGACGTGGATGATATGAAAGCCATAACTGCTCTTGACCAGGTCGCTGGTCTGACCTTTGCCGAGTGAAAAGGCGGCCTTCTCGAATTCAGGCACGGTGCGGCCGCGGCCGATCCAGCCGAGTTCGCCCCCGCTCTTGGCGCTGCCGGGATCATCCGAGTATTTTTCCGCGAGCTTGGCAAAATCTCCGCCCGCCTTGAGTTCCTTCAAGACCCCTTCGGCTTTCGCGCGCGCATCGGCGACGGCCTTCTCATCTTCCTTGGCGCCGGGGGCAGGGATGGGAGTCTTGATCAAAATGTGGCTCACCTTCACCTGTTCGGGCATGCGGTACTCGTCGCGGTGCAGGTCGTAGTACGCCTGCAGATCCTGATCAGTAACAGCCGCCGCAATTGTCGCGCTATCCACGACGACATACTTAATCTGCCGCTTCTCGGGGATGGAGTTGTTGTAGTTCGCCTTGTTGCGTTCGTAAAAAGCCTTCAGTTCCTCATCGGTAGGGTGCAGTCCCTTCAGGATGTCGGCCTGCGTGATCACGGCATATTCGAACTTCACCTTGGTGTTGCGATGGTTGAATTCGTCGCGAACTTCGGTGTCCCCCACGAAGGCACTGGTTGAAACCAGCGCGCGCAATTTGCGGACAAGAATAAAGTTCTTCTCCAGCGCTTCAAACTGAGGAACCGTCAGGTCGTTGCGCTGAACGAAGTTTTCGTACTCCTCCTGCCCGACGAACTTGCCGTCAGGAAAGAGCATGGAGCCAAGCTGCCCGTGCTGGAGCTCATCGCGCAGTTCGTCGTCGCCGACGCGCAGGCCCATGCGGTGCGCCTCGGCAACCAGCGCCTTCTCATTGATGAGCTGCTGGGCGGCCTGACCGGCAAAATAGGGCAGCAGCATGCTGGCCTGCGGCCCGCCGCGAGGGAACTGCTGCCGGATCATGGCCCTGGCTTCACGCTGCACCTCGGGGACGGTCACGGTCTGGTCACCAATCGTGGCCAGAACGCCAGCCGGAGGCGCGCCAATGCCGAGGCTTGAGCCGATCCCGCCGGGAATGAGCGTGATCGCCATCGAGGCACAGATAATGACGAGCAATGCGCCCAGAATGATCTTCAGGGTTGGCCCTGCATTTTGAAGCTGTCGAATCATAATTTAGATAACTCCGTCAGATGGCTCGTTCAGATTACTTCATGCTGGAAGCCAGAATTTATGATTATAAACTAGCCATCGAGCTAGCAGCCCGTACCGAAAGGAGACCTCGCTCTTCCACTCCACAAGACAACTTATGAAAGGTGGCTTGTGCAGCGCTCCGGACCCGACTTTCACCACCGGGCTCCTAGCCATCCAGGAAGAGGCGGGAGGGTCGCGCAGCCGTCCGCGTCGCTAACGAGTACTTCGCAGAAATCAGCCATTGAAACGAATTTTATCAAGGACACTCTCATGAAGATACTTAGGCTCTTGATCCCGTTCTTTTCGCTTGCGGTCGTAGCCGCCCAACCCAGCTTCCAGCCGGCTCCTGCGGTGACGCTCTCATTGCGCGAAGGGTGGACCCTGCAGTCTTCCGCGAAAGTGACGGCAACGGGCGAAGCGATCTCCGGCGCGTCGTTTAAATCCAGCGGCTGGATCCAGGCGGATGTTCCGACGACGGTAGTGGCGGCGCAAGTAAAGAGCGGGCTGCTGCCGGATCCTTTTTACGCCATGAATCTGCGGCAGTACCCCGGGGTCAGCTATCCCGTCGGCTTCAACTTTTCAAATATTCCGATGCCGCCGGATAGTCCCTACGCGGTTTCGTGGTGGTACCGTAAGGAATTCTCGCTGCCCAATGTCGACGCAGGGAAAACCGTGTGGCTGAACTTCCGCGGCATCAACTACCGCGCCAACATTTTTCTCAACGGAAAGGAGATCGCCAACTCGAACGAAGTCGCCGGCGCATGGCGGACCTACGAGTTCAACATTACTTCCGCCGTCAAGCCCGGAACGAATGTGCTCGCGGTGCAGGTATGGGCGCCCACGGAGAACAGCCTGGCAATCACTTTCGTGGACTGGAATCCCTCACCGCCCGACAAGAACATGGGGCTCTGGCGTGAGGTGTATTTGACGACCAGCGGACCAGTTGCGCTGCGGCATCCGGCAGTGCTCTCGCGAGTGGATTCGCCCGCCGACAATACCAGTGCCGCCCACTTGACGGTAACGGCGCTGGTGAAAAATGCCAGCGATCACAAGGTAAAAGGCACGCTGAAAGGCAGGATCGAAAAGATCGAATTCGTGCAACCGGTGGAACTGGCGGCGGGAGAGTCGAAAGACGTGGCCTTCCCGCCGGATCAGTATCCGCAGCTCAACTTGAGCAATCCGCGGCTGTGGTGGCCGACGCAGATGGGGACGCCGAACCTGTACGATCTGCATCTTTCGTTCGAGGTGGACGGCGAGCTTTCCGATGTGTCGCGCACGAAGTTCGGAATTCGCGAGATCACATCCGAAGTCGCCGAGCAGGCGCCGGACCGGCTGAAACGCCTGTTCAAGGTCAATGGCAAGAACATCCTGATTCGCGGCGGCGGCTGGACACCCGACATGATGCTGCGCGAGAACTCGGAGCGGCTCGCCGATGAGTTCCGCTATGTGCGCGACATGGGACTGAATACGGTCCGGCTGGAAGGCAAACTCGAGACCGAGGATTTTCTTGAGATGGCCGACCAACGGGGAATCCTGGTGATGGCCGGATGGTGCTGCTGCGATTTCTGGGAGCACTGGGAAACCTGGAAAGATGAGGACTTCGAGATCGCAAGTTCCTCTTTGCGCGACCAGATGTACCGGCTGAGGAGCCATCCGAGCATGGTGATGTGGCTGAATGGCAGCGACAACCCTCCCCCGCCGGACGTGGAAGAGATGTATCTGAAGATTGAAGCTGACCTGCGGTGGCCGAATCCGGTGGTGTCTTCGGCCACGGCGAAGCCGACCACGGTGACGGGTGGAAGCGGCGTGAAGATGAGCGGGCCTTATGAATACGTGGCGCCTTCGTACTGGGCAGCGGATCCATATCTTCAGACGGAAGAGAATCGCTGCAACACGGGCGGGTGTGGCGGCGCCTACGGCTTCAACACAGAAACCAGCATGGGACCAGCGGTTCCGCCGATCGAAAGCGTCGAGCGCATGATTCCCAAAGATCATCTCTGGCCGTTGGATGAGTACTGGAATTTCCACGCGGGCGGTGGGGCCTTCAAGACGATGCGGGTGTTTATCGACGCGCTGAATGCTCGCTACGGAACGGCCGGAAGCGCGGAAGACTTTACCTACAAATCGCAGCTCATGACCTACGAAGGCGTGCGCGCCATGTACGAGGCCTACAGTCGCAACAAGTACATTTCGACGGGCGTCATCCAGTGGATGCTGAATAACGCGTGGCCTTCGATGATCTGGCATCTCTACGACTACTATTTGCGACCGGGCGGCGGATACTTCGGCGCGAAGAAAGCGCTACAGACGCTCGACCCGGTCTATGGATACGACGATCACTCGGTGTGGCTGGTGAGCAGCCAATATGTGGATGCCAAGGGGCTGAAGCTGGCGGCGCGGGTGTTCAATCTGGATGGAACGCAGAAGTTCTCCAAGGACGCTGCGCTCAATGCGGCCGCCGATAGCACTGCGAAAGTGTTTGAGCTTCCGCAGATCGAGGGATTGTCGCCGGCATACTTCCTGGATCTTCGCATCACCGATGACAGCGGGAAGCTGGTCGGGTCGAACTTCTATTGGCTCTCGACGAAACCGGAAACGCTCGACTGGACAAAATCGAACGAGTATATGACTCCAACCGCGTTGTACGCGGACTACACTTCGCTCGCGCAATTGCCAAAAGTAAAGCTGAACATATCGAGCCGGAGCGAGCGCAACGGCAATAGCGAAGATGCGGTGACCCGCGTCACCGTGGAAAACCCCAGCAAATCCCTGGCGTTTTTCGTGCGCCTGAAGCTCGACAAGGGCAAAGGCCGCGAGGAAATTCTGCCGGTTGTGTGGCAGGACAATTACATTTCGCTGCTGCCCGGTGAAAAGCGGGAGATCACGGCAACGTATCGCGCCAGCAGCCTGGGAGCGGCGAAGCCAGAGGTCGAAGTGAGCGGTTGGAACGTGGAGTAGATTTGATAATTGTGTAATTGTGCAATTTGAATCAGAAGCAGGGTTTCAAGGTTTCAAATTACAAAATTACCCGATTACGAAATTACAAAATTTCCTAAGCTTCTTCTTCTGGGGGCAGATCAAAGTTCACCAGGTCTCCGCGGAAGCCACGTGTCTTCCAGGCGCCGAAGGCGATTCCGGAAACCATCCAGATAGAACCCACGATCAGCGCCAGATTGGATAGATGAATCCAAATGAATAGGCAGATGAAGAAACCCAAGACCGGAGGAATCAACTGCCCCATAGTTCGGTCTTTTCCCCGGACGTAGTAGTGGGTCAGCGATGCCAGATTGACGCCCATAAATGCGATCAGCGCACCGAAGTTGAGCAACTGGGCACCATTGTCGTAGTTGATAAGGAAAGCCCCGATCAGCGCAATCGCACCGACGAAAACCACGTTGTGTGCGGGAATGCGAGTCCTGGGATGAATGGCTCCAAAGAACTTCCTGGGAATGGCGTTGCTGCGGCCCATGCCGTACAGCAGGCGTGCGGCGCCGAGTTGCGCTCCCATGCCGGAACCGATGGTGGCAATCGGCAGCGTGAGGCTGATGGCCTTGGTAAGTACGGGTCCACCCGCAATCGCAGCCACGTGGCTGAATGCATTCTCGACCTCGGTCTCGGCAAATGTGTACTGCGGACTCAACAATTGAACGCCGTAGACCTCGGCCGAGGCTAGAATTCCCGTGATTAGACAGACCAAAACCGTCGCCAGGAAAATGTTCCGTTTGGGATTCTCGACCTCTTCCGACAACGTAGAAATGCCATCGAAACCGATGTAGGTAAGCACGGCAACTGAGGTCCCGTGAAACAGTCGGTTCACGGTAAAGGTTTCGCGATTATAGAACGGGCGCAGAAAATAGGCTTCCGGATATTGCGGCAGATGGAAGATGTATCGGATCGTGTACCAGAAAAACGCCAGGATGACAGCACCCATAATGGCGCAGAGGGTCTTGTTGATGCGCGCCGAGGTCCGGACGCCCCTCAGATTGAGTGCCGTAAACAAGCCTGCAAAGAACAGTGGCCAAATCAGGCCCGGATAAGGATTCTGATACCGGGTTCCGCTAAACAAATCGGCCATCGCCTTGGACGACCAGATGGTGCAGATCAATGGATTGAGAATGTAATCCATCGTCATGCTCCAACCAGTGACATAGCCGAGAGCGGGGTGCAGCTCACGACCCACGTAGGTATAGGCTGAGCCAGCGCTTGGATACACCCGCGCCATGCGGCCATAGCTCATGGCCGTGAATACCATTGCGACCATTGCGATCAGAATGGAAGTGACCACATGGCCTTGGCCGGCGTTGCTGAAGACTCCGTAAGCTGGCATGGGCGCCGTCGGCTGAATCACGATGATGCCGTACAGAATCAGGTCCCAGAGCGTGAGCGAGCGCCTCAGCCGTGGGACGTCAGCGGGCGGGTTGGCAGTGGAACTCATCCACGATCTGATTGCGCCAAATTTGGATTGTCATCCTGACAAAAATATCACTGCGACAAAATTATCACTCCGTATATCGGAACGAATACCCGCTCCCCTCATTCGCCGACATGAACCTGGTGTTGTATTCCAGCAGGTAATTCACGTGCTCGGCATCGGAGGGGAACGATTGGCCGGGATACGGATAGGTGCGCATGTCGCGGAATGGCAGAGGGTCAACTGTATCGCCGTGGTAGGCGTAGAAGTCCATATCTTTTTCGTATCCGTTGGCGACGAAGAAATAGTCGCGCACCCAGCCGCGTGGCAAGGCGGGCAGCTTCACCGGATCGAAATCGAGCGCAACTTCATCGCCCGATCCGAAGACGACAAACTTGTCGTCAATCGAGTCGAGCAGCGGCCGTACATCGCCATAGCGCGTGTAAGCCCCGGCGGGCCGCGTATAGGGGCCGGTGGCGCTGGCCTTTTCGTAAATGTATTTCACGTTGCCCGGCGGCTCGTCTTCGATCTTCAGCGGGAATCCGTGGAAATTCAGTTCGGCGCGCACGAGCGGCATCGGCGTCAGGCGGGCGGTCCGATCCTGACTCGCGCGGCTGATCAGGATGTTGTCCCAGTAAATCTGCAGGTTCGTAGTGATGCGAATGCGTCGCGTGTCCGGCGGAAGTTTGCCGGTGAGATTGGCGGTCATGGTGCGCGCGCCGCCCGCGGGGAATCCCATGTCATCGACGACGCGGACCCATTTTCCTTTCGCGTCGTTCTCGGTCAAGACTTGCGCTTCGACATACGGCGCGAACGGCCGCAAGTGCGCTTGATCGGCAGCGTACATGCTGGTCGCGGAGAAATATTCGATCTCGCCATGCAGAAGCAGCCACAGCGGACCGCCGCGGTAGGGCTCGCCGAGATCGAGTTCCAGGCTGTGAGGCTCGGTGAATCCCGTGAACGAAAGCACTTTGAAATCGCCGAAATAGCGATGCGCGAGCAAATCGGGAAGAACGTTGTGGCCGTGCTCGTCCCACGCACCGGCGGGCGGACGCGCATCGCGGCTGAACACAACCTTGAAAGGCGGGTAAGGAGGATTACTGGCGAAATACTCGTTGGGGTAAACGTCGACATCGGCGGGATGATCGACAGCGAGCAATTGCACCTGATCGAGGTACACCGACTCTTCGAGCGGTTCCATGAAGCGGAAACTCAGCTTGCCGTCTTTTTCGCGGAGCGAGCGACGGTCGAGCTTGATAGCTTCGGTAGGACGAGCGATGTTACGCACAATCTTAGAGCTGGCTTCATAAATCGGTTTTGGGTAGGGCACGGCTTCAGCCGTGCCGTTCAGGGCTTGGAAGAATGCGGGCTTTAGCCCCTGAGGCGCAACTTTGCCATCGCCCGCCGCGATCCAGTGTCCGACGACGCCTGCTCCGAGCATGTCGCCAACGAGTTCGTAGTGCGTGCCATCCCAGGCGAAGAGCGTGGGACAGGAACTGCCGCGGCGGTCCATTTCAGTAAAGTTCTGCACCTTGTTGGCGGCAACTCCGATTTCATCCTGCAGAACGCCGGTCGGCCATGTCATGCGGACGACGTCGGCTTCTTTCGCTTGTCCGAGACCGATGGTGAGGTAGGGCGAGTTTTGTCCGAGGTAGCCGGACGATCCGTAGACTTCGAACTTCTGCCGCAAGCCAGCGGAGAAGACTTCAACTTTCGTGCCGATGGCGCTCTTGTTATCGTTCAGGCCCTTGAGCGCGAGGCGCAGCGAGTTGTTCTTATTGCCGCCTTCGTTGTGGAGCAGCACAGCGGGGCCGTGGTTTTGCGTGATCAGAAGATCCGTGGCGCCGTCGTTGTCGTAGTCGCCGGCGATGATGGCGCGCGGCTCTTTGAGCTGAATCTTGTCGAGGCCGGTTTCAGCGGTGACGTCTTTGAAACCGTCGGGCCCGAGATTGCGAAAGAGCCGGACTTCACCCTTGCCGTCTTTCGTCTCGCCGACGGCGACGAGATCGACCCATCCATCGTTGTCGTAGTCGATGGCGGTGATGCCGTAGGCACGGGCCCAATCGACTTTGGGTAACGAGACCTGTTCGAAAGTCTTGCCCTGTTTGTTTCGCCAGAGCGACAGCATTGGCCCAGTCAACCCCGGGTGCGTGAAGGCGATATCCATCCAACCATCGTGATCAAAATCAAGCACGGCCACACCAGCCGTCGAAGCGGGCATGGCCGGGATCCACGGTTCCCGTCTATGAAATGCTCCCTCGCGTGGATTCTCGTAAAGAGAAGTGCCCGAAGCCCAGCGGCGCGCCCCATCGCTGGACTCAACACCCGATCCCGTGACAACGATGTCTACCGCCCGATCGTTGTTGTAGTCAGTGCCAACGGAGGCAATACTCACCGTGTCTCCCTTGAGTCCCACCGAGTCAGTGACATCAGTAAATGTGCCGTTCCCGTTGTTGCGCCACATCATACTTGCCCCAACAATCTTGCGGGATGCAGCCCATGGGCCGACGCTGTCGCCCGTAACGTATAGGTCGATGTCGCCGTCGTGGTCGTAGTCGATAAAATTCACGCCGATGTTGAATCCCTGGCTCTTGATGCCGGCGGACTCGGTCACATCTTTGAATGTCCCGTTCTTCTCGTTGTGCAGCAGGAGCACACGGCCGTTCACAGTCAGCGCGATGTCTGCGAAGCCGTCGTTGTCGTAGTCGCCCGTCGTGCAGCCGATCGCGTGCATCGTGGGGTCAAGACCCGCCCGGCGTGTTGCGTCTTCAAACCCTCCTGCGACGTTGTGGAACAGAGCCAACCCGCCCTCGGGACCGTTGTCCGCGAGGAGTAGGTCGATTCGGCCATCATTGTCATAGTCGAGGAAACACGCACCGGGGCCGAGAGAGGAAGCGATTTCGTTCGACGTTGGGGCCGAAAGCTTTAGGAGCAGTCCGACGTTTTGCGTGACATCCACAAACCTCACCGGAATCGCCGCTGCCACCTTCTCCACAGCCACCGGCGATTCTTCCGCGCGCGAATACTTCCCCTGCTCGCCATAGGACAGGCTGATGGGCGCGCCCAACTTGTTCTGCGTAATGTACTGGAATTTCTTCATCGCCTCATGGGCGGGGTCGGCTTGGCCGGATTGCTGGTAGGCCCGCGCCAGTCCGAACTGGGCGGAGGCGTGGAGTGGGTCGATCTTTAATGCGTGCTCGAAGGCGTCGATCGCTTCCGGAAATTGCTTGAGCTGCGCGCAGGTCGATCCGAGGAAGTACCAGGTATCGGCGTCGCTCGCATCAATTTCAGTAACGCGACGGAACGCGTCGATGGCAGAACCCGCATCCGAGGAGTTTTTGTAATAGAGGCCAAGGTTGTACCAGGCGTGGGCATCTTTGGGATTGTTCTTTACCTCTTTCTCAAGCAGCGTCTTCGCTTGGTCGCCGCGCTGCAGGTTGAGCAGCGCCACACCGCGATTGACGGTCGCCACCTGTAACGCCGGATCATTTGCAGCCGCTTCTTCGAACGCCTTCAAAGCTTTTCCAAAGAGCTGCTGGTTCATGTACGCGACGCCGATGTTGTTGAGGCGGGCCGCTTCCTGGGGATTTGTGGCGGGACCGGCCGCAGCGAGGAGTGCGAGAAGAAAGGTGAAAATGAGCGCGATGCTAAGTGTCCTGGTCATCGTGGGTTTGGGAATGATTCTATCTGAGTGCCAAGATGGCTGGAGAACGGCGAATTATTTCTTTTCGTACGGCCGCGACCCGATCACGCCTTTTGCTTCCTGGACGGTGACGGTCTCTCCGGTCGCTATGTTTGAAAGCTTGTCCACCTGCCCGCTGGGCCAGTCGATTTCGACGGTATCGGCTTTGGTTCTCGATCCCATGCCGAAGGTCAGCACTAGCTCGCTCTGCGAAAGATAGCTGGAGCCGGTCTTCATGGTGAGCCACTGCCTGTCTCCCCCAGCGCTCACGCGGACGATGGCGCCGATGCCGTCGCGGTTGGATTTTGTCCCGGCGAGTTTTATGCGCAGGCTCTGGTTGGAACCGCCCTGGTTGAGGTAGAGATGCGGCGGGCCACCGTTGGTCATGACGAGGACGTCGAGGGCGCCGTCGTTATTGATGTCGGCGTAAGCGGCGCCGCGCGCGACCTTCGGAGCCGCAAAAGCGCTCCCGACTTTGTCCGTGACTTCCTCAAACTTTCCGTTCCCAAGATTGCGGAAAAGATGCGGAGGCTCGGCATAGCTGACGCGCTTTTGTACGCTCTCGATCTGGTCTTCGATGTGGCCGTCGGCGACGAAGATGTCCTGCCAACCGTCGTTATCGTAGTCGAAGAAGAAGCAGCCAAAGCCCAGCGTCAGGAGCGACGCGCGGCCGACTTCCGAGCGCGGAGCTTCATCCACGAACAAGCCGTTGCCTTCGTTGTGGTAGAGCGAGAGCATCTGGTTGGAAAAATTTGTAATGACCAGGCTGGCGCTGCCGGAGCGGTCATAATCGGCGGCATCAACGCCCATGCCGGCGCGGGCAATACCGTCTTCGCTGAAGGCAATGCCGGCGGAAACGGCGCGCTATTCGAACGTGCCGTTCTTTTTATTGAGGTAGAGCTTGTTGGGCTGCGTGTCGTTGGCGATCAGGATGTCGGGCCATCCATCGTTGTTGTAGTCGAGAATGGCAACGCCGAGACCCTTTGAGGTTGGATCGTAAAGCCCGGCTTTCTCGGTGGCGTCTTCAAACTTGCCGTTGCCGAGATTATGCCAGAGGCGAGCCGATGTCCCCTTGTACGATTCGGGCGTGCAGTAGGACTTGTGCGAACCATCGAGTGTGCAGTAGAGGTCGGTTTGCTCGGACCACTGCACATAGTTGGCGACGACGAGATCGAGTTTGCCGTCGCGATCGTAATCGACCCAGGCGGCGCCGGTGGAGAACTCGTTCGGGCCCCAGAGTCCCGCCGACTTGGTCGCGTCGGTAAAAGTGCCGTTGCCGTTGTTGTGGAAGAGATGGCTCTGGCCGACGGCGGTGATGAAAATGTCGTCGAAGCCGTCGTTGTCGTAGTCGCCGACGGTGACGCCGAGTCCGAAGAGCGAAATGTCGAGGCCAGACTTGCGAGTCACGTCGGTGAAGGTGCCGTCATGGTTGTTGTGGTAGAGCTTCAAGGTGGTCGCGCCGCTTTTGGCGAGATGGGGTGGATGACCGGGCCAGTCCTGGCCGTTGACGAGCAGGATGTCGGGAAAGCCGTCGTTGTCGTAATCGATGAACGCGCAGCCTGGGCCCATGGTCTCGGGGAGCCATTTTTTTCCGAAGGCTCCGTTGTTGTGGGTGAAATGGATGCCGGCTTGGGCGGTGATGTCGCGGAAGGTGATCTGCTCCTGCGCGGGTGCGAAGCTTGCCACGACTAGCAGCAAAGGCAACAACCACCACGGAGACACGGAGGCACGGAGAAATGCTGGAAAAGAAAGATCGAGTTTTTCTCCGTGTCTCTGTGTCTCCGTGGTGGATTTTCTATTGGAAGAGTGCATTACCTTTGGGCCCCGGGAGTCGTCGTGGCGCGAGCTGCTGTCGGGCTTTGCCCGGCTGGACGGCCGAGGGCGGCCGTCCCTACGTGGGTTGTGGTGACGGCGTACGGCGTGGTCGCGGCGTGGATCGTGGTAATTGGCAAGGGGACTGATACGTGCTCGTGGATACTCTGGCGTTCATTGTTGTCTTCGGGGTTTAGTTGGCGATAGGGACCGGTGATGGCCTGCGAGGCTTCGTCGGCTTTGAAGCGGAGGTAGCGAGCCTGGTGCTCCTTGGACATCTTTTCGTCGCCGAGACCGTTGTAGCAGAGCATAAGGTTGTAGTGCGCCTGCAAATCTTCGGGATCGACGGCTAAGACCTGCTGCAGGACTTTCACGGCGCCAGCATACTTTCTCTCCAGAAACAGGACGCGGCCAAGATTGTTCAGCACCACGCGGTCGCGGGGGTATTGGGCGAGCACGATTTGGAAATGCGTGGCGGCCTGGTCGTAGTCTCCGGTGGCCTTCATGAGCGATCCATAGAAGAAATTAGTTCGCGCCAGCTTCGGGTTGAGCGCCAGCGCTTTCTCGAGAACGGTGCGGGCACGAGCGACGTCGCCTTCCTGCAAGGCGGTGCGTCCGATGTTGACCCAGCCATCGGGATTCTGTGGATCGACTTCGGTAACCTTCTCGAAGGCAGCCTGCGCCGCTTTCAGATCGCCTTGCAGCAACAGACCGATGCCGTAATCGTTCCAGCGCTGCCAGTCTTCTTTCGCGAGCTGGGTCTGGGGCTGCGGTGCTGGGGCATTCGCGGGCAAGACGTCGAGGGCTACTTCGTTTCCCGCAACCGCAATGATCGGCAGATCGGGAATTTTTTCCACTTTCGCGGAAATTCCGTGGAGCGATGCGGTGAACGCCATTTTTGTATCGTCGTAGTCGGGTGTAACCGGAGCAGGCACGGCTCCGTGTCTCGATGGACTGTTGTCACGCTCGCCGGCAAACGCAAACTGCGTGTTGAACCATGCAAACTTGCGATAGCAGAGGCGCGCGGTCAAGGTGATTCTGCTCCCCGTTTTCTCGGGGATCTTCATGCGGAAGTGCACCGTATCGGCAGCGCCGGGCGGGATCAGCCGCACGTACACGACGGCGCGCGTGGCCCAGGCGTTGCGCTTGTTGATCGGATTGCCGTGCGCGTCAACCTGGAGCGAGCGATAGAAATGCGCGCCCTTTTCGACAGGGCCCTTGCCGTTGTCCTCGACCATGCCGCTCCAGAAAATCGTCTGGCCGTTGTCGTCGACGCCTTTGAGTTCGAGCCATGTGTCGTAGGCATCGACAGTGCCGCCGGGAAAGAAATGTCCGATGCGCTTGGTGCGAACTACAACATCGACGCGGACGGTGTCGCCGCGACGGACGGCGGGCTGCACTCGGTTGAGAGGTGCGGTGACGGGGACAGCTTCCGCTGCGGCGCCGGGAGTGATTTTTGCTTCCGCTTCTTCTCCCACGGCGAAGGTGGTTGCGAGCTCGTGTTGCGCGACCGCTCCTGTTTTCAAGTTAGCGCGTGCCGGCGAGAGCGCAAAAATGTCAACCGTAAGAGCTCCGCTGGTCAGGAAATCTTCGGTGGCCTTCAACTGCGCGGCATCTTCGTTGGCTGTGGGCAGAGCGGTGTTGGCGGCGGGGAAACGGTGCGAGTGCACCTTGCCGGCAATGTTACCCATGTCGTTGGAGGGTTCGAGCGGCATGTGGCAATCGGCACACTGCTGCGGCTTGGCCGGGTAGTAGAAGGAGCGCGCGCCCTCGCCGGAAACGCCGCTGGCCTGCCAGTTGTCGTACTCGTTGAAGCCGCGAATCCAGCGGTAATTATTGACGGGCACGTCCAGGTGCACCTTGTGGCATGAGGAGCAGAACTCCGCCGTCTGCTGCTTCATGAACGGCTTGAGGAAGACGCGGCGGTGCGGCTCCGGATTCAGCTTGATCATGAAGTCGTGCAGAGCGCGAACCAGTGGATTCTTGCTGGCGGCGAACTCGTGCAGCTTGGGATACTCAAGGTAGAAATCGCCCTGGCCCATCGTACTTTTTACGTCGGCGATGGAGTGGCACATCATGCAGCCGAGTCCGGCTTGGGCTTCGGGCGTGTGCACGATTTGTTTGATGGGCGTATCCATCTTGCCGGCGTAAAGCACGGCCGGATCATGGCATCCGCCACACCATTTGGAAGGCTTGGTGCCGATCGTGTCCTGCATATACTCGATCGACTTGCGATACCACTGATTGTTGAACGATGAAAAATGGTGGGCCGAGCTGTTCCACTGGTTGTAGATATCCTCGTGACAGCGCTTGCAGGAATCCGATTCCATGAAGAACTTGCTGGGAATTTTTTCTCCGCCATACACCTGCGCGGAGCTGGGGAAAAATGGACCGGAGGGACCGTCGCCTTCGCCATTCATAGTAAGGGGTGGCAGGGCCGGATTTTCAATGCGTCCATGCTGGTTCCAGCGAGCTTCGCGGAAATAGCGAGCAACGGGCGGCAGCACCGCCATCACAGCGAGCACTGCTGCAACGCGAAGAACAGCGCGACGGGGCAGCCATCCGTGATCCCCAATTCGGGCCGCGGCGATCAGGCCGGCGCCGAGAAAGCTCAAGCCGAGGTGGACGTAGACGAGCGGCCACTCCGTACGCAACGTTCCGGTGTAAATCAGCACCAGTCCTGGGATCGCGCCGAGGAACAGGAGAACCATTCCGACGCGGACCAGGGGCTCACCCTGACGCCACGAGCGGACCAGCCAGAGCAGCAGCAGGACTGAAGCCACGACGCCGGCAACGGCGTGCAGCAGCACTACGCCGGCATACAAAACATTCGCTTGTGGGAACGCGTACAAATAAATCGCGGACACGCCAAGGAAGCCGATCAGCGGCGGCAGCCCTCGGCTCGCAAAATTCCTGGTAGAAGGCATGACAGATTACACCGGCTAAATAAGAGCCCGCGCCCCTTTGGTTGCGACATCTTATCGGTTGGCGCGAGGTGGTGTCTCTAATCAAAACAGATTAGAGACCAAATTAGACCAAATACTTCTTCGCATTACTGCCTTCCGCGATTGCACAGGCTATGCGGTTGACGGCGGGATCAAATCCGAACAAAGATAGCCGTCGTGCGCGTCGACGTTTCTGCAGTCGCCAAAACGCTGCTCTTTACCGCAGTCGTGCCCGGAACCGTGGCTGGAATTGTGCCGTGGATTATACGCGGGGATTCGGCCGTCGCGGCAAGGGGTGCGGAGCTAGTTGCGGCAGCGGTGGTGATCGTTTTCGGAATCGCCGTCTATTTTTATACCGCCTTCTGGAGCTTTGCCGCGATCGGCGGCGGGACGCCCGCGCCGATTGCGCCTACGAAAATTCTAGTTGTGCAAGGGTTGCACCGGTTCGTGCGCAATCCGATGTATATCGGAGTTGGGCTCGTGATCGGCGGACAAGCCTGGTTGTTTCACTCGCTTGCGCTCGCGGTTTACGTCGCATTCATGCTGCTGGCGGCGCACTTGTTTGTTCTGTTCTATGAGGAACCGACCCTGCGAAAGCGGTATGGGGAGGAATACGAACGCTATCGCGTGTCGGTGCCGCGGTGGATTCCGAAGTTCAAGCTTTAGGAGCAACACCTTTCACGAATTGTCATCCCGAGCGAAGCGAGGGATCTGCAGTTCGCGGAGAAATGCAGATCCCTCGCTTCGCTCGGGATGACAAAATCTTGATAAATTGAGAAGTAGAAGGGCGGGGTCTCGCCTTCGCCTCGCGTTGCTGATTTCCCTGCCGCTCTGCTACTTTGAATGGTTTCCCGTTCCATGTCTGCTGACTTTGTGGGGTGAGAGGTAATGCCGGCCATTAAATTCCGTGGTGTGGATTTCATCGACTTCGATAGTTTGCTGAATGACGACGAGCGCCTGGTGCGCGATACGGCGCGCAAGTTCATCGAAGACAATCTTGTGCCGATTATTGAGGAGTGCAACCGCGCTGGCCGGTTCCCGCGAGAACTGGTCAAGCCGATGGCCGACCTGGGATTTTTCGGCGCCTCGCTGAACGGCTACGGCTGCGCCGGCATGTCGAACGTCGAATACGGACTGGTTACTCAGGAACTGGAACGCGGAGATTCCGGCGTGCGCTCGTTCGTTAGCGTGCAGTCGGCGCTAGTGATGTATCCGATTTATACCTTCGGCACCGACGACCAGAAAAACACCTGGCTGCCCGCGATGCAGAAAGGCGAAAAGCTCGGCTGCTTCGGATTGACCGAACCGGATTTCGGATCGAATCCGGGCGGCATGCGCACGCACGCTCGCAAAATTGGAAAAGAATATGTACTGAACGGCGAAAAGATGTGGATCACCTCGGGCACGATCGCCGACGTGGCGGTAATCTGGGCCAAGGTCAGTTCCGAAGATGAAGGGGATAAGGTACGCGGATTTCTGGTTGAGACCGACCGTCCTGGATTCAAGGCCGATGACATTCACGGGAAGTGGTCGCTGCGCGCTTCGGTGACGTCAGGTTTGTCTCTACAGGATGTGCGGATCCCCGAGTCGAACCTGTTGCCGGGATCGGGCGGATTGAAGTCTCCGCTGATGTGCTTGAACCAGGCGCGCTATGGAATCGCGTGGGGAGCAGTCGGCGCAGCGATGTCGTGTTACGACTGCGCGCTGCAGTATTCGTTGTTGCGGAAACAGTTTCGCGATCAGCCCATCGCTTCGCATCAGTTGGTGCAGGAGAAACTCGCCTGGATGATCAGCGAGATCACGAAGGCACAGTTACTCGTGCTGCAAGTCGGCCGATTGAAAGACGCTGGAAAAGTCCAACACCAGCACATCTCGATGGCGAAGAGAAACAACGTCTGGATGGCGCTCGAGTGCGCGCGGCTGTCGCGCGATCTACTCGGAGCAAACGGCGTCGCCGACGATTACCCCATCATGCGCCACCTAATGAATCTGGAATCGGTGAAGACGTATGAGGGCACTCACGATATCCACACGCTGATCATCGGGGCTAGCGTGACGGGGATTGACGCGTTCTAGTGGCCTGTCGCAGAGTAACCATTACTAGACTGTCAGCATCTAAGCTGTCATGGCCAGTGGCAGCGAAATCGTGCTCACCCAGCAACAGCATTCCGACCTAAGCAGCATCGCCCAAT
>Ga0116217_10000705_pt1 | contig 33632 bp, 40 predicted proteins | sample Sb_taG_6_FD_89697 | JGI IMG/M metagenome (GOLD analysis project Ga0116217, IMG submission 89697) | Peat soil microbial communities from Weissenstadt, Germany - Sb_50d_4_PS metaG | ecosystem: Environmental > Terrestrial > Soil > Wetlands > Peat | place: Germany: Weissenstadt | collected 2010-09-21 | reverse complement strand
GGGAACCAGGATCGAGTGGTATGGCCAACCCAGGTAAAGCATCGTAGGCGTCGTCACACAGAACAAGCGCAAGCTGCTGAACCGCTTGGACCAAAAGGTAAGTGGCCAGGTCCGGGGGCCCCGAACTCCTCCGGCGCAGATGTCGAGCCACCGGCGTAGAGATGCGTCCTATCCACTCGGGGACATCGGCGGAACGTGGTAAGCCTGTTGTCCTCCCTGCCCCGTAATCCAAGGGGGTCGAGGGAAAGCGATCTGCAAAGTGAGCCGACAGGGCAGCGGGTAAAGGAGGAGGGAGAAAGCGAATGCCGTTCTGTAATGGGACGGATAGGGGTTGCAACATCACCCTGCCGCGCAAGCGGGCAGACTTCCCTCTGGTCTGGCATCACGAGAGAACCTGGCAAACAGACTTCAGGGAGCGACGCAGATATGTCGGCAGCGGCAACGCTTGCTGGTGCGGCTCCCAACCCTGGCGACAGGGTTTGTCTGCTCCAGGCGCGTATCGTGAAGGTCTCTTCCGGCAAGCGGCGGCGGCCCGAGTCTGTACGATTCGGCCACCCCGTGGTACAATTCGTCTGCTTGGGGGGTCTCGTACTCCCCCCACGGCCGACCGGGAAGTAACGGCACATCAACGTGAAACCGGATCGGACTGCTTGCCCCGAGGTGGTGACGGGTTGCACCGGCCACCGTCAGCCGCTGCGGCATGACCCGTAGGGGGAGGGACCGCGTTCTGCAAGGGGCGTTTGCCAAGGCTTGAGCTGCATGCATCGGAACGGTGCCCGTGCAGTTCTTAGGGGAGGAGGGGTTGGCAACAGCCCCTCCTTACCCGACCGGCTGGGGAGGATGCGGATGGTGCCTCTTCGCTTCGAGGTCACATTGAACGGTCGCGTTCTCTGTGTCGCTGGAATGAATCGAAACGGGATCGTGATGGTCACAGTGGGATCCGAGAATTGGCCAGGGCCAGATCCTGGGGAATCCGCCCGGGGAACGCCTCCCGGGGAGGAGAACACCGTTTTCGTCCACGGCTACACGGATGGCGACGATGATTGGCGATGGGTCCATGAACGCATTAGTGCCGGGGATGAGATCCTCATCCGCGTGCTGCCAACCGGTCCGTATGACCCGCCTAACGAGGTGCTGCCTCCATGCGAGGCCGGCGACGACGGCGAGGACGACGGCTGAAAGCGCCGCCGAACCAGTCGCTGCCCCTGACCGGGGCCGCAATACTGGTTTCACGCGATAGCCGGCGCGACTCGCGCCCTCGACGCCGCTGGCGCCACTGACCTGGGCCGCCGCTATCTCTTTGGCCCGGTCACGGCCGACTTCGCCGAGGAGAAGCTGCGCGCCCCGCGCTGATCGGGCGACTGCCTCGGCTTCGGCGCCGCCGGCGCCACCGAGCGGCGCCTGGGCGGCGAGGGATGCGTGTCCGCAAGACGGCCCCTCGTCGAGCAGCCCTTTCCGCTCCCGGGCCGCGCCGCTATCCTTTACTCTTTCGTGAGCCGTCTGACTTCGGAAAGGAGCCCCCTCATGGGAGCCCGTCGTATTCGCCGCGAGCAGCGCCAGTTCGACATGGCCCTGTCGCGCCGTACCAACAGCCCGCGCAAGGTCGCCGAGCGCGCCCGCCGCGACGCCCGCATGATCGAAACCGTGAAGAAGGGCAAACTGCCCTTCATCCCGCCGGTCATGAGCTGGCTGAGCGTGAAGCTGGACAAGCCGTCGCGGCAAATCACACAGCAGGACGTGGAGCAACTGGTCAGCGCGAAGTAGCCGCGCCCTCCGCCCCCGGCCGGTGGATGGCGCAGTACCAGAAGCGGCGCGGGAACAGCGGCAGCCGGTCGCGCAGGATGGCGGGCAGCCAGCGACCCGGGTAGCGCTGCCAGCCCCAGCGCCGGAGCACCGCGGGTCGGGTGCAGAAGCTGCACCGGGCCGGCATCCCGCCGTCGTCGCACAGCCCCGCCTCCTCGCGCCGCCGGGCGTGGGCGTCGATCTCCGCCGCCGTCACGCCGCGCTGCCGCAGCTCCTCCTCGATGATGCCGAGGGCGTCCGGCTCCATTTTGTCACGATACACCGTGACCCGATCCAGCAGGTCTTCCGTGTCGGACTGGCGGACGTTCTGGCGAACCCGTTCCCGGTCGTACTGATGCATGGCGCCTCCTTCCCCTGTTCTTGCCGGGCGGCACGACTTTGGGAACCATCGCCCCTGCCGGCCCGTCAGAAGGCAGTGCCGGCATGCCATTTGACATCCCGGCGCACCTTCACTTAAGATAGAGACACGATTCTGCCAAAGTCGGCCTTAAGAGGGAACCAACGATGGCCCACTCAGCTTGTCGATGCGCGCGTCCGGGGCGGCTACTATCCCTGGCGGGCATTCTCTCACTCGGCGGCAGCTTGTTGCTCCCGAGCGCGCACGCCGCCCAGAAGGAGACGGCCAAGGCGCCCCCGGCCACTGGTGGCGACCCGACTGAGGTCGTCAAACTCATCGACGAGACGCTCAAGTCGTCCTGGGAAGACAACAAGATCACGCCGGCTCTCCGCTGCGAAGACCACGAGTTCATCCGCCGGGCCTCGCTTGACATCATCGGCCGCATCGCCACGCCGGCCGAGATCAAGACCTACATGGACGACCCGGCCAAGGACCGCCGGCAGAAGCTCATCGAGCGCCTCCTCAAGAGCGAGGACTACGCCAAGAACTGGGGCAACATCTGGGCCAACTGGCTGCTGACCCGCACCGGCGCCTTCGGCCGCGGCCAGTACCACGACGGGACGCAGCTCTGGCTCGAGGAGCAGTTCTCCCTCAACAAGCCCTTTCACGAGATCGTCAAGGCCCTCATTACCGCCGAGGGCAAGAACACCGACAACCCCGCGGTCAATTTCATTCTGGCCCACGTCGGCGAGAATTCCCCCAAGGGCGAGGAGCGCGAGGGCGGCCAGTTCACCATGGTGCCGATCACCTCGCGCATGAGCCGGCTCTTCCTCGGCATTCAGACGCAATGCACGCAGTGCCACGACCATCCCTTCGGGAAGCTCAAGCAGCACCACTTCTGGGGCATCAACGCCTTCCTCCGCCAGGTGCGGCGCGAGGGAACCCCGCCGCTCCCCGGCAACCGCATGATGACCTTCGGGCCGCTCACCTTGCGCGACGACGTCACGGTGAACGAGGACGCCCAGGTCTTCTTCGAGACGCGCAACGCCAAGCTGCTGCCGGCCAAGGCGCAGTTCATCGACGGCACCAAGATCACCAGCGAGGACCACGATGGCAAGAAGGTGCCGATCCAGGGCAAGGCCCGCCGCGAGGAGCTGGCCCGCCTGATCATCGAGCACCCGAACTTCCCCAAGGCCCAGGTCAACCGCATGTGGGCCCACTTCTTCGCCCGAGGCTTCGTCAACCCCATCGACGACTTCCACGAAAAGAACGAGCCGTCGCACCCGGAGCTGCTGGAGGAAATGGCCAAGCGCTACCGCCACTACGGCTTCAACCAGAAAGACCTCATCCGCTGGATCTGCAACAGTGAGGCGTACAACCTGAGTTGCGTCAGCAACAAGACCAACGAGAAGCCCGAAGCCGAGCAGCTCTTCAGCCGCATGCTGCCCAAGGCGATGAGCCCCGAGGAGCTGTTCGAGTCGCTGATGATCGCCACCGGGCAGACCATGACCAAGGACGAGAAAAGCAAGAGGCGCGCGGACTGGCTGGGCAACCTCATCAGCAACTTCGGCGACGACGAGGGCAACGAGGTCAGCTTCAACGGCACCGTGGTGCAGGCGCTGATGATGATGAACGGCAGCGACCTGAACACGGCCATCGCCCCCGGCAAGGACGAGGGCAACGTGGCCAAGATCGTCAAGGAGCACAAGGGCAACGGCCGGGCGATCGTTCGCGAGCTGTACCTGCTCACCCTCAACCGCCCGCCGGCCACGAAGGAGTTGGAGAAGATCTACCAGGCCATGCAACAAATGCGGACCAGGGACAAAGACATCATGGCGCCCTACCAGGATTTGCTGTGGGCGCTGCTCAACAGTAATGAGTTCATGTTGAACCATTGATCGCGAGGCACGACGTCAGACCGCCTCGCCGCTACCCGTTTCCTCACCGGCCCTTGCGTCGTTCAGTACGGCGCGAGGGCCGGCATCGTCCTGGGGGGTGTTACGCGAAGTGTTACGTTGCGGGCCCAGAACGGCCTCTTCCACGGCCTGATCGACGTTGGCGTAGTAGTCCATCGTGATCGCGATGTTGCTGTGCCGCATCAGCTTCTGGAGCACCTGCGCCGACACCCTCCCGGCGTAGCGGCAGCCGAACCCCCTCCGCAGCGTCTTCATGGTCACCTTGACGCCGGCGGCCTTGGCCACGGCCCCGACGCGGCAGGACAGGGCCGAGCGGCTGAGCGGCCCCCCGCCCCGCAGGGAGACGAACCGGAACACCTTCCGCCCCCGCCGCGGCAGCGCCTGGAGGGACTCGGCGAGCAGCGGGTCGAGCGGGAGCCACTGGTCCTCGACGGCCTTGACGAACTCCGCCGGTAGGACGATTCGCCGCCGGTCGAAGTCCAGGTAGGGCGCCTCGTCGGTCTCCTCCCACTCCAGTTCCAGGGCCTCGCCGAGGCGCAGGCCGGCCAGCCAGCCGGCCAGGAGGAACACCCTCATGTTGTCGTCGGGCGCCTTCTCGATCAGGCGCTCGAACACCTCGGCCGCGACGGGTTGCGGCTTCTTCTTGGGGACCTTGACCGAGGGGAACTTCGGGCACCGGGGCAGCAGGCCCTGATCTTCCGCCCAGCGCAGGGCGGTGTGCAGGAACTGCAGCCGCACCTTGATCGTGCTGGCCTGCATCGTCTCCCCGCCGTTGCCCGGTTCCTTGCGGAGGCCGGCGGCGAAGGCCGAGATGGTCTGCTCGGTGACCGACCGCAGCCGCTTCGGGTTGCAGACCCGCTCGAAGAGGCTGAAGGCGTTGCCGTACACCTTCCGGGTCTCCTCGCGCAGGGCCGCGACGTACTGGTCCTCGAACAGCTCGCGGAAGCGCTCCCACGTCATGCGGGACGCCTCCTGATACCGCCCGTGGTTCAGCTCGTACTCCAGGTCGGCCCGTGCCTGCTCGGCTTCCCTCTCGTCGCCGGTCCCCGCCGAGCGGCTCTTGCGCCGTCCGGTGTCGGGGTCGATCCATTGCAGCATGAGGTGCGCGCGGTCCTTGAACCGCTGCGCCCAGACGGTAACGCGCCTCTCTGGCATCTGCGCCCTCCGAGGTGTAGGATGCCACGGACAGCTCTTGTGGAAACGGCGGCCGGCGCGTCCGTGGCGATGCGCCGGCCGCCGGCGTTTCGTGCCTGATCCCGACGCCGCGCCGCGGTGCTGATGACACCCGGCGCGGCGTTCCCATTTCACGACGTCACTTCCCCTTCGCCAGTTCTGCCAACGTCACCTTCGCCAGCCCCTCGCGCACCAGCGCCGCCGCCTCGTCGCACACCGCCTGCAGCCGCTTGTCGAAGGCGGCCTCTTTCCACTCGCTCACGTCGTGCGTGGCACCGCGGATCGGCGCGTCCACAGCCTCGATTACCTCCAGCAGGGTCACCTCTTTCGCCGGGCGGGCCAGCCTGTAGCCGCCGTGCGGCCCCTTGAGCGAGCGGAGGATGCCGACGTCCACCAGGGGCTTGAGCACCTTGAGGAGGGACTTCTCGGGTATGCCCTCGGCGGCGGCGATGTTGTGCGACGCGACCGTTGCGTCCGGCTTCTCGCGGGCGAGGTAGGCAAGGGTAGTCAGGGCGTACCTGCTGGCGCGGGTCAACTTCATCAGGTCACGTCACCTGTTGGCGGGTGAGGATGCCGCGGGCCTGCGCCGGCAGGGGCGCGGTGGGTTGGTTCACCTTGGTTCACGGTCTGCGGGATCGCCTGTCTTCGCGGGCGCGCCGGCGTTCGCCTTGCCGGGGCAGCCGATGCGCACCTCGGTGACGTTCACGGCCCCCTGGTCGAGGCGGCTGGCCATGTCGTACTTGGAGAGGACGCGCACGCCGGGGCCGTCGGCGCCGGTGACCTGCCCAATGAACAAGCCGTCGTGCCAGATCTCCACGACGACCGCCCCGGGTATCAGCGCGTGCTCGCCGATCCGCAGTTCGCTTTTCATCGTCACTTCCCTCTCGGCTTGCGGGCCTTCGGCTTCGGCGCGGCGGGCGGCGGGGTCGGCGCTGAGGCTCGCTTCTTCGGCCTGGCCGCGGCGCCGGGGGCCTCGTCGGCCATGTCCTCGCAACCCGCGAACGCCTCGCACGTCACCCCAAGAGCGCGGGCGATCTTCACGACCGCGGCGAAGGAGGGCTTGCGCCTCCCGAGGCCGTACTCGTGGACGGAGGAAAACGAGACGCCGCTGGCTTCGGCGAGCTTGGCTTCGCTCAGGCCCGCGGCGTCCCTCAGCTGGCGCAGCTTCTCGGCAAACCTCATGTCTGACTTGCCCTCTCACGGGTCGCTGGGTCGCTTCTAATTGTAGCGACAATCGCCACTTGGTGGCAATCCAGAACAAATCGACAAGGTACTATTGCCATCAGTGGCTAAAGCCACTACAATGACAGTGTCCTCTGTGACGCTCTCGGTTCTTTGACAACCCGGCCCCGGCAAAAGCCTCAGCGATCACGTCAAGCGGCGAATGTACCCGGGGCAGCAGGAACGGCCGCACGTCGTCAACCTCCTCGCGGTGCGGCCGGGCAACGCCCCTCCGGGGGCGGCTAATGACGACGGGGCGAGCTGGCCCACGAAAACGCAGCTACCAGGGGAGCCAAGGGAAGTGTGGCCTAGGGGTGTCGCCCCGAACGCAGCGACACGCGGGGCAGCGCCGCGATAACGTGCGGTCCGAAGACGGGACTGAAACGTCACCCCGACCCGGGGGCTAACGAGGCACGCGACGACGGCGGCAATGGTCGATTTCCCGGAGACGGTCAACCGCGGTGGCAGCCCGTGGCGGGACACTGGATCGGAACGAGAACGAGAGGCAATAAGTTGGGGCGGCGCTGGTTGCAACAGCCCGCCCCCGGCCTTCCTTCCTGTGAAAGGAACGCGACGTGAACGCTACCCTGACCCGCCCGGCCCGTCAACGCAAGCCGCTCTCACCCGTGAACGTCCGGGCCCGCTTCGTCGGCGGGGCGACCCGCCAGGACGTGCTCGACGGGGCCGCGGTCCTGTCCATCACCGACCTGACCACGCGCGAGGAGGCGGCCTACTGGCTCGAGGCCGTGTATGACGGCGAGCGCTGCGTGGCCTTCCGCCTCCGCAAGTTCGGCGGGGAGGAACAGTACGACCTGCCCCGCGACCTGTCCTCATGCGACTGCCCTGACGGTATCTATCGCGCGGAGCGCCCGGGCGGCTGCCGTCACATGGCGGCGCTGCGGCAAGCCCTCCCCACGGTCGCCAGGGCGGGGCCGGTGCTGCTGGTGCCGGTCCTGCCCCCGGCGCCGCCGCGGCCGGCGGACCGGAAGACGGAGCGCCTGGAGGCGATGCCCCCCGCCGCCGAGTAGTCACGTCCCGGCCGGCCGGGGAGCCGCCCGCCCCCGCCGGCCTTCACCTTCACCCGACGGGAGATTCACCGATGCGGACGCTCGCCACGTGCAGCTTCTGCCACGCGCTGGGAGAGCCCGGCTCCCCCTGCCCCGACTGCGGCCACCAGGTCGGCGTGAGCCGGCTGGACTGCCGTTGCCCCGCCTGCGCCCCCCAGACGACGGCCGTGCGCGGCCGCTTCGTGTGCCGCGTCTGCCACGTCAACTCGGTGGACGCGCTCGGCGGCTTCGACACCTGCGCCGACTGCCTCGACCGGCAGTGATCGGCGGACCAGAGAAGAGGCGCTCGCCCTGCGTTTGTAGTCGCCTGACCACATTTCACGCGAAAGGAAGGTCCCATGTTCGGCTTGACCACGCTGCGCAACGCCGTCGCCCGCCTCGCCGCCAACCTCGCCGGCCTGGCGGACACCGTGGCGGACGTCAACGCGCACCTCCGCCAACGGGCGGCCCTCGACGGTCCCGACGACGCCCTGGCCCTGCCCTCACCCGTGCCCGTCCCCGCGTCCAGGGTCGCTCAGGACGCGACGGGCGGGGTGGACGGCCCGGAAGCCGTCCCGGCGCCGCCGGCGGCCGCCCGCAACGGCCACGGCCGGCGCAAGTCGGCGGCCGCCGCGGAGGCGTAGCGGGGCCGGGGTCAGCACTTCGGCCAGGGACGGCCCCCCGACCACGCCGCGGGACAGAGACGAGGCACGCCATCACCACCTTCGCCCGAGCAAGGACACCTGAGCCATGCCAACCGCCACGAAGCCCGCTTCCCTCCGAGAGCTGCACGCCGCCCTGACCGCCGACGGCTTCACGCCCGGCATCCCCGGCCGCGTCACCGGCGACACCAGGGCGACCGATCGCTGCCTGTGCAGACGCCTCCGCTGCCCCCGCTGCCGCGCGAGGGCGCTGACCTACCGTCCCTACACCGACGGCCAGCGTTACCGCGTCCTGGCCTGCTGCCGCACCTGCAACGCCGCCGAGGAGGTCTGAGCCATGCGGCCAGGGACGGCCAGCCCCCGGCCTCTTCACTCTTCGCCCCTCCCTGAAAGGGCCCGTTCCCATGCGCCGCCTGTCCCGCCCGACTACTCTCGCCGATCCGCTACTGACCAAACGCCAGCTCGCCGCAGCGCTGCATTGCAGCACGCGAACCGTGGAGCGCTGGGTTCATCAGGGCCGGCTGCCCCGACCGATCCGCTTCGGCCCGCAAAAGTTGCTCTGGCGACAGAGCGACGTCCGCTCACCTTCGCCCCTCGGAGAACCCGCCCCGATGGAGACTGAAACCCTTCCCCTCTTCGCCAACGGCACGGCAGCGGCGGGCGCCGCCCCGCCTGAGCCGTCCCTTTCCCACGTCCTCGCCGCCGTGCAGGCGCTGGCCGCGGACGTGGCCCCTCTGCCGGCCCCGCCCCCAGCCCTCAGCGCCGCCGCCTCGGCCCCCGCTGCCGTGCCGCCGGCGGGCCAGGTGACTGCGGGCCAAGTGACCCTCGCCGACGTCCTGGCCGTCGTTCAGGACCTGGCCGCCGAGGTGAAGCGCAGCCGCTCAGCGCAGGCGGTCGGCCCTCTCCAGCTGCTGACGATCGACCAGGCGTGCGTCGCCCTCGGCCTCAGCCGCACCAAGATCTACCTGCTCATCAAGGAGGGGCGGATCCAAACTACCCGCGTCGGCCGCCGGCAGAAGATCTCCCTGCGTGAAATCGAGCGGTTCATCGACCGGCACACGCCAACGAAGAAGAAGTGACCCCCGCGGAACAGAGACGAGCGCACCCTCGCCCCCATCCTCTCGCCCCCATCGGACCCTTGAACTCAGGAGATCCCCCGATGCCTTCCGCGAACCGCAACCGCCGCCAGTTTCTCGCCGGCCTGACCGGCCTGGCCGCCCTCCCCCTCGCCGCCGCCGCGATCGGGGCGGCGCCCCCCGCCCCGCGCGCCCGCCCCGACCCCCTGGCTCACTCCGACGCCGAGGCCCGCAAGGACCGCTGCCGCTGCCCCAACTGTTACCGGGAGCGCGTCGAGCGTGAAGACAACGTCCTGCTGGCCCACGCCCTCATCGCCCTGTACGCCCTCGACGCCGCCCTCGGCCGGCTGACGCGGGAGCACTGCCTCGACGGCGTCGGTGGCTGTGACGTCTGCAACGACGCCGACGGCCTGCGCCACGTCCTCTGCTACACGACCTCGGCCCTCGAAGGGCAAATCATCGTCCCTGACGCCTGGGAGTCCCACGACGCCCTCCGCGACGAAGGGCGGGCCCGCGCTGCCGCGGCCGCGGGCGGGCCAGCGGGGCTGGCGTGCGTCCTGGCCCTTTACGACGGCCTCGACGCCCTGCTCGACCTGACGGCCGGCCACTGCGAGGACGGGGATTGCTACGTCTGCGACGACGCCGACGGCCTGGTGCATCACGTCCGGGCCGGGATCGATCTGATTGGGGGCGGTCTCCGACTCATGCCCCCCATGCTCCGGGCGGTGCTCGAGCGCGAGTTGCGGAGCGCCGAGCGGAAGCTGGCGCGCGTCGCCGCCTGCGAGGCGGAGGGCGGGCAGCAGCTGCCGCACTCCGCCTGGGAGCAAGGCGGGGCCGAACGCGAGGCGGCCAGTTGCCGCCAAATGCTCGCCGGCCTGCGCACGCTCGCCGCCCTCCGGGGTTGACGGGCCGCCCTCCCCGAAGCCGCCGCCCCGTAGTCCGGCCGATCATCCCCCGGGCCGGCGCCGACCGCCACGGCGACGCCGGCCCCCTCACCTTCACCCTCGCCTGAAAGGAGCCCCTTCCCGTGGGCATGCCGTTGTGTGACGACCCCTTCCCCGACGACCCGATCCGTCCCAGCCGCGCGGCGACCATCCTCGGCGTGCGCGTTCGCGTCGTCTACCGGCGCATCGAGCGCGGCCAGCTCCGCGCCTGGCGCGACGAGGACAGCGGCCAGCTCCGCGTGAGCGAGGCCGAGGTGCGGGCCAAGTGGCAGCGCGTCGAGCGCCCCGGCCCGCTGCCGCGGCGGCTGCCGCGCCCGGTCCCTTCGAGTGTGCGCGAGCGCCAAATCGACGAGGCGATGGCCGAGGCGCGACGACTCCTGAAGATGCCACCCCTTGAGACCCCGTCATCTCTGCGCGAACGAAAGGAGACCCCATGAAGCTGCGAACCAGCAACGACCCGTTCCCTACCGATCCCGTCACCGTTTGCGAGGCGGCCGCCCTGGTGCGCGTCAGCCGCAAGACGATCAGCCGCCGGCTGGCACAAGGCAAGCTGCGCTGCTGGGTCGAGCGCACCAGCGGGCGGATCCGCCTGTCCCGCGCTGACGTCCTGGCCCTGTTCGAGGCGCGCGTGCCGGCCGGCTTCCGTCCACCGCGGCCGCCGAAGCCGAGCGGGAAGCGCGAACAGGAGAAGGCGGCGGCGCTGGCCCGGGTCCGGGCGAAGTTGGGGCGGCCGCCGGACGAATGGCCGCCGGCCCCGCCCCCGTAGCCCGTCACACCGGAAAGGAGGGCTTGACCTGATGAACGACGAACTCCCCGACGACCTGGTGGACTCGAAGGAAGCCGCGAAGATCCTGCGCCTGGCGCTGCCGGTGCTGCACCGCTGGCGGGCCCGTGGCAAAGTGCGCGGCTGGAGGCGCGGCGGCCGCTGGTACTACAGCCGCGCCGAGCTGCTACGGATGTTCGTGCCGTCGGCGCCGGCCCCGTCGCTGCCGCCGACCCGGGGCGAGCTGGAGCGGCGGGCGGAGGCGGCCTGCGCGCGGCTGCGGGCCCGCGGCTGGAAGGTGCCGCCTCCCAGCGGCGCGAGTCACCCCTGACGACGTGAACACCTCGCCGGCGTAGGGCCGACCGTGTGCCGGTGCGTTACCGGCCTGCGGACCCGGTCCTGCTGGGAACGCCAGCGGGATCGGCCCCGGAGTGCGACGTGAAAACGTGCGCACTGCCGGGGCCTTCTCTTTGCGCCCCTCGCAGCTGCTAACCTTGAATCCCGCCCCGGCATGTCGCACACTGGCGCTCCTGACACTCACTTCATCCCAGCCGAGGAGTCTTCTCCCATGCCGATCCTGATTGCCGAGGCGACCGACGAGGCCGTCCGCCGCGCCCTTCTCCGCCACTTCTGCCACCAGGTCGCCGAGGGCTTGCCGCCGCACGAAGGCGCCCCCGCCGAGGCCCGCGCCGCCGCGGGCGACCTGGCCCGGGTGCTCCAGGTCCTCGACCTGCTGCGCGGCACACGCCGCGACGTGCGCGGCTTGCGTCGGAAGGCGCAGGCTCTCGCCGGGCAGCTGGCGCTCCTGGGGCTGCAGCCGCCGGCGTGAGGGGGCGGCCAACATCGTCCGCCCCGGTCAACGACAAGGCCCCGTGGGGTTGTGGATAACCCCACGGGGCCTTGTCCTGCGCCCCGCCCGCCTGACGTCGTCAGCCGCCGGCCTGGCCGGGGTCCGCGGGCACGGCCCAGGTCTCCCCGTCGCGCCATTCCACGACTTCCGGGACGCCCAGCAGTTTCGCAAGGCCGTTGACCGCGGCCGCCCAGGCGTCGGCCGTCCGGTCGCGTACCTTCGCGTGCGTTTCCGCCTCGCGCAAGTACGCAGCCTCCGCGGCCCTTTCTTCCTCTTCCCACCACGGGCCCAGCGAACGCCCCGCCGGCAGCGAACGCCCAGCTGTCTGGCCCCGGCGGCGGGCGCGGGCCGCCTCGACCTTCTCCGCCGCGGCGTCAAACGCCTCCCAGGTGCGCCGCACGAATGCCAGTTCGGGGCAGGCCAGCAGGTAGGCCGCGGCCCGTGGCCGGCCGGCCTTCGGCAGCTCCGCGCACGCCGCCGCGATCGCGGCCGCGAAGTCCTGGCCCACCGCCGGGTGCTGCAGGACGCTGACAATTCGGATAGCCGTGTCGATGTCTACGCAGCCGGCGCCGCTCGTGCTGTCGGACATGGTCCCTTCCTTACGACGGGGGACTGGGGTTGGGGCGGCGGCCGCCCTTGTAGTACTCTTCGAGGATCTCGCGCGTCCGTTTGGCCTCGTCCGCGGCGTTGCGCGTGTTGGCGGCGGTCTCTTCCTCCGGCTTCTTGTTCTCGACCGTGATGGCCTCCTGGAGACGTTTGAAGGCGGCCTCGACCCCCTCGAACGTGCCCGGGCCGCTGCCGACCTGGCGGTGCGCCTTCTCGTCCTCCGCCTTTTTCTTGGCCGCCGCGTCGGCCTCCACCTTCTTCCTGGCCGAGGCGGAAGACGCGGCCTTCTTCTCCTCGCGCGCCTTTTTTTGCTCCTCCGCCTTCTGTTTAATGCGCTTCATCTCTTCATCGACCTCCGAGCCGAATTTGCCCGAGAAGAGGTCCTTGCTGAGTTTGCCTGAAAGGAGATCCTTGACGCTCGTTTTTTTTAGCACGCTCAGGACGGCAATGGCCTTCTCGACCATTGCCATCGCCTGGCGCAGCGAAGCAATGAAGTGGTCCATAAGGAATTTCACGACGGGCTTTATCGCCTCCAGCAATCCCCTGAAGGCCTGTCCCATCTCCTCGATGATGGGTTTCGCCGTGCTCATGACCTCATCCATCACCTCGCGCACGACGACGCCGACCTCGTCGAAGAGGGTGCCGAACTCGTCGAAGAGCGGGCGCAGGTCCTTGACCAGGCCGGTGAACATCTTGGCGACGTCCCCCACGATGGGCATAAGGGTACTCAGCAACTGGCCGCCCATCGTGGCGAATTGGCCGAGGACCTGCACCCCTACCTCTGCCAGGGGGACGAGCGCCTTCACCAGGTCGCCGAAGGCTTTGCCCAGTTCCTTGAGGAGTGGCGCGTTGTCCTTGACCAGACCAGCGACCGTCTCGGCCATTGTGCCAATCACCTGGCCGATCACGCCGCCGAGCTGGTCGAGGATCGGCTTCAGGTCGCCCATGATGCCCGCGAAGACCTCGCTAAAGGTCTTGGCCAGGTCCTGAAGCACCGGGACGATCTTGTCGAGGGCCGGCTTGATGGCCGCGAAGACGTCCTTGAAAATGCCCCCCACCGACTCCAGGACAGGGCCTATGGCCGTGACCATGTCCTTGACGACGTCCGCGAACGTGCCCAGCAGCGGCTTGAGCGACTCGAAGATGCCCGCGAAGATGTTGGCGAACGCTTCCAGCACCGGCTTGACGGCCGTCACAATCTCGCCCAGGATCGGCCCGATGCGGCCGGCCATGTCGCCCACCACACCGAGGACGGAATCCAGCGCGGGCTTGACCGCCTCCAGGATCCCGTCCATGGCCGCGCTGACCCCGGACAGGACCGGCTTGAGCGCGTTGAGCACGCCACTGAACGCGCCACCCAACCCGTCCAGCGCCTTGCTCCCGGCGTCGGTGCCGGTCAGCAACCCGGCCAGGGCCCCGGCGACCAGGCCGAGCGGGCCGCCCAACGCCATCATCCCGATCTTGGCCACGCCTGCGCCCACGGCCAGGCCCTGCAGCGCGTCCTGCTGGGTGCCGGAGAGGGAGCGGAACCAGTCGCTGAGGCGGCGAACGACGTCGATCGCCCTATCGATGACGGGCAGGAACACGCTGGCCACGCCTCTGGCCAGCTCGCGCATCTGGAACGACATCATGGCGGCCTGGCCGGTGCCCTCGAGGCCGGCGCGGGCGAAGGAGCGCAGGCCCGAGACGATGCCGACGACGGCGGAGACGCCAACGACGCCGAGTTGGGAAAAGGAGGCGGTCAAGCCGGTGGCGGCTGCCTTCGTCTCGTTCAGGGCACCCTTCACCTTGCCGCCGCCCACCGAGGCCAGGGCCTCCTGCGCCTCCTCGCCTCGCGCTGTCGCGGTTTGCAAGTCGCCAATGAGATCGTGAACCGCTGCCCTCGTCTTTTTCAGGTTTGGGCTCAGGTCTGGGGCGGCGGGGGCCTTTGCCTCGGCGTTTCCCTTCGGGCCGACGACGTCCGGCATCCTGGGCGGCGCGGACAGCCCTCCCAGCTGCGGGGAGGGTGCCGGGGGCAGGCCAGGTAGACCGCCCTTCTGCGGCAAGAAACCTCCCGAGCCGGGGAGGCGCACGTCGCGCAGCGTGCCGGCCAGGGCCTTGGCCGCGGCCTGACTTTGCTCGGTCCCCCCGACGAAATCCCGCACCTTGCCCGGCCAGCCCTTCACTTCGTCGAGCGCTTCTCTCGCGCCGCCGGCCACGCCCTTGACCGCGTCGCGGGCCTTATCGATGGCGCCTGTCACCTGGCCCCAGGCTTCGCGGAGGTGATCGGTCTCGGCGACCTGGCCGCGCCCCAGGTCGTTGAGCTTTGGCGCCGGCGGCGGGGCCAGGTCGGGGGCCCCCCGCGTCCGTGCGGCGAGGGGGACCGCGGCCGGGCCTACCCTGGTCGGCGCGATCTCGCCGGGCGAAGGCGCGACCCCCGGCGCGGCCAGGCCTGCCAGTGCGGGCGCACGCACCTGCGTCAGGATCGTCTTCAGTGTGTCGAGGGCCTGGGTGAGGACCTCCTTCAGCTTGGCCAGGAAATCGTCCCCGGGGCCGCCGGGCCCTGCCCTGGACGGCGCGGCCGGGGGCGGGGGTGGGATGACGACTGCCGCCGGCGGCGCCACGCCCGGCAGTCGTGGCGCTGGCCCGGGCTTGGCGAGGGTGACGCCGGACAGCAGGTCTTGCGTCCCGACGAGCGGTTTCGGGGCGGTTACCCCGCCCTGGCCCTTGACCTCCTCGAGGCGGAAGGGAGGTGACCCGGGTGGGGGCACGAGCGGCGCGGCCCGCGGGGGGACGAGGTCTGGCGGCCGCGGCACAGGCGGCAGGGCAACGGGGCTGGCCGTGGGCGGGGCCAGGTCGCGCGACGTGGGCAGGGCCGGCGGCGCGGCCGGGCCGGCCTTGGGGCCGGCAATGTGGGGGGCCGGCATCGCGAACATCTCGGGAGTCGGCGCGGGCATGCCGCGGCCTGCCCAGAAGTCTTTGGGCGGTTTCGGCGGCGCCAGCTCAGGGGGCCTGGGCGGGGCCATACCCGGGAGTCGGGGTGTGACCGAGCCGGCTGCCGGCCGGCGGCGACCGGCGGCTGGTTCCTCGACGATTTGAAGTCCTGACGTATCGACGGGCGGGGCGCCGTGCGGCCCAGCGACGTCTCCCAGGCGCGGCACCTTGGGCGCCGCCGCCTCGCCCACGCGCGGGGCCGCCAGGTCCGGCAGTCGGGGAAGGGCCGGCGCCGCCAGCGGCGCGATCGGTCCCACGCGCGGGGGGGCCAGGTCGGGAAGCCTCGGAATTGGCGGCGTGAGGACTGACGCGACCGGCGGTGCAGCGAACCGTTCGAGGTCGTCGTGCGGCCGCGCGGGCCCGGCAAACTGTTCGAGCGGGTCTTTCGCGGGGAACACCCCGCGGTGGGACTCGGGCGGCAGCGGGAACGGCGGCAGGGGCGGGGGGGCCAGGGCCGCCGGCCGGGGGATCGGTGGTGCCGGCGGCGGCACGGGCCGGGTGATAGCCGGCGAGATTGGGGGACCGTGCGACGCGGCATCGATCGCCGCGCGGGGCGGCTGCAGGTCCGGCAGCCCGGGGATGGGTGCGGTGATGGCCGGCCCTACCTTCGAACCGGCGGCCGGGCCGGGGAGTTGAGGGGCCGGCGCGGCGGTCACCTGATTCAATCCCGGCGGGCGCACGTCGGCCAGCGTCTCCTTCAGCCGGCCGGCCGCGGCCGTTAGCAGGCGCGTGCGCTCCAGGCCCTCCCGGATGCCCTTGGCCAGCGTCGCGACGTAGTCGCCGGCCTTTTTCACCAGGTCGCCCACCTCCGCCCAGGGCCGCGGGTCCGGCGCGGCAACGGCTGCTGCTGCTGCTGGCATGGCGTCTTCTCGGACTCGTCACCCTGAGCGGGGTTCGACCGGCACGGCCTGGTCGCCGCCGGCCCCGGCCGTCAGCGGCCGCCGGGCGTGGCGGCCCGCTCCGTCTCTTCAAGCGCTGGCGCCCGGTGCCGGCGGTGCAGCCGGCGCTGGCGGGTCAGTGTCTGCATCGATCAGCACGATTTCTTCCACCAGGCGGAGGGGCTCCTCCTTGTCCCCCTTGTGGGTGATCGACGACAGGCGCGGGTGGACGTAGGGGGCCGCCTGCGCCGCGATCGCCGCCGCCCTGGCGTACTGCTTACGTCCGTAGAAGTACCGCATGACCGCAAGGAGCACCTCCAGGGGGAGGGGGCCGTCGCCGGCGGCCTCGAGCGCGAGCACCGTGGTCTTGCGCGGTCTCTTGGTTGCAGCGCCCTTCGGCCGCCCTGCACCTGGCCTCTTCCCACCGCGCGGCATGTCTGATTCCTGCGCAGGTTTGCGCCTTTGATAAACGCGACCGAATTTCAAACCGCACGGCCCCCGCGGGGCCGCTCCTCGGCGTCCAGCAGCCTCATCGCCGCCCCCCTACTCAGGCCGGCCCGCGGGTCCCACAGCGGCGGCAGCTGACGCTCTTGCGGCTGCTCGACCAGGACCGGGGCCCGTCGCACCTGGGGCAGTCCTCCGGGTGGCGCGGCAGCCAGCTGGCCCATCGGCAGTGCGGCCAGCGCGAGCAGCGCCAGAAGGGCCAGTACAGGGCCTTGCGCACTTCGACGGCGTTGCCGCACGCGGGGCACTTCGGATGCACCGGAACGCGGGGGCGCGGCCCCGGCCGCGGCTTCGTGGCGTACTTTCTCCGCCTCGCTACATCGCGGGCTGTGGCCAGGGCCTCGGCCAGGGCCGGGCATCGGGCCTGCCAGCGACAAACGGTCGCCACGTGGATGTCGATCGCCGCGGCGGCCTCACGCAGGGTCCAGCCATCGCGGCACATGTCGATAAGGATGGCTGTCTGTTTGCGGCGGTCAACCAGCGGCCGGAAGGGCTCGAGCCTGCGTCTGGACACGACCGCCTTTCGTTAGGTGTCCCCTTGTTCGCACGGGAAGAGCGAGTCCTGGGTTTTCTTGCCTTCCGGCAAGCGGTTATCGTCGGCCCCTGGCGGCCTGCAGCTCGCGGATAAGCAACCTGCGATCCGAGGCCGTGTCCAGGCCCATCAGCGCGGTGAGCTGCACCGGCGACGGGGCGAAGTCGAGGGCCTCGCACAACTCGCGCGCGTCGTCCTTCCGCACCAGGCGGTCAAGCCGGCCCTCAAGCATGTCCTCGTCCGGGGCGAGCCTCCCCAGGAAGCCGGCGACCTCGCCGAGCAGGTCCAGGTCGTTCTTCGTCGCGGGGTGACCGTGTCCCAGAGAGGACCGGAAGGCCGCGACCCGCTTGGACAGCTCCGCGGCAAGTGAGACTTTCTTTGTCGCATGTTCGCGGACGTCTGGCCCGGTCGGCATGGTTCTTACTCCCGTTGCCCTTCGTCCTGGGGGGTCCCGCGGCGGGCCGGGCCGCCGCGGCCGCGCGCCGCCCGCGTCGCCTGCGCCCGCTCCCTGGCGCGGGTCGCGCGCAAGAGGGCCCGCAGCGCCTGCTGCTGGGCGGCGCCCTCGGCGAGGCGGGCCTCGATCTCGCGGGCGTCCAGCGACTCGATCAGTGCGACGGCGTTCATGACTGAAATTCTTCGCCACGCGGCGGCATGGATAAAGGCCCGTCTCTGGGCCGATTCTGGACAGCGGTGGTTGCGGCGGGCTTGGCCTCTTCGATCATCACCGCGTAGCCGCCATTGCCCCGGCGGCCCGGCAAGTGGATCGCCGGCGCGAAGGCCCCGCCGGCCTTCTGGCGGAGACGCGCCAGGACCTTGTGGGCGTGGGTGCGGCCCGAGACATCCTTCAGCTCTTCAAGGGTCATGGCAGAGTGGCGTAGGAAGGCCCCCAGGACGTCGTTCTCTGAGGCGGTCGCGACGTAGGGGAACCCGCCCTCCCCACCGGGGGGCAGGAACACGCCGGCGGCGATGCGGATGATGGGCTCGACGACCCCCGGCGACGGTAGGTTGGGTGTGCAGGCGGGCAACGGCGGCTCCTTTGTCCAGGGCGGGGGCGGGGGCGCGCCAGTCTACTCTGGCACGCAATCCGCCCGCCACCCGCCCCGCCCCCGCCTCCGCGCGGGGCGTCTTTGGGGAGCCGGCCGGGGTTAGAATTGAGGAATGGATCCCTCGCCCTGCGTTGCCCTGGTCCCGCTCCCCAAAGACGCCCCTGGCGGCCAGCTCGACGCGACCGCGGCCCGCCGCCTGCTGGCCGCGTTCCTGGCCGGTCGGTCGCCGGCGACCCTTCGCGGCTACCAGGCCGACGTTGACGACTTCGCCCGGTTCGCCGGGGCGGCCTCGGCCGACGCCGCGGCGGCGCTGCTACTGGCGCGGGGGCCGGGCCCGGCGAACGAGCTGGCGTTGCACTACAAGGCGCACCTGCAGGGCCGGGGGCTGTCGCCGGCGACGGTCAACCGCCGCCTCGCGGCGCTGCGGTCGCTCATCAAGCTGGCCCGAACCCTCGGCCTGGTCACCTGGTCGCTCGATGTCGAGGGGCTGCGCTCCGAAGCCTACCGGGACACCCGGGGCCCTGGCACCGCGGGGTATCGGCGGCTGCTGGCCCAGCTCGACGGCAAGGCGGATCCGCGCTCGCTGCGGGACCGCGCCATCGTCCGGCTGCTCTACGACCTGGGGTTGCGCCGCGCCGAGGTGTGCCGGCTCGACCTGGCGGACTACGAACCGGCGGGGCCGGCGCTCCTGGTGCTCGGCAAGGGGCGGTCGGAGAAACAGCGCCTCACGCCGCCGACGTCGCCGGCGGCAGCGATCGCCGCCTGGCTGGCGGCCCGGCCGGCCTCGGAGGCGGCCGCGTTATTCGTGCGTCTGGACAGGCCGGCCAACGGCCGCCTCGACGGCTCGACCATCTACCGCGTCGTGCGGCAGCTTGGGGAGGCGGCCGGGGTGAGGGTCCGTCCCCACGGGCTGCGCCATAGCAGCATCACCCGTGTCCTCGACCTGTCGGGGGGCGACATCCGGGCCGCCCAGCGCTTCAGCCGGCACCGGGACGTCCGGGTGCTCGAGCGCTACGACGACTCGCGCGAGGACCTGGCCGGGCAGCTGGCCCGGCGGCTGGCCGAGGACGCTGGTTGAGGCGGACGCACGGAAACAGTAATTAGCGTGCGCGGCCCGGTGCGGGCGGGCCAGGGGCTTACGGCTGTCGCCGAGGGAAGGGGAAAAGCAGGGGTGCGACATGGGACAGGGCTCCGGCGCGGCTGGAAGTGATCACGCTGGCGGCCCCGCGCCGGTGCGGGCGGGCGCGCGGCTGGGGGAGACGAGGGCGGGAGGGAGCAGGCCGGCCGGCGCGCCAACCGGCCTTTTCCCATCTCACGCCGTCGCCATCGATTCTACCAGAGGCTCAGCTGGCTTGCCACCTGCCGCTCGCCGCCCGCCCGGCCCCTCGCCTCGAACGGTGATGCGCGGCCCGGTCGGCCGGCCCCAGGTTCTCAAGCGTGATCGCGGTCGCGCGGGCGGGCCCGCGGTCGAAAGTGACCGGGCCCAGTTCGACGCCCTGGCGGTTGTCGTCCACCAGCAGCCGCGCCGCCTTCAGCGCGTCGAGCAGGCTCTTCCAGTAGGCGTCAGGGTCGCCGGCCCGCTGCCGCGGCCCCAGGGTGATCCGCAGTAACACGCGGCGCCGACCCGTTGCCGGCGGGATGCCGGTCAGGTGCGCGTAGGTCGCCACCAGGGCGGCGTCGGCCCGCTTCAGGCGGTAGCGCGGCCGCCAGTGCTGCGTGAGCAGTTGGTTGAGACGGGCAGGGTGCCAGTCGGGGATGGTCAGGACGTGTGTTGCCACGGCGGCCTCTCAGACAGTGCCCAGGTCGGGGCCCGGATCCGCGGGCGGATCGGCGGCCGCTGCGGCGCTGCCGGCTGCAGCCGCGGCCGCTTCCCGCTCGGCGCGCTGCCGATCCCGGAAACACTGCCAGCACAGATCGACGTCGGGGCCGACGACGTGCGCATGAACGCGGCAGACGCCCTTGTCGCACGTCTTGCTCTTGCTGCCGGGCTGCGGCGGGCCGTCGCAGAGCACCTCGACCGGCCGCGGGCAGTAGGCGCAGTGACGGGCCCGGGGCCGATGATCGCCGCGCGAACAGGCGATGATGACAGACCCGTCCGGTTGGACAATCCTTCGGCACACGGTCAGTGCTCCTCCCTCTTGAGTCGCCCGATCGGCTGAGCGGCCTTGCGCCTCGGGGCTGTGGCCGCCTCGCCGGCGAGGGACCGGCGTTTGTGTTCCACGGCAACCGACTCCGCTGCGGCCAAGGCGCACGATTCCAGACTCGCGCCATCGACCTGCACGAACGGCCGGCGGACCGCGGCGCCGAACGGACCGTGCAGGCGCAGGAGCTGCTCGCTCGCGTGGTAGTGCGCCTCAACCTCTGTCCCGTCGGCCAGGGTCAGGCCGAACGACTGCGACACGGACCAATCCAAGTAGCGTTTGGGCTGGCCGGTGAGTAGCGACGTCGGCGCAGGCGCGTCAGCGGCGGGGCCGGCGATCGCCGGCAGAGTGAACGACTCCACGACGCCGCAGCAGTAATCACACCAATGTCCGCCCGTGGACAGCTCGGAGACGCGGTCGGCACGGCGGCAGCGCGGGCAGACGGGCATGGGCTCAGGCATGAGGGGTCTTCTCCTCAAGGGCCGCCAGGTCCTCGGCGGGCGGCCGCGGGGTGACGTCGCGCACCGACACCGCCCGGAAGCCGTAGGCGCGCAGGAGGGACTTCAGGACCTGGCGGAGGCGCACCACGGCGGGGGCGTCGTCGTCGGGCAGGGCCCGCAGCTCCAGCAGGTAGCGTTCGCCGCCGGGGTGCCGGGGCATGGGTCAGTTCCTCTGGGACGTGGCTCCCTGGCGGCGCTTCTTGGCCGCCGCCCTCTCTCGACGCCGCGCTTCCCGGGCTGCGGCCAGGGCGGCGAGGTCAGCGTTCCATTTTTGCCAGGCGGCCCACGCCGCTCTGTAATCCACCGCGGTGACCAGCTCGTCCCCGCGCGGCCCGGGGTCCTCGAGGTTCTCTGGCATGGCTGCCCCCTCTGGGACACAAGGTGCGGGCCAGTGCAGGCGCCCGCACCTTGCCTGTGTCACTTGCGCCGCCGGCGAGGCGGGGGCTGGCCGGCGTTGGGGGCGCTACCCTCCTGGTCGGACTCCGGATCAAATCCGGGGAATCGCGGCCCGGGGTCCGGCGACGCCGGCGGCGGGGCCACGGCCTCGGCCAGCTTGGCGACCTTGGTCTTCATCTTCGTCAAGCCGACGAGCGCCTCGGCCACGGCCAGCGGGTCGGCGTCGCCGTCCGCCTCGGCCAGGCGGCCGTCAAGAGCCCGCAGTTCAGCCTGCAGGGCCGTCACAGCGGCCCGGGTGTCTTCGATCATGGCTTCACCTCATCGTGTACAATGCACCGCTCTATCCCCGGGTGACCACCACCCGGATCCGCGGCCGCCGGACACAACCCGGCGGCCGCTTTCGTTTCGTCACTTCGCACGCCGGGGCGTCCGGCGACGCGGCCGGTCCCGGCCGAGGCCGCGCATCGCGAGCCGGGCAATCTGCCGCGCCAGCATGCGCCGGTAGTCCCTCGACCCGCTTGCAGGACCGCCGGCCAGCCGAACGGCCCTGGTGAAGATCTCGCGGAGCGCACGCCGGGCCCGTTCCAGTTCCTCTTGCAAGGGTGCGTCCTGGTTGTTGGTGGCCATGATCCGTAGGGACTAACCTTCCTCTCCCGGCTCTCGTGTAAAACGGGTACTCTGCGCCCGTTCGCCCGCGGCGCTTCCCGCCTCTTCCTCCCCCTCAGACCCTTGCACGATTTCCCCGAAATACACAGATTCGGCGCCGTCGGCGGGATATCGTGTAATTCGTGTAATTCGTGCAAGGGTCCGGGGATCCCAACGGGGGTTGACCAGGTAGCGGACGGGGTTGCGGCCCGGGCGGCCGTCGCGGTCGGGTATGACCTCCTGCAGGTAGCCGTGATCCACCAACACGCCCAAGGGCGGCTCGAGCGCCTCAGCACTGGCAAACGACCCGCGCAGGTGCTGGTAAAGGTCGCGGCGCGTGAAGCCGCCCTCCTGGCCGGCGAGCCCTGGGTTGGTGGCCAGGCACTTCAGGATTCGTCGCGCCTGCCAGGTCTGCGGGTCCGCGTCCATCAACGCATAGACCTTCCGCGCGTGCGACTTGAAGTAGCTCACCAGCCGGGCCGCATTGCACACGTCCTCGCCGGTCACGTCCTCGCCGGTCACGGTCCCATTGGCGTCGGTGGATAGTGCGCGGCAGGCGATGCGCAGGCGGCTCAGGATGAGGGCCAGCCGCCCGCAGTAGCCGCACAGCTTGGCCCAGGGGCCTTTGAGGTGGGCAGGGAAGTCCTCCTCGTTCACTTCGCCGGCGTGGGCCTCCGTGAACCGCTGCCACTCCTGTCGCCCCTCCGTGGTCAGGTGGACGAAGTACGGCCTCTTCCTGCCGTCCGCTTCAATCGTCATGTCGAGCGCCAGGAGGTGTTCAACGACCGCCTCCCAGGCGTCCATCACCGCCGACGACACCTCCAACCAGCGCTCGCCCGTCGCCGGCGGCTCTTCGGGGTACGTCATCAAGAAGCGGTCCGTGAAGCCGTCGTCGGCCGGCCGGGTGCCCCGGCGGCACTCGCCGCGCAGCCCGGAGACGACGGCCGGTTGAATGCACCCGGCGATACCGAAGAACGGGTCGCCGACATTCAGCGGCTCGCCAGTACGGTCGCCCTTACGATCAACGATGACGGTCTCGCCAGCCCAGAGCTGCATGTAAACTTGCCGGCCGTGTCCGCCGCGCTTGTACTGGTTGAAGCCGGCCACCAGGCCGGACAACTCATCCTTCAACATCACGAAGCCGCGGGGGTTCTCGTACAGCAGCAGGCAGAGGGATTCTGTCGTCGTGTCGCCGACTACGCATCGCCGCATGATTGGACGCTTATCCGGATCCTTCGTCGGCTTCTCCTTCCACGCCTCCATTTCGCTGCGCCACGTCTGCCTGTAACGCACCTGCGCCCCGTCGAGGGGCCGGCGAAGCAGCCTCAGCGCGGGAGACTTCAGCGTGCCGGGCGCGCCGATGACGGCCACGTAGAGAGAGCCCCACTGCTGGTGACTGCGCTTGATGGACAGGTGCCGCGCGTTGCCGACCGCGCCTCCGGCGATCGCCAGCATCGGGACGGCGATGTAGTCGGGTGGACAATTCAGTGCCAGTGCCGCCTCCCGGGCGTAGTGCGCCAGGACGGGTGGCACGACGTGGAGCGGAAAGGGCGACACGTCGGGGGCGTCACTCAGTGTGACCGGGTCGCCCCAGACGGGCGCCGCCGGCGCCCGCGGGCCCGGCGGTTGCTCGACGTCCTCGCGGTGCGCCGTGCCGTTGCGGTCCACTCCGTGGACGTGGCTCGCCGCCGTGCCCCTGCCCGGCGAGTAGAACTCGGTGCGGCCTTCCAGCGCCTTGCCGATCGTGCGATCGCGGTAATCCGGGCGCTGCCACTTCGATCGGAACAGCCCGCTCTGGGCGAACAGGCTGGCGATGCGGTCCGGGTCGCGGCCGCACCAGAAGCTCAAGTAGTTCGCGAGGGCGAGGTCGGCCTCCGAGGCGCTCGCGTAGCCGGACGTGTCACCGCTCCACAGCTGCCGGAACTTCGCGCCCGCGCCGCCTCCCGCTTTGCTCGCACGCTCGACGATTTCGGCGTCCGCCAGGTCGGGCGCGGTACCGCCGCTGGCCGGGGGTCGTGAAGTCGGCCGCAACGGCGGCCAGAACTGGCGGTGGACGGCCTCGAGCTGGTGCTGGCGGCTCTCGATCGTGGCCGGCGTGCCGTCCAGGTGCTGCCCCGTGACGGTGACGTAGCGGCCGGACTCGTAGTTCTCGTAGCACCCCTTCTTGCGGCCGTTGGGGGGCAAGCGGCCCAGCGCGAAGAGGCGCAACCCGCGCTCGCTCGGCGACACCTCGGTGTAGCTGTCCAGCGTGGTGACGATCTTCGCGGCCCACGGCTCGACCTTCGCCGTCGTGGGGTCGCGGCAATGGTCCAGGTCTACGGCGACGAGGCGTTCGTCCTGGCCGGCCTGCGGACAGAGCGCGAAGCCGATGCCGTCCAGTCCGTGGCGGCGGTAGGCTTCGAGGGCCTTCGGGAAGCTGCACCAGGTCTTGCAGTTGGTCGAGCTGCCAGCGCTCAGGTTGCGGGCGCACAGCGGCGGCTTGTCGTAATCGACTTCGCCGGTCTCGGGGTCCGTCTCCTCAACGTACCGCCAGACGAGCCAGCGGTCTTGCTGCTTGAGCAAGACCGGGATGGCCTCGGCAATGACGGGCAGCGTGACCGGCTTCGAGGGCCCGACCGGAGATGTCGGCATAGGTGTTATCCCGTGGGACCGCGCCCCGCCCGCGCAAGCGCGGGCGGGGCGCCTGCTCGTGAAGGCGACCACTCGTCTCCTCAATTCGCTCCATTCGTCTCGGGCCGCGGGCGGCGCACCTCGCCGCCTTTGAGCCATTCCCGCACCCATGCGCCCAGCGACCAGAGCCGGCCGGCTCGCTTGGCCACACGGAGCCTGCCGAGCCGGGCCTCGCGCTTGAGCGTGTGCGTGGGCAGTCCGAGGATGGCCTGCCACTCGCTGAGTTGGTGGACCGCGTCGTCGGGGATGGAGCGGACCGCGGGCGATGCCGTCGGTGGGGTGGCCGGGGCGGCCCTGGCAGGCGCCGAAGGGGCAACGGCGGGGAGCTTACGCGACATGGTCGCCCCCTTTCCGGGGCGGCCGGCGGGTGTATCTGATGAAGACGCCGAGGCGCTCCAGTTCCCGCTTGGCGCGCGCGGCCGTCTCGAAGTCGCCTCGATCCTTGGCGTCCTCCATGACGACAAACCAGTAGACGGGGTGGTCGGCCGCCGCCTCAGGCGCACGCAGTGCGCCTGAGGCGGCGGCTCCTGGGGCAGGGAACACGGTGAGCATGTGGCACCCTTGGACAGAGAAGATCGCTCTGCCAATGGGGCCAACGTCTCACGTCTGTCTCACGCCGAGACGCAATTTCCTCGGTATTTCCCGGGGGAAAAAAAATGAACGTCTCACGAACCGTCTCACGCTTTGCCCTGAGACGGTCGGGTGAGACGCCCTGAGACGGTCAGCACGCCTCCTCGGCGTGGGGATCGACGGGGGCATCAACATTGCATGTTCCGTCTTTGAACCCGCGGCGACGTTCTCCCCGCGCCCCGCGGCGAGCCTTCCAGGCGGCTTTGAGATTCTTGTTTTCGTCAAGCCGCCGGTAGAAGGTTGCCTTTGCCATCCCCAGCGCTTCGGCCACCTGTGCGGCGGTCCAGTCGAAGTGAGCCACCATGACCACAGCGGCACGCTCCACGAAAGATTGGCCGCCCGCAGCCTCCTGGGGTCGTATGTCGGCCGCGCCGCAGCAAGGTGGCGACCCGCTGTCCTGCGAGGGCACGGGGGAAGGGGCATCGAGGCGGTGGTCGGGCTCGGCCCACAGCAACTCCTCGCCGGCATCTTCCCTGCTGGCGCCCCGTGCTGCCACCGCGGCCCCCGAGAGCGCTTCCGCGGCCTCCGACTGCCGCCTCGCCTGGAGTGTGGCAAACTCCTGGAGTGACAGGGCGCGCAGGCGGCAGAGTTCGTGAACTGGCGGGAACGCCCCCAGCGGCTCGTCGTCGGGTGGCAAGAGAGCAGCGGCGTCGAACGCCAGCACGGCTCTGGAGAACACCGCATCTGTCCCCAGCCAGCCCAGGCGCAAGCCCACCGCGCGTGCCACGTCGAGAACGGCGTCGGCCGCACTGGCAGCGGAGGCCTCAAAGCCCTGGACCAGTTGCCCGGGCGGCAGGATCGTTCGGAGGGCGGGTAGCAGCGGGGCGACGGCGGCGCGATATTCCTCCGCAACCGCCTCGAAGTCCTCCACGTCCTCGTGCGCCTCGGATGCCGTGGGGGGCAGACATCCCCCCTCCTGGGGGAGAAGTCCGGCAGCTGCGTCGATGTGGTAGATGAGTTGTTCGAGCGCCTCCTGCGCTCGGACCAGGGCCGCGTCCGGCCCCGGCGTCTGGCCGCTTGCTTCTGGGGTGGCTCCCGCCCGGTTGTCGTCGGCGGGTGCCGGCTGAACAGCCGGCGGCGACGTCGCACGGGCGCGACGGGAAGGGGGCTCGCAACCGGTGGAAAGGAACGCCCCGTCTGTCCCCTGCCTGCCGGCCGAACCGTCCTTGGCCGGGGCGCACCGGCGGCGGTCCCTGCGCAGCTGGCCCTCGCACCAGCGCTGCGCCGCCTGGTACGCGCGCTCGACGTCTACCTGATTCTCCAGTCGCCGCGGCTTCAGCGGCCGTGCCTCGCCCGGGAGAGAGTACATCACGTCCCAGGCGTGATCGACCGACGCCGTGGCCATTTGCCAGCCGTGACAACTCCCTTTGCCGCGGGCTTGTAGTACTTCCAGGTCCTCGAGCCACTTGGCCCCCTCACCCGGCTCGAATCGCCCCAGGTACAGAGGCGACGCCAGGCGGATCAGGTCTTCGCAGCCCAGCCAGACCTCGCGAGAGTAGCGCGGCCATCCGTACAGGGACCAGCGATCGCCGGGATAATTGATGCCGGCGTCGTCCTGCCACTTCAGCAGAGTTTGCAGGAATTGGACGTAGTCCAAGAGTCCTGAAACGTCGTCGATGCGCGGACGCCGGTAACATGCCCGGAAGAACAGCACGTTGCCGGCGTGGGCGGCGGCGTAAAGCAAGCTGCTGGCACGGGCCCGCAGATCGACGCCGGGCCGGGGCGGGTGCGCAGGAACCATGCGCTCGAGGTTCGGGCGAGCCGACTCGATCTCAGGCAGGCCAGGGCAAGGCGCCACCTCGGCCGCCCTGCGCAGGGCCGCGGGGCTCTGGTAGGCGTCATGAGAGAGGCGGGGGAGAAACTGACGCCAGGCCGGGGGCGGGGCCTCGGCGGCCAGGGCGGGGGCCCCTGGGAAGGGAAGCGAGGTGCTGCTCATGAGTGCTCCATCACCCGGGCCGGCCCGCGGCAGCTGCTGGGATGGAGCCGCCAGGCCACCGCGGGCCGCTTGGCCGGAAGGGTGGCCACCCCTCCGGCCGTTCCGAGTTCATTTCTCACTCTACCACCCGCGTGGCGGATTCCCCACGCCAGCCGTGCCGTCAGGCCGCCGGCGGCGGAGGAAAAACAGCGGGGGCGGGGCACAGCCCGCCCCCGCTGTTACGTCGCCTGTTACGTCGCCGCCGGGTGCCACCCGGTTGTAACCCGGATGTCAGGCGGTTGCACTGTCGGAACGCCGCGGGATCGCGTGGTTGCAACCTGAGTTTCAAGTGACTTTACAGCTCTACGTTCATGTTGAACCATTGATCGCGTTTGGCCGCCGCCCTCGATTTCTCGATTCGCGAACCGATGAATCCGCGCCGCCCCGAGGGCGGCCGCTAAACGCCCCGCGCGGCGATGAGCGGATTCGGCTGCCACTGGGCGATTTCGTCCCACGGCCAGAGCGGTTTCGGCCGCTGCGGATATTCATAGTTCCAGAAGTCACTCGGCGCACACCCCGGCGCCCGCACTACCATCACCTGTAGGGCACGGTCCGCGTAGGCCGCCCGGAAGCCGCAGGGGCTCTTCGCGACCAGTACGCTCGCGGCAAACGGATCGAGTCCCGCCGCCCGGAACAATTCCGGGGCGAAGTGCGGCCCGCTCCGCGCCGTGACGACGACGTGGACGTTGTTGCCCGAGCGCAGGACCGTGGACGCCCCCATGTCAATCGGCAGGTTGCGCGCCAGGTGCCCCGAGATGACGAAACGCGCCTCGAACAGCGCCGCGACCCGCCCCGTGAATCGGATCGGCTGGGAGAAACGGTTGTCGCGCACCCCGCCGACCTCGCCGGTGAACACGCCGCCGACCCCGAGACGCCGTGCCTCATCCACCACCTCGGGCGAAACCAGCGTGACGAGCGCCGGCCGCGGCCAATCGTACTTCAGCAGCTCGCGCAGCAGCCAGGTGCTGTCGCCGGGGGCCCCCGACGTGGTCGCGTCGGCGCTGTCGCTGAGGACGACGAGGCCGCAGCGGTGCCCGCAAGCGCCGCGCACGGCTTCTTCCAGGGGAACCAATTCCGGGAGATAGTCACGGCGGCGATCCCAGACGTCCTGTGACAAATGGGCACATTCGGCGCGGGCCAATGTGTCGTCTCCGTCCGCCACGACGAGCACGGCACTCCCGAGGTCGGGAATGTCGAGCCACGGCTGCACGGTCGCCAGGCCGGCGCTGAGGATCGCAGGGCGCTTCTCCAACGCCTGGAGGCGCTCGCGGAAACCGAAGCTGACGCTCGCCGGATCCTGCGTGTTGGCGCGTTCCGCCGGCACGACCATCGGCACCTTCTGAAACGCGGTCACGGGCCGGGCGCCCTCCACGAGGATGCGCCGCAGGACGGCGGCGCCGCGCTGGCCGGTCTCAAAAACGTCGATGTGGGGAGCCGTGTGGTAGAGCACCAGGGCGTCGGCGCTGCGGACCATTCGTTCGGTGACGTTGGCGTGCAGGTCGAGGGTGGCGACGAGCGGCACGTCGGGACCGATCACCCCGCGCACGGCGTCGAGGATTTCACCCTCGACGTCGGGGGCGCCGCCGGCGACCATCGCCCCGTGCAGGGCGAGCAGCACGGCGTCCAGCGGCAGGGCCCGGCGGACGGCGGCGATCATCTCGTCGCGCAGCCAGAGGAAGGTGTCGTGGGTCGCGGCGCCGCTCGGCCAGGCGGGCAGCCGCACCAGGCCGACGATCTCGGGGCGCTCCGGCCACGAGCGCAGCGACTGAATGAAGCCGCCCGGCTCGTTGGTGTCGGCCATTCGTTCGACCAGTTCGGCCCCGCGGTAAACGCCGAAGTCCTCGAAGTCGCGCCGCGTGGTCCGCAGCGGGTTGAAGGTGTTGGTTTCCTGCCAGAGTTGGCCGACAGCGATGCGCATGGTGCCCCCCGAATAGCGAAGCCGCAAGCGGCGTTACAATTCCAGCCCCCACTTCCCCATTTGCTCCAGCAGCGCCGCGTGGGTCAGGTTGAACTGCAGCGGCGTCACCGTGACGTACCCCTCGGCCAAGGCGCTGACGTCGCTGTCCGGGTGCGGATCGGGACAGATCAGGTCGGCGTTGGTCCAGAAATAGACGCGGCCGCGCGGGTCCACGCGCCGGTCCAACGATTCGCGGTACGGCACGACGTTCTGCGGCACGACGCGGATGCCGCGCACCGGCCCCTTGTCGAGGCTGGGGATGTTGACGTTGAACAGCGTGCCGGCCGCCGGCTTGCGGGCCACGATCTGCTCGATGAGGCGGCGGGCGATGCCGGCGGCACGCGGGAAGTCGAGCGGCGCCGGTTTGGTGTACTCCAGCGACACGGCGACGCTGACGCACTTGAAGAACGCCGCCTCGATGGCCGCCGCCACGGTGCCGGAGTACAAGACGTTGATGCCGGCGTTCGAGCCGGCGTTTAGGCCGCTCACGACCAGGTCCGGCGGCTTGGGCAGCAGTTCCAGCAGCGCCACCTTGACGCAATCGGCCGGCTTGCCCTCGACGGCCCAGCCGAGGAAGCGGTCCTGTTCGTCGCGCACTTCCTGCACGATGAGCGGCGTCAGCAGGGTGATGGAGTGGCCGACGGCGCTCTGCTCGCTCGCCGGCGCCACCACTGTCACCTCACCGAGCCGGAGCAGCTCCGTCCGCAGCGCCCGCAGGCCGGGGGCGTAGACGCCGTCGTCGTTCGTCAGCAGGATGCGCACGCGCGGAACCTCCCCCCCCCCTTGATTTATCGTGTTGAGCTCGCGGCATCATCTCGCGAGCGCGAAACGATAAATCAAGAGCGCGAAACGTAAAAAGCATCAATCACTCCTCATACCTCTTGCGCCGCAATATGTGGTGGTAATGCTGCGCGAAGCGGTGCGCCTCGTCGCGGACGTACTGCAGCAGCCGCAGCGCCGCCGAGTGCCGCGACAGCCGGATCGGCTCGGCCTCCCCCGGACGATAAATCTCCTCCTCGCGCTTGGCCAGCGAAATCAGGCACGGCGGCCGCACCCCGAGCAGGTTCAGCGCATCGAGCGCCGCGTTGAGTTGGCCCTTGCCGCCGTCGATCAGCAAGATGTCGGGGAAGACCTGTCCCTCTTCTCCCTCACCGGTGCTCCGGGGTTTTGTGGCGTTGCGGAAGCGCCGGCTGACGACCTCGCGGATCGAGGCGAAGTCGTCGATGCCCTGGACCGTCTTGATGCGGTAGCGGCGGTAGCCCGGCTTGAACGGCAGCCCGTCGATGAAGGCCACCAGCGACGCCACCATGTCGTCACCGCCCAGGTGCGCGACGTCAATGCCCTCGATGGTACGCGGCGTCTTCTCCAGCCCGAGCACCTTCCGCAGGCCGACGAGCCCCTTCTTCGGCTCGATCGGAAAGACTTCCGGCTGCACGTCGCGATTGACCTCGCCGCGCGCCCCGAGGTCCTTGAGGGCGGCGATGTCGTCGCGCAGCCGCGCCGCCTTCTCGAACAGCAGCGCCGCGCTGGCCTCGGCCATGTCGCGCTCCATCTCTTTGATGAGCCGGTCCTTCTTCCCTTCCAGCACCAGGCGCAGCGCCCGGATCTGCTTGCGGTAGTCCTCGCGGCTGACGCGGAAGTTGCACGGGGCGGTACACTGGTTGATGTTGTGCAACAGGCACGGCCGGAACCAGCGCCAGCGCTCCTCGTCCTCGCGGATGTCGAGCGAGCAGGTGCGGAACTTGAACAGGCGCTGCAGGACGCGCAGGGCGTAGCGCAGCGACTTGGCGCTGGTGAACGGGCCGTAGAGCTTGACCCCCTTCCGCCGCGGCGCCCGCGTGAACTCGACGCGCGGGTATTCCTCGCGCAGGCGAATTTGCAGGTAGGGAAAGGTCTTGTCGTCCTTCAGCTCGACGTTGAAGCGCGGCTGGATGTCCTTGACGAGGCGCGCCTCCATGAGGAGGGCGTCCACCTCGCTCTCGGCGGGGAGGAAATCGACGTCGGCGATGAGCGGCACCAGGTCGCGGGTGCGGTGGTCCTCGGCGGCGGCCTTGGTGAAGTAGTGGCCGGCGCGGTTGCGGAGGTTCTTGGCCTTGCCGGCGTAGAGGACGCGGCCCTGGGCATCCTTCATGAGGTAGACGCCCGGCCCGGCGGGGAACTGCTTGACCTTCTCGGCCGGCGGCAGCTTCTCGCTGGCGGCGGCGGCAGCCGACTCGGCGGGCGGCGGGACGCTGGACATGGGACACCCCGGGCTGCGATTCCTTCGTGCGGCCCCGCGTTCCGGCTGCGGAGCCTCTCTTTCTTTATACCAGGTTCGCCGCCGCTTTTTGACGGCAGGCCGCCGGCCGCTTACACTATCCCCCATCCTGTTCACCCCTGTCCCAGGGAGAGATCGCACATGAACCGCCGGAATTTCCTGCAGGCCGGTACGGCCGGCCTCGCCCTGTCCGCCGTGGGCGGCTATCACGCCTTCGCCGCCGAGAAGGCGCCGCGCGTCGGCCTGATCGGCTGCGGCTGGTACGGCAAGATCGACCTGTTCCGCCTCATCCAGGTGGCTCCCGTCGAGGTCATCTCCCTCTGCGACGTCGATAAGAAGATGCTCGCCGACGCCGCCGAGCAGGTCGCCGAGCGGCAGAAGTCGAAGAAGCAGCCGCGCACCTTCGCCGACTACCGCGACATGCTCAAGGAGAAGGATCTCGACATCGTCTTGATCGCCACGCCGGACCACTGGCACGCCCTGCCGATGATCGCCGCCGTCGAGGCCGGCGCCGACGTCTACGTGCAGAAACCCATCAGCGTGGACGTCACCGAGGGCCGGGCGCTGCTCGCGGCGGCGCGGAAGCACAAGCGGGTGGTACAGGTCGGCACCCAGCGGCGCAGCACGCCCCACATCATCGAGGCCCGCGACCGGGTCATCAAGGAGGGCGAGCTCGGCAAAGTCGCCCTGGCCGAGGTGTACTGCTACTACCACATGCGGGCCGGCGGCAACCCGCCGGACACGAAGCCGCCGGAGTACCTCGACTACGAGATGTGGACCGGGCCGGCCCCGCTGCGGCCGTACAACGAGTGGATCCACCCGCGCCGCTGGCGGGCGTTCATGGAGTACGGCAACGGCATCGTCGGTGACATGTGTATACATATGTTTGATATGGTCCGCTGGATGCTCGACATGGGCTGGCCGCGGCGGATCAGCTCCAGCGGCGGCATCCTCGTGGATAAGAACAGCAAGGCCAACATCACCGACACGCAGACGGCCACGTTCGACTTCGGCGACCTGGAGGTGGTGTGGCAACACCGCACCTGGGGCGAGGCCAACGACCGCGAGTACCCGTGGGGCGCGACGCTCTACGGCGACAAGGGGACGCTCAAGGTGGACGTCCACAAGTACGAGTTCACGCCCCTGGGCCAGAGCAAGCCGACGCTGACCGGCAAGGCCCTCTTCGAGTACGAGAAGTACCCCATCGACCGCACCGAGAAGGACCTGGAGCGGCACGTCGCCTCGGCCGTGCGCTGGCACATGCAGGACTTGCTGGCGATCAAGTCCCGCGGCAAGCCGGTGGCCGACATCGAGCAGGGGCACATCTCGACGGCGAGCTGCATCCTGGCCAACCTGTCACAAAAGCTTGGTCGGTCGGTGGTGTACGACCCCGAAAAGCACGTCGTGACGGGGGACGACGAGGCGACGAAGCTTCTGACCAGGCCGTATCGCAAGCCGTGGGTCCACCCTGGGACGTGATGGAACAGGGCGAAGGGAGCCGGTCGTGTGGCGGGCCGCAATCGCCGAGGCGTGAGCCGGGCCTTCGCCGGGGCGGCCGTGGTTTTTCGAGGGGGCTGGACTGTCGATCCGGTGGTTGCGGGTTCGAGTCCCGTCGCCCTCGCTAAACAGAAGTAGCCGCAGGTCAAGGACTTGCGGCTACAGTCGTTTTAAGACTACGGAAGGTGCCAACAGGATTTGGGGACATTTTGGGGACAAAGCACGGGTGGCGTTGCGGTGGCATTGATGTGCTGAAGCTTTTTCTGGCTGGTGCTGGCCATCGGAAACTTGCGGGCATAGACTAATGAGCAGGAAACACGAGTTGGGCGCGACGATCGTCGCCGGTCGCCCCAGTCACCGAAGCGGCCCCCGGTCGTCGAAAGATGGCCGGGGGCTTTTTCGTGGCCTGTGGGGATGGCAGGGAGGCCCGCGGGGACATTTGGGGACAGTCGCTTTGCGAACTGCCGCAGGCGTCAGGCCGCGAGTCCAAGTTGGTGTCGTCGGGCTTCTCGATCTTCACCGTCTTGAGTTGCATGGTGAACTTCTCCTGGGGTTACGGCACGAACCAGGGGTCGTCCCGAATGGCTTTCATGCACTCGTCCACCGACAGAGCGTCAAAAACGCCAACCCATTC
>Ga0116217_10000702_pt1 | contig 33667 bp, 26 predicted proteins | sample Sb_taG_6_FD_89697 | JGI IMG/M metagenome (GOLD analysis project Ga0116217, IMG submission 89697) | Peat soil microbial communities from Weissenstadt, Germany - Sb_50d_4_PS metaG | ecosystem: Environmental > Terrestrial > Soil > Wetlands > Peat | place: Germany: Weissenstadt | collected 2010-09-21 | reverse complement strand
CGGTGCGAGGACCGATCGACGGAGGCCTCCTGGGCCGCACCCTCATGCACGAGCACATCTTCGTACTGAGCCCGGAAATAGAGAAGCGCGCGGACGAATGGGACGAATCGGCCCAGCGCGCTCTGGCCGTGACCAAGCTGCGTGAACTCAAGGAGCACGGCATCGACACGCTCGTCGACCTCACGGTGGTTGGGCTGGGCCGGTACATCCCCCGGATCGCCGCCATCGCCGAGGAGGTGCCGGAGATCAACGTCGTGGTGGCGACCGGCGTCTACACCTACAACGAGGTCCCGATGTACTTCCACTTCAGGGGACCGGGGACCGTTCTCGAGGGACCCGAGCCCATGGTGGACCTCTTCGTCCGGGAAATCTGCCAGGGGATCGGGGAGACCGGGGTGCGGGCCGGCATCCTCAAGTGCGCCTCGGATCGCCCGGGCATCACGCCGGGAGTGGAACGTGTCCTGCGCGCCGTGGCGCAGGCCCACCGGGCGACAGGGGTGCCGATCACCACCCACACCCCGACGCCCCCCGAGCCGTGGGGGCTCGAACAGCAACGGATCTTCAGGGAGGAAGGGGTGGACCTGGCCCGCGTGGTCATCGGCCACAGCGGCGGGACGGTGAACACCGACTACCACCTGAGCCTCATCGACAACGGGTCGTATCTCGGATTCGACCATTTCGGCTTGCCCGGCATCACCCTGGAGGAGCGGGTCGACGCCGTCGGGCGGCTCTGCCAGCGCGGCTACGCCGAGAGGATCGTCCTCTCGCACGACGCCATGTGCTTCGTGGACTGGTTCCCGCGCTCCGTGATGGACGCGTCGCAGAGTTGGCGATGGACGTACATCTCCGACGTCGTGCTCCCCGCCATGCGCGAGTGCGGCATCAGCGACTCTGACATCACGACCATGGTGGTCGACAACCCACGTACCATCCTTGAGGGTGGCGCCCCCTACTGATGATCCAGCGAGTTCCTCCGGCGTGACGCTGCTGCAGCCGGAGTTGCTGGCCCAGCTTTCCGTTGCATTCCCCGACGGCGTGGCGTGGAAGAACCTGGCCGACGGCTCCGCTATCACCCTCGACGAGTGGCACCGATGCTCCAACCGCCTCGCACGGGGCCTGAGGGAGCACGGGCTCGAGCACGGCGACCGGGTGGGGCTCCTCATCGGCACCGATGAGCCGCTTGAATGGCTCGTGTCGTACATGGCCATCCACAAGGCCGGGGCGGTAGCGGTGCCACTCCTGGCCCGGCTCGGTCCCGCGGAGCAGGCGCGGATCCTGCGTCATGCGGGCGCCTCGGTCCTGCTGTGCGGAGAAGTGCACGACGAGGTGCTCGCCGCCGTCCCGATGGTCGTCGGCACCACGGGCGGCGGTTGGGGAGGGCTCCTCTCCCCCGATGACGGCGACGTGGAGCAGGCGCTCACACCCGATGACGTCGCCGACATCATGTACACCTCGGGGACCACGGGCGAGCCGAAGGGCGTGGTCGTGCGCCACGGAGGGCTCTCGACCACCGACAGAGTCCCGACGGCCTGGCTCGGACTGGGGTTCCTCTCCTCCTCGCCCTTCGCCACCACCAGCGGTTCGCTCCTGGTCTGCGGACCGATGCGCGGCGGGCTCAGCGGGTGGTTCCTCCCGCGCTTCGACCCGGAGCGTTGGATCGACTCGGTCGAACGCGACCGCCCCGTGGCGGCGTTCCTCGTGCCCGCGATGGTCGAGCTCATCGTCGGCGTTCCTCGCTTCGAGACGGCGGATCTCTCGAGCCTCGCCGTCGTCAACATGGGCAGCGCGCCCATCGCAACCGTCACCCTGCGCCGCTTCGGCGCCGGACTGCCCGGCACGGAGATCCTGTGCGGGTACGGCATGACCGAATTCGGCGCCGTCACCGCCGTGCCGTTGGGCGACGGGGGGCGGCACCTCGGGTCCGTGGGTCTGCCACTGCCCGGAGTCGAGCTGCGGATCCTCGACCCCGACGGCGCGACCCTCCCGCCCGGCGAGGTCGGGCAGGTGGCGATCGGAGGCACACGCCGCCCTCGGGCGTATCTCGGAGACCCCGGCGGCACGGAGCGCACGTGGGTCGGCGGCTGGCTGCTGAGCGGGGACCTCGGATGCCTCGACGCCGACGGCCACCTCTGGATCGTGGGCCGGGAGAAGGAGATCATCATCCGGGGCGGTCACAACGTCGTGCCCGGCGAGGTGGAGGCCGCCCTCTTCGAACACCCGGCGGTGGCGGAGGCGGCCGTGGCCGGCGTGGCGCACCCGGTCCTCGGGGAGGACGTCGCGGCTTGGGTGGTCCTCCGCGCGCCCATTTCCACTGAGGAGCTGCGCTCGTTCCTCCTGGCCCGCCTGGCCGACTACAAAGTTCCCCGCCGCATTACCGTGGTCGGCGCACTCCCGCGCAACGAGAGCGGCAAGGTCCTCAAGTCCCATCTCGTGCCCGGCGACGAACCGAGGAGCCCATCGTGACGGCGAGCTTCACCACCTTGATGGTCGAGGAGATCGGACGCGTCCGGCGCCTGACCCTCAACCGGCCCGATCACCACAACCCGTTGACGCCGCGCTGCATCCGGGAGATCCTGCGGGCGGTCGACGAGGCACAGGCCGATGCGGGGGCCAGCGTCATCATCATCCGCAGCACGGGACGGTCGTTCTCGTCTGGCTACGGCTTCATCGCCGAGGACGCCGACCCGGGCGACTTCCCGCGGCACGAGGCGATCGAGGGCGACGTGTCGGCCATGCTCGCACTGGTGGGTGGGTGGGGACGCGTCTGGGACTGCGCCATCCCGGTCATCGCCCAGGTGCAGGGAAACTGCCTGGCAGGCGGGACGGACCTCGCGCTGCACTGCGACCTCGTCGTGGCGGCCACCGACGCCCGCATCGGCTTCCCCCCGGTGCGTTCGATGGGGGTCCCGCCGACCAACATGTGGCTCTACAACCTCGGCCCGCAGTGGACCAAGCGCCTGCTCCTGACCGGCGACACGCTTTCGGGGATTGAGGCGAGTGACATCGGCCTCGTCGTCGCGACGGCTCCGCCGGATGCACTCGACGACGTCGTGCTCGGGCTGGCTGAGCGCATGGCCCTCATCGGGCGGGATCTGCTCGTCGCCAACAAGAGAGTCGTCAACATGGGCGTGGAGCTGATGGGTCGCTCGCAGCTGCAGCGGTTCGCCGCGCTCAACGACGCCATCGGCCACCGCGCCCCCGAGGCGCGGGCGTTCTCGGAGCGCATTGCCGAGCTCGGGCTGCGCCAGGCGGTCCGAGAGCGAGATGCGGCTTTCGACACCCCGCGGAACGCATAATCGGGGAATGGCGCCGGCCCGCTACACATTCGATTCCGTGCGCTCGTGCGTCTGGGTGAGCGGGCGCTCGAGCCTGCACCCGATCAACACCGAGACGCGCGGTATCACTGGCTGGTTCGAGACCTCCGTGCGCAGCGACGGCAGACTCGATCTCGACCTCCCGGTGTCCGGCGAGCTCGAGCTCGCAGTCGACAGGCTCACCTCGGGCAACCAGCTCTACGACCATGAGCTGCGCCGCCGAATGGATGCTCGGCGGTTCCCGACCATCGCCGGTCGCGTCTCGACGATCACGGCGGGCGGCGCGCATCCCCACTACGTCGTGACGGGAGACATCTCCTTGCACGGCAAGACGCGCACTTTCGAGCACGAGATGCACATCGAGGTCCACGAGGAGGGGATCTCGTTGATAGGTGACTACGTGTTCGACATCCGTGAGTTCGGCATGAAGCCGCCCAGCATGCTCATGATCCGCGTCTATCCCGAGATCAGCGTCCGAGTCGAACTGCACGGCACGCGCGACTCGTAGACGCTCGCCCCTCACGCTCGTCGGCTTCGCGCTGGGACGAGGGCACACCGAAGGTGCCAAGGGCTGGTATCGCTGGCAGCCGTCACCGGGTAGAACGGACATGACCCGATTCCCGAGTAAGGGGTGACGTGATGGCAGAGCACGACAAGCCGACGACGACCGACGCCGGAATCCCGGTGGCGAGTGACGAGCACTCGCTCACGGTGGGGCCCGACGGCCCGATCCTGCTGCAGGACCACTACCTCATTGAGCAGATGGCGAACTTCAACCGGGAGCGCATCCCGGAACGCCAGCCCCACGCCAAGGGCGGCGGCGCCTTCGGGCGCTTCGAGGTCCTGGCCGATGTCAGCCAGTTCACCAAGGCGGCGGTATTCCAGCCCGGCACGACGACCGACACGCTGATCCGCTTCTCCACGGTGGCCGGCGAACGTGGCAGCCCGGACACCTGGCGCGACCCGCGGGGCTTCGCGTTGAAGCTCTACACGACCGAGGGCAACTACGACATGGTGGGGAACAACACCCCGGTGTTCTTCCTGCGCGACCCGATGAAGTTCCAGCATTTCATCCGTTCCCAGAAGCGGCGCGCCGACTCCGATCTGCGCGACCACGACATGCAGTGGGACTTCTGGACCCTGTCACCGGAGTCAGCACACCAGGTGACCTGGCTCATGGGCGACCGCGGCATCCCCAAGTCGTGGCGTCACATGAACGGCTACTCCAGCCACACCTACATGTGGGTCAACGCCAAGGGTGAGCGGTTCTGGGTCAAGTACCACTTCAAGACCGACCAGGGCATCGACTTCCTCACCCAGACCGACGGCGACCGGCTGGCGGGTGAGGACGGCGACTACCACCGCCGCGACCTGTTCGATGCGATCGGGCGGGGCGACTACCCGAGCTGGTCCCTGCGCGTCCAGCTCATGCCCTTCGAGGAGGCCAGGGTCTACCGGTTCAACCCCTTCGACCTCACCAAGGTGTGGCCGCACGGCGACTATCCGCTGCACGAGGTCGGCCGGCTGACACTGGACCGCAATCCCACGGATTTCCACACCGAGATAGAGCAGGCGGCCTTCGAGCCGAACAACCTCGTGCCGGGCATCGGGGTGAGCCCGGACAAGATGCTCCTCGCCCGCCTGTTCTCCTACGCCGACGCCCATCGTGCCCGCATGGGGGTCAACTACAAGCAGATCCCGGTCAACGCGCCCAAGGCCCCGGTGCACAGCTACTCCAAGGACGGCGCCATGCGGGTCTACCCGGTCTCGGACCCTGTCTACGCACCCAATTCGAAGGGTGGACCGGCGGCCGACCCCGAGCGGTATCCCTACGTGGAGAAGTGGGCGGCCGACGGCGAGTTCACCCACGCCGCCTACTCCCTCCGTCGGGACGATGATGACTGGGGCCAGGCGGGCACCTTGGTGCGCGAGGTCATGGACGATGCCCAGCGGGATCGTCTGGTCTCCAACGTCGTGGGGCATCTCAGCAAGGGTGTGTCCGAGCCGGTCATCGAGCGTGCCCTCGCGTACTGGCACAACATCGACAAACAGACCGGCGACCGGATCGCGGAAGGCCTCACAGATTGGACACACGACCAGCGGGCGAAGCTCGAAGCTGGTCGTCAATAACGGACAGGGGTATCTGTTTGCTCCACCACTCGATGCTCAAGCAGTGAATCGCCTTCTCGTCCAGCACGCTGATCACGCTGGGATTTCGTTGGCGGCCGGGTGACGGGCGCCCATCTGGGTCAGCCGAATTCGGCGGCAACGGGGAGATGCGTCGTCAGCTCTTGACTCGCCGTGTTGACTTCCGTGGTAGTGCGCGACCCGTCAGAACATCCAACACCTCCCCGATCGCTTGCTCACGATCAGGGAGCTCTGGCAGCGCCAGATGGTTCTGTACCTCGTAGCGATTGCGGCGACCCTCTCTCTCCTTGACGACGTACCCGGCTTCGGTGAGATCGGTGACGATGGCGAACGCGTGTCGCTCGGTGATGCCGAGGTCGGCCGCGATGTCGCGCAGGCGTATTTCCGGGTCGTGGGCGACGCAGAGCAGAGCCCGACCGTGATTGGTGAGGAAGCTCCAGTTGGACATCTGTGCAACCTACCAGAAATTACAGGAGATCTATTGCTAGTATTCAAGAACTAGAGTAATATTATTGGATACCTTGAACGTCCGTCGCAGACGGTTGTTTATTTCGGGGAATCTAGAGGGGGGGCCGGCCGTGTGGTCAGCCTGGTCATTGTCATCGCTTTGCTCTCGTATTCTTCGTCGTGGCGACGCCTGCCCAAGGCGACTGCCGGCGACCAACTCATCGGGTGGATCAGCCAGGACAGAGCGATCCTCGTCCACCGCATACACCGGCATCACAGGATCTCCACTGGTCCGGCGCTGTGTGATTGCCGCGATGGCCGCCGGGACGGCCTTTGCCTCCGTGGCTTTTCTCGGGATCGCCTCGGCACCAGTCGCCTCCGCGGCTGCCTCCGCTCCTGCGGCTGCCCAATGTAATCCGCCGGCCTTCCCCACCGGAGCCGGTGAGGAAGCGTCCTGCAATATTGCGGTCACCAACACCGTTACTTCCGCGGGAGCCACCAGTTCGACGATCACTGCCACGGCGTGCTTAGCGGCAGCCGGTGTGCTGCCCCCTGCCGGCTGCACCACCACGGTCACCACATCGAAGCAACTGGTGTCCTCGATCAATCAGTGCAACGGCATCGTCGATGGCGGCGGCAGCAACGTGACGTGCAATGTCACATTCGCCAACGACATAAGCAGTGGCACACCGACATCTGGTGCCACGGTCAACCAGTGCAACGGTTCGGGAACCGGCGGTGGGACCCAGCCGACGACTGTGTGCGCCCCGGTGGCGAGCACGACGAATGCCACTGTCACCCAGTGCAACGGGTCGGGAACGGGCGGGGGCGGGTCGATGCGGGTCAAGTGCAACGTCACAGGCGCGGCCACGGCGCTGCCCGTGAGCATCAATCAATGCAACGGCTCTGCCAACGGTGGCGGGAGCACGGTCACCTGCACCACCAGATTCGTCAACAACTTCATCACGTCATCACCGACGCCGACCAGTACTTCCGCCTCGCCATCTGGAACCGGTGGATCGGGCACCACCGGAACGCCAGGTGCAGGTGGTGTGACCCCAGTGACCCCAGCCGGCTCTGGCGCGACCGGTCTGACCGGTTCCGCGCCGAGAGCTGGGGGGCCAACAGGCCCGCCGACGATCGTGGGGACATTCGGTGCCGTGCCTTTCGGCGCACCACAGACCGGGTTGGGTGGAGCATCTCACTCACGCGATAGCAACCTCTTGTTTGCAGGAGCGCTCACACTTGTCGGGGCGGGATTAGCACTGACTGTTGCCATCCGCCGACGCCGTACCCTCTCCGCTGAGGATGCCAATGAGACATCATGAAGCCGAGCTCCTGGGTTGCGCGTTCTCGACACCCCGCACGTAACTGGGGGCTCATAGCTGGCGCGTTGGTGCTCATAGGGTCAGGATGCCTCATCCTTGGTCTGCAAGAGCATCAGCATCCCTTGGCCGGACCAGTGCCATCGGCTCGGGCGCCCAAAGCTCCGAAGACCAAGGAGGCGCCGGCGAAGGTCGCGATTCTCGCCACCGCTCGTTCCACACCGGTTGAGCTGGCGATCCCCGCCATTTCGCTGACGGTCTCGTTGTCGACACTCGGGCTCAATGCCGATGGGACGGTGCAAGTACCGACCGACATCCAACAGCCAGGTTGGTATGGGTTGGGTCCATCCCCCGGCGAGATCGGCTCAGCGGTGATCTTGGGGCATGTTGACTCCTCTGAAGGCCCCGCTGTGTTCTTCAAGCTGCGGTCGCTGGTGGCCGGAGACATCGTCGATACGAGCTTGGCCGACGGAGTCACCGCCCAGTTCAAAGTCACCTCGGTGGTGATGTACCTCAAGACAAACTTCCCGGGCCAGGCGGTGTACACATCGCACGGCTACAGCGCCCTGCAGTTGGTCACTTGCGGGGGTGCCTTCGATACGCAGACGGGTCACTACCTCTCCAACATTGTTGTCTACACATCTCTGGTGGCACTCATTCCGCCTGCCGCTGCATGATCGGGCGTCGCCACCCAACTCTCGGTGGATTCGGTCTTTCGCCTCTGACAGTTCGAGATGCGGTATCGCTGAGCCGGCGACACCGAGTGCCGCGCCGACACCGATATCAGAGGGAATCGTGAATGTTGGCGTCCGCAATCGTGGCGAGTGCAGCGGGGCCACAAGGCACGATGCCACGGCATCAGTCGGTGACCAGGATGTCCCTGTTGCAGCCGCAGCGACTTCGTTCAAGAGGTTCGGCACAGCGTCATTCTGGGTCTGAGCGTTGGCCAACTCATGGGCGACCAGAGCAAGGGCGGGCGAGCCGGAAAGCACGCTGTAATCGAGACCGTTCGACGCGTACGTGCATCCCGTCCCGGCGCCCGTCATCGCACCACAGTGCGTCGCCGTGTCCCCCACGGACCAACTCCAGTTCGACCCCGGCTCGATTCCTGCACCTTCAAACGTCGGCCACGGCCCGACCGAGATCGGCCTCCTTGGCCCGCCTGATTACGAACCGCGCAGGAGTCTCACTCGTATCACTGGGGGCAGGCATGCATCGTCACGGCGACCGGCATGCCGGGACTGAGTATCGTGCCCGGCGTCGGGCTCTGGCTCAACACGGTCTGCGGTGGCGCCGTCGACGCGACCAGGTGAACGACGGACGAGGCCACGCCCAGCGATGTGGCGGCATTCGTCGTTGTCGTCGGCGCTCGCGTGGCCGTTGTCGTCGGTGGGCGCGTCGTCGTTGTCGTCGGCGGTCGCGTGGTGGTTGTCGTCGGCGGTCGCGTCGTCGTTGTGGTGCCGACCGAGCTGCACGCCCAGGTGAGGCCAGCCAAGTGCAGGAGATGCACTGCCGCCCCAAAGGTCTGACCCGTGATATTGGGCACGACCGAGCCTTCGGGATAGCAGCCCGACCAGGTTATCCCGACGAACGAACCCTTTGGCCTTGGTGCGCCGGGGAGTAGCGGGACGGGCGGCTTACTTGGAACTGAAAGCGACACGACGACGCTCTGACTGACCACGGTGCCCTTGTAGCACGCCGCGTTCAAGTTGATGGTTAAGAACCCCGCAACGCGAAGGTAGAAGTGGGCAGGTGTGATCTTCATCCCGATCACGTTTGGAATGGCGACACCTGGCGCCCGGGGTAGTGTCGTTGTCGTTGTCGTCGTCGGAAGCGTCGTCGTGGTGGTGGTCGTCTTCCTCGACGCAGCCCTTCGTTCGGGAGCCACGGAGCTGCTGCAGGAAGCCAGAGCACACACCGCCACCAGAATGGTCGCACACGCCGCCACTCGTCGCTGTCGGGTATCCAAGCGGCCGCCACGAGCCCTGACACACTCTGGCGGCCGCAGGAGGGATTGCTCTCGGGTCATTTGCAGATGTCGACTTTCAGTCACAACACGCTGTCGGCGAACGCGCGATCACCCAGGATCGCGTGCACGGAGAACTCCGTCGCCAGGACCCTAATCCAGCGTGCGGGCTAAGAACACGCGCCTCGGACGGAAGGTGGAGGCGTCGATCTGGGGGTACCTCGGGACAAGGTCAGCACGATCCCTCCCCCGACGGCGCGGACAGTCCCGGGCGGCCCGCTTGGCCGCGTCCACGAGCTCGCAAGGAAGCGGCTTGCCGTCGACGACGGGATAGCCGCACTCGTCGAGGGTGATGGCCTCGGGCAGCAGCTCGGCGCAGTAGCCGTAAGCGTCGCAGGCGACGGGGTCGACGAGGATGCGGAGCACCGTCAAGCCGCCCCGACCGGCTGGGGCAAGCGGAGCTGTGAGGGGCTGTTCCAATGCGGGCACGCCGCACCGTGGACGTGGGATGCAGCGTCGGCGGCGAAGACGTTGAGCGCACTGCGCACGAGGTTGACGGCCCCGTCGGGATGCCGGCAGGCCCCGCGCCCGTCGACCTCCTTCAGCCTCCTCTGCAACCGGGCCATCAATCCGTGGTCGACCTGCCCGCCGGCCAGCCTCGTGAGCGTTGTGTACCAGCGCCCCGCGGCGGCCGATGCGGAGGGCCGTCTCCTTGTCGGGGCGGAAGGACGGGAGGGACTGGCCGGCATCGACCCAGCGGAACAGCGCCGACTCCTCGACGGCCACGAAGCGGTCGAGCGGCCGCACCAGGATCTCGGGGACCGGCGCGCAGCCTGCTGCCGCGCGCTCGGCCATGGCCGTGGAGGCTGCGGCGGCGACGTGCTCGCGGCTCTCGGGCACACACACGACGATCCGGTGCGCGCAGCTGGCCGCGGCCAAGAGCTGGGCGCCGTCGAGCATCAGATGGGGCGACCGCGTCAGGAGGAGCTTGTCCTTGTCGCTGGCCGGCTCACCCTCCATCGCGTTGACAAGGATCGTGCCGCCCCCGCCGGCGGCCTGCGCCACGGCGAGCTTGATCGCAGCCGGGAACCCGGCGCCGCCGGGGCCCGCCAGGCCCGATGCCTCGAGCATCGACACGAACGCTTCGCGCCAGCCCGGGGCGACGCCGCGACGGCAGCGGGACCGGTCCCAGCGCCGCCACGTGACCGGCCAGGTCGGTGGGATGGCCGAGGAGACGGTAACGGCCGCTGGTCGCGATGGTCTCGCTCACGCTAGGCACGGGGTCCCTCCACCCGCCCCCGGCCGCTCAACGCGAGGTGCTTCAGCGGCACGCCTGAGACCGAGGCGCGTGCAGTCCTCGACGAACCCGCGTTGACAGCTCACGCCATCGTTGACACACTGCCATCGCAAGAGGGCTTCGATCCGGGGGTGTCAGTGAGTCGTTTCGCAGCAATGTTCACTCGTCTCCACAGGGGCATCGAGACAGAATGGCTCCATGGCTGACGATTCGACTCGGGTTCGCGCGCTCTGAACGAGGTAGGTGTCGAGGGCCGAAGACTACGGTCGATTTGTGATCAAGACCGACTACTTTGCGCCGTTCAAGTCGACGAGCAGTCGGCCATTCCGGTCCTCCTTGACCTGCTCCCGACTCTGACGGAGCCCCAGGTGGAGACGGCCATCGCGAGCTCGCTTCAAACGACCCCGGGCACGACCACCGGGCGAGGCCATCGAGAGGGTCGCCCGACCTATAGTCAGCCGACCCATCCCATACGTACGAGGGGGAGATCCTTGAAGCGCCCGACCACCGCTGTTGGCCTACTGCTGGTTGCAGTACTGCTGCTCGCGGGCTTCTCCTCTTCACCGACAAGCGCCGCCGTTGCGAACGGCCAGCATCCAAGTGTCCGATGCCCACCCAGCGACGTGCCGGGGGGACCGACCGGCTGCTACCTCGTACCCCCAGGGATCCACAAGATCAAGCACGTGATCATCGTCATGCAGGAGAACCGCTCGTTCGATTCCTACTTCGGCACCTATCCAGGTGCAGATGGCATCCCGATGAAGAAGGGCGTGCCGACGGTGTGTGTCCCGGATCCCGGAACGAAGACGTGCATTGCGCCGTTCCACGATGTCTACGACGTCAACGGAGGTGGCCCTCATGGTGAGCCCGACGCCGTGGCTGACGTGAATAAGGGCAAGATGAACGGTTTCATCGCATCCGTCCAAAAGGCGAGTAAGACATGCACCAATACGGCTGACCCCGCATGTGCGCAGAAGAACACTACGTCCGTGCCGGATGTCATGGGCTACCACACCGCCGCCGAGATCCCCAACTACTGGACCTACGCCAGTCAGTTCACCCTCGACGACCACATGTTCGAACCGGTGAAGTCATGGTCGCTCCCCGACCACCTGGCCATGGTCTCGGGCTGGTCGGCCAGGTGCAAGAACAAGAAGGCATCAAGCTGCAAGAACGACAACGCTTACAACGGCGCCTACGATCTCGGTATATTCGACAAGGCCGTGGCCCAAGAGCTGGCCGGAGGGACGACCGACGTCAATCTGGCGTGGACCGACCTCACCTGGCTCCTCTTCAAGCACCACGTGTCGTGGGGGTATTACGTGCAGACCGGCGACCAGCCCGACTGTGCCAACGACTCTGCGTTGACGTGCAGCCCAGTAGCGCAGAGCTACCAAACCCCCGGCATCTGGAACCCGCTGCCCCTGTTCACCGACGTCCAAGCCGACCACCAGGAGAAGAACATCCAACCGCTGGACAACTTCCTCACACAGGCCCACAACGGGACCCTGCCTTCGGTGTCGTGGGTCACGCCGGCCGACTTGAACAGCGAACACCCGCCCGAGAGCGTGCATCAGGGCCAGGCGTACGTGACCTCGGTCATCAACTCGGTGATGGAGGGTCCCGACTGGAAGTCCAGTGCCATCTTCTTGGCCTGGGACGACTGGGGTGGTTTCTACGACCACGTGAAGCCCCCGAGGGTCGACCAGAACGGCTACGGCTTGCGAGTACCGGGCATCACCATCAGCCCCTACGCCAAGAAGGGCCACATCGATCACACGACGCTCAGTTCGGACGCCTACCTGAAGTTCATCGAGGACGACTTCTTGGGCGGTGCCCGACTCAACCCGAAGACGGACGGTCGGCCCGACCCTCGTCCCGATGTACGTGAGAACGCCAAGCAGCTCGGCAACCTCGCCAATGACTTCAATTTCAACCAGGCACCCCGCCCACCGGTTCTGCTCCCGACCAATCCTCCGTCGGACTCCCCCAGCCTACCGCTGTGGACCATCGGGGCAGGCCCGTGCTACGGGTGCATCGTGCCACCTACCCCGAGGTTGACCGGAGACAGCCCCAATCCGGCCTGACGTCGAGGTGAGCGTGGCCCTGGAGTAGCGGGCCGATGCACACTCCACTTTGGGACGGAGGAACGTAGCGCTCCCCTGATCACTTCAAGCGCAGTCATGGCCTATTGTCCCGGCTTATCCCGGTTGGTCCGGCAACGAAGAAACTCGACAGACGCGTATCCGATCATTACAGATGCGACTAGTTTGCCAATCCGGAGCTCATTGATTTCGTTCGCCGCTCTGGCAATCGAGCCACTTGTGGACGGTCTGGCGGCCGACCCCATAGCGGCGGGCCACGTCGGTGACGGCCGCCCCGTCGTTCAAGACCTCGAGCACGGCTTTATACCGCTGTTCCACGAGACCCAGCTCCACCAGCATGTTGATGGCCTCCTTCACTCAGGACGTTGTCCAAAGTGAAGGACGAGGGGATCCCCCGATGGCGGATGGAGTGTCGCCTACCTACCGAAGCCAGTGTCGCCCAGGTGCAAGCCGTGTCCTGGAAGTGTCGCTCAGGAGCCGAAGCCAGAGTGTCGCTCAGGAGCCGAAACTCCACAATGTCGCGAGAGATCACACGGCGCCCCCGGAAGGATTCGAACCTTCGCACACGGTTTAGGAAACCGATGCTCTATCCCCTGAGCTACGGGGGCTGGACTCAAAGTGCTGTGAAGCTCAGCCTGGGTGCTGCCCGCCAGGTTAATTCAACGCGACTGCTGGTCCAATGACAGGCACTGACCCGCGCAACGGATGCGGTGTTCAACCGTTGATCAAATGTTGATTCTTCCTGATTGACTCGGCTCTCGCGCTTCGCAGCGGGCATGCGTGTGCCGCAGCGCACAACGCCCGAACACCAATCCGGAGCGTACCGGTTGCGAAGTGGTTGCCGGGTGCAAAAAGGCCACGACGGCCTTTACCCAACCTCGCAACAGGTCGAATTGGTAGCTGTCGAGAAAGGCAAACCCCTCGTGAGAGGGGGACGCAAAACCACGGGACTCCCCGAGTCAGCCGGGTCGCCGAAATAGCCATGAGTCACCTCGCTATTCCCTGCGATCCCGTTGTCGGGTCCGAAAGGAATCATGCGGACATACTGGAGACTCCGGACCCTGCGGCGTTCTCGCATCGTTACGTCCCTGGGCTCGCTGCTCGCCGTACTCGTGACAGCAAGCACCACTTTTCTGTGGATGGGCGCGGCACCGACCTCGGCATCAGGTGCAACGACAAAGGTGTGGGGTGCGTACAGTGGCGGCCGTTGGATGGCGGCGGACCCGGACGGCGGTTACTGGATCACTTCGATGGCGGGCTCGGTGACTCCCTACGGTGGAGCACCCTCGCTCGGATCACCCTCCTCCATGGGCATCCATCTGTCCCAGCCCACCATGGGGATGGCGGCCACGCCGACGGGACGAGGCTACTGGCTGGTGGCCTCCGACGGGGGCATCTTCAGCTTCGGTGACGCTGCCTTCTACGGCTCGACCGGGTCGATTCACCTCAACCAACCCATCGTCGGGATGGCGGCCACGCCCACGGGACGCGGCTACTGGCTGGTGGCCTCCGACGGGGGCATCTTCAGCTTCGGTGACGCCGCCTTCTACGGCTCGACCGGGTCGATTCACCTCAACCAACCCATCGTCGGCATGGCGTCCACGCCCACGGGACGCGGCTACTGGCTGGTGGCCTCCGACGGGGGCATCTTCAGCTTCGGTGACGCGATCTTCTACGGCTCGACCGGATCGATTCACCTCGACCAACCCATCATGGGCGTCGCGGCCACGCCGACGGGTCAGGGCTACTGGCTCGTGGCATCCGACGGGGGTATCTTCAGCTTCGGTGACGCCAGCTTCTACGGCTCGCTGGGCGGGACCGGAAAGACCGTCCTCGGAATGGCCGTCACCCCCTCGATCTCCGGCTACGTCCTTGTGCAATCGGATGGCACACCAAGCCTCTTCACTGCCGCCGGGTCGCAGACAACCCCGGCGTTGCTGAACACACAACCCGTCGGGATCGGCGGCGGCGCGCAAGGGGCCGACTGCCAACCGATGCTGAACCCCACTGCGACCGTTGACTCGGGTCTCGACAGCGTGTTCGCAAACGAGGTGGGACCAGGTTGGATCGGCGGAGACGGGACTTACTCGACGGAGCTGCCGAATGGGCAGGAGTCCTTCGTCTTCTCCGACACGCTGATCGGCACCGCCCAATCCAGTGGGCTATCGAGCCTCACCGGCATACCGCCCAACAGCGAGCTCGTGGGCTCGTTGCCGGACCTCAACACTGATATCAGCGGCACGTACGGATCTCCAAGCTCCCTGATTCCTGACCCGGGCGGCAACGACTATTGGTGGACCACCTCGACCTATGTCGAACACGGCAGCCAACTCGTCTACGTAAACGAATTCGCTCCAGTGGCAGGCGGCCTCGATCGGTTCACCGGTCGATCAGGTATCGCAGTTCTGTCGGTTTCCGGTAGCGCCATGCCTTCCTTCAGCTCGATCACGCCTCTCCCGACCGATCCCAATACGCAATGGGGCAATGCTGTCGTTCAGGATGCCTCTTACACCTATGTCTATGGTCTCGACAGCGACCCAACGACCGGCACGGTCTACGGCATGAAGGTCGCCCGCGTTCCTGTCGGCGAGTCGCTGCAGAGCAGTGACTGGACATACTGGAATGGCTCGCAATGGATGAGTGGCGAGGCCAACGCCGTGGCGATCAATACTCGTGCTCTGCTCACCGGTGTCATGGCACAAGCAGGTGGCACCGGGTACGTGGCGGTGTCGATTCCGGGCGGTGTGTACCACGCCTCAGCAGTCGCCTTGTCGTATGCGTGCTCGCCGACTGGGCCTTGGAGCACGCCGGAGATCGTGTATTCGATTCCACAGATCGCCCAGTACCAGGGTGAGGTTGCCTACATTCCCACGTTCCATCCGGAGCTCACCGGCCAGGGTGGACTCGTCGTGTCGTACAACATCAACAACACGAGCATCGAAGGCGTCCTGCAGGACGTCCACGAGTATCAGCCGCATTTCCTGCTGCTCAACAACTGACGACGTTGCCCGGGATCGGTGCGCGACGGAGATTGCGTCCCCGTTCGATAGCAGGTGGGTATCCTCAGTGGATCGTTCAGCAATTGAGTAGTTGCGGCCACGGCGATCCCCACGACGAACTCCTCGGTGCATGCTTGGCCAAGGAGTCGGTGCACAACATCTACCTGACCGAGGATCCAAAGGTTGCCAGAGTGCTCCTCGACAAGGCCATCGTTGGATGCAAGCGCGACGAGGTGGAGGAGATCCGCTCGCTCGGCGACACTCTCGAGCGCTGGCGCACCGAGATCTTGAACCACCACCGCACCGGAGCGTCGAACGGACCGACCGAGGGTCTCAACTTGTGCGTGACGAAGGTCAAGCGAGCTGGGCGTGGCTTCACCTGCTTCGAGCACTACCGGCTCCGAGTGCTGCTTCATGCTGGTGGTGTCACCTGGCCCCGGCGTCCATCACCGCCAAGGATCAGAACGCGCTCTCCCCACTCCAACGCGTAGGGCCAGAAATGTAGACGGTAGCCGAGACCTGCCATGAGCTCCGGGTCTCCGAGCAGACCTTCGCCCGGCAGTGCGAACAGGCCGGCGAAGGCATGGAACTGGTTCTCGCCGACAAGTCCGAACGTGGCGCCAGAGAGGCCGCGCTCGAGAAGAAGCTCTCCGAGGCCGAGCGGGCCATCGGACGCGTCGCACGGGAAGACGATCTCCTGGGAAAAGCGTCCTGGCGGCTGATGTGAGCGCCGGTGGCCGTAATCGCCTAGCTGCTGCCCGTCAGTCGTCAGAGCCTCGATGTGACCCCGAAGGTGCCGAGGACCGATACCGGCGAGCGGGTGCGGCTGCGCCTCGTGGCTCCGGTGCTACCCGAGGAGTGGGCGACGATGCAGCTCGGACCCGAGCTGGTCGACCTCGACGTCGCGATCGGCGCGCCCCGCTGCCGGCTACCGCAAGGTCACCTCCCTCCTGCGCCAGCGTGGCTACCTGGTGAACCGCAAGCGCGTGGCCAGGTTGCTCCGGGCCTGCGGGTTCACCCGAGCCCCGAGGAAGCACCACCCCAAGGCCCAGGGCCGCCCGTTTCTCATCTCTGCTCCGAACGAGCTGTGCCAGACCGACATGACGAGCGTGATGCGGCGAGCACGGCTGGTTCTACTTGAGCGCGGTCATCGACTGCTTCGACCAATCCATCCTGGGCTGGAGCTTCACCCAGCGGTGTCAGGCCAGGGACGTCGCCCCGGCCATCGGGGCGGCCTGGTCGGCCGCCTTCCCTCACGGGCCCACTCCGACGAGGAGATCGGAGTCACTCTCCGCCACGACAACCGCACCCCGTTCACCTCCAACCACTACTGTCAGGTGGCCGACGACCTCGGCATCACCCTGAGTCGCACCGTCTATCGAAACCCGGATGGCAACGCCTTCATCGAGCGGGTGTTTCGGACCTATAAAGAGGAGCCCGTCTGGCTCTTCGACTTCCAGAGCTTCGACCAGGCGAAGGGCAAGCTCGAGCGCTGGCTCATCGACTACAACGAGGAACGACCACACGACTCACTCGGTGACCGGACACCGACCGAAGCACGAGCAGTAACACTGACCAACTACAAAGCCGCAGCCTGAATGTCAACGGGCGAGGAGTCGCTACGCGTGTCGTCGAACAGAAGCAACGATCGCGGGAACTCTGGCCGCGTTCGCGGATACCCCGTCTGGGGCTACTCCTACTCGGACGCGGAGAGCCCCTTTTGGTGGTCCGTCCGCCAAGAGGAAGAACGCAGCGGTTCAGCTCGTGCCGCCATCGGCGTGATCACCATTCCTGCCGCCGGCAGGCTCGTACTCGCGGGTGTCGTCAGGCAGGCCAACTAACGCGTCATTCGGCTCGCCCGACTGATGACTTGACTCCCTCTGTTCGCGCCCGCTCGATCGCCAGCCCACGACAGGCACAAGCACAGCCAACAGGGCAATGACGGCGCAAGCCTGGGCTGGCGCGCTGAAGGCACCAGTCTGTGACAGCGCCCCAGACCCTGGGTGAATAGCTGCAATCACTCCAGCAGCTGTCATACTGACGAGAGCAACCCATGGCAGCCAAGCCGGACGCCGGGTACCGATGAGGACGAGCACGGGCACTGCGAGCACGAGCGGCCCACCAATTGCAAAGATCACAACTGCGGAGAGCCCGATCGACAGCCACAACGGTACTCGCTTGCTCCACGGAAGCGAAGGCTCAAGGTCCACCCCGCGACGTTTGCCGAGGACACCAAATGCAATGAGCAGGAGCAGGATGACGCCTAACGCCCCGAGTCCCATACCCAGCGCATAGAGCCGTTCCGGACCGAAAGTCAATTGGACGGTCCCGCCTCGGCCAGCAGGCACCAGGTAACCCTGCTGCCAACCATCGAGCCGGACGGGCGTGAGTGACTTCCCGTTCAGCGTCGCAGTCCAGCCAACGTTGTAGTTCTGGTGCACCTCCAGATACGTCCCAGGTCCAGAGGTCATGGTCAGGGTCCGCGACTCGGGACCCCAGCTGAGAACCCGCGCCTGTCGAGCCACGGCATGACGAACTGTCGGCACACCCAGTTCCTTGATGGTCAGTGCCGAGACATTGAAGGGCATCGGGCCCGCTGGCGCAACCAGGTCATGCGGGCCGCTGTTGAGTGTCACAGGCTTCAATGGACAAATCGCAAGGCTCAGTGGCTTCAGCGCCAGCAGGTCACCGATTGTGGCCGGACGACTGGGATCCTTCCCCAGGCTTGTCTGATATGTCGTCCCGTCCAGGTCGAGCGGCGGTCCGAAACCACACGGCACCGAAAAGCTAGATGCGGGATTCGGGGGCACAACTCGATACTTCGCCAGCGCAGGAAAGTCGAGCTCAGCCAGCCCAACCGGTGCCGTAACGACCCCGCCAAGTACGCCACGAACCAAGCGAACCTGTACCTTCGGAAAGCTAATCGTGACGCTATTCGTCTTGAGCGGAGCGAAGTGCAGCGTGGCGTGATTACTTGATGTTGCGACGTGGAGTAGACGACTACCTGCCGGGCTCGAAATGAGAACCTCTTTGATTGGGGACGTCGTGAAGTTGCCAACTTGCTGACCAATCAGGCTGAGACTCGACAGTTTCTGCACAGTCGGCCACCGCATGTGGATGCTGGCAGCCGTCGAATTGGCGATCCATGCCGTATTCTTACTGTCGTCAATCAGATTCTGCGGTCGAAACGCCGGCAGGTTCCCCAGTGTCGAGGACGCGGTGATGGTCAATTTGGAAGTTCCAAGCAGCGCATTGAGCGCCGAACCAGGCCTGGGCAGCGCCTGTCCGGTGATATATGTGGATATTCCGCGCGGAGTGCTGAACACTCTCTCCATGACTGGCTCAGAACCAACCCGGAGAAGGTCATTGACATCATATGGCTGCGCCTTGAACGAGAAGACGAATTGACGAGCATTGCTCCCGGCGGATTCCTCCGGTGGCTTCAGAAGCGACTGAACGTGGACACCGGGAATCGAGATAGAGCGAATGCCCGCCTGTTCAGTGGTGCTTCCCTTCACAGAAACGAACGTCACGCGCAGATACCGAGCAGTCCCTGTTGGGACATTTACCAGTTGCCCACGGTTGCTCGTACTCACGTTCGTGAGGACTGCTCCCCGATCGGTTGACACACGCACTCGAGTGGGGATGGCTTGGCCTGACCCGCTGATGAACTTGACGCGAGTGCCCTTCGGGTTCACTGGATGGTCAAAGTCGATTTGGATCCATTCACCGACAGCGCCGTTGGGACTCCCAGTTATCCAGCCAGACGACGATTCCCCGTCGAACACGTTCGTAGGGTTGTATTCCGGCAGGCTCAAGAAGATGGAGCTCGTCGAGGAGGCGGTGATGCTCTTTGCGCCCTTCAGTACGGCTACCGTCTGATGTTGGACGCCCGTGAAGGGTAGCAGTTGGGCGGGAGGCGAGGGCGTGTTCGGGAGCCCCGCCAGATCCGGTGTTTCTCCCGTCGCCGTGTACGTGTAAGAGGTGTTGTCGTTCACGAATCCGAAGTTGGTGTCCTGGCGGCGCAACGTATCGGTGACCGCAAAGAGGGGTCCGTGGTACCGACCGTGCCAGTTCCCGGCCAGTATCGCCGCCTGGCTTTCGCCGAGCACCCCCTGTTGGAGCAACTGTTCGATCGCTTCTGGTCCACCGCTCACCAATGCAGCCGATGAAACAGGGTACGTGGCAACTGGTGCGTTGGCGCCATTGTTCCCGCCCAGTGATGACGCCTGGTATATCTGGACTGCAGGGTACGAGACGCTGGGCCCATTCCCGTTCAGTTGCAGAGTCGGCACGTCGGTGGTGGGCGTCCGAATCGCCGGTCCGAATTGGGCCACCGGGGTGAAACCAGAGTCATTCAGAACCCGATGGACTTCAAGAGGCGACGGAGAGTCTGAAAGCTGCCACTGTATGTCGTTCTGTACGACGATGTACTTGATGCCAGACCTCCTGAGCAGTGCCGGAAGTCCCGGGTTGGCAGTACCCGTACTCAGATCGAGTTCGATGGCATCAATCATCCTTGTGCTTCCCGGCCCACCGAACGGAACGTTCTCATCGGTTGTCCACGGGGAAGACGCAAGGGCCTCTAAAGGATTATCTACGGACCAACCCCAAACGTAATTGCCGTGACTCGAACCTGGCAACACGAGCGCCGTATTCCTTGGGGATTCTCGCGCCAGAAAGTCAGCCACCTTGTACCAGTATGACGGAATAGCAGTGAACGAATACTTATTGGTTGCACGCCCCATTAGGTAGGGAGTCGCCAGCGAAAGCACCATGGCAACGGTTATGCATCCAGCCATGAATTGCCATGTGGTACGCGTCACGTGCCGTGGCTTCCACTGAAAGAGCTTCGAAAGAGCGTGCGCAATACCAAGAGCACTGACAAGGGCAATTGACGGCCCCAGTTTGTGGACGCTTCGGAGAGGCGCGAGTGGACCGTTCATTAGCCTCAGGATGGGTTGGCTCCATGGCCCGCCGAGCGGCCCCCAATACGCGACCATGGACCCGACTGCAAATAGCGCAAGACTGACAACGAGGAATCGCCTTTCGCGTATTTCCCTACTTGCGAGTCCCCATAGACCAGTCGCGGCCACCAATGCCGCGCCAATGATGGTGATCGGGAGACTTACGATCGTAATTGCACCCTGTTCCCATGCCAATTTGTCGAGATTCAAGTACGCCAGCCAGATGTTCGTTCCATCCAAGGCTGTTGTCGCTGACGATGTCGACGTGGTGGTGACCGACTGCTCAACGAACGGAAGGAAATTGAATCCGTACGCTCCCAGAAAGAAGAGAGGAAATATCCACCATGCGGTCGCGAGCCCAACGCAGACCACCCACCACCCAATGAGTGAACGTTTGCGCGCAGAGGGTGCACGAGTTATGAGGAAAAGCGCTGGTATAAGGAGGGCATAGAACGTATCGGCAGCATTTGTTCCGCTCATGAATAGGACTGCAACCGCCGATAGGGCAGCCCCCCGAATCGGTGCTCCGCTGCGGCTGGCCCGCACCAGAGGAATGGTGACCCACGCTGTCAGGGCTCCTGGAGCCGCTGCAACCGAATTGGAAGCAACCAGGATTGTAAATGTGGGCCATAGTGCAAAGATCGCCCCTCCCGCCAACCTCGATTCCAATGACCCAATGTCCAGTTCTTCGGCCAGGCGGACGAAACCCCAAAACGCAACCGTGACCACGATCGCCATCCAGACTCGTTGGACCAGCCAGGCCGGAATAGCAAGGGTATGACCCACAATGAAGAAAGGCGCGCTCGGAAATGCATATCCCTGAATTTGGTTCCTTACACTGCCGAACCAGGCATTAGGGTCCCAGATATACAAGAGGTGGTGAAGAAAAGAATAGGGATCAACCGTGAGATCGATCTTGGTGTCGAACACTTGCCGGCCGAACGCCTCCGGCACGAATGCTGCCAACGCGAGCGCGAAAGCAGCCGCCAGCCACCACCTCGTTGCCCGCCCGTGTGTGGGTTCAGAACCTAGTTCTGCCAAATCGAAATCTGGCTCTACCAGTTCAGAACCTGGGCGTGGTAGGTGTTCCTCGGTTAGCATCTCTCCTCAGATAACAGATTTGAAAACGCCTTGCAGAATACGTGGATGAAGGGCTCAATCAGGCTCGCTGCCAGGTGGCGACCGGCGGCTGCATCGTGTCTTGCTCGCTTCCCTCCTTGCGATCGAATGTCGTTTCCCCCAGGCTTACCAAGCCGGATGACATCCGGCTTGTCCGATCTGATCTCCGCCTGCTGGCGCAAATGATACCGGCATGCCCCCTCTCTTGGCTATCGCGGGCCGGCGGTCGGGACGAACCAGGGCAACGATGGGGGGCCGCTCAAACATCGGTTGACACCGGCTTGGACTGATCAGGCTGCCAGATCGTCCCGCTCGGCGAAAGCGTGCTCGAACTCGACCCACCAACGCCTGGGCGTACTCTTCCATGCGGGCGGTGTCACCTGGCCCCGACGTCCGTCACCGCCTCGGATCAGAACCCACCGCTCCCCACTTCAACGCGTAGAGCCCATAACACAGAACATGCACGTCACGTTGCTCTTGCGGGCCGCTGACGGTGTCTCTTGATTCTCGGGCGCAGACGTCACGAGGATTCCTGCTGGCCCGAGCCAACGATGCTATTTCGTTCAGCTGGACATGAGGATGTGTGCAGCGGCAGGAAACACCTAAACGCGACCGACCAGCCCGGGGTGTCGACGATGTCGACGAAGCCCTCATGGGCCTCAGCCACCGACTTGACGATGGCCAACCCCAGACCAGTGCCGGGCACGCCCATCTCCGTCGACGAGGTCAGGCGGTAGAAGCGTTCGAAGAGCTGTTCGCGCTCGCCTTCGGGGATACCGGCGCCCTCGTCGAGAACCTGGATCCGGGCATAGTCGCCGCTCGTGTCGACCCAGACGTGCACGCGTCCACCGCGTGGTGAGAACTTGATGGCGTTCGAGAGCAGGTTGCCCAGCAGCTGGTGGAGCCGGGTGCGGTCGCCCATGATCGGCACCGCCTCGTCGCACGGCTCCATGGTCACCATGACGCCGGCCATGGTGGCCGAGATCTGCATAGCGTCAACCGCTTCTTTGGCCAGGCCGGCCAGGTCGAGTTCGGTGAAGGCCACCTTTAGGCCCCGTCCGGCCCCCGGATCCGCCAGCAGGTCGTCGGCCACCCGCTGGAGTTGCTCGGCGTTGCGTTCAATGGTCTGGAGCATGCGCACCTGGCTCTCGGAGAGTTCTGACGAGGTGTCGAGCAGCAATTCGACGAAGCCACGGATCGAGGTGACAGGGGTGCGCAGCTCGTGAGACACAGTGGCCACCACGTCCTCCTTGATCTGGGTGAGCTCGCGGAGGCGGTTGTTCTGCTCGGTGAGGGACCGCGTGACCTCCTTCTTGATGGCATAGAAACGCTCGCGGTCGGCCGCCAGCTCCTCGCGCTCGGTCACGTCGATGGCCACGACCACGTAGCCGCGCTTGGAGGGCGACAGCATGTCGTCGAGTTCGGCCCGCTCAGCGGCTGCCGGGGCGGCACCGGGTGCCTCGACGTCGACCTCGTCCCAGGGTTCAAGCCCGCTTTTGCGGGCAGCGGCGGGCAGAACGCTCACGCGCACCACACAGCGGCGCTGCTGGCCGTCCCTACGCGTCACCGTCCAGGGGACCTCGGTGGCTGCCTCGGCGTCGAGAGACTCGAGGGCATTGCGCATTGATTCGATGGTCTGGCGGCGCTCTTCGATCTGCGCCGGGTCGATGAAGTCGGTGATCGAACGGATACCGATCACCTCGGCCGCGGTATAGTCGAGCACCTGCTCGGCGCCGGCGGAGAAGAAGGTGATCGTGCCCGACTGGTCGACGCCCATAATGGCGCTTCCCGTGGCGGCCCGCAGCAGGGTCTCCAGCCGGTCACGCGCCGAGTGCGCCTCGCGTGCGTTGCGCCAGGCGATGCGGGACTGCTCGGCCAGGTCGGTCAGGACGCCGCGGTCGCGCGACACGATTGTGTACACCGTTAACGCGATCAGGGTTGTGACCGTCGCCATCACGGCCGCTTGGCGCCACTCGAGCGTGGGGTACTTCGGCGGCCCGACGATGAGTAGCGGCACGAGCAAGGCCAGGTCCAGGCAGAAGAGGCCGACGAGGAGGTGCGAGCGCCGCCCGTAGAGCGCCAGCCAAACGATCGGCAGCAGGAACACCGCCACCAGGCCCGAGTCGGCGCCGCCCTGGGCGTCGCGGATGATGGCAATGACCGCGATGTATCCGATGGGGATGACCAGCCAGGCCCAGTCGGGCAACTTCTCCCAGGGGACGAGGAAAGCGGCGGCGACTAGCACGAAGAAAATGACGGCGGCGATCGAGACTTCCCGGTGGGCGTCGTGAGGGAAGGGGAACACGGCGATGAGCACGGTGCCCACGGCCACCAGCGCGAAGACGGTGAGACGAACCCCCATCGACCCCGAGAAGCCGATAGGGAGGGGGTTACCGGAGCTCTGACCGCGACGCCCCTTTGAGTCGGCCTGGGCCCGGGCCGACCGCGCCAAGGGCTCCGGGATCAGTACCGGTAGCCGAAACCCGGCACGGTCTCGATCGAACAGTTGTCGCCCTCGTCCCGGCTCCGTGAACACGGGAGTCGCGGCATCAGCACCCAGCACAGCCACATCACTTTCCCGTTCGGCACTTTGCACCTCGTTGACAACCGTCAGGGCCAAGAGGCCGGCTGCTAGCAAAGCAAAACTTGCCAATCGCAAAGATAGGGAAAGTGGCGCGGCAGGAAGATGTTCGTGAAACAGAGCGTCTCCGACGATCATGAAATACGCAGTGGACAGTACGCTGCTCACGGGAACAAAGACCGAAGTAGTGCTCCGCTGTAAGGCCATCTGAAACATCAAGAAGGCGAGTGTGGCAGTAGCCAGAAACATGTAGAACACCGGAGATGAGAGGATCTGCGGTACCGCCGCGATCACTCCCCAGCGCTGCATGAGCGTTGACATCGATTTCGTATCCAAGGCTGCGCACCCATACAAGAGGCCAGCCGCCAGACCATAAAGAGGTGCTTTCAGCTTCTTCCGGTATTCAGCCGAACCTTGCAACTGACTGGCCACAGCGAAACACAACACGCTTACACAAATGGTCACACCCGAAACCACGAGCAGCGCCGACAAGTCCGCCGATCCGGTGGCCAGGTCCGAATGGGGGTCCAGCGAAAACAAAAGAAGACAGAGTGCTGCCAGCAAGGCCGCAATCCCGAAGTACTCGGCACGTCGAAGACGGTCTCCAAGGAAGATATGGGACAGCACAAGTAACAATACGGTTCCGGTGGGCGCCACCGCTTGGACCACCGAGATGGACGCCAACGATAGAGCCAGCATCTGCGACACTATGCTTGCCGCAATCAAGCCGAATCCCATAACCCAGACGGGATTGCGGATCAGCCTGCGGACCATTTCGCTGGTCTTACGTGCATCGAATGCAGGCATACGGCGCATCGCAAGCTTTTCGATTACTACTCCGACATTCGCTGCCGCCGCCGCAGCACAGCCAAGCAGAATTCCATAGGTAAGTTCGTGATTCATCGCGTCGAGTCACGTCCGAAGTCACGAATCGGAACAGGCAGTCGATTCAGCTTCCGCTTCTCTTGAAGGACCAGCCAGTCTTCCATTGTCTTCGGCAATATCAATCCGCGTGTGATCGCTCTTCGTCTTGATCCGCCCGTAACAGCAGTTCCCTCTGCCGTGACGCGATGCTGCAGAAGTACGCGAAGAGATCCTGGGCACTGGCGAGTTGAGCTGCATTTCGTGGATGGAGAAGCGTTTCTCTCATCTGTTCATTGATCTTGCTCCGATCCATGTGAGGGCTTGGAACCGATCGCACCGGATCAAGTCTTGGATGAATAAGCTTGTCCGCCCATTCAATCTGCGCGAATAGGTACTTCACATTTGAAGACCCTTCGTCGAACGGGGGAATTCGCAGCGAATACCTACGATTGATCCTGTCAATGACCGTCGAAATGCTTGACGTGATTTCATCGAAGTCACAAATGAGAAGTCGTTCAGCATACGGAACAAGTTCTCGATGGTAGGAACAGTATTCGTGAATGACTGCCGACGTTGAGAACCTTTGGTCATAGGCCAGGTACGACGCGAGAGCGAAGACCGGATCCCGGATTACGAAGACAGTCGGTACACCACGCGCAAGTGCGAGCTTGATTTGAGAAGGCTGGTGGACGTGACTAGCAATGGTGATCTGGTGACCGCAGGCGTCCCCAATGGCAAATGTAGTGAAGGTATTTCCGGATCGTGGAAAACCCTCAATGACGAGTTGAGTCGACTCCGTGATCTGCCTGCTAATCCCCAGCGGGGTGAAACGAAGCAAGATTGGCAAGAGAGCTGGTTCATGCCCAAGAGCATATTTGGCCCTCCGGAGGAATCGGCGCCAAGGGTATTGCGTCTTGAATAGCCCCGTCTGAACGTCAATTCCCTCTTTGCCCTGCCTAAGATAGTTCACTCATACCTCCCACCCCGAAGTCAACGATCAGTGGAAATACGCATCTGCGTCCCGCTCAGAATGCCTGAGCAGGCTTCCGTCCCACCACCCAATATGTGGCCGTGTGGCCTTGCGGGAAACCGTTGAACTCTATATCGAGAGCCTCAATATCGATGAAGCCGACGGCGGTCAGCATTGACAAGGCCTGGTCTGGAGGCACGACGCAGCCGAGCCACGTGTCGATGTCACCTTGAACTGGCAGCACTCCGATTTTCCTCAGCGCCACCCCCGAAGCGACTCGGAGTGGTCTGGGCATTCCGCGCACGATCGCTTGCCGGAATGAATTACTTCCTCCTCGCAAATGCACCTGAAAAGTTCCGCCAGGTCTAAGAACTCTTTGCATTTCAGCGAAGTATCCGCGGACGATTGACGGTTGGCGGGCATGGATGAATACTTGATACGAGAGCACGTAATCAATAGATTCGCTGTCGACTCCATTGAGAGACACGCCGTCACCCAGGATCCATTTGGCTTCCACCGGACATTGGGCGCGACCCTGCTCGATCATGCCTTGTGAGATATCGATACCCCAGACTTCAGCGAAGCGATGGGACAATCCCTCAAACAGACGTCCCATCCCGCATCCGATTTCGAGTACACGCAATCCAGAAGGATCAACTGAAAGGACTTTCAGAGCTGGATCGACGATCTCTTCAACAAGCTGGGCTCCTTGCGAATAGAAATCGCGAACCTCCCAATTCCGACGCCGGGCATCAATTGCATAGAGGGGATCCGATCCAGCGCGAGCCTCCCAAGACTTTCGCATGGTCTTGGCATCGGCGAGATTCTTTTCGTTCATGGCCATCTGATTGGACTCCCGCTTCTTGATTGGAATAATCCTACCCACATCATTTTGCATTCACAGACAGCAGTAATGGCTTCTACCATACGGTCTCTCATACATGATTCATCGGCATTCAACCATCGTGGAGGCACCCCTTCGACCGCTCAGCTTGGCGCCGAATCCGATTCGCCACTTGACTGGCATGTTGAATCATCCGACGGACGTTTCCGGAGGATTAGCAGCAGATTCCATGTTGCCACCTCTCGGACAACAGGCACTCGAACAAGCCAGTCGCACCAGCTCGGGTAGTAGCGAGGAATCGCCTCCACGATTTCAACCTTGCCCCACCGGTGGCACCAGCGCAGAAGCGGGCCTATGTGCACCGGAAAGAGGCTATGCCCGAAATGGTGAACTGGGTCGTAGCCGGTGCGTTGTTTGTATCGCCTGGCTGACCATTCTCCACCAAGGTAATGCCATGGCGTAGTCTCGTGCCCGCCCCAAGGTGAGTACCAGTTCGTGAACGAAATGTATATAAGCCCACCTGGCTTCGTCACACGGACGAGCTCGCTAATGAATGATTGGGGATTCTCGACGTGCTCGAGGACGTTGGAGCAGAAGGAGAGGTCCGCGGTCGAATCGGGGAACGGGAGCCGGTATCCGTCTCCGATGATGGACCCGCTCGAAACCGTGCGACCGGGTGCCACTGCGACCCAATGCGGCGTACCTGCCGCCTCTTTGGTGACAACCCCATCTTTGGCAGCCTGAAGTGTCCGTATGTCGGGTTCCACGAGGACACACCGAGCACCGGCGGCTCGGAACGCATCTGTGGAATACCCCTGGCCACCTCCGATGTCGAGGACGATTGCTCCTTCAATCGGCATGTGAAGGCTGACCTGCCTCACGGCGTCGTCGGCCAGCAGTCGATGGAAGTGGTCCGGGTCTGACTGTTCGGCCCGAAAGGCTCTGAAGAGAACGAGTGACCGACGGACGTCCTGTTTGGCTGGCACCGGCATCACTCTTGCATTCCTGTTCGCCTTTGGGTCCCGATCAATTCCGACGCGCGATCAACCGGGAACCTACCGAGGCGTTTGCAGTGGACTCACAGACTTTCAAGGCGACTTCGGTGCACATGCTGTCTTCGCAGCCAATGGCGACAGTTGTCATCTGATGTCCGGCCGCCGCGGGCAGCCTGGCCAGCATTGCCGCTTGGCGTTCGGCCCGCCTGAGAGCCGAACTTAAAGGGGTTGCGGAGTCCTCGTAGAGCTCCCGAAGGTAAGTGTCACTCACGGTCACTCACGGATTGGTGCAGGCGTGGCTCCCCACGGACCGCCGTCGTAGGTTTTGAGCTGTAGCGATCGGTGCGAGATTGTTGGTAATGATGCAGCACCGCTTCTGCCGCGACACGCTCGAACTCAGTCACACTGGTCTCCACTGGATAGCTCAATGCACTCTTGATGCCGGCCTTTCTAAACTGTTCACGGAGATCCGCGTCCTGAGCAAGCAGGATCCAGTGCCTCTTGAAGGATTCTGGGTCACTCGCTAGCAGGCCAGTCTCATTGTCCACTATCGCATCATGTACACCCGGTACGTCGAAACCCACTGCAGGCGTGCCCCTCACTGCAGCCTCCGTAATAACGAGCCCCCAGCCCTCCCAGGAAGCCGGATGAACGAGGAGCCAGGCTTCACTCATGAGCCGGTGCTTCTCGGCCTCGGAGACGAACCCGGTGAACTCGACACCGTCGACATTCCTGCTCTCCAGCCTTACGCGCTCCGGCCCGTCTCCGATGATGATGAGGCTTCCTCCCGTCCGCTCCCTCACGGATTCCCACATCTCCAAGAGCAGATCGATCCGCTTGTATCCCACCATTCGACCAACGGCCACGAAGCTTGGCAACCGTGATTTTTCAACAGCGGGAGGCGGTTCGGCGACTCCTTGGGGGATCATTCGAATCTGATCCTTCGAGATCCCGATTCCTAGAAGAGACGATCGCGAGGATTCAGAAACCGTGACGACAAGGCTCTTTCGGTGAACGCGCGGCATCACATCTGACTCGATCATGCGGCCAAGCGCAGCAAGGACCGGACCAAACCGAGAACTCCACTGCTCGGTGTGTACGTGGTTCACCAGGCAGAGGGTTGGCCCACGGCGCCACAAGGGCGCCAAGAATGGCATTCCGTTGCACACTTCGACAACGAGATCCGCGGACCGAAACGATCGAAGGTAATGAAAGGGAACTCGTGCGTACTGTGAGTACTGACCACCCGAGTCCGCGACACGGTAGAGGGAATTCGGTTCAACGGGGCCGCCGCAGAGCAGCGACACGTTGTAGTCGCGCTGAGCTAGTCCAGAGGCCAACTGGTGGACAAGAAGCTCAGATCCGCCAGCCATGGGATTCGCGAGGTCCCGCCAGGAGACGAACAAGATGCTCCTGGGCCGTCCTGCACCTTTGAAGGCATGCAAGGCATCGTCAGCCGGGGTGAGCTGATAGGCGGCATCATCCTTGTCTGTGAGCTGCTTCTCAACCCACATGATGGGGTCCATCGGCGGCACGTGCGGTGCCCTGAGCACCCCGTGATCCCCCCCCGACATGGACCCCCGGCAACGAAGCCGGATTGCAATTCATCCGTTTTCCTCCCCCAACCGCTCAAGGTGTTACCTGGGTGACGGCAGGATAGCCAGACCCGCTGGCGCAGGCCAGTGCCCATCGGCTCTTTTCCTCGCCCTCTGACAACGCCAGTGTCGAGACTTGACAACGTCAGCGTTCGCGGTTACCGGGTGGTCGGCGCGGGCGACGCGCGGGCGTATCGAGAGCTGAGCTGATTGGTGAGTGACCGTGTCGGGCGGTGTCCCAAGGGAATAGTGCAAGGGGGCGGAGCTGCAGTTGTTCGTCCGTTGTGATTCGAAACACTTCGGGCAGTCTTCAAGAGAAACCGAGGAGATCGGCTCGCGATTCGGTAGCCCAAAGGTGACGAATACCCGAGCTCCATGCCAATGCCGCGGAGTCTGGCCCCGGCGCTGATGCCGCAGATCGTGGCCTCCTGGTCGGGCTCACATGGCCCGAGTCGCCCGGAGCGCCCGCCATTTAGGCGAAGGACGTCGGGGGATTGTGCCCGGACCCCCTCGGGCAGCGTATTGTGGCAACGGGTATGCGGCCTCCGACAGAGGTCGGAGCACGTGCGTTGCGCTTCCGCCGTCCGGCCCGCCGCAGATGTGCGCGCCTGCGCACGTCCATCCCGACCCTAAGGAGCTGCAATGACATCACCCGTCCCCTTCAAGGTGGCCGACCTGTCACTGGCCGAGTACGGCCGCAAGGAGATCGAGCTGGCCGAGCACGAGATGCCCGGCCTCATGGCCATGCGGGCCGAGTACGCGGCCAGCCGGCCCCTGGCCGGTGCCCGTGTCACGGGCTCCCTGCACATGACGGTGCAGACCGCCGTGCTGATCGAGACGCTGACTGCGCTCGGCGCCAGGGTGCGCTGGGCCAGCTGCAACATCTTCTCCACCCAGGACCACGCCGCGGCCGCTGTCGCCGTCGGACCCGACGGCACCATCGACGAACCCAAGGGCGTGCCCGTGTTCGCCTGGAAGGGCGAGACCCTCCAGGAGTACTGGTGGTGCACCGAGCAAGCCCTGTTGTGGCCCGGCGAGGGCGGCCCCAACATGATCCTCGACGACGGTGGCGACGCCACCCTGCTCATCCACAAGGGCGTCGAATTCGAGAAGGCGGGTGCCGTACCCGACCCGTCGACAGCCGACTCGGAGGAGTTCGAAGTCGTCCTCTCCCTCCTCACACGCAACCTGTCCGAGGATCCCGGACGCTGGACGTCCATCGCCAACGGGATCAGGGGCGTCACCGAGGAGACGACGACCGGCGTGCACCGGCTGGCCGACATGGCCAAGAAGGGCGAGCTCCTGTTCCCGGCCATCAACGTCAACGACTCGGTGACCAAGTCCAAGTTCGACAACAAGTACGGCTGCCGACACTCACTGGTGGACGGGATCAACCGCGCCACCGACGTACTCATCGGCGGCAAGGTGGCTGTGGTCTGCGGGTACGGCGACGTCGGCAAGGGCTGCGCGCAGTCCCTCGCCGGCCAGGGCGCCCGTGTCGTGGTGACCGAGGTCGACCCCATCTGCGCTCTGCAGGCCGCCATGGAGGGCTTCCAGGTCACCACACTCGAGGACATCCTCCCCGTGGCCGACATCATCATCACGACGACCGGTAATAAGGACATCATCACGGCCAAGCACATGGCGGGCATGAAGCACCAGGCCATCGTGGGGAACATCGGCCACTTCGACAACGAGATCGATATGGCGGGCCTGACCAAGACCCCTGGGATCGAGCGGGTGAACATCAAGCCGCAGGTCGACAAGTGGGTCTTCCCCGACGGTCACGCCATAATCATCCTGTCCGAGGGCCGGCTGCTGAACTTGGGCAACGCCACCGGTCACCCCAGTTTCGTCATGTCCAACTCGTTCACCAACCAGACCATGGCGCAGATCGAGCTGTTCACCCAGACCGGGCAGTATGTCAACGACGTCTACGTCCTGCCCAAGCACCTCGACGAGAAGGTGGCCCGGCTGCACCTCGACGCCCTCGGCGTGAGGCTCACCACGCTGACCCAGGAACAGGCCGACTACATCGGCGTGCCGGTGGACGGCCCCTACAAGCCCGACACGTACCGGTACTAAGCGGCGGTTGCGTCAGCCCAGCGTGGCGGTGGCGATCACCGTCCCGCTGGGCGACACGACCTCGGCGGTGCGCACGTCCTCGGGGTTCACGTGCAGGGGGGCGATCCACGCCCCGTAGCCCTGCCGCGCCACGAACGTCCCGACATGGTGCGTCACGCCGTCGTCGGTCACGACGACGCAGTTCACGGTCCCCCGGGCGGAGGAATCGGCCAGCGTCATCGACATCCACGGCTTGCTGCCTCCGAAGGCGGCCACGCGTCCCACCGGCCGGCCGTTCTCGACGAGATCGCCCGAGACCGCCCCGCTGTGGTGTGCCTGTGCCGTGGCGGTCGGTGACGGGGACGATGACAGACCCAGTCCAAGGCCCAGGGCCAGCGCCGCCGCGGCGGCCGCCACCGAGACGGGGATCCAGTGCGACCGCCGGAAGCGGTGGCGGCGCACGTCGGCCACACCCATCCGCTCGAACAGGCGCACCTCGAATCCCACCGGCGGCTCCGACTCGGGAGCCACCTGCACGACGGTGTCGGCCACGCGTGCGAGCTGCTCGAGCTCCTCGGCACACCGGGGGCAGGACTCCACGTGCGACAGCGTCAGAGCCCGGTCACGCCCGGTGAGCACACCCAGCGCAAGCTCTGCCAGGTCCTCCGAGTAGCCCTCGCACCCCTTCTTCAGGTCATCGCTCATCACTCACCCCCTCTATCGGTTCGACGGCGGCGCGCAAGCGGATGAGGGCCGTCCTGATGCGCGTCTTGGCCGTGCCCAGGGGGATGCCCTCGGACTCGCTGATCTCCAGCGCCGTCCTGCCGTAGATGGCAGCCAGCACGACCGCCCGCCGCTGCTCGTCGGGCAGCACCTCGAGGGCGGTGCGCACGGTGTGGCGCACGTCGCCCCGGTGCACCGAGTCCTCGGGGTTGTGCTCGTTGCTGCGCATGACAGACGCAGCGAAGTCGTCCGGGTCCGTCGGCACCGCACGCCGCAGGCGCAGGGCGTCGATGGCCAGGTTGCGTGTGATCGTGAGCACCCACGACGCCACCGAGCCCCGCCTGGGGTCGAACACCGGTGCGTGGCGCCAGACCCTGATCATCGCCTCCTGCGCCACGTCCTCGGCCACCCCGGCGTCACCCGTCATGGAGTAGGCGAGGCCGAAGACCCGTCGCTGGTAGCGGCGGGTGAAGGTGACGACGGCCGCCTGCTCCCCCACGGCCATGCCGGCCAGGAGGCCCTCGTCGGACAGTTCGCCCTCGGCCACACGCGATTGTCTCATCACGAGGTATACGGGCAGTGGCGCCGACGGGATTCATCTGGTCCGGAGCAATCCCGGCCGGGTTCTGGGCCGTATTCCAACCGTGTCCGCCGTCACACCCGACATCCGTCACCCCGCACGTCTCCGGATGGAGGGTATGCAGATCAGCTGGGGAATGCTGTTGCGCCGCCCAGGCCGCTCCCGCCGGGCCGTGGACCTGACGGCGACGGCCGCCTTCGCCGTCGGCGGGCTCCTCCTGGTGTGCTCGGCCTATATCCACTTCCACCTGTGGAACGAGACAAACGGCTACCGTTCCATCCCCACGATCGGGCCGCTGTTCCTGCTCCAGTCGATCGCCGGACTCGTGATCGGCGTCGGCGTCGTCGCCGTGCGCCGGTTGTGGGCGGCCCTGATCGGGATCGGGTTCGCCCTCGCCACCATGGCCGGCTTCCTGATCTCGGTGGCACACGGATTGTTCGGCTTCAAAGACTCATGGGTGGCCCCTTTCGCCAAGGAAGCCTTCACCATCGAGGTCGTCGCAGCGGTCGTGCTCGTCATCGCCGCCGCGCTCTGCCTCATCGGATCGGCGCCCCGCGTCCGCTCCGGCTCGACCCCGGCCGGAACCGCGACGTAGGGACGCTCCGGGCCCGGCCTGCGTCCCTCCCCCCCCGTTGGGGCCCGGGCCCGGGCCTCGCGGCTCAGCGCAGTCCGGCGAAGAGGTCGTCCTCGGGGACGGGTGCGTTCGTCGCGTCCACGGCCCGGACGAAGCTCTCCGACCCCATGATGGTCGTGAACAACTCCTG
>Ga0116217_10000700_pt1 | contig 33713 bp, 24 predicted proteins | sample Sb_taG_6_FD_89697 | JGI IMG/M metagenome (GOLD analysis project Ga0116217, IMG submission 89697) | Peat soil microbial communities from Weissenstadt, Germany - Sb_50d_4_PS metaG | ecosystem: Environmental > Terrestrial > Soil > Wetlands > Peat | place: Germany: Weissenstadt | collected 2010-09-21 | reverse complement strand
GGTAATACGGGCGCGCGAGATACCGCACTAAGACTTTCGAGAAGTATCTCTTGGAATACCAGTAACAAGCAGAATATTGCATTTATTTCGATTCTGGTAATGCGGAGTCCAACTGTAGACGGACCGAAATGCGACAAGTCCGTATGCGCTATTCATCGTGTCCAAAGGACCACTACTCATTTCAAACCGGTCGCCTGATCCCGCGTCGCTTCGGTTGCAGGTTTCGCGTAAGCAATTGCCGTCTTCGATTCGCCGAGTGACGGGGCCTGGCGGCATACAGCAGGCACATTCGTCATCTGCTTGGCGAAGACCCGGTAACTGGGTCCTCCGGGCCGCAGCGTTGACCAATAGCCCGATTGACTCAAGAGTGGCTTTCGCTGCGCAATGAGCTGATTATCGAGGATCTTCACTCCACATGTCAGATTGTTCATCGGCTGCAGAATCGTCTTCGTCGGATCTCTCTCCAGTAACAGCTTGTCCTTATCCCAATCAAAATCACAGCCATAGCGCCGGGCATCCATATAAGTCAGCTGCAGTAGACCTTCGCTTCGCACCATCCGCTTCGTCACAGTGTCTTTCACTGGTACTTGCACATCCGTGTGACGCACATCTGCGGTCGGTACCAGCCCCGCCTCTGCACCGGCAAGCGCCTGGAAGAAATATGCCCAGAAGGCGCGCCTATTCCCGTCGCTCATTGCGTTAAAGCGCGGGCAGAAAGGTCTTACATCTCGCCCTGCCCTGGCAGACAGCATCTCCGGCGGCAGTGCCTGCTCGACGATCCGGTTCCACTCCGGATTCCAGGTCTGTACGCCAAGGTCCGTCTTCTTTTCCGCTATCGGTGTTGCCGGTACCGCCTTGATCTCCGGTTGAGAAGGAGGTACGAGATCGGCACGTCTGGAGCAACCTGCCAGAACTCCGGTCACCACCCAGAAGACCAGGCGTGTCATCCTCGATCCTGACATAGATACCTCCGTATCCTGAGATGTAAATCCTCTCAAAGGGATAAGTAAGATATCTGGCCAAAACTGCTCGGACCAAGGGCTAAGCGTTTGCCCAGTTGGATGTACGTCGCGTTCGATCCTTCAGAGTTCATTGTGCCCCAAGCGTGTTTGGCCAGGATTTGGCTTGCCCAGAAATACCACGTCGGGTCTTCAGATGTGGCCTTCGGGACGAGTGATCAAATGACGGCCACTTTGGAACAGATCCTCGCTTACGCCCCAGGGGTCCAGTGGTCAGGTTGCGCTCTGATGGTCGTCAATGCTGATCTTTGAGAAATCATCGCTCGAGACCCAGCCCTCATTCCGGCAGTCCCGTAGTCCCGCAGTCCGGTCGCTCGTCAAGAGCCCTACAACCCCATCCCGCCCCCTTTCCTCTCATACCACTGCATTTATTTCTTCCGTCAACTTTGCAGATTAATTCCGCAAAATCCCTAAGCTTGTCTTAGGTACTCATGAGCTCGGCAACGGAACCGGAGATTTCCCCGTCCTCTGGCCCTGCTCGGTTACCCGGGGTTATACCCGGCCCAGAAACCTTCTGTTTTCAAATACCGAGGTATGGCATACGTAGGGGCGGGGTACAGCGGCGCCACATGGAGGAGAGAATGAAACCCAACTGCCGGCACATCATGACGGGCGGCTGCCAATGCCAAGCATACGCCCTCACGGGCGAGCCATTTTGTTACTTCCACTCCCGGCTGCATCGGGCCGCAAAACAACCCGTCAGCCTTATCGATTCCATCGAGATTCCCCTCCTCGAAGACCGTTGTGCTGTCCAGGTCGTCATCACTCGCGTCCTGCGCGCCCTCGTCAACAAGACCGTCGACCGGCAGACCGCATCCACTCTCCTCTACGGTCTCCAGCTCGCTTTGCAAAGCGTCGACCGCAGCAGTTGGGTCGTCGGCTTGAACAGCGTCGAAGCACTTTCTCAGACTCCCGATGGCGACGAAATCGCCGCTGATCCTGACGACGAAGAGCTTGAGGACGACGAATACGATGAAGACGATCAGGACGATGAGAACGACGAAGGCGAGGAGGACGACGAAGGCGAGGAAGACACAGATTCAGACCCCGAGGCCGAAGATTCCGGTGATTCCGGCGATGAGGACGGCTCGGAAGACGGCGAAGATGGCGAAGAGGATGACAACCGGTCCATCAAACAGCTCATCGCCGAACACAAATATCTTCAGTCCATCAGCCGCGCTCTCCAGGCGGACGATATGCGGCAGGTTGCGCATTTGATCCACACCGGCGGCTGAACCTGAAAGTCGTGCCGGCTCCCTACGCTCAATTCCCCGTCGGAATGATCCCCGCATTCTCCACCATCAGAATCGTCGTACGTCTCGGCGCGCGCGTCCGATGAACCACTTTCTTCGGCACCACGAACCCCTGCCCCGGCTTGAGCGCAACGGTCCGGCCTTCCAGCCCACCCTCAATATCAATCAGCAGCTCTCCATCCACCACGTAGAAGAATTCGTCATCCTCATCGTGCTTGTGCCAGTGGTATTCGCCTTCAATGGCGGCCATGCGCACCACTGAGTCGTTCACCCGGCAAAGTGTTTGATTGAACCACTTGTAGCCGTTGACGCCCGGAACGGCATGAACGTCGATCAGTTCCAGCGGTCCGTGCAGGATGTTGAGACGAGTCTCGTAGGGAAAGGACGCTGTTTCAGCCATGGCACGCACCTCGACGAGAGCATAGCAGGAAAGCAGTTTTCAGTTTCAGGTCTCAGGTGTCAGCGGTCAGCTCATAAAATCTCTGGGACTTCACAAGTCCCCATCTGCTCGCGCCGTAGGCGCATTGCTGGTTAGCCCAGCGTTTCAACGCTGGGAAGCAGCCCAGGGATCACCCCGAAGCCCCGCAGGAGCGACGCAAGAAGGCAAATGCAAGCACTCCAGATTTTAGGAGCCCATTTTCCGCTTGACCTTGACCCTGCGTCAGGCCCGACTATGGTCTCCAGAGCCATGAGCAACTGCTACCGCATTGGCCAATTCGCCAGATTGGCAGGGGTCACCGTCCGAGCGTTGCACCACTACGATCGCATGGGTTTGCTCAAACCGCAGCGCGGAACCTCCGGTTTTCGCCTCTACTGTCCGGAGGACCTGGAACGCCTGGAACAGATTGCCGCACTGAAGTTCCTGGGTATCCCGCTTCACGAGATCAAGCTGCTCTTGAAACACGGACCGCTGAAGCTCGTCGACTCCCTGCATATGCAACGTGAAGCTCTAGCCGAAAAGCGAAAGCTGATCGATCGCGCCATGGTTGCAATCGCGGCAGCGGAAAAGGTCTTTCAATCAGGGCAAACCACCGACGCATCCATTCTGCGAAAGATTATTGAGGTGATCGACATGCAGCCACAAGAGAAATCCATGCGGAAGTACTACACCGAACAAGCCTGGCTCGATCGGGAACGGATCCGCCAGCAGACGCCGCTTGAAACCCGTCAGAAGAATGTGCGGGCGATGCGGCAAGTCTTCTCCGAGATCGAAGCGGCCATCGATCTGGACCCGGCGAGCGAACGTGCCCAGTACCTGACGAAGCAGTGGCTGCAACTGGCGGAATATGCACATGGCGGCAACGAAGCGGTCAGGGCCGGCAATACTCAGGCGTGGAACGATTTCCAGAACTGGCCGCGGGATGAACAGGACAAGCTTCTCGCCGCCTTCGATCTCGATCTCAACGACAGAGCCGCCTCCATGCTGCGCTTCGAATCCGTCACAAAATTCCTGGGACGGGCAGTGGGCCACAAGATCCGATCGAGTATTCCAAGCATTCGCACCCTCTACGGACTCGATCAGGCTTAGCCGGAATTTCGATTTTCGGCCCCGACGCGCTTGAATCTCTGTAACCCGAAAGAGGTGCACATGTCCTATCCGCAACGCTGCATCCTTGCCGCCGTTACGTTGTTTTTCATCGCGCCTCTCGTCGCCGAATACCTCCTCGGCGATTTTGCCATCACATTTCTCTCTCCGCTCATCATCATGGCGCCCATGTACGGCGGCGCATTGCTCATCCGCGAGCTCGCGCGCCACACTGGCCGCGGCTGGCCCACTATTCTTCTCCTCGGCTGCGCCTACTGCCTTATTGAAGAGGGGTACACCACGCAAACGCTCTTCAACCCCAATGTGTTCGGGATGCACATGCATCTGCTTAGCCACGCCTGGATTCCCGCTCTCGGCATCGGTGCCTGGTGGACCCTCTTCATGCTCAACGTCCACCCCTTCTGGAGCATCGGCGTCTCCATCGCGCTCGTTGAGGGCCTGTTTCCTTCACATGCTCACACACCCTGGCTTGGCAAAGTCGGCCTCTGCGTTGCCGCCATCCTCTTCGCTGTCGGCATCTACGCCAACACCTCTTACTCCTTCCACCACGACCCGTTCCGCGCCTCGCACACGCAATTTCTCGTGACCGCCATGCTCGTCGTCGCATTCGCCGCTGCCGCCTTCATGATTCCCGCCCCGCGCGTTCCGCAGCAAAAACCTGGTCCCGCACCCTCCCCATGGCTCGCCGCAGCCGCTACGTTCCTTCTCGGCTTTGCCGTCTTTCTTGCGCCGATCTTTTGGAATTGGGGCGCGGTGGCGTGGATCTTCGCCATCGATCTCGTGTTTCTGTCTTCGCTGCGGATGCTCTCGCGCCGCGACGGATGGACGTCTCTGCACACCCTGAGCGTCGGTGCTGGCGGGGCACTCGTGTACGGCATGCATGCGTTTCTTCAGGGTCCGGTCGTACCCAGCCCGAAGTGGGCCGTCCTCACCAGCCATGTGCTTTTGCTTGTTCTCGCGCTCGCCGTCATCACTCTCGCCGCGCTCCGAACGCGTTCGACGCTACGCGCGGGCTCATTACAACCAATCTCCGCCGATTCCCATTAATCTCTGATCTCTAATCTCTGTTCTTTGTTCGCCGCCTTCAGCACCATCACAATCCCCAGCGCCGCCAGCACGCTGATCAATGCGAACAGAAACACGCTGGCGTAGCCAAAGAATCCAATGATCGCTCCGGCAATGGGGCCCACGAGAAAAAAGGAAACATCGGAGAACGCGGTGTAGACGCCGAGCGCCGTCCCTCGGTTGAACTCGGGCACGCGCTTCACAGCTTCTACGCCGATTGCGGGGAAGACGAGCGAAAGTCCCAGTCCGCCCACGGCTGCGCCGGCCAGCGCCATCCAGGGCGCCACCGCCTGCCAAAGCAGAATCATGCCCACGGCTTCAGTCAAAAGCGAGGCAATGGCCACAGGGAAACCGCCATAATGCGGAATCGTCTTGATGAAGAGCACGCGCGCTGCGATAAACGCAAGCCCGAAGGCTGTGAGGCACAGCGCAGCGCCGCTCCAGTGCCGGTGTGCGTAAAAGAGGGTGACAAATGTCGCCAGTACGCTGTAGCTCACACCGCCCAGCGCCAGTCCCATGCCGTGGGGAGCCACGCGGCCCAGCACGTGAGCGAAGGGCATGTGCTCGCCGGGCTCGACGGGGACAGGAGCTTTGTACCAGGCGATGGCAAGACTTGCCGCGCCAATCAGAATGGTGAGCACGCCGATCGACGCGAGCCCCCACTGCTGATCAAGCACCACACCCAGCGGTGCGGCCAGCGCCATGCCGCCATAAGTGCTGATACCGTTCATGCCGATCACTTTGGCCGTGTGTTCCTGCCCGGCCGCGGTGATTCCCCACAGTGTGGCGCCCGTCGACCCCAGGCTCTCGCCGATGCCCAGCACCAGGCGGCTGACGATCAAGACTGCAAAGCTGAGCCAGTGGACCGTATGCAAAGCGGCCGCGCCAATCAGAAAAGCCCCGCTTACCGTGCAACAGGCCATCCCCCACAGAACGGAGACCTTCGCGCCCATGTGATCGGAAATGCGGCCGGCCCACGGGCGGCTCGCCAGCGTGGCGATGTACTGGATGCTGATGGCCAGCCCAGCCAGGACCGTGCCATAACCCATGCGGAGATGCACATACGGTGGCAATACCGCGAGCGGTAAGCCGATGGAAACATAGCAGATAAAAGTGAAATAAACGTATCCGGCAATGTGCCGGCTCCGGCTTCTTGCGGTGGCCCGGGTACGAACCGGGATGTAGGCAGTCGAGGAGGACATATCGCTGTCTCTGGTCCCGCCAATTTTGGAACGGGTACTTTACCAGTATAGCGAAAACTGATCGGCCGTGGTCAGACCTCTTTGCATGGGTCCGTTACGGCGAGGGAGGCGTGGGTCTCAACCTCCGCGCTAAATCCTCAAGATCATCTAGGCCTTTAGGCCTGGCGGCAAATGTTTCTTCCAATTCACCTCTGTTCTCCCATTTTTCCGCAGCTCGTTTAACTCTTGAGGAATGGGTTGTGAAGGACGACCCTGCGCGAAGATGGCTCCGGCAGCCTCTACACTGAAAAAGATGACCGGTTTTCACATTGAACACTTCGGTTGCAGGGCGGCGCGCGCCGACGGGGAAGCGATCGCCGCAAATCTGCGCGCCCTCGCCGAATACGAGCCTTTCGCCGCCGACGTGGTGGTGGTGAACACGTGCAGCGTGACCGCCGAAGCCGATCGCTCGGCTCGCGCCTTCATCCGCCGGGCGCATCGCCGGAACCCTGAGGCCAAAATCGTTGTGACCGGCTGCTATGCGCAGCGCGCGGCCGAAGAGCTGGCGAGCATGGCCGGCGTCGCGGCTGTGGTGGGCAACAGCCACATGGCGCTCGCGCCGGAGATCATTCGCGATCTCGCGAGCTTGGGAACGCAAGCCGCAACCTTTCCGCCCGCTATCGTCCCGGTGGGAACGCTTCTCTCTGCGAGCACGCCGCGAGCGCCCATCTGGGTTGACGATCGCTTCGCGCACTCGTTCATTGAAGACGCGCACCTGGCGGATGCAGCACTCATGGAGGGAGCGCAGACACGGCCCAACCTCAAAATCCAGGAGGGATGCGGCAATCGCTGTACGTTCTGCGTCATCCCTTTCACGCGCGGGCCGTCGAAGAGCCTGTCGCGCGCGGCCATTCTTCGCGAAGTGCAGAGATTCGTCGAATCAGGCGGGAATGAGCTTGTGCTTTCAGGCATCAACCTCGGCCGCTGGGGCAGGGAATTGTCCGGTGTGGAAAACGACTCGCTTTCGCCGTTGGTTCGTTGCATTCTTGAGCAAACCGCACTGCCGCGCCTGCGACTTAGCTCGATCGAGCCCATGGATTGGGACGATGCGCTGATTTCGCTCATGCGTGAATTTGGCGGGTCCCGCCTGGCGCGCCACGCCCACCTTCCGCTGCAGTCGGGTTCCGATGCGGTGCTGCGCCGAATGCACCGTCGCTATCGCCCATGGCACTACGCAGCCAAAGTCGCGGCGCTCCTGCGCGCAGCCGGTCCAGAGTTGACCATTGGCGCCGACGTCATGGTGGGCTTTCCCGGCGAGACCGAACGCGAATTCGAAGAGACACTCGCGTTCATTCGCGCCTTGCCCTTCGGCTATCTGCATTTGTTTCCATTTTCACCGCGGCCCGACACGCGGGCGTGGCCGCTGCACGCGGATTCACCCGTTCCACAAACTGTCGTGGAAGAGCGCGTGGCCGCGCTGCGCGCTCTCGCCGCTGAAAAGACTCGTGCGCATCGCACCAGTTTCATCGGCCGCGAGCTCCCTGCCATCACGCTGCACACTCCGGTCGCGATGGCCGCACATGGCCGCACCGCGGCGCTCACCGACAACTTTCTTCCGGTCGAATTCGACGGCCGCCTGCCCGCAAATCAGCTTGTACTGATCCATGCCACAGGGCTCTCGCCCGACAGCGCACTTAAGGCGATTGTTTCCACCTGGAACCAGCCGCGTTGATGCCTTTCTCCGAAGATTGACGGTTCCGTTGAAGGAGCGCGAATGAAACGGAATTCCAAACGAAACGGGCTGAGGCTTGCCGCGTGTGTCGCCGCTGTGGCAATCGCGTGTTCCGTGAGTGCAAGCGCGCAGGAGTCCCACGCCCACAAGACCCAAAACGTCATCCTTGTCATGATCGACGGACTGCGCTGGCAGGAGATCTTTCGCGGAGCGGATCCCTCGCTGATGCGAACGCTGGGACCCAAGTGGCTCGGTGATCCGGAAAAGATGACCGCAGCTGCCGAACACGATTACAGCGGCGGATCGGCCGGGAAACGGCGACGGGAACTGATGCCCTTCCTCTGGACGGTGGTGTCGACGCAGGGCCAGCTTTTCGGTAACCGCGATCTTGGCTCGGACGCCCAAGTCACGAACGGCCTGAACTTCAGCTATCCCGGATACAGCGAGACCCTGACCGGGTTCGCCGACCCGCGCATCGACTCGAACGATGCCGGACCCAACCCCAACCACACCGTCTTCGAATGGCTCAACGAGAAACCTGCTTTTGCCAACAGGGTGGCAGCATTCGGTGCGTGGGCCGAGTTTGATGCAATCTTCAATCAGGTGCGATGCGGGTTTCCGGTGAACGCAGGTTACGTCCCTTTCACTGCCATTCCGCCAACGCCGGAGATTGCTCTGCTCAACAAGCTCAAAGCGGAGACAGTTCGTGTGTGGGATGATGAGCCCTTCGATCCCATTCCTTTTCACACTGCGCTCGAATATATGAAGGCCGCGCACCCACGGGTGCTATTTCTCGGCCTCGGTGAAACCGATGATTGGGCCCACCAGGGCTCGTATGCAGCCCACCTCGATGCCGCACACCGCGACGACGAGTATTTGCGGGAGTTGTGGGAACAGGCGCAGTCCATGCCGGAGTACCGGGACAAGACAACGCTGATTGTTGTTCCCGACCATGGAAGAGGCAACGGTGCGCAATGGACCGACCACGGAGCCAGCGACCCGGCCTCGCGCGAGACATGGATGGCATTTCTTGGCCCCGATACACTTGCCCTGGGCGAGCGCAAAGGTGGGCCTGTTGTTACAGAAAGCCAGGTCGCGGCAACCCTGGCCGCACTTCTCGGCGAGGACTACCATGCGGCGGTTGCGAAGTCCGGCCGACCAATTGAGGATGTGCTGGGGAACTGAAGCGGAGCAGCCGACGTTGATTCACCACCGTACGCCTTCTCGCATGCGGGTTCCATTTTGCTGGCTCAAGCCGCGGAGCCAAGCCAATGCTATACTCAGTTTGCGTTCGTGCAGTTGCGGGCCATTGGGCTTCCTGACCCGGTCCGCGCAGCATGCATTTGGAGGAGCGCCATCGCATTCGATAAACGTTCGGCAAAGTCCTTTATCCGCGTCAACGACCGGATTCGCGCACGCGAAATCCGCGTGATCGACGAAAACGGCGAACAATTAGGCATCCTTGCACCGTACGAAGCTCTCAAAATCGCCCGCGAGCGTGGGCTTGACCTCGTAGAAGTTTCTCCCACCGCAGTTCCTCCAGTCTGTCGTATTCAGGACTACGGCCGTTTTCTCTACGAAAAGGAAAAGAGCGAGCGCGCCGCTCGCAAGCGGCAAAAAGTGATCACCATCAAGGAAGTCAAGTTCTCGGTGACCGTGGACGAACACGACTACCAGACCAAGAAGAACCAGGCGATCCGGTTTCTGGGCGACGGTGACAAGGTCAAGGCCAGCCTGCGCTTCCGTGGCCGGCAAATGGCGCATCGCGAACTTGGCTACAACATTATCAACCGGTTGATTCAGGACATCGGCGACGCCGGCATAGTCGAGTTCATGCCGCGCATGGAGGGTACCATCCTCCACGCCATCCTTGCCCCGGCGCGAAAAGAAGCATCCAGGCCCAAGGCCGCCCCCCCTCCCGTCGCTGCCGCATCGAAAGCGCCGGCCGCGCCGACGCAGTAACGGGCGTCCCAGCTTCGACCCCCTCCAGAGCTTCATCTGTCGTTGGCCATCGCAGCCTCGAGACAGGCGCTCTCTGCCTGAAATTCGGAGCTGTCGCTTGTAGCACGAATTTCAAAATGGTAATATTGGCCTATTCGCACCGACGCAAATCCCGGCTTGAAGAGTGCCGAGGCACTCGTTTTTGCTGTTGCAAAGCGCGTATGTGCTGCTGCGGCAAGCCGTGAGCGTGGCAGTTCGCGGGGCACTTGCGATGAGTGATCTGGCTGCTATGTCGCAAACAGCTCCAGCCCGACGGCCTGCGCTGCGAAGTCTCTTCGACGACGCCCCTGGGAACGTACGCGGCAAGGTCGTCGGCATCTATGCCATTCTGTTTACCCTCAATGCCGGAGCATGGCTTTGGGCGGCCATCGCGTTCCGTCACTTTCCGCTTTTGCTGGGTACCGGGCTGCTTGCCTACAGCTTTGGCTTGCGGCACGCCGTGGATGCGGATCACATCGCCGCAATCGACAATGTAACGCGCAAGCTGATGCAGGAGGGCAAATGGCCTGTCGGCGTCGGCTTCATGTTCTCGCTTGGCCACTCGACGATCGTCTTTCTCGGCACGGCGGGGATCGCGGCCACCGCGCTCGCGCTGCAACATCGAATGGACGGCGCTCGTATTGTCGGCGGGGTGATCGGCACGCTGGTCTCTTCGATCTTCCTCTTCGGCATCGCGGCTGTGAACCTGATCGTTCTGGTCTCCATTTATCGCGCCTTCACCCGCGTGCGCAACGGCGCCCCGTATGTCGACGAAGACTTCGACATGCTGCTGGCGAACCGCGGGTTCCTTGCGCGCCTGTTCCGGCCGATGTTCGCCCTGATCCGCCGCAGTTGGCATATGTATCCGCTGGGCGTCCTTTTTGGCTTGGGCTTCGATACCGCCACCGAAATCGGCCTGCTGGCAATCTCGGCAGCGGAGGCGTCAAAGGGGCTTCCGTTGTGGTCGATTCTTGCCTTTCCCGCCCTCTTTGCTGCGGGCATGTCGCTCATTGACACCACCGACAATATCCTTATGCTCGGGGCCTACGGCTGGGCGTTCATCCGGCCTGTCAGGAAGCTCTACTACAACATAACCATTACATTCGTATCGGTGGTGGTGGCGCTTGTCGTGGGCGGCATTGAGGCACTTGGCCTGCTGGCCGGCCACTTCCATTTAAATGGCGTCTTCTGGAATTTGGTGGTGAGGCTCAACGGCAATTTCGCCACGTTGGGCTACGTGATTGTCGGGTTTTTCGCCCTGAGCTGGATCGTGTCGATTGCCATCTATAAATGGCGCCGTCTCGACGACCTCGAACTTGGCGTTTCACCCTGAAGGCCTCGCTTGGCTGGCCGCCGCCGGGGGCCTGCCTCCATTCGGGCGTTTCGCTTACGACCTTCGTGGGTTGCATTAGGTGGTTCTTGTCACAGCCGAAACTGTCTGCACGTGCCTAAACTCTTAATGGCGTTTTAACGTCTATTTGTAAAAGGTGGATTCCAGTGCTTCACGCTGGCGCCAGCTCGACAGGCTTCCGGCTCGAATATCCATCAGATTCGGGAGTCGTCAACCAGCAATATGAAAATTGTCCTTTCCATTGCGTCCATCATGCTCGTCGCGCTGGGAGCTGTACTGTTATTTGAACGGCCAGCATACGCTTATGCCGACCCCGGCAGCGGCCTCCTGGCGATTCAGGCGGCCGGGTCCGCGCTAGTGGCTGCTGGATGGTATTTGCGGCACAAAATCTACCTGCTCTTCCATCGCGGCGAGCTTAAGAGCCGCCACGAAGACCTGCCGAGCGCTCAGATCGGCGAGGATTCTTCCAACACGTGAACCAGCCTGTCGGGGTCGCTGCCGACATTTCGGGCCGCTCAACGGGGAATCGTGATCCGATGTTGACCTTCCGCGATCCGGCAGGTGAGCTCCGGCTCACGGCACATCACGCCTTACGCCGGATTCGCCCGTCGGCGGAAAATGAAACGCGGGCATTTCTGGCATCCGGACTGCGCGCAGAACTGGAGCAGAGCGGCGACCTGGTTCGGACGCAGATCGCAAGCCCCGACTGCCATCCCTGCGTGTCTCCCGACGAACTGTGGCTGGAGCATCCGCGGATCGATCCCATCACCTATCCGTGGGAGTGGACGTCTGCTCAGTGGCTGGCTGCCGCGGACCTGACTTTGCGTATTGCCCAAAAGGCGATTGCTTCCGGCTGGACGCTGAAAGACGCCACTCCGCTAAATATTCTCTTCTCCGGAGCAAAGCCCATTCTGGTGGATGTTCTGTCGTTCGAACGGCGCGATCCGCATGCAAGCGTCTGGCTCGCGTACGGTCAGTTTGTGCGCACATTTCTCTTTCCGCTGGTGGCCGCCAAATACCTGGACTGGCCTCTCCAGGCCACGTTATTCCGGCGTGACGGCTATGAACCCAATCAGATCTACCGAGCATTGCCGTTCCTGCAAAGGTTCAATCCGGCTCTTTTCGACGTGGTTACACTGGCCACGCTTTTCGAGCGGCCCGGTCGGACGCGGCAAACCCCACGCAAGCCGTCTTCTGCCGCCAACCTTGAGCTCGCGACACACATCCTCATGAAGCGCATCGCGCGCCTGGCAAAACAAATTCGTCACACAGCCGAACCGCGCAGCCGCAGCCAGTGGAGCGAATACACCCAGACTGCCACCCACTATCAGCCTGCCGAAGCTGATGACAAACGGGAGTTCGTCAAAATCGTGCTGCAGCGCTGCCGGCCGATGCGCGTTCTCGACCTCGGCGCAAATACGGGAACCTTCTCGCTAATAGCGGCCGGCGGCGGGGCCGAAGTGGTCGCAATCGACGTGGATGCCGCGGCGCTCGAAGTTCTGTGGCGAGCCGCTGCCACAGAGCGCTTCCCGATCACAACGGTGTTGGCCAATATCGCCCGGCCCACGCCTGCGGCGGGTTGGCTCAACCGCGAGCATTTCTCATTGCTCGATCGCCTGACCGGTAAATTTGATATGGTGCTGATGCTAGCGCTGATTCACCACTTGATTCTGCGCGAGCAGTTGCCATTGGCGCACATTGGTGACCTCTGCGCGAGCCTCACGCGGCACTGGCTCGTGCTCGAGTGGGTGCCTCCGACCGACTCAATGTGCCAGGAGTGGCTGCGCGGGCGTGACGAACTCTATGGCCATTTCACTGAGGGCGATCTGTTGGAAGCGTTCGCGCGGCACTTTGTGGTCTCCGATCGGTGCGCGCTTGCGAACGGGCGCGTCCTTTTGCTTCTGGAACGAATTTCGCACGACGCCTCAGAACGGATCGCAGGCGATGCGCGTCCTGAGGCCAGTCTCGCATGATCAAAAGGATCGCCCAGGCATTTGGTTTTGCCGCCATCCTGCTCCTGCCCAACTACGTCGATCTCACATCTTCGGCCGGTGACGACCGCATGCGCTCGCCGGAGCCCCTGACAAAAATCGCGATAGCACAAATCACTGACCTGGTGATTGTCGCTCTTGTCTTCCTCATTGTGATGGCGATTCTGCGCGGGCTGAAGTGGTGGCCGAAATTGCGCTGGATCCTGATGGCCGCATTTCCGCCGTTCCTGCTGGTGCGTAATCTGAATGTCTTTCCGTTCCCCGTCCCCAATGCGGTGGTGGTCACTGCCAGCCTTGCTTGGATCGTCGTGCTTGGTTTTCTCATTCTGCGCGTGCCTTCGTTCGCCAATAAGTTGCGCCGTGCGGGCGGAGTTGTCCTCACCGGATTCGCGGTGTTCTCGATCGTTGTCACGTGGCAACTGGTTCGCGCAGCGACGTGGCGCCCAGGCCCGAAGGCCTATGTCACGGCCATTCCGGCTCAGCCCGCAACCAGGCCGCGCCTCGTCTGGATTCTCTTCGATGAACTTGCTTACAAACCGACGTTTGAGTCGCGCGATCCATCGCTCCAGCTTCCGAATTTTGACCGTCTGCGCAGCGAAAGCACGCTCTATACCGAAGTGAGCCCGATCGCCTACTGGACCACCCAGGTGGTACCGAGTCTGCAGCTTGGACGCGTGGTCAGGACCGTGACTTACACATCCGACCACCGCTACCTGGTGCGGACCATCGATTCACCGCACTGGGAGACCTTCGATCCGAGTTCTTCGCTCTTCGGTTTGGCCAAGAAGCATGGACTGACAGTGTCGATCACCGGATGGTGTATCACCTATTGCCCGGTCTTTGCCGGCACGGCGTCGGAATGTTACTGGGCCGACGATGACGCGCAGGACCGCGGACCGACCTCGCTTAACGCCAGCTTTGCCCAGAATGTCTGGTTTCCGCTGCGCGTTCTGGTGGAGCAATTCACGACGCCCGACAGGGCGTGGGCTGACACCGCGAACTGGAAATCCCAGGGCCACATTGCGTCCGTGAAAGACATGAGCGAGCACGCCCTCGAGACCATCGCCACCAGCCAGGCCGATCTCGTTTACGTTCATCTTCCCGTTCCGCACCCGCCGGAGTTCTGGAACAGGCACACGCGCACGTTTGCACCCGGTGGCTCCTATCTTGATTCGCTCGATTACTCCGACCGCCTGCTGGGCCAGATACTCAATGTGCTCCAGGCGCAGCCGCGCTGGGCAGCCACCACACTCGTCGTACAGGGCGACCACTCCTGGCGCACGCAGTTATGGCGGCCGGTTGCGGGCTGGAGCGCCGAAGACGAGCGCGTGTCACGCGGTGGCCAATGGGATCCTCGGCCGGTGTTGCTGATCCATGCGGCTGGCCAGCAGGAGCCGAAGACCGTGGTTTCACCAACCAACCTCATGTTGGTCCACGATTTCGTCGCCGCGCAGATCCGTGCGATGTCTCAATAATCGCAACTGGCAGCCGCACTACCCTGAGATTCACTGGTCATTTCGGCAACGTCATCGAGCCCGAAATGTGGAGTGTTGCTGCCGGGGTATCCGCCTCCGGCTGCCCGCCGGAAACGTAGATTTTGTAATCGCCGGAAACCACCATGCGATTGCCTTTCTCGTCCACTTCGCTCAATTCCCGCGGAGTGAGCGTGAACGCAACGCGGCGTGCCTCTCCGGCGCGCAAATGCACCCTGGCGAAGCCCTCAAGTTCCACGTGCGGTGACACCGCGGTCTGCGGCGGCACAATATAAAGCTCCACCACTTCGTCGCCGTCGCGCTTGCTCGTATTGCGTACCTCCGTGGCCACGGTTACCGAAGCCCCGGCGTGAATTTCCTTCGAGCTCATATCCGGTGCGCGATAGCTGAACGTCGAGTAGCTCAAGCCATAGCCAAACGGATAAAGTACCTCACCCTTGTAATAGCGGTAAGTCCTGTCGTTCATGGAATAGTCGGTAAACGCGGGCAGGTCTGAGGTCGAGCGATAGAACGTCACCGGCAGGCGTCCCGCGGGGTTATTCTTTCCTGCGAGCGTCTCCGCAATTGCGTTGCCGCCCTCTTCGCCCGGATACCAATCCTCGAGCAGCGCGTCCGCGTGTTCTTTGGCCCAGGGAACGGCCAGAGCACCGCCGGATGTGAGAACCACGATAAGCGGTTTGCCTGTCGCGCCCAGTGCCTCCAGCAAATGCTCCTGCACATTGGGAAGTTCGATGCGGGTCCGGTCGCCTCCATCGAATCCTTCCGCGTGCACGTTCATCTCTTCGCCCTCGAGAGTTGGAGAAAGGCCGACGAAGGCCACAACGGCGTCCGCTTCCTTTGCGGCCTGGATGGCCGGTGCGAGCATGCTGCCCGAGGGCGGCTCCCACTCAAGACTGACATTACGGTCGTTGGGCTGATGCACGTACTCCAGTCGAATCGAGTGCGGCTGGGTATCGGCAAAGTTCAGCCGCGCAACCGCCGGGTTGCTCTGGCTGTCCATCACCAGCTTGTCGTCAATAAACAGCCGAACGCGCTCGGTCAATTTTCCCGCCTCTTGCATCCGTCCAACCGCGCCCGCAGGCATGGCCGCACGCGGGCCGCGAAGGCTCAGCACATATTTCCCCGGCGCGGGCGGCAAAAATTCACCGCTCCATCGCACGGCGAATGTTTGTGTTAGGAAATCTGCGGCAGGAACCACGCGGTTCCAATCGAAATCGATCTTCGCATCCATGCGCACCAACTTCGGCGCGCCTTCAAACTCTGTGTTGTCGAAATACTCGCCCTTCAACCCCGCGCTCTTGAGCGACGCGTCGGTGCGTAGATACGCCGAGGGAACCGGATCCGGCGTGCCGTCAGCCAGGATCGAGCCGGGTGCGTAAATCACGTTTGCGCTGCCGAATTGCTTGCGCAGGCCTTGAAGCGGTGAAACCGGATCGCTCGCGACTCCGTTGTAGTTACCCTCGATCGACGCCAGCAAGTCGGCGTCCGGCCCCACCACAGCGATCTTCCGGATGGAGGATTGCAGCGGCAGCGTTTGGTAGCGGTTTTTCAGTAGCACGATCGTCTCGCGCGCGGCCTGCAACGCCATTTCGCGATGCGCCGGCGCGTTCACCTCGGAATACGGGATCGTGTTGGACGGCACATCCGTCGCCGGATCGAACATGCCGAGGCGCATGCGCGCGGTAAACAGGCGCACAACCGACGCGTCGATGTCCGCTTCGCTCAGGAGATGATCATGGACCGCCTGGACCAGATCGCCGTACGTTCTGCCGCAATCCAGATCGGTGCCTCCTTTCACCGCGTCTGCGGCTGCCTGCTCCGTGTTCGCCGCGAAATGATGGCCGCGCGAAATGTCGCCTACAGCATCACAGTCTGAAACCGAGAACCCGTCAAATTTCCAGTCGTCGCGCAGATGCTGCTGCATCAACATCGAGTTCGCGCAAGCGGGCGCGCCGTCGATTGCGTTGTAGGCGCACATGATCGAATCCGCATGGCCATCCATGATTGTCGCGCGGAATGCCGGCAGATAGGTGTCCTCCAGGTCGTGCTCCGGGACCTCGACATTGAAACCGTGGCGCAACGACTCGGGCCCGCTGTGTACCGCGTAATGTTTGGGTGTCGACACCAACTCCAAATATTTCGGATTGTCGCCCTGCAGTCCCTTCACAAATTGAACGCCCATACTTGCCGTCAGGAAAGGATCCTCGCCAAAGGTCTCCATGCCGCGGCCCCAGCGTGGATCGCGAAAGATATTGATGTTCGGCGACCAGAACGTTAGCCCGGCAAACCGGCTGCGATCGCCGTTGCGGATGGCCTCGTTGTACTTGGCGCGGCCCTCGATCGCGATCACCCGCGCGATCTGATGCATTAGCGGCGTATCCCCCGTCGCAGCCAGCCCGATCGATTCCGGAAACACCGTGGCAACACCATTGCGCGCCACCCCGTGCAACCCCTCGTTCCACCAGTTATAAGCGGGAACGCCCAGGCGCGGAATCGGCGTGGCGACGTCCTGCATCTGGCTCACCTTTTCTTCGAGCGTCATGCGCCGTACCAGGTCCTGGGCACGTGCTTCCGGTGACAATGCCGGATTCAGATACGCGCAGGTGGTCGTCGTGCAGGTGTTTTGGTCGCTCGCTTCTCGTTGAGCCGGCCGCGCGGCGCATACAAATCCAAAAGCACTCAGCAGTCCAACAACGATCGCGGTTTTCATAGTCTCTTTTTCTCGCAATCTTCCGTGGCAGGAGGGTATCAAGCGAACTGATGAAGCTCGCACAAATGAAATTGTATGGTCTTCGATTGGCTTGGGCGCACCTAGCAGCCTCAAATTCGCCGCGTCAGGCCGGTTTTCGCATGTTGTTTGCGCGCAGGCTCGAGGCACGCACCACAAGTTGTGGCGCGAGCAACGTGCTCTTCAGAAGGCCGCGATCCTTGGTCTGAGCCAGTTTGAGCGCAAGCGTCGCCGCCGTCTTTGCAATCATCTTGCTGTTCTGGTCCACCGACGAAAGCGGAACGCGAAGAAAATCAGAGTACGAGAGATTGCCGCAGCCCACCACCGCAATGTCTTCGGGGACCCGCAGCCCGGCATCGAGAATGGCGCGCATCGTTCCCAATGCCACAGGATCGTTGAAACAGAAAATGCCGTCGGGCGGGCTCTTGCTCGCCAACAGTTTTCCGGTTGCTGCATATCCTGCCTCTTCGCCCATGTGATCTCCCGACGGGCCTATGGAAACGACATGGCCCTGCAACGGAGCCATCTGATGCGCGGCCAACGCCTGCTTGTAGCCCTCCAGGCGCCCCATCGCCGTGCTGACCTCAGGCCCGCGAATGTGCGCGATACGCTTGCATCTCTGCTCGATGAGGTGCGTCGTGGCTAGCACACCCACGACCCTGTCGTCGACTCCCACAAAATTCGACGCCAGTGCGGGAAACTGACGATCGAGCAGTATATACGGAATCTTCTGCTCCTCAATTCGCCGAAAGCTTTCAGGCGTCATCTGCGACGACGCCACCAGCATCACATCCACGCGGCGCGCAAGCAACTGCGCAATCTCTTCCTGCTCCAGCGCTGGATCTTCATCCGACGAAGAGATGAACAGGCTGTAGCCCTTCCTGCGCACCTCAACCGAAATGCCCTTGGCGATCTGTGCGAAAAAAGGGTGCAGCAGGTCCGGAACAACCAGACCGATCGTCCACGTGCGACCGGTGATCAGGGAGCGTGCAGCGAAGTTGGGCTGATAATTCAGCTCCTTCATCCGTTTCAGAACACGATTTCGCGTTGCCTCGCCGATGTCGGGATGGTTGCGCAGAACCTTCGATATGGTCACAACCGAAAGCCCCAATTCCTCCGCGATGTCCTTGAGTCGCGCAGCCATTCGCCCTTCCTTACTTGGCTCGTGCACAAATCGAAGATGCTCGACTGGGTTTCAGTTTATATGCGTGGCGCCGCCCGCCCGTGTCGGCTTTCAGGCCGGCTGTGCCGCTCAGTGTGTGGCTGGCTCAGGTGCGTGCAGTGCACCAACGATGGCTCCCAGCAGCGTGCCGTTAGGGTCGTCGAAGTACTCCCAGAACATCACTCCGCCGAGCCGGTGCGACAGCACATAGCTGCATTTTCGAGTGAGCGACTCCTTGTCATCGTACGAGACGAAGATCTTCTGGTTCTCGTTATAGAGATAGGGGACCGAAGCCGCGGCGTCCCAGTAGCGAGTGAATCCGTGGCCGAGTATGCTTCCATTGATCTCTGCGAACGGAATGAAATCCCGCGCCGCTGGTCTTCCCGGTTGAAATAATCCATGATCTGCGCTGCTCACCCGCTCCCATGACCGGCCGTAAAACGGTACGCCGAGAACCAGCTTTGTTGCTGGCACACCGGCATGCTCATATGCGCTCACGCAAGAGTCTATCGAATCGCTGATCGGCGATCTGGGATCGGTATAGAGGGGCGCCTGGTGGCTCGTGAGTCCGTGAGATGGCGCTTCGTTGAAGTCATAAGCCATCACGTTAACCGCATCCACGATGTCCTGCACCTTCGCCATTTCCGTGTGCGCGAGATAGTCATCCGAAGCTTCGGCCGCAATCGTCAGATAGAGTCGGTGGCCGCTCGCCATTTCTTCCTGGGTGAACCTCTTGCGCAGGTCTTCGAGCAGAAGCGTAAAGTTCTGCTTGTCTTCGGCGCGATGCGCATGGCCGGCGCCGGCCTGGCCCGGGTATTCCCAGTCAACGTCAAGGCCGTCGAGCTGGTTGTGCTCCAGGAAATCCATCGCGCTGTCGATGAAGATCTTTCTGCTTTGTGCAGTCAGCGCGATATCAGAAAAATCCCTGGATCCCAGCCACCCACCCACCGAAATCAAAATCTGAAGCGACGGTTTGTCCTTTTTAAGAGCCACCAGAGTTGCAAGATTTTGCTCATCCGAGGCCGATCCTGCCACCAACCGTCCGCCCTTCGTGCTCGCGAAGGCATAATTGATTCGATCGAGATCGTGCGCGTTGATCTGTCCCGGCTTCAGAACTGCGCCTCGCGGGAACACGTAGCCTACGATGATAGGCGGGTGGGAATTTTGTCCTTCGACCGCGCAAAAAGCTGCGAGGACGAAAAATACCGCAGCCGTCAGGATGCGAATCCTCAACTTCATTCTGCCAACGACCTCAAAAAATATTGGATGCACGGAGATTGGTGTCGCCGGCCTGCGCACAGCCTTCCGGCTTGGATCACGCATGCAAGCCAAACACAGGCACGCCATCCACCAGGGAAGTCATCAACTTCCCCTCTGAAGTGACAGCCACAAGATCAGCTGTACGCCCCGGGGTCAGGAAGCCTGCTTCATCTCCAAGCCCCAGCATCGTTGCTGGGTTGGTGGCGAGCAGCCGCAGCGCCTGGTCGACGTATGCGCCGGTGAAAGCCAGAAAATTGGCGAGCGCCCGGTCCAGCGTCAGCACGCTGCCCGCAAGCACGCCGTCACGCGTGGCGCGCCCGTTTGCCACCTGCACGCTAAAGCCGCCCAGCCGATACTCTCCGTCAGGCATGCCCGCGGCGCTCATCGCGTCTGTCACAAGGATCGCCCGATGCGGCCCTTTGGCCCGCCACCACAACCGCGCGATCTCCGGCTCGGAGTGTATTCCGTCGCAGATCAACTCCGAATACAACGAGTCGTCGGTCAGCACCGTGCCCAGAATACCCGGCTCGCGATGATCCAGCGGCCGCATGGCGTTAAAGGTATGCGTCGCGCTCACGGCACCTGCTGCAATCGCGGATCGCGTCTCAGCAGCTTTCGCATTTGAATGCCCCAGCGACACGCGAACCCCGCGCTTTGTGGCATGCGCCGTCAACTCCCCCGCACCGGGGAGCTCCGGTGCAAGTGTCATCAGTCGCACGTGTCCCTGGCCGGCCTCGAACAATCTGTCGAAGGTGGCGATGTTCGGCGCAAGCAAGTACTCGGCTGGTTGCACGCCGCGCCGTTCGTGCGAAAGAAACGGTCCCTCCAGATGAATGCCCAGCAACCGCGCCGCCCCATCTGCCTTTGGCCGCGCGATCATCTTTGCCAGGCCATCCACGGCGCAAAGTGTTGCATCCAGCGGGGCGGTCACCGTGGTTGCCAGAAAGCTCCCAGTTCCTCGCGAAGCCAGGAATTTCTCTACCGCCGCGAGCGACTCAGGCTTAGCCTCCATCACGTCGTGGCCTGCCGCGCCGTGGATATGAATATCGAAAAAGGAGGGAGCCAGCGTCGCACCCGGAAAGTCGAGAACGCGCGCCCCAGTCGACATTGCGCCGGAAGCAAGGGTTGCGATCGATGCAATACGGCCGTCTTCCACCAGAACCACGGGATCGTCGATTAGCCGGGTACCGTCAAACAGTCTCTTTGCGGTGAGCACCACAGTCGTATTGTTCATGCCGAATGCCTCAAAGCCATCCCCGCAGGCGCCCTGTTAGAGATTTAGTTTATCGTTCCAACCGCAATCAGGCCGCGATCCGCACAGGCTTCGGTGCGCACACATTCGACCCGCAACGCGCTCTCCGGCCAATCCGTTGCAAAATAGACTTGCTGCGAGTCTGTCTTTTAGCCTCGCAAAACCAAATCAATCGTCTGGATGTCGACCAGTCCGTTACAGCCATAAATGGCGGGTAGCACGCGTTCAGCCGGAAGCTGGCGGCGAAGCTGAGCAACTTTTTCCGTGCCCGCCCGATAGGCGGGAAGATACATGCGGCCGAGCAGCGGATGACGTCCCCATGCGCCTGACAGCTTGTCGGCCCTCTCCTCGGTAACCAGAAAATCCCGCCGCAGCGTGGCCGCAACTTCCTTCTGTTCGCGGTGCTCGCCCCATGTCATATACGAAGACTGATTCTTGGCATCGTCCTGCAGCAGCGCGAGCAGCACGCCGATCTGGAGATCCTCGTCGGGCAGTTGATCCACCTCGGTCACTCCGTGAGCGATCAGGATGGCGTTGTTGGCGAGTCCCTCAAACAGTGTTGCAGCGCGCGTGTTCATGGTCAGAACCGTGGCCTCGAATCCGGCCTCGCCGCGAACGTACAGGTCCTGCAGGTAGGCGAAGGTGGTTACGTGGCCGGGAACCACTTCATGGCTGACGAGTTGTTCAAACTCCGGATACGAAATCTGCAGCGACGCATTGATCTCATAGGTGGCTTCGTATTTTGGCGCACCGTTTTGGGTGCGCGCGCGGCCAATGTAATTCATGGAGCCGGAAAACCAGGCATCTTTGATCGGCAGAAAATCAATGTTGGCGCGCGGCACCTGGGCCAGCTCTTTGGGGAGATACGGTGTTAGATTCTTTTGGCTGAGCAAGTCGAAATGCGCAATTACCGCCTGGCCTAAAGCCTTCACTGATGCCATGGGAGTGACTCGGTCGCGGCGCCAAGCATCCACGGCGGATAAAATTCCGCCTGCCTGCGAAGTTCCATACCCGGCGCGGCCGAGCAATTCCGCGACGCGATCGCGCTTGGCCTCTGGGCGCGAAGGTTCAGGCGGCCTGCCGGTCGAAGCCTCCACGGCGCGCGTGTAGGGAACCGGCTCACCCTTTCCGATAACCTCTATCGCCAGGTCCCACATCACTTCCAGGCAAAGCGCCATGCCGTCGAGATAAGCGTGTCGAGGCTCGCTCGAGCGCGCGGCTTCACTACGCAGTCCGGCGATCGCAGCCGGCAGATCGACATCGCGCAGATAGCTCTCTATGGCATCGCGGTCGATGTTCTTTGCGCCCACACCGCCGGATTGGCGCAGCCGGGCAGCAGCAGGATGTGTGTAAGCCGAGGGCAGTGGCTCGTCTGAGAACCACGAGTCGGCGATGAAGCGTCCCGTCCCCGACGGGCACATCACGTCGCCGCCCCAGAGCGTGTCAATGCCAAGCACAGCGTCAGCGACAAACATCTCAAGTTGGTTCATGACTTCTCCTTTCTCAGGGAACCGAACCAGACATACAGGCAAAGACCAATAAACAATAATGCGGAAACTGACTGCGAGGCAGGATCAAAGGAGTAGAACGGCGTCTGGATGAGATCCTCGTGAAACGACGGCAATAACCGAAGAACAGCGCCCAATACGCCGCCCAACGCGCCGCCGGCCATCAGTCCCGATGCCAGAATCAAGCCGCGTTCGCGGATGTGCTTGCCTGGCTCGCCGCCGGTCTTCTCTGAACGACGGTTGACGAAGTGCGATAGGAATCCGCCGGTCAGGATCGGCGTGGTGAGACTCAGCGGCAGGTAAATGCCGAGCGCAAAGACCATTGAGGATTTGCCGAGCATCTCCATCACCAGTGTAATGAGCGCCCCGATGCCGAACAGTAGATAGGTCACGGGCTGGTGGCTCAGGAATCCCACGGCGAGCGCCTTCATAATCGAGGCTTGCGGGGCGGCGAGCACGGGACGCAGATCGCCAGCCGCGGATTCGCCAAACTGAAAGGTGTGCGCCAGCAGGACAATGGTGAGGCCAGCCGCAGCTGCCGCCGCAAGAACGCCCACAAATTTCACCTTCTCCTGCGCCGATGGAGTGTTGCCGAGCCAGTAGCCGGTCTTCAAATCGGTCATGAACTGCCCGGAGACACAGAGCGCCGTGCATACCATGCCCGCAATCGCCATCACAAAGAACATCCCCGTTGTTCCCGAAAGCCCGAACTTCAAAAGCACCACGCAGGAGATGATCACCGTGAGCATGGTCATGCCTGACGCCGGGTTATTCGCCGTCGTAGCGATGGCATTCGCAGCCACTGACGCGAAGAAAAACGCGAACACCAACGTGAGCACCAGGCCCCAGAAGAGCACAGTCCACGACACCTCGAAGCGCCCGAAGAAAATCGCAATCGCAATGGCGCTGGCGATGATGCCCAGCAGAATGGTGACCACGGAAATGTCGCGATCCGTGCGCACCGACTCATCCGCCCCACTGTGATGAAACGCCCGCAGCGCAATGCCAAACGAACCGGCAATCACCCGCAGCGACTTGACCACTCCCACGATGCCCGCGGTGGCAATAGCGCCCACGCCGATAAAGCGCACGTAGCTTGCGTAAATTTGCGCCGCGGTCATGGCGGAAACGGGCACGGTTCCGGGGTAGACTGCCATGTTCATGTGGCCGCCGAGGAACCAGATGAGCGGCACCAGCACAAAGTTGGCGAGAATGCCACCGGCGCAAAAAACCATCGCGCTGCCTAGGCCCATGACGTAACCAAGACCGAGAATGAATCCGATGGCGTCGAAGTTGAAGACCATGCGGCCGCGATCGGCCAGCGAGCGCATCACGGGAATGAACTGCAGGTTCAGGTACTCGCGCCACACATGAAACGTGGTCACGAAGAAATCGTAGAGGCCCGCGATCAGCGTTGCCTGAAGCAGCAGCTTGGCCTGTGTGCCGCCTTTCTCGCCGGTCACCAGCACCTCGGTAATGGCGGTGGCCTCGGGGAAAGGGAACTGGCCGTGCATCTCGCGCACAAAATAGCGCCGTAGCGGGATGACGAAGAGAACGCCAAGGCAGCCACCCGCGAGGCAGATAAAGACCGTTTCGGTCGGGTGCGGATTGAGGTGAAGAATGTAGAGCGCTGGAAGCGTGAAGACCGCTCCGGCCACAACCGCGGCCGATGCGCCGCCCATGCCGGTGATAATCACATTTTCAAGCAGGCTTGAGCGCCGCCGATACGCGCGGGCCAGGCCGATGGCCAAAATTGAGACAGGAATCGCGGCTTCCATTCCCTGGCCGACCTTCAGCGTTGAGTACGCCGAAGCGACGGTAAAGACCACACAGAAAAAGACGCCCCACAAGATGGCACGCGCCGTCATCTCCGGCGTAGTCATCTCCGCCCGAATTATGGGGGTGTACGTTTCGCCGGGTTTCAGCGGTTGATAGGCATTTTCTGGGAGAGACTTGGTTTCTTGCTCGGTGATGGATTGCATTCATTCCTCGATCGACTGTGCGCGGAGCACACGGGCAGGGGTCAAAAGGGCCAAATCCCATAGGAATCCATAGGTTCGAATGCGGATTCTGCATTGCGCATTTTGCGCCATTATCCCAGGCCCGGAATTTATCTTGTTTCGGATAGCACAAAGAGTGTACCGCCTGACAGCGTTTTCTGCACCGGCTTCCCTGCAACGGCGCCTCGTTTCTCACATGCCGCGCGCCCCAACCTGGACTACACTCACACTGGCCCGCAACAATGGGAAGACCGGAGCGCTTTTGCCGCTATGGAAAGGCCACAATGAATTCTTCATCGCCACTCTCGCTCTCGGGCCAGGATATCTCGCTTGGAGAAGTGCACGCGGTAGCTCGCGGAATGCGAGCAGTCGGTCTCGTGCCGGTAACTCGCGAACGCATGGATGCCTCCCGCCAAGTCATCAACGGCATTCTCCAAAAGGAGGTCGCGGTTTACGGTGTCAACACGGGCTTCGGCAAGCTCTCCGACGTTCGCATCCCGGCAAACCGCCTGAACGAGCTCCAGGTGAATCTCGTGAGGAGCCACGCCTCCGGGCTGGGCAAGCCCCTGTCGGAAGCCGAAGTGCGGGCCATGCTCCTGTTGCGCGCCAACGTCCTCGCTAAAGGGTTGAGCGGCGTTCGTCGTGAAACCGTGGAGATGCTGATCGCCATGCTGAATGCGGGCGTTCATCCCGCGGTGCCGGAAAAAGGTTCGGTGGGTGCGAGCGGCGATCTCGCCCCGCTGGCGCATCTGGCGCTGGTTCTTATCGGCGAGGGCGAGGCGTTCTATCGCGGAGAACGCATGAGTGGCGGCGAAGCGCTGCGCAAAGCCGGCCTGGCCCCCTTGCGGCTCGAAGCCAAAGAAGGCCTTGCGCTGCTGAACGGCACGCAGGGGATGACTGCCGTTGCTTCGCTGGCGCTCTACGATGCTCAGCATCTCGTCCGGCTGGCCGATGTTACGGGTGCCATGTCGCTGGAGGCACTGCGAGGGACTCCGGCAGCCTTCGATCCACGCATCCAGGAGGCGCGGCCTCATCGCGGCCAGACAGCCGCGGCCCGGCATCTGACGGCATTGCTCGAGCGCAGTGAGATCCGCGAATCGCATCGCACCAACGACTCTCGCATTCAGGATGCCTACTCCCTGCGTTGCATGCCGCAGGTGCATGGCGCGGTTCGCGATGTTCTCGACCACGTGTGCGCTATCGTCGAGATCGAAACCGGTTCCGCAACCGACAACCCGCTGGTCTTTGCGGCAAGCGGCGACGTACTTTCCGGCGGCAATTTTCACGGCGCGCCGCTTTCCTATGCGTTCGACTACGCCGCCATTGCGCTCACTGATCTTTCCAGCATCAGCGAGCGCCGCATCGATCGCCTCATCAATCCCGACATCAACGAGGGCTTGCCGCCATTCTTATCGAGTGAGGCCGGCCTGTCTTCGGGATACATGATCGCCCACGTTGCCGCCGCCGCGCTGCTGAGCGAATGCAAGGTGCTCGCGCATCCGGCAAGCGTTGACAGCGTGCCCACATCCGGCGGCAAGGAAGACCATGATTCCATGGGAATGACCGCCGCGCTCAAGCTGCGCCAGATTGTTGAGAACACCGAGGGGATTCTCGCCATCGAGATGCTTTGCGCCGCCCAGGGGCTGGACTATCGCAAGCCCCTCAAGCCGGGCCGCCAAATTGAAGAGATCGTTACGGCGATTCGCAAAATCGTTCCACGCCTCGAAGCCGACCGGCCCCCGGCAACCGATATCAACCATCTGGTCCTCGCCATACGCCAGGGCCACATCGGTGGGCTCTTTGAGGCGTAGGCATTATCCGATTTACACGGATCGGCATGCAATGGAATCGCTGGTGGCGCCGTTCTGGCGGCCTGACCCCGTCGCCCCCGCACCCTTCCACTACGATAAGAAGAGTCGATGTACCGGCAATCCAATTACGATAAATTTCCATTTGTCGCGGCGGGTCCGGCCGAAGAGTGCAGCGTGGGATGGCAGGCCATTGCCGCGCGGCTGGCGCCGGTCCTTCAGGAGCGCAAAGTCGCGTGCATTGAGTGTTACCCCGGCGTCTTCACCGCCCGGCTGAGTCAGAAATTGAGACCCCACCTGCCATTGGCGGCGATATTCCTCGCCGATCAATGTCTCAAGCCGCCGGAGCAACTACGGGCGATGCTCGATCCGTTGCTCGGTACCGATCGTGTCTTCGGCCACATGAGCGATATCACGATCGATGAATACCTGGACCCCGCAAAGCTTGCTGCAATGCGGTTCGCGGTCGAGCACGTCGCCCGGGACGGCGCGGTTCTCGTGGCCGGCGCCGGGGCATCGCTGATGTCGCCGCCGGGCGCCACGCTGATCTACGCGGACCTCGCGCGCTGGGAGATTCAGCTTCGCTGGCGGCGAGGTGAGATCGGCAACCTCGGGCTTAACAATCCGCAGGAAGACTTTTCTCTGAAGTACAAGTGCGGATTTTTTACCGAGTGGCGGGCGGCCGATCGCCTGAAACGGGCGCTGATGCCGAAGATTGACTTCCTTCTGGATACCAACCTGCCGGACGCGCCCAAGCTGATTTCGGGCGATGCGTTTCGCCGCGCGCTCCAGGAGACGGCGCAGCGGCCGTTCCGCGTAGTGCCTTATTTCGACCCGGGCCCCTGGGGCGGGCATTGGATGGAGGAGGTCTGCGATCTGCCGCACGACGTTCCCAACCATGCGTGGTGCTTCGACTGCGTTCCTGAAGAAAACAGCCTTCTGCTTGGCTTCGGCGAGCATCGTGTCGAGGTACCCGCGATCGATCTCGTCTTTCAGGAGCCGGAGGCGCTGCTCGGTGATGCGGTCTTTGCGCGCTTCGGCGCGGAGTTTCCCATTCGCTTCGATTTTCTCGACACCATGGGCGGCGGCAACCTGTCTCTCCAGGTGCACCCGCTCACCGAGTACATTCGCGAAAAATTTGGAATGAACTATACGCAGGATGAAAGCTATTACCTGCTCGATGCCGGCCCTGATGCAACCGTCTATCTGGGTCTTAAAGAAAACATCTCGCGCAAGAAGTTGATTGCCGATCTTTATCATGCGCAGGAAGGCGGCGAGCCGTTTCCTGCGGAGAAATTTGTCAACCGTTGGCCCGCGCGCAAGCACGATCATTTCCTCATCCCCGCCGGGACCATCCATTGTTCCGGCGCAAACAGTATGGTGCTTGAAATCAGCGCCACGCCGTATATTTTCACGTTCAAGCTCTGGGACTGGGGACGGCTCGGGCTCGATGGCAGACCGCGCCCCATTCATATTGAGTACGGCGTCGCCAACATCCAGTGGGACCGCACCACGGAGTGGGTGTGGAAGGAACTGATCAATCGCTTCGAAACCATTCGCGAGGAAGCCGACTGGTTTGAGGAGCGTACCGGTCTCCACGAAAAGGAGTTCATCGAAACCCGTCGCCATTGGTTTACAGGTGCCGTTCCGCATCACACCGAAGGCGGAGTGAACGTCTTCAATCTCGTCGAAGGCGACGAGGTGATTGTCGAAAGCCCAACCGACGCGTTTGAGCCTTTTGTCGTTCATTATGTTGAAACGTTTATTGTCCCTGCGGCGGCCGGCGCCTATACCATCCGGCCAAATGGAATATCGGCGGGGAAGAGATGCGGGACGATTAAAGCATTTGTGCGGAACTCGCCCGAATGATGGGTATGACGGCCGGCTGACGAAACGGTGGTCATTGGGGCGGCAGATGAGTATTCAATCGCTTGCTGCCGAGGCCGGCATTTCGTATAAATAAGCTAATACCCTCAAATTCCCTGGTGACTGGCCGTTTTGTCCGGAGTTGAAGTATTCCGCTGGGCAGAAGATCAATGTGTATCATACGTCGCATAGGCCTTGTTGCACTGGGTTCGCCGCACGATTAAGAGGAACAAATATGAAGCAGGGAAAAGCCAACATCGCCAAGCCGCTCACCACTAACAGGCACCTCGTCCGCTGGGTTGAGAAGATGGCGGAGCTCACCCAGCCGGCCAGGATCCACTGGGTCGATGGCAGCAAAGAGGAATACGACTGGCTGTGCGATGAGATGGTGGCGTCGGGAACCTTCATCCGCTTGAACCAGGAGCGCTGGCCGGGATGCTTCTACGCGCGCAGTGATCCGCGAGATGTTGCACGCGTGGAAGACCGGACCTTTATCTGCGCGCTCTCCAAGGACAATGCCGGGCCCACCAACAACTGGGTGAATCCCTACGAGATGCGCCGAAAGCTGAAGGAGCTTTTCAACGGCTGCATGCGCGGGCGGACCATGTATGTGCTGGCCTTCAGCATGGGGCCGGTGGGCTCGCCCATGTCGCGCATCGGCGTGCAATTGAGTGACTCGCCTTACGTGGTCGTGAATATGCGAATCATGACTCGAATCGGCCTGCCGGTGCTGGCTGAGATCGACCGCGATACCATGCGCGTGGTGCCCTGTATGCACTCGGTGGGCATGCCCCTTGCGCCGGGGCAAAAGGACGTGCCCTGGCCGTGCGCCGACGAAAAGTACATCGTGCATTTCCCTGAAACGCGCGAGATCTGGAGCTATGGTTCCGGCTACGGCGGCAACGCTCTGCTAGGCAAGAAGTGCTTCTCTCTGCGCATCGCTTCGAACATCGCGCGCGATGAGGGATGGATGGCCGAGCACATGCTCATTGTCGGCCTGGAGTCCCCGCAAGGCGAAAAGACCTATGTCGCCGCGGCGTTTCCTTCGGCATGCGGCAAGACCAACCTGGCGATGATGGTGCCGCCCAAGGCTCTCGGCGATTGGAAGGTGACGACGGTCGGCGACGACATTGCCTGGATCAAGCCGGACGCGAACGGGCAACTGCGCGCCATCAATCCCGAGACAGGCTTCTTCGGCGTGGCTCCCGGCACGAGCGCAAAAACCAATCCCAATGCTATCGCGGCGCTGAGCCGCAACTCGATCTTCACCAATGTGGCCTTAACGCCTGACGGCGGCGTCTGGTGGGAGGGCCTCACCGACGAGCTACCCGCCGAATGCCTCGACTGGCGCGGCCAGCGATGGACACCCGAAATCGCCAAACAGACAGGCGCCAAGGCCGCGCATCCCAATGGACGCTTCACCGCGCCTGCTGCACAATGCCCGTCGATCGATCCCGCGTGGGAAGATCCAAGCGGCGTGCCCATCGGCGCCATTGTTTTCGGCGGCAGGCGGTCCACGACGATCCCGCTCGTGTACCAGGCCTTCAACTGGAGCGCGGGCGTTTACATGGGCGCCACCATGGGATCGGAGACAACGCCGGCGGCGGCCGGCTCCGTAGGCATGGTGCGGCGCGATCCCATGGCCATGCTGCCCTTCTGCGGCTACCACATGGGCGACTACGTCCGCCACTGGATCAAGATGCAGCGCTCGCTCAGCTCCACGCCGCGCATCTTCCATGTGAACTGGTTCCGCAAGGGCGACGACGGCAAATTCCTCTGGCCCGGCTTCAGCGAAAACATGCGCATCCTCAAGTGGATCGTGGACCGCGTGCACGGGCGCGCGCAGGGCAAGGAAACGGCCATCGGCTGGACGCCGTACTACGAAGACGTGGAATGGACGGGGCTCGACGTCTCGCGCGATCAGTTCGAACAGATGCAGGTAGTGGACCGCCTCGCGTGGCGCAAAGAGCTCATTGGGCACGAGGAGCTTTTCATTGAAGTGCACGACCACTTGCCGCCGGAGATGGTCTACGAGCGCGAGCTGCTGATCTGCAGGTTGTAAGCGTGAAGGGTATGGGCTTCAGCCCCTGCCGGACCAGCCCTCACGCCTGGCTTCGTTCCACCGCCGCCTCGAACCCAAGCTTCCTCCAGAAATCGCACACCAACGCCACGGTTTCTTCGCTCGTCGCTGGCCCCGCGCACAGCACGACGTCGGCTCCCGCAGCTAAACCCAGCTGCGAATCGGCAATGGCGATGCACTTTTCGGGGCGGTTGGTGCAACTGGCCAGATCGGCGATGGAGAGATTCGTAGTCGGCGTGGCGATCACGGTGCGTGGCGGAGCCATGCGATCGACCAGCCACAGAATCTCCAGCTTCGATTCCAGTTCATCGGGCACGCAATCGATCACCAGGTCGGCTTCGCGCACGGCATCTTCAATGCTCGAAACAAAGCCGACGGAGGGCAGCGCCTCGGGGCCCAGTTCCTGTCGCATGCGCTCGCGCGCGTGGTGCAGGTTGCCGGGCATCACGTCCTCGAGCAGCACGCGAAAGCCTGCGCGGGCTGCGCCGAGCGCAAGACGGCGGCCGAGGGGACCGGCCCCAATAATTGCGACGGTGGTCACGGGACTTACTTTGCGTTGAGCGCTTCGGCCACTTCGTCGGCGCTGGGCCGTGACTGCAGCAGGTGCTCAGCGACCTTGGCGCGCTCATCGGGGGGCAGCGTCGGCACGGAGGCGAGCACCCGGCGGAGGGTTACGGCGACGTCGTCAATGTAGTTCATAAGGCGGATGGCTTCTCCGGAGAGCGGCATGTTTTCCTCGTGAGTTCAGGTTCCGCTCTCATTGTAGGGTGCGGCGGCGGCACGACAGGCTGCCGGGTCTGGATGTGTTTACTTTGCGATTACTCCCACCCCCCCCATACCCCCTTTTGGGGTTAAGGGATTTCCTCTCAGTGGTTTGCCTTTTCATGATTTTCTCCAGCCCGCAGATTCCAAAAGGGTTATCTCGCAAAATAGTCAAGAATAAAGAGTTACCGGCGGCATTTTGCGCGTTTCGCACCGCTTTCGGTGCAATCCTGCAAAAATGCAGGCGGCCCGGTGATCCTGGCCATGCCCGGACGGCATTCCGAATGCGCCCAATAAAGGAAACCGCTTTGTCTATTTCCGAGTGTAGGGAGTTGGGGGAATTAATCTGCAACGTTCGCGGATGAAATCTCGCGTTAGGAATCAGGGAGATGGGGTGGTCGCGGGGATCGCCGGCAGTTGACAGCGGCGTTCCCGCCACAAAGCAGAGAGGGTTAACGATATCTCCGCTGAAGGCGGGTTGAGCTGTTGATCAAGAAGTTGCGCCGAATTCGCCGCCGTCTGTGGGGAAAAGATCCCGGCGCTAGGGAGCCTCGGTGTAGGCGTAGTCGTTATCGAGCGGGGTTCCGTTGATCCACGTCCAGAGGCGCACGTGGATGGCGGCTCCGCTGGTGGGCAGATTGACGGTGGCGCTGGTGCCGGTGAACGGCCCCAGGTTGGCCAGGTCATAGCCGCCGGGGGTGGTGCCGATCCACAAGTAGTAGCTGGTCGCGCCGACGCTGGCAGTCCAGTTAAAGGTGGTTGAAGCCGAGGTCAACGTGCTGCCGTTTGCCGGACTGGTGATTGCGGCCGCAACGGCGCTGGCTTCGGTGTAGGTGTAGTCGTTATCGAGCGGGGTTCCGTTGATCCACGTCCAGAGGCGCACGTGGATGGTGGCTCCGTTGGTGGGAAGAGTCACGGTCGCGCTGGTGCCGGTGAACGGCCCCATGTTGGCGAGGTCGTAGCCGCCGGCGGTGGTGCCGATCCAGAGATAGTAGGTGGCCGCGCCACCAGAGCCTGCACTCCAGTTCAATGTTGTTGAAGCGGACAGTAACGTGCTGCTCGGCGCCGGACTGGTGATTGCGGCCGGGTCTGGGTTGTTTGTGAGGATGAAGGCAACCGGATTGCTCGCTCCAGCGGTGCTGGCCGTTACGGTGTAACTGCCGGCCGTGCCATTCGCGGTGAAGGCTGGAGCCGTGGCGATGCCGCTCGCGTCTGTTGCGACGGTCGCGGCACCCGCGAACGTTCCGCTAGCGCCGCTGGAGGGAGCAGCAAATGTCACGGGAACGCCAGTCTCCGGATTGTTGCTTGCATCGCGGACCGTAGCCTGGAGCGCAACTGCGAATGTTGAGTTGATCTGAGCGGTCTGCGGAGTCCCCGCCGTCGCGCTGATGCTTGGCGGTCCCGAGTTACCGCCGGGTGGCGGGATCGTGTACGAATAGGCGATCGAAGCATTCGTGCCGGCTCCGGCGAGAAACGCCCTGACATAATCGACAGTCACGCCGTTCGTGGGTGAAACTGTTACGCGCAGGTGGCCCGAGTTAGGGAGCACGCGAAATGTGTACGGGTCCGATTCACTATAGTCTGCGAAGCCGTAGCCATATGTTGCGTCGGCGGCCATCGGGACCAACTGGTACACAACGCCATCGCGTTTCTCGTAGGCGAACTCATGGTCGTGGCCGTGGAAGAAAGCGGTGACATTGTACTTGACCAGCAACTGGTGAACTGGGGCATCGAACGTTCGTTCCAGGTTGAAACCCCAGGTCGTTCCGTCGGTATCGTATCCTCCCCACTCGACGAAGGGGACAGCGTTGGCGCCGCCGCGGCCGTAGTCGTCCATGCCTCCGGATACCTGGTGGGCAAAGATGAATCTGTATTTGGCCGTGCTATTCGCAAGCGTCTGTTCGAGCCACCCATACTGGTTTTGTCCAAGTGTCCAGCGCCATCTGTCGGCATCCTGCGGCTCGGTCGGGTAGCCGGGCTCACCTCCGCCTATGTTTCCGGCGTATGGCTTAACCGGGGTGTACCAGTAGGGATCGATGACCACGAACAGTACATCACCCCAGGTCCACGCGTAATAGTCCTGAATCGTGTGGTCGCTGCTACCCGTGATCTCGGGATAACTGACATCGGTGTTGCCGGAATAGAAAGGATCGAGCAGCGGATCGGGGTTGAGATAGTAGAGGTTTCGCGCGTTGGCGCTCATGACGGGCGGGCTGGTCGCGAAATTGCCGCCGGTGTCGCCGAGATGCCATCCCTCCTCCTGCTCGTGGTTTCCCAAGGCAAGAAATATGGGCACTGAAGGACTGATCAAGCCAAAGTACGACCGCATGTTGAGGTAGTTGCTGTTGGCTTGCGTCTGAGTGGCCACACCGTCCATCGCAAATGTATCGCCCAGGTCTATATAGAAGTCAGGGTTTTCAGCTGCGATGTTCTGCAAGGTCTGCTGGAACAGCGATGGGCTACCGAAAACAATGTTGATGTGGGAATCGGAACCGACGGTAAACGTAAAGCCGGCGCCGGGCGCTCTTTGGGTATGGAACGTGTGCTCGGGCCGCGTGGTCCAGGTGGACGTGCCGGTCTGCCTGTAAATCATTCGGTAAAAGTATTGCGTGTCGGGGGCAAGGTTTCCCAGCACAATCACCAGGGGTACGTTGGCCGCCGCGGAAGCCGGGCTCG